>Ga0247732_10000300_pt1 | contig 28056 bp, 25 predicted proteins | sample UWRJL163409C2_FD_180940 | JGI IMG/M metagenome (GOLD analysis project Ga0247732, IMG submission 180940) | Plant litter microbial communities from Arlington Agricultural Research Station in Wisconsin, United States - UWRJ-L163-409C-2 | ecosystem: Environmental > Terrestrial > Plant litter >...
GTGAGCGCGGTTCCCCCCACCGCGGCGGGTACCACGATCGCCAGCAGTCCGAGCCCCACGATCAGCACGAGCAGCGCCGCGCCGACGGCGGTGCCGATGTATTGCAGCAGGGACTTCGGTCTGGCGGACGGAGCGGGCGGCACATCCTGCCCCATCGGTTGCCGGGTCGTCTCGGACTGGGCTTTCACGGGCGGTTCCTTTCGCGTCTGCGTGCCACGGCGAAGAAAAGGCCAGCACCGAACAGCAGCCCGCCCGCAATGATCCACGGCGCAGGCACCACGCCGGTGAACGGCAGCGGATCGACGTCGCCGACCGCCGCGCCTGCCGCCGCGCCCGGCGACGGGCTCACCGTGACGGAGGCACCGTCGAGGGGGCAGTACGTGTTGCCCGGCGAGGGACCGGCCGCGTCGGCCAGCGCGGCGATGACCTGCAGTGTCACCCGCTCGTTCTGCCCGTCCCTCCCGTCCAGATCGGCGACGCTGAGGGTCAGTGGTATCGCGATCGCTTCTCCGGCACGGATCGGCCTGGGCTGGCTGAGAAGGGTGCAGGATGCTCCTCCCACACCGGCTGGGCCTGCCTCGGCGGGCGAGGTGCCTGTCTCGTGGAGCGTGAGGGCCCTGGTGAACAGGGTCGCGGTGCCCACCGCATCCACTCGGCTCAGCCACAGGGCACCGTCGAGCTGGGTGTTGTTCTTGACCCACAGCGTGGACTGCTCCTCGTCGCCCGGAACCAGCGTGCCCACCCCGTCGAACAGGCCGCCCGACAGGGTCGGGGCGAAGATCACACCGTCCAGGCTCAGCAGCACGTCGTCCTGCGCGGCGCTGGCCGCGTCGGCGCCGGCACTTGCGGCGAGGACCGCGCCGAGGGTGAGCGCGACCACACCGAGGACCGCCGCTCTGCGCTTCATCATGGAGGACATGTCGTCACGGGAGACAGGTCACCGACGCCAGGAGGAGACCGACCACGCCGAGTTGACTCGTCATCTGGAGGGGCACCCCGGTCGAGGTGGTTCCGTAGGTCGCCTCCATCGCGTAGATCGTGACGGTGGTGGTGGAACTGGTGGCGGATCCGCTGAGCTGAACCGCGTCGAGGCGCTGTGGCGGGGTGGAGGGGTTGATCGTCCCACCGTTGCCGGCATCGACCACCTTGTAGGTGACCCCGGCGACAGTCGTCCAGTTCAGCGTCGCGTAGCCGTTGACCAGGGCCGGCGGGGTGGTCGTGCAGGTTGCGCCGGTGACGTTGGCCACCCGGTACACGGTCTGCGTGAACGCGGCATCAGACACGGACGTCTTCCAGGTGCTGGTGCCGACGGTACCGGTGAAGGTCGGCGTGGAGGTCACCGACTGGCCCTGCGTCAGAGCGACGGTGGTGGTGAGCCTGGTCATCATGCACAGGGTCACCGCGCTCCCGCCAACCGCGGCACTGGTCACCCCGGTCGGCATGGCGGGCGGTGCGGCCAGGGTTCCGGCGGTGCTCCCCGTTCCGGGAGTCGTGCCGCACGATCCGCTCATCAGCCAGAGGGTGAGTGACACGTTCGACGGCAGTGTCGCACTGCCCGTATTCGCTACCGCCAGCGAGTAGTTCAGCGGCGACTGGCCCGTGTTGGTGAGCACGACCGATCTCACCTTCGCGCCACCGGGGCCCGCCCCGGCGAACTTGTACTCCGTGGAGAGCGAGCTCGTGCCGACGGCGCTGAACGACACCGTGGCCGCACTCACCGTTCCCGAGGTCGACGCCGAGACGAACCAGACTGCGGAAGCGAGCCCGGTGCCGGCGAAGACGAGAAAGACGACCAGGCCGACGGCGATGGCCACTCGCGCACTGCGGCGACGACCGACGCTCATCACGACACCGCCGTTCCGCCGATGACGACCGAATAGGTCGGCGTGGCACTGACCTGGGTGCCGGCGGCGACGGTTGATGGCAGGGTGACCGCAACGCAGAGCACCGCGGTCGAGCCGGTGCCGACGAGCGTCTTGGCCAGGCTGGGGGGCGTCGAGGGAACCGCCCCGAGCACCCCCGTCCACGCGGGGGTGAAGCCCGCCGAGCAGTTGGCCACGAGTGGCACGACGGCGACGGAGACGACGAGCGCGCTGGAGACGGTGGTGCTCGTGCTCGTGAGGGTCACCGATTGCAGGGTGAGCGCGAGCGAGGGGGTGACCGACTCGGCGGAGTAGTTCGGCGACGTGTTCGTCACGGTGGCGGTCTGGTAGGAGGTGACCCCGGGGTATAGCTTCGTGCCGGTGCCGGCAAGAGCGGAGACGCTGAGCGACGCCGACCCCGACTTTACGGTGGACGCCGTGGCGATCGTCGCGGTCGAGTTCCACAGCGCGAAGGTTCCGCCCGCGGAGCTCACCGCGATGATCACGACGGCGCTCGCCAGACCCAGCACCGACAGGAGACCACGGCGCGTCGACATCCGATGCGCAGGATGACGCCGCCGCATGATTTCGGGCGCGCCGGGGCGGCGGTAGCGGGGCGTGTGCCCGGAGTGGCGTCCCACAGGATCACCGCCCTTCCGTCGTCAGCAACGAAATGCGGCAGCTACGCCGCCGGCAGGGTACGCGCCGGAAAGTGCACCGGGCGCGCACCGTGCCTACGAACGGCTGCAGCTCTGTCGGACTAGTAGGTCTGGGTGATCGTGACGCCCACGTTGGTGAGGTTCACTGTGCCCAGAATCGACGCGTTCTCGGCTCCGGCCGTGGCAGAGATCGGGTAGGTGATCGTGGCGCTCACGGTGGCGACCGCGGAGATGGTCGCGCCGGCCGGGGTGAACGTGTAGGTCGGCCCGGTGCCCGTGACGCCCGTGGTTGCGGGGATCGTCATCGTCGTCGTCGCGCTCGACGTCAATGCACTCGCCAAAGCGACGTCGGCTGCACCCGCGCTGGCGGCCGTGATCGAACCGCCGGACAGCGAGGTCGTGGCCACGAGGTTGTCACCGGTTGCGGTGATCGGGACCGTCGCCGTGTAGGTGAGCTTGTCACCCGGAACTGCCCGGAACGCGGTGAACTGCGCCGGCGTGAGAGTGACAGCGGTGCCGTAGGTGCCGCCGGTCTGGTGCTGGACGGACCAGCCGACGACCGTTGCATCTCCGACGTTGAGGTTGCCCGCGGCGACGACGCCGGCGGTGGAGACCGACCCGGAAGAGTTCCAGGTGGCGAGCGTGCCAGCGCCCCCGAGGAGAAGCGCTCCGCCTGCTGCCGCCGCGATCACGGCTTTGGTGAGCTTTTTCATGAGATGTGGTCCTTTCACGGCGTCGGGCGGGTGCACCGACAGAACCTCACCCCGACCCTCGGCGCGAGGCGGATGACGACGACGGTCGTGAAATGACAGCCCCCGGTGTTCCTGATCCCCACAACTAGTAAACACCGTGTATCTAAAATGCGCACCTGTATCTGATAGTGCGCGTGTCCCGCGCTCAGCGAAGGCGATCGGCGTCGAATGCCGCACGAACCAGTGTCACGGCCTCATCGGCAGTGACTCCCAGCGTCGCAACCTGGCGCGCGAAGGACTCCGCGGCGGCCTGTGCCTGACGCAGCACCGGGTCGGCATGCGGGGTGACGAAGGTGCCGTGACGCCCGCGCGTCTCGATCACCCCGGACTGCTCGAGCTCGCGGTACGCCCGCGCGACGGTATTGGGGGCGAGCCGTAGATCGCTCGCGAGTTTGCGCACCGTGGGCAGCCGGGCATCCGGAGCCAACTCTCCCGATCGCACCTGCGCGACCACCTGCGCTCGGATCTGCTCGAACGGAGGAACGGCCGACCGCGGGTCGACGACGATCACGAGCGGCGTTCTTCGATCTCGGCGTCGTCGGCGTCTTCGGAGGATTCATCGACGATCTCGCCCACGTCACCCAGATCTGGCCAGAGGCGGTAGCGGAAGTAGCTGTATGCACCCCCGGTCGAGTAGATCCGGCTGATGACGATGGCGCCCCAGGTGGCCGAGGTCTGAAGGATGATCGCGGCCCATGACGGCTCGATCGGCGCCTCGAGCGCGCCCAGCAATCCGAGACCGGCCACCACCACGGCAAACCAGGCGATAGCTGTTCCCAGCACCCAGAGATTGCGCAGCGCGTCAGCGCGCATGGCGTCGCTCCAGGCGAGTTCGAGCCCGTCGGTCGCGGTCTGATTCCCGCGGACGATTTTTCGGGCGGCGGCCCATCCCAGGGCGAGAACCACGATAACCACCGCAGTCCACGGCACGGCGGCACTACCGAAGAAACGCGGCCCGTCGATCTGGCCGGAGGCGGACAACCCCACTCCCAGCGCGACCAGCACCGTCGCAGCAGCGCCGAATGCCGGTGGCGCCCAGAAACGGCCGGGACTGACGTAATCACGCACCTCGACGTGGCTCGTGCGGGCGATTCGGGGGGAGTCATCGGCGTGCACGTACAGCTCATCGCGGAGCGCCAGTGTCACCGGAATCACAGAGACCGCGATGAACAGCACCGGAAACGCCACCAGGTACACGGTGCTGCGAAACGGGATGGTCGGGCCTACCACGACGATCAGTGCCACAGCGACGATCCCGATGAGAGCCCCGATGGCGGCACCCATCGCGCTGCGCCGCAGCCTTCGCGTCACCGCCGCACTGATCACCTCATCCGACACCCAGAGAGTCACCCGGTTCGCGAAAGTCAGGAAGGCTTTCTTCTGCCACCCCTCCGTCTGCACGACGACAAGCGAGACGAGCGCGACAAGCGCCCCCACGCCGCCGAAGAAGAGCAGCACACTCGATCCATTGACCATCGCCACCATCCCCTTTGATTGGACTTTGTATCAAAGTATCAATACAGAGTCCAGCAGGGAAGAGGGTGCTACGACGCGACGGCGATGAGTCCCATCTCGGCAGCCTCCGCCAGCAGCGGATTGCGCGGCACGATGCGCACGTTATAACCGAAGCTGCCTGCACGCGACAGGGTGACCGTTCCGGCGTACTGGGTGACGGTGGGAAACTGCACACTGCTGCCCGGGTTCGTCGTGGGAGTCGCGCTCGCTGCATCCGTCGTGGCGCTGAGCTCGATGCGCTCCGGCTTCTCGAGGGTGTCTCCGTCGCGGGCGCGTCCATAGACGACCTCTACGGCCACGTCATCCGGCGTCAGACCGCCGAGCGTGACCCAGGCGCGAACGTGCAGCTGATCGCCGACCTGGGGAACGGCATCCACTCCCCCGGACTCGACGTGCGTCACCGCGACGCCCGGCCAGGCCGCACGCACCTTCTCTTTCCACGCGGCGAATGCCCGCGCGGGCGAGAAGTGGTCCGCGACGATGGTGCGGGCGGCTATCGCCGCTGGGGTGTACAGGCGCTCTACGTACTCGCGCACCATGCGGTTAGCCGACAGTTCCGGCGAGAGAGTGGCCAGGGTATGACGGATGCCCTGCACCCAGCGCCGCGGCACATCGTCGGCGTCACGGTCGTAGAAGCGCGGTGCGATCTGGTGCTCGATCAGGTCGTACATCGAGTTGGCCTCGAGCTTGTCGCGCTCGGCGTGGTCGCCTGCGGCATCCGCGCTCGGGATGGCCCAGCCGTTCTCCTCGTCGTAGAACTCGGCCCACCAGCCGTCGAGGATGGACAGGTTGAGCGAGCCGTTGAGCGCCGCCTTCATGCCGGAGGTGCCACAGGCCTCGAGCGGACGCAGCGGGTTGTTCAGCCAGATGTCGGTGCCCGGATAGAGCAGTTGCGCCATGGCGATGTCGTAATTCGGCAGGAAGACCATGCGCTTACGGATGTCGGGCTCCTGCGAGAACTCCACCAGCTTCTGGATCAGGCGCTTGCCCTCGTCGTCGGCGGGATGCGATTTGCCGGCGATCACGATCTGCACCGGGTGCTCTTCCGAGAGCAGGATCGACCGCAGTCGATCGGGGTCGTTGAGCATCAGCGTGAGCCGCTTGTAGGTCGGCACGCGACGAGCGAACCCGATGGTGAGCACCTTCGGGTCGAGCATCTCGGTGAACCATCCGGGGTCGCCGACGCCGGGATTCTGCTCCTCCCAGGCGTCGGACACGCGGCGGCGGGCATCCTGAACGAACTGTTCGCGCATGCCGTTGCGGGCCGTCCACAGGTCGAGGTCGCTGACCGCCTCCGATCCCCAGTCGGCTGCCGTCGTGTCGAGGGTGCCGAGCTTGGCCTGCGCCAGGGCGACGAGGGCGGGGTCGGTCCAGGTGGGAGCGTGCACGCCGTTGGTGACCGAAGTGATCGGCACATCGGCGGGGTCGAAGCCCGGCCACAGGGCGCCGAACATGCCCCGGCTCACTTCGCCGTGCAGCAGAGAGACGCCGTTGGCGTGCTGACTGAGCCGGAAGCCCATGACGGCCATGTTGAACATGCCGGGGGTTCCGCCCTGGTAGTCCTCTGCGCCGATCGCGAGAACATCCGCGACACCGACCCCGGGCAGGAGGTCGGTGGAGAAGTATTGACTGATCAGAGCCGCGTCGAAGCGGTCGATGCCGGCGGGCACGGGGGTGTGGGTGGTGAACACAGTCCCGGCACGAACGACCTGCAGTGCCGCGTCGAAGCTCAGGCCGACCGCGACCAGGTCGTTGATGCGCTCCAGCCCCTGGAACCCCGCGTGGCCCTCGTTGGTGTGGAACACCTCCGGTGCCGGAACGTCGGTCAGTTCCGTGAGCAGCTTGATCGCGCGCACCCCGCCGATGCCGAGCAGCAGCTCCTGAAGGAGACGGTGCTCTCCTCCCCCGCCGTACAACCTGTCGGTGACGGAGCGCAGGTCGTCATCGTTGTCCGGGATGTCCGTATCGAGCAGCAGGAGCGGCACCCGGCCGACCTGCACGCGCCACACCCGCGCATAGAGCGCACGACCGCCGGGAAGGGCGAGTACGACCTGAGCGGCGGTCCCGTCCGGGTGTCGAAGCACCGACAGAGGCAGGCCGTCAGGGTCGAGCACGGGATAGGCCTCCTCCTGCCAGCCATCGGGAGAGATGGACTGGGCGAAGTAGCCGGAGCGGTAGAACAGCCCGACGCCGATGATCGGTACGCCGAGGTCTGACGCGCTCTTGAGGTGGTCACCGGCGAGGATGCCGAGGCCGCCCGAATACTGCGGAAGGGCGGCGGCGATACCGAACTCGGGAGAGAAGTAGCCGATCGACTTCGGCGCACTCTCGGCGGCGTTCTGCTGGTACCAGCGCGGTTCGGTGAGGTAGGTGTGGAGATCGGCGAGCAACTCGTTCGCCCGCGCGACGAAGGCGGAGTCATCCGCGAGCTCGGTCAGCCGCGACGGCTCGACAGCGCCGAGCAGGGCGATCGGATCGTATTCGCTGGCGACCCATCCTGCCGGGTCGATCTGCTCGAACAGGCGTCTCGTCGGCAGGTGCCATGACCAGCGCAGATTGCTGGCGAGCTCCTCGAGCGCGCCGAGGGAGGCGGGGAGGACCGTGCGGACTGTAAACCGTCTGATTGCCTTCACGCTCCCACACTAGGCCGTGGAGGTTGCCGGGGGATTAAGGTTCTCGACACTCCGAGTGCCGCGTCGAGTCGGGGGGTTTGCATTCACGCACTTGGGGCTACTGTGCGAGGTGTGGCTATGGAATACGAACCACGGATCGGTCGCATCCCGATCCGAAACCTCTCCCCCCTGCAACCCGAAGACCGCTGGCCCGCGAAGGCCTTTGCCGGTGAAGTCGTGCCCTTCGGCGCGACGATCTTCAAGGAGGGGCATGACATCATCGGTGCCGACCTCGTGCTCACCAGCCCCGGCGGCGTGCGCACGACGCACCGACTCACTGACCTCGGCGAGGGCAGCGACCGCTGGGAAGTGAACGCGCTCGTTCCCGAGGTGGGCGAGTGGCGCTGGCACATCCAGGCCTGGGTCGACGAGTGGGCGACCTGGCTGCATAACGCGGAGATCAAGGTGCCGGCCGGCATCGACGTGCCGCTCATGCTCGGCATCGGTGCCGATCTGCTCAAGCGTGCGGCGAAGGGATCGCCCGCGAGCGCACTGCTGAAGGATGCCGCCAAGAGCCTGGCGAACAAGCGTCTCTCCCCCGATGACCGCCTCGCCGTCGCGCTCGACCCCGCGCTGACGGAAGAGATCGAGCGCAACCCGCTCGCCGCCATCCTGTCGCGCGGCGAGGAGCACACACTGCGCGTGGAGCGCGCCCGTGCGGGGCTCGGCGCCTGGTACGAGTTCTTCCCGCGCTCGGAGGGAGCAAAGAAGAACCGCGACGGCAGCTGGAAGAGCGGCACGTTCCGCTCCGCCGCCAAGCGGCTTCCCGCGGTCGCGGCGATGGGCTTCGACGTGCTCTACCTGCCACCCATTCATCCGATCGGCTTCAGCTTCCGCAAGGGTCCGAACAACACCCTCGACGCGGGGCCGGGCGACCCCGGCTCGCCCTGGGCCATCGGCTCGGCGGCGGGCGGCCACGACGCCATCCATCCCGACCTGGGAACCGTCGCAGACTTCACCGCCTTCCTGAAGGCGACCAAGAAGGCCGGTCTCGAACTCGCCATCGACCTGGCGCTCCAGTGCTCGCCCGATCATCCGTGGGTGACGGAGCATCCGGAATGGTTCACGACGCTGCCGGACGGATCGATCGCCTACGCGGAGAACCCGCCGAAGAAGTACCAGGACATCTACCCGCTCAACTTCGACAACGACTTCGAGGGTCTGAGCCGCGAGGTGCTGCGCATCGTGCAGTACTGGATCGGGCTCGGAGTGAAGATCTTCCGAGTAGACAACCCGCACACCAAGCCGCTGCAGTTCTGGGAGTGGCTGCTGCACGAGGTCAATAGCGAGCACCCCGAGGTCGTCTTCCTCGCGGAGGCCTTCACCGCCCCGGCGATGATGTACTCGCTCGGACAGGCCGGATTCCAGCAGTCGTACACCTACTTCACCTGGCGCAACACGAAACTGGAACTCGAGGAATTTCTCACCGGCATCTCGCACGAGACCGCCGCCTTCTTCCGGCCGAATCTGTTCGTGAACACGCCGGACATCCTCACCGCCTATCTGCAGTTCGGCGGAATCGCGGCGTACAAGATTCGGGCTGCGATCGCGTCCACCGCCTCGCCGAGCTGGGGCGTCTACGCGGGGTACGAGCTGTTCGAAAACGTGGCGCGGCCGGGTTCTGAGGAGAACATCGACAACGAGAAGTACGAGTACAAGGCGCGCGACTACGCCGCAGCCGAGGCCGCGGGTCGCTCACTGGCGCCGTACATCACCAGGCTCAACGAGATCAGGAACGAGCATCCGGCGCTCCAGCAGCTGCGCAATCTCGACGTGCACTGGAGCGACGATGACGCGATCCTCGTCTACAGCAAGTACCTCGCGCCGGAGTTCACGGCCGATGGGCGCGGCGACGGCATCATCGTGGTCGCCAATGTCGACCCGCACTCCGTGCGCGAGACGACGGTGCACCTCGACCCGCGTAGGTTCGGCTACCTCGCCGGTGACACCTTTGACGTGACCGACCTCATCACGGGGCAGGTGTACACATGGGGCACGGACAACTACGTGCGGCTGGATGCGTTCACCGAGCCGGTCCACATCCTCAGCATCGAGCCGCGAAGAACCACGGAACCGAGCAGCTCCACCGAATAGACCTGATCCACCGACTAGACCTGATCCACCGATTAGACCTGACCCACCGAATAGACCTGACCCACCGAATAGAGAAGAGGCGCATGATGTCCGATGACACCGGCTCGACGCCCCCCGCCACCACCGGCCCCGTTCTGACGGGGCGAAAGCTCGCGAAAACAAACACGGCGACGCTCCCCGCCCTGCACGCCGATCACATCACCGCGCTCGTCGAGGGTCGCCACCCGCAGCCGCACGACGCGCTCGGGCAGCACCCGATCGACGGCGGCTGGGTCGTGCGGGCCATCCGCCCTCTCGCCAAGTCGGTGACCGCCGTGCGCGCCGATGGCAGCCGCGTGCCGCTCAGCCATGCCGCGCAGGGACTCTGGCACGGTTTCGCCCCAGGTGACGGCCAGTCCTACACGCTCGAGACCACCTACGACGGGGCCCCGGTCTGGACCACCGACGATCCCTACCGGTTCGTCCCGTCCGTCGGCGAGATCGACCTCTACCTCTGGGGTCAAGGCCGACACGAGCAACTCTGGCATGTGCTCGGTGCCCACTATCGTCCGCACGAAGACGTCGACGGCACCAGCTTCTCGGTCTGGGCTCCGCACGCCGCCGCCGCCCGCGTGGTGGGCGACTTCAACGACTGGAACGGCGTCGGCCACGCGATGCGTCGCCTCGGTGACAGCGGCGTCTGGGAACTGTTCGTGCCCGGGCTGCGACCGGGTAGCGCCTACAAGTTCGAGCTGCTCACCGCGAGTGGCCAATGGGTGACGCGCGCAGACCCGATGGCGCGGTATACCGAGGTGCCCCCGCGCACGGCGTCGAAGGTCGGCGAAAGTCAGTACAGCTGGAGCGACGGTGACTGGATGTCCGCGCGCGCCCACAAAGACCCGCACAATTCGCCGATGAGCGTCTACGAACTCCACGTCGGATCCTGGCGGCCGGGCCTCGGTTATCGTGAGCTCGCCGACCAGCTCATCGACTACATCCATGAGACCGGGTTCACCCACGTCGAGTTCATGCCACTCGCCGAGCATCCGTTCGGTGGGTCGTGGGGCTACCAGGTCACCGGCTATTACGCGCCGACCAGCCGGTTCGGGCATCCGGACGACCTCCGCTACCTGATCGACCGTCTGCACCAGGCCGACATCGGCGTGATCATGGACTGGGTGCCCGCGCACTTTCCGAAAGACGAGTGGGCGCTGGCGAATTTCGACGGCCAGCCGCTGTACGAGCACTCCGATCCGCGCCGCGGCGAGCAGCCGGACTGGGGCACGCTGGTGTTCAACTTCGGCGACTCGCAGGTGCGCAACTTCCTGGTCGCCAACGCCCTGTACTGGCTCGAGGACTTCCACATCGACGGCCTGCGCGTCGACGCCGTAGCCTCCATGCTCTACCTCGACTACTCCCGCGAGGAGGGCCAGTGGCTGCCGAACAAGAACGGCGGGCGCGAGAACCTCGAGGCGATCAGCTTCCTGCAGGAGGTCAACGCCACCGCGTACAAGCGCAACCCCGGCATCGTGATGATCGCCGAGGAGTCCACCGCGTGGTCGGGGGTCACCCGCCCCACGAATTCCGATGGCCTGGGCTTCGGCATCAAGTGGAACATGGGCTGGATGCACGACAGCCTCGCCTACATGGAGGAGGACCCGATGTACCGGTCCTACCACCACAACGAGATCACCTTCTCGATGGTCTACGCCTACACCGAGCAGTTCCTGCTGCCCATCAGTCACGACGAGGTGGTGCACGGCAAGGGTTCGCTGCTGCACAAGATGCCCGGTGACCAGTGGCAGAAACTGGCGAACCTGCGCGCCTTCCTCGCTTTCATGTGGGCGCACCCCGGCAAGCAGCTGCTGTTCATGGGCCAGGAGTTCGGGCAGCCGTCCGAGTGGTCGGAGGAGCGCGGACTGGACTGGTGGATCCTCGATCAGCCGGTGCACCGCGGGTTGCTGAGCCTGGTCGGCGCGCTCAACCGCGTCTACCGCGACACCCCGGCCCTGTGGCTACGCGACAACGACCCGGGCGGATTCGAGTGGCTTGACGCCGGCGACGCCGAGCACAATGCCGTCTCGTTCCTGCGCTGGGATGCCGATGGCAACCCGATCGCCGTACTGATGAACTTCTCGGGCAATCCGGTCGGTCCCTACCGCGTCGGCCTTCCGTTCGCCGGCACCTGGGACGAGATTCTGAACACGGACGCCGCGGAATACGGGGGCTCCGGTGTGGGCAACTTCGGCGCGGTGGAGGCCACCGACCAGCCGTGGGGTGGGCGTCCGGCATCGGCAGAGCTCACGCTGCCGCCGCTCGCCGGTCTGTGGCTCAAGCTCCGCACGTAGCACGGCAGTTGGTCGAGTAGCGCACGCGCTCTCGCGCGCACGCTCGGGCGCTACTCGACCAGCGAAGCCGTTAGTAGAGCAGCATCGTGAGCTGGCGACGGGCCGCGACCACTCGGGGGTCTTCGCCGCCGGCGATCTCGAAGTAGTCGACCAGGCGCGCGCGCACCCGGTCCTTGCCTGCCTGATCGAGCGTCGGGAACAGCTCCAGCAGGCGCAGGAACGCGTCTTCGAGGTGGCCACCCGAGACGTCCAGGTCGGCCACGGCGAGCTGCGCGTCGAGGTCGGTGGGGGCCGCAGCAGCAGCGGCACGGATGTCTGCGGCGCTCGAACTGCCCAGTCGGGCCAGCAACGACACCTGTGCCAGTCCCGCCACGGCCAGCTGATCGCGCGGGTTCTGCGCGATCGCGGTCTTGTACTCTGCGATCGCCGTCTCGTAGTCCCCCGCGGCGATGGCGTCGTAGGCCTCCTGGTGATGCGGCGGCAGCGGCTCTTCGACCGGTTCCGCCGCCTCTGCCGGAGCATCCGTCGTCTGCGGGTTGGCGACGCCGGTCACGTTGTTCTGCGCCGCGAGGGTGGCGACCTGCTCGAGAACCTGGCGGATCTCCGCGTCGGAGATCTCCCCCTCGTAGAGCGCGATGGGGCGGCCACCGATCACCGCGGCGACGGTGGGCGCCGCCGTGGCACGGAAGGCCTCTCGCAGTTGCGGGTTCGCGTTCACCTCGACGGTGGCGAGCATGAAGCGCCCGCCGTACGACAGGATGACGTTCTGCAGCAATGCGGACGGGCTGCCCACGTAGAGCTCCACGATGACCGGCACCTGCTGCGAGAGATCGAGGATGCCGGTGAAGTTCGCGTCCGTGCCGTCGAGCACCAGCGAGGGCACCGGCACGCCGGCGCCCGGAGCGGCCGCGGGAGCACCCGGCGCCGCTGCAGGACGGGTCAGGGAGGAGAGGTCGACGGCGCCGCGCAGGTTGGCAGCGGACGGGGGCAGATTGGTCACGGCAGTTCCTTGGCAGAGATCAGACCCGAAGCGAAACCGAGCAGAGTGATCTTGCCCTTGGTTCCGGCCTTCGGCACGTAGAACAACAATTGGTCACCGTAGACCGAGACGGTGCCCTTCGTCGAGCCGGTGATGCCGGAGAGCGACTTGACCTGGCCCTCGGGGTTCACCGCGGCACCGGCCTCGGTGGGCTTGACCGTCACGGTCTCCTCGAGCTCTGTGGCGACGATCGCTCCATTGTCGTTGGTCGACAGCGCGATGACCGGGCCCGGACCGTCGCCGTTGGTGACCGTCATGGCCGCCGTCGCCGGCAGTGCCGCCGCTGTCGCCTTGCGGTACTCGTTGCCGAAACTGGAGACGAACTTGTCGGCGGTGAGGTCGAAGTCCTTGGCGAACGGGCTCTCCGTGCCCTTCTCGAGGATGTCGCCGTAGTCGAGCGCGATGGCCTTGGGGGGAAGCTTCAACAGCTTCTGGTCCGGCGCGAGCTGTGAGGCGCCGATGTTCGCGGCGGCGACCTTCGGGAAGTCGACCTTCGCCTCGAGCTGCACCGCGTAGCTGACCTTGTAGTCGGCTCTCGCCGTCTCCTGAACCAGCATGAGCGCGACGGGCGGCACCGTCTTGTCCTGCGGGTTCTGCACGACGGTGAAGACGGTGCGCGGCCAGGAATCGGTGTGCTGTGGAAGGCTGAGACCGACGGCGGTCGCCGGAATCGGGAACAGGGCAGGCACTGTGCTGTCTGCCTTGCGGATCGTGTAGTTCGCCGAGCGCACGGCCAGCGCCGGCCCGGTGAAGCGGGTGGCGGCGAGCGTGGCGTCGTTCGCCTTGTCGGCCTCGGTGGCGACACCGGAGATGCGCGAGACGATCTCTTTCAGCTGCGGGATGGTCACCGCGGGCGGGTCGAGTTGCTCGCTCGCGGGCGCTGCCTTCGTGGGCGACGGGGTCGGGGTGGCCTGCTGCGCACCGCCGAGGAATTCCGGCCAGAGCTCCGACGAGCATCCGCTGAGAAGAAGGGTGCCGACCAGGAGCACCGGAACCGCCGCGACCATCTTTCGTCGATTGGAGCGTCGACGCGACGACGGCCCTGTCGAGGTGACGGCGCGGCGCTGACGGTAGCCGCGCTGACGCGGTACCTTCGGCATCTTCGGTGTCTTGCGACGCGGACCACGGGCGCGACGGTGGTGCACGACCGCCCAGATGTACAGCCCGACACCGACGAGGAGGAGGAGCAGGCCACCGGCCATCAACGGCCCCGACCAGGGGGTGCGGTTGTCGAGCGGCCACTGCACCGAGATGTTGCTCGGCGCGGGGCTGGTGCCGTTGGAGACGATGAGCACGGTGATGTCGCTCGGCACGTTCACGGTGAAGGTGAGGCTCTTGGCGTGCGAGAACTGGCCGAGCCAGAGGTCGGACCCGGCGGGATTCGGCACAGTGGTCGCCTTGCCCTTGACGACGGTGTTGGTGAGCTTCTTCGTGGCCGCTTTGTAGCCGATGCGGTTGTACGTGGTCTTGCCGACCCAGGCCTTCACGTCGTCGGTACGGCCGTAGGCCGCGAACACGGTGGATGAACCACTGATGTCGATCTTCTGACGCCCCGGCAACGACTGCAGCGTCTTCGAGTCGATCAGCGTGACGGTCGCCGGCGAGTGTGTCGCGACGGATGCCGTCAGGGTCGACGGTGCCGCGAGTACGGTTCGCTGAGCGATTCCGTACGCGATCATTCCGAAAGCGATGACGAACGCCACGATGGCGGCGATAAAACGCACGTTGGGTTACTCCTCTCGTGTTGCTCGACGCGACGGGAGGTCGGCGACCCCGTGTCACGATCAGCTCTGTCAGCGATGGTGACGGCTCGCACTAGGGGGCGAGTTCAGGGGTTCCAGGCCGATAGGCCCAGGGTGGCAACAGGCAAAGACATCCAAGGATAGCCCAGACAGCCTGTGAACAGGCCTGATGGCTCAGGCTAAACTCTGAGGGTTCGGCCCCGTACCCCGATGGGCGCCGCCTCAATTTTTCAGCACACGCACGATTTTTACGAACTTTCACGAGGAGACACCGTGGCTGCCGACGACGAGACCTTCAGTACTGCCATGCGCGGGTACAACCGCGACGAGGTCGACAGCGCGATCCAGGATCTGCGTCGCGAACTCATCAAGGCCAACGCCGACAAGGCGGAGGCGGGCAAAGAGGTCAAGCGGCTGAGCGCCACCGTCGAAGACCTGCAGGCCGAGATCGAGGAGACCGGGAGCCCGACCTACAGTGGGCTCGGCACCAAGCTCGAGAACACCCTCCGGGTCGCCGAGGAGCAGTCGACCCGCATCATCAGCCAGGCCGACATCGATGCCGAAAAGCTGCGCAGCAGCGTACAGAGCGAGATCACCGCTCTGCGGGTCGACGCCATGGAGGCGGCAGAGCGGGTGGTGACGGATGCCCAGGCCACCGCCAAGGCAGCCCTCGATTCCGCCTACTCCGAAGCCGCCGAGCGCCTGGAGAACGCGAGCGCCGAGGCCGAGGCGCTCACCCAGGAGGCGCTGCGCGAAGCCGCCGCCATCCGCGGTGCCGTCGCCACCGAGGCTGCTGAGGCCCGCACCACCGCCAAGCGCGAGGCCGCCGCCGTGCGGGCGGAGGCGGAGCGCGAGGCCGCCGAGCTGAAGGTCGTGGCCAGCCGCGAGGTCACCGAAGCCCGTGACGCCGCAGCCGCCCTGGCGCGCGAGACCGAACTCGGCCGCGCCGAGTTCGTCAGCGAGAACGAGAAGCAGTGGGGCGACCTCGCCCGGGACACCGAGCAGCAGCGCACCGATCTCGCCCGCGAGGTCGAGGAAAGCCGCGCCCTGCTCATCCAGAACGCTCACGACCAGCGTGCCGAACTCAAGCGCGAGATCGATGAAGCCCGCACCACCCTCGAGCACGACACCGCGGATGCGCGTGCCCGACTCGAACAGGAGACCATCGCCACCCGTGACGCTCTGGCGAACGAGGCTGCGACGACCCGTGCCGCGCTCGAGCAGGAGACTCTCGCCACCCGCGATCTGCTGGAGCAGGAGACATCCGCTGCCCGGTCCACCCTGACGCAGGAGACCGCAGCGGCCCGCGCCGCCATCGAGCTCGAGGCAGCCGCGGCCCGCACCGACCTGCTGCAGAGCACCACCGCCGCCCGTGCGGCGCTCGAGCTGGAGATCAGTTCGGCCCGTACCGCAGTGGAACAGGAGATCGTCGCGGCCCGCGCCGCCGCGGAGCTCGAGATCAGCACCGCCCGCACACAGCTGGAGCTGGACACGAAGCGCACCCTCGACGAGCTCGATCAGGAGCTGGTCGAGGCCCGCGCGAAGCTCGCCGCAGAGTTGGACGCGGCTCGATCCGCCCTCGCCATCGACCTCGAGCAGCAGCGCACCAATGCCGACCGTGAGATCGAGGCGCTGCAGGCCGAGGTGACCCGCGAGGCGGAGCAGACCCGGGCACAGCTCGCCCACGATGTGGCCGAGACCCGCAGTCGCGTGGCGCTCGATGCCGAGCAGGCACGAGCCGATCTGGATGTCGAGCTGAAGTCGCGCAGAGACGAAGCCGAGAAGGAGTTTCTGGCCAAGCACCAGGAGGCCGTCTCCCAGACCCAGAAGTACCTCGATGACGCGCAGGCACAGCTCGCCGAGCTCACCGAGGCGGCCGCGGAGAAGCGCCACGAGGCGGACAACATCGTGAGCGAGACCCGCGCCGCGGCTCGCGAACTCACGGAGAAGACGGCCAACGAGACGGCTGCAGCAGTCTCGGCTGCCGAGGCTCGGGCGATCGAGCTGGTGAAAGACGCGGAGAAGCGCAGCGCGCAGCTCGTGTCTGACGCGGAAGATCGTCTGGCCAAGATTAGGATTGAACGCGAAGCCGTCGCCGGCTACTTCGAGAGCCTTCGCGGCGTGTTGACGCAGGCGGAGAAGGTTTCTTCGGGCGAATAGGGCACAGCGTGCCGACGGCCTCCGACTAGATGGGGAAGCTAGATGGGGACGTCGTGAAGATCCAGAACGCATTCCGGCTCGGCCTGCTCGGCGGCCTCGGCGTCATCGTCGCGGTCGCCATCGGTGGGGCCATCGCGAGCCTCTCGACGATTCTCACCTACGTCGGCGCAGCCCTCTTCCTCTCGCTGGGCATCGACCCCGCGGTGACCTGGCTGGAGAAGCGCAAGTTTCCGCGCTGGGCGGCCATCCTCACTGTGCTTGTCGTGGTCATCGGCGTGCTCGTGGGCTTGGTCTTCGCGATCGTGCCGGTGATCGTCGATCAGGTCAACAATCTGATCGCCACCCTGCCCGACTTCATCGCCACCGTCACGACGTCCGAGTTCATCCCGGATGTGCAGAAGAACCTGCCGAGCTTCATCGACATCCAGACCATCGTCGACAACGCCGGCGACTACCTCAACAGCAATGCGGGAAAGATCGGCGGCGGCCTGCTCAACGTGGGCATCGGCATCGCCGGCGGTCTGACCGGGCTCTTCATCATCTCCATTCTGACCATCTACTTCGTGGCCTCGCTGTCGTCGCTCAAGCGCGGTCTGTATCGCCTGGTGCCCGCATCGAAGCGCGAGCGTTTCGCCGACATCGCCGAACAGATCACGGATTCGGTCGGACGCTACGTGATCGGCCAGGCCACCATCGCCCTCGCCAACGGTGTCGCAAGCTTCATCTTCCTGTCGATCATGTCGTTCTTCGGGGTGAAGTACCCTGCGCTCTTTGCGTTCATCGCGTTCCTGTTCGCGCTGGTCCCCCTGGTGGGAACTCTGTCGGGCAGCATTCTGATCACCCTCAGTACCTTTGCGATCACCGTGGGCGAGAAGGGCCCGTGGCCGGCGATCATCGTCGGCATCTACTACCTGGCGTACATGCAGATCGAGGCGTACATCATCAACCCGCGCGTCATGACGCGGGCTGTCAAGGTACCGGGAGCGCTCGTGGTGATCGCGGCACTGGCCGGCGGATCGCTGCTCGGCATCCTCGGCGCGCTCATCGCTATCCCGGTGGCCGCCGCGGTGCTGTTGATCATCGACCAGGTCGTCGTTCCCCGACAGAACGAGCTCTAACCCGCCGAAGCCGCCGCGGTGGCGTTACGCGAGCTCGTCGGCAGGGTACAGCTCGGGCAGGGGCAGCGCCGACGGGTTGAGTCGCAGCACGATCTCGCTGAGCACCCGCCGGGTCTGCGCCTCTCCCACCCAGAGGTGCTTGCCCCCCTCGACCGCAACGAACTCGAGTTCAGGCACGGATGCGAACCGCTCGGCCGCCTCGGCCGGGCGCAGAAAGTCGTCGAGTTCGGGAATGAGCGCGACCAATCGACGGCCGGAGCCCGCCCAGGCGGCGATCTCGGCATCCGAGGTGCGGTGCAGCGGCGGAGAGAGAAGAATCGCCCCCTCGATCGGGTGTTCGAGCCCCCACTTGAGAGTGACCTCGGTGCCGAACGACCAGCCGACCAGCCACGGATGCGGCAGGGCGCGGGCGCCGACGAGGTCCATTGCCGCGGTGAGGTCGAGCCGCTCGGCCACCCCCTCCCCGAAAACGCCGTCCGACGTGCCGTGCGGGGAGGTCACACCGCGGAAATTGAAGCGCAGCACGGCGAGGTCGGCCAGAGCGGGCAGTCGAGCTGCGGCTTTGCGAATGATGTGGGAGTCCATGAAGCCACCGGCCGTGGGCAGTGGATGCAGCGCGACTATCGTCGCCACCGGGTCGCGGTCGAGCGGCAGCGAGAGCTCGCCGATCAGGCGGAGGCCGTCGGAGGTGCGCAGCTCTACCGACTCCCGGCGCGCCGGGAGCTCGACAGCACCGCGGATCTCGATGCTCGGCTCGGAACCGCCCGAGCCGGGTAGCCGCGTCGGCGTGCTCATTTGATCTTCCAGCAGTGCGAGTGCCAGTGTCGACGGGCGGCGAGGTCTTCGGCCTCCCCCATCAGGCCGTCCGCACGCCACGCGACCAGGTGCGGCGTGCCGGGGGCGATATCGAGGCCGCATCCAGGGCAGGTGTAGTACTTCACTGCGGAGGCGGCCGCGACCGGCTGCACGTTCCACAGGCCGTCACGCTTCGACTCGCTGTGCAGCGAACCGTGGAGCACCCGGGTGAGATCGAAGCCATCCTCGTCGCTACCAGTCACCCTGCTGGTCGCTCCGCCTGTCGCCTGGCCGGTGACTCGGCCCTTGACGGGCCCACCCGATGGGCCTGTTCTGCGCGGACGGTTCGATCTGGGCACTCGCCAAGCCTACGAGGTCTCCGTGGGCCGGTCACCCTCAGGAGCCGCTCGGATTGTCGATCTGCTCGATTCTGGCCTGCTCGAAGTCGAGCAACGCCTGGGCCCGGGTGAGGATCCGCGAGTCGTAGGTACCGGCCGCCTGCGCCTCCAGTAGCGCCGCCCGCTCCGCCTCGAGCACCTCGCGCCGCAGCGAGCGGTACTGCTGATGCGGGGAGTGCTCCAGAGCCTCGTCGCCGGCCCCGTGTTCGGCTCGCTCCCAGGCCGCCTCGGAGGCGAGCAGCGTATCGGCGCGAACCCTCTCGACGACGGCCGGATCGATCTGGCCACCGCCCGGGATCTCCAGCTCGGGATTCTCCAAGACCTGCACGCCCGCAGAACTCATCTCTTCGAGAAGGGATGCCAGCTCGCGTCGATCGCCTTCCCGGTCTACTCCCCCGATGCCGGTGAGCCGGATAAGCAGTGGGAGTGTGCCGCCCTGCACGAGCAGAGTCACGGCAGCCACCGTGAACGCGATGAGGATCAGCTGGGCGCGGTACGGGATGTCGTCGGGCAACGATTGTGCGGCGGCGAGCGTCACCACGCCCCGCATCCCGGCCCAGGACAGCACGACGCCACCGCGCCAGCCGAGACCCTCCTTGCGGAGCTTTGCCAGATCCGTGTCACGGCGCTGATAGACCGCCTCGGCCCTACGCTGCCCGATCTGCTGCCGCTCGTCGAGCGTGGCGCGTGCACGGAGCCGCTCCAACGCTCGGCCGAAGCGCAGATGACTGCGCTCTTTGCGCTTGAACCTGCGGCGCAGAAACAACAGGAGCGGGCCGACGAACACGAAGCGGATGACCACCACGGCGACGCTGACGAGCAGACCGACGAGCAGGGCGGTGGCCACCGGGAACTGATCCGGCTCCTTGTTGACGCTGCCGATGATGCCGTTGATCTGCAGACCCATCAACAGGAAGACGCCGTTCTCCAGCACGAACTGCGCCGTGCGCCAATTGAGCCTCTCGTTGATTCGCGCCTGCGGGGTGAAACGTTTGGCGCTCGCGTGACCCGCATAGAGGCCGGCGATCACGACGGCGAGCACACCAGAGGCACCCAGCTCTTCGGCTGGGATATACGCGATGAAGGGCACGGCGAACGAGATCAGGATGTCGAGCACCGGATCGCGCAGCTTCGAACGGAGGAAGACCGACAGCACGCCCACGAGCAGCCCCACCGCGACGGCGACGGCCACCGCATAGGCGAAGTCGCCGACGACGCCCCAGAAACTCACCACGCCCGCGGTGGCGGCGATCGCGGAGCGCAGCAGCACGAGGGCGGTCGCGTCGTTGACCAGGCTCTCGCCCTCCAGGATGGTGACGAGGCGGGGCGGCAGCCCGAGACGCTTGCCGAGCGAGGTGGCGGCCACGGCATCCGTCGGACTCACGACCGCACCGAGCGCCACCGCCGCCGCGAAGTTGAGGTCGGGGAAGATCACGAACAGCAGGGCACCGATGCCGAATGCCGTCGCCACCACGAGCAGCACAGACAGAGCAGAGATGGTGCTGAAGTTGCGTCGGAAATCGACGATCGGCACGTTGATCGCCGCGGCGTACAGGATCGGCGGAAGCAGGCCGACCAGGATCACATCGGAGGGGATAGAGAAGGTGTCGGGCAGACCGGGCAGGAAGCTCCCGGCGACACCCACGACCACGAGGATCAATGGCGCCGCGACACCGAGCTTTTTCGAGAAAGCGGCGACGACGACGATGGTGATGACCGCGATGACCGCGAGCAGCGCGTACTGCGCGAGGCCCTCGATCACGTCACCCTAGCCATCCGGCCAGCCTACTGGCGCTGAGTGATGCGAACCCACACCGACGACGGAGGCCCTCGCCGCGTCAGGGCCGGATCAATACCAGCCGGTGGACTGGCTGTGCCCCCAGGCGTTACAGGGCGTCTGGTAACGACCGCTGATGTAACCGAGCCCCCAGGTGATCTGGGTGGCGGCACTGGTCTCCCAGTCCGCTCCCGCCGAGGCCATCTTCGAGCCCGGGAGGGCCTGCGGGATGCCGTAGGCACCACTGGCGTTGCCAGCGGTGGTCGTCCAATGCGACTCCTTGTTCCACAGCGCCACGAGGCAGGAGAACTCGTCGTCGCCCCAGCCACGCGCCTGGACCATGCCGTAGGCGATCTGCTGAGCCTCACTGGCGGGGACGGCCGGGCCGAGTTTGCCCTTCGCCGGAGCGACGGGCGGGGCTACGGGGATGATCTTGCGGGTGACGGTGTACTTGTCGCGGGCACCGGGCTCGGAGACGGGACCGATCACGGTGATGCTCTGCGGCGCGGGATGAGCCGCGGCACCACCGAGCACGACCGGGTCTGCGTAGGCAGCCGGTGTTTGCGGGGCGAAGACGAGCACGACCACGAAGGCGAGAGCCGCGGTGAACGCGAAGATCGGCAGCGAATACTGCATGCGAGTGTGGCGCATCTGAGGTTTTGTCGGCTGTGCGGATCGCCCGAAGGGCTGAGCGCCGGCTCCACTGGTGGAGGCTACGGGCGAGGAGAACTTCGCTTGCCTACTCATCGGGAACGATTTTAGCCCAGAACCGGGCAAAAGGCCCATCGGATCAGCGCACTGCCAGCATGACGGAGACGACGGCGTCGAGCAGCAGGTCGACCTGCGCCTCGCGGTAGCCGCCCCTCTTCGGGCGGAATGCCACGGTGCGCACCTCCTCGATGCTCATCGGCCGGCCCTCCTGGAAGTAGCTGGTGAGTCTCGCGGCGAAGGCGTCGACCTGCTTGCGGTCGTAGCCGGTGCTGAGGATGCTGACCCGATCGAACCGGTGTCCGAGCGGTCGCGCGAGGCGGGCGAGGATCTCCTGGGCGATGGTGCGGGCTTCCGTGTACCAGGCCTGGTCGCCGCTGAGTTGCACTGCGCGCTCCCGCTCGCGGTTGGCGAAGGCGTCTTCTAGACGCTCCAGCGCGGCATCCACGTGAGTCGGCGAGTAACCGCCCTTCTGCATGGCGAAGGCGGTCTGGCGGATCGAGGTGGAACTCACCCCCACGGGGGCGTTCGGCTCGGCACTGTAGGCCTGGCGGGCATCCTCGAGGAAGTCTTCTACCTGCTCGACGCTGTAGCCGCGGCGAGACGAGCGGGTGCGGGGAAACGTAGTACTCACGCGACCCATTGTGCCCTACGACACCGGAAGAAGGCCCGGCGGTCAGTGCGCGGCGAAGATCAGGAACAGGATGTACGCGCCCGCAGCACTGGGCAGCGTCGAGTCGAGCCGATCGAGGAACCCGCCATGCCCCGGCAGAAACGTGCTGATGTCTTTGATGCCCAGGTCGCGCTTGATCAGCGATTCGGTCAGGTCGCCGATCGTGGCCGTGAAGACGAGCACCGCCCCGAAGATGAGCCCGAACCACCACGGCTCCCGCAGCATGAACAGCGAGAGCAGGATGCCCGCGACCACCGCCACCACGACCGACCCGGCGAAACCTTCCCAGGTCTTCTTCGGGCTGATCTTCGGCGCCATCTTGTGCTTGCCGAACAGCAGTCCGGAGACGTAGGCGCCGGTGTCGATGCCGACCACCACGATGAGGAAGGCGAGGGTCCACCACTGGCCACCGGGCTCGGCCGTGAGGATGACGGCGAAACTGGCGAGGAAGACGATGTAGACCTGCACCAGCGTGCCGGCTCCGAGGTCTGCCCAGAACGAGCGCACCGACGTGCGGTACCTGGGTAGAGCGACTTCGACCAGACGCCAGAGCGCAACGAAGACGATGCCGCCGAGCAACGCCAGCCAGGCACCCGCCGCCCCGCCGTAGAAGGCCGCGGGAACGACCGCGACGCCGGCGATGACACTGCCGACGCGGGGCACCTTGCGGCCGGCGAAGCGCAGCGCGCTGGCAAGTTCGAACGTCGTGAAGCCGATGAGCAGGGCGGCGAAGATCATGAACAGCGCCTTGATGATGAGCAGGCTCACCAGCAGGCTGCCGCCGAGCACCAGGCCGATCAGGATCGCGACAGGGAGGTTGCGCCCCGTGCGAGCCTGGATCTTCTCCTGCGTCGCGTCGAACTGGGCGCGCGTCGCGGCGACCTGCACCTTGAAGTCTTCCTCGAGCCCGTGGGCTCGTGCCTCCACGTCGGCGCGACCGAACGGCCGGCGTCGCCGGGGCGCGGTCGGCTGGCCGCCCTCCGGAGGCTGCACGTCGTCAGGAGCGCGAGTCATCAGACCTCGAGAAGCTCGGCTTCCTTTTTCTTGAGGGCGTCGTCGATGGCGTCGATGTTCGCCTTCGTCACGGCTTCGAGCTCTTTCTCACCGCGGGCGATCTCGTCTTCGCCGACCTCTTTCTTGAGGCCGTCGAGGTCGTCCTTCGCGCTGCGACGGATGTTGCGGATGGACACCTTCGCGTCTTCGCCCTTGCCGCGCACGATCTTGACGAACTCGCGGCGACGCTCCTCGGTGAGCTCGGGCAGCGTGACGCGGATGACCGTTCCGTCGTTGCCGACGTTTGCGCCGAGGTTGGGGGCGTTGGTGATGGCCTTTTCGATCTCCTTGAGCGCACCCTTGTCGTACGGGGTGACGAGCAAGGTGCGCGCCTCGGGGTTGTTCATGCCCGCGAGCTGGCCGAGCGGCGTCGGGGTTCCGTAGTAGTCGACCAAGATCTTCTGGAACAGCGCCGGGTTCGCGCGGCCGGTGCGGACGTTGCTGAAATCGTCCTTCGCCGCCTCGACGGACTTGTGCATCTTGTCTTTGGCTTCTGCCAGGACTTCAGGGATCACGGTTGTTGCTCCTTCGAGGGCGGTCTGTCGAGAGTTTATCGGTCGAGGTGGGGGCGCCGGTGACGCCCGGCCGCAAATGACTTCCGGCGGGCTCAGTTGTTGACGAGGGTGCCGATGCGCTCGCCCGCGATCGCCTTCGTCAGGTTGCCGGCCGGGGACATCCCGAACACGACCATGGGCATCTTGTTGTCCATGCAGAGGCTGAAGGCGGTGGAATCGACGACCTTGAGGCCCTGCACCAGCGCCTCCTGGTAGGTGATCTCGTCGATCTTCTTAGCGTCGGCGTTGCGGCGCGGGTCGTCGTCGTAGACACCGTCGACACCGTTCTTGGCGACCAGCACCACGTCGGCGTTGATCTCCAACGCACGCTGGGCGGCCACCGTGTCGGTGGAGAAGTAGGGAAGCCCGGCACCGGCGCCAAAGATGACGACGCGACCCTTCTCGAGGTGACGCTCCGCACGGCGCGGGATGTAGGGCTCGGCGACCTGCGTCATCGAGATGGCGGACTGCACGCGGGTGGCGGCGCCAGCCTGCTCGAGGAAGTCCTGCAGCGCGAGGGCGTTCATCACGGTGCCGAGCATTCCCATGTAGTCCGCGCGTCCACGGTCCATTCCGCGCTGGCTGAGCTCTGCACCGCGGAAGAAGTTGCCACCGCCGACGACGATGGCGATCTCGACATCCTGCGCCGCTGCGGCGATCTCCTTGGCGAGTTCGCTGACCACATCGGGGTTCACCCCGAGGGAGCCACCGCCGAAGGCCTCGCCCGACAGTTTGAGGAGAACCCGTCTCTTGTGCGCGTCGGTCATGCTTTCTCCTTCTGTTGATGAGCGTCTTCCAGGGTACCGGTCCGACCGCGTGGCCCTGGCATGGGAATGGGCCCGGCCGCTTCCGCGGTCCGAGCCCATTCCGGGTACTACTGGGGGGGGTGCTTACGCGCCGACCTTGAAACGCGCGAAGTCGGTGACGGTGATGCCGGCATCCTTCAGCACGGTCGCGACGGACAGCTTGTTGTCGCGTGCGTAGTCCTGCTCGGTGAGCACGACCTGCTTGAAGAACGCGTTCACGCGGCCCTCGATGATCTTCGGCAGGGCTGCCTCCGGCTTGCCCTCGCCGCGGCTGATCTCCTCGACGATGCGACGCTCGTTCTCGACGTCGGCCGCGGGGACCTGGTCGCGAGTGAGGTACTGCGGGTCGGCGAACGAGATGTGCTGCGCGATGCTCCGAGCGGTCTCGGCGTCATCACCGGTGTAGCCCACGACCACGCCGACCTGCGGCGGCAGGTCCTTGTTGGTCTTGTGCAGGTACACGGCGAAGTGCTCGCCGGTCACGAGAGCGACGCGGCGCAGCTCGATCTTCTCACCGAGGATCGCGGCCTCGTCGCTGATGAGCTCAGCGACGGTCTGCGAGCCTGCCGGGGCCGCGAGGGCCTCGTCGACGGTGGAGGCACCGGCAGCGGCGACCGCGTCCAGCACCTGGTCGCCGAGCGCGACGAACTTGGCGCTCTTCGCGACGAAGTCGGTCTCGCAGGCCAGCTCGATGAGCGTGGTGGTCGAGCCGTTGTCCTTCGCGGCGATCAGGCCCTCGCTGGTAGAGCGGTCGGAGCGCTTCGCATTGCTCTTCGCGCCACGCAGACGAAGCAGCTCGGTGGCCTTCTCGAGGTCACCGCCCGCTTCGACGAGGGCGTTCTTGGTCTCGACCATGCCGGTGCCGAGGCGCTCGCGCAGGGTCTTGAGGTCGTCCAGGCTGAAATCTGCCATGGCTGGTTCCTTTGCTACTAAAGAGTGCTTGTGAAAGGGAAACTACTTGGCGGAAGGCTTGGCGGCCGCGGCCTTCTCGGCCGGGGTCTCCTTCTCAGCGGGAGTCGCCTCGGCCTCGAGGCGGGCCTCGGCCTGCTCGTCGGTCTCGGTCTTCGGGGTGGCGACCAGGTCGGCATCCGCGATCGCGGCGAGCTCGGCAGCGGCGACGGCGTCCGCGTCGTTCTCCTCGACGGGGACCTCGGCGGCGATGACGGCCTCGACAGCAGCGGTGTCGGGGGTGGTCGATTCGATCAGACCGTCGACGGCCTCGATGGCCTCAGCCTCGGTGGACGGGGTCTCGGAGGCTGCGAGCAGCTCCGCCTCCCACGCGGCGAGGGGCTCGAGAACGACACCCTCCTCCGGCTTCTGGTGGCGCTGGATCAGACCCTCGGCAGCGGCATCCGCGATGATGCGGGTGAGCAGGCCGACGGAGCGGATCGCGTCGTCGTTACCCGGAATCGGGTAGTTGACCTCGTCGGGGTCGCAGTTGGTGTCGAGGATCGCGATGACCGGGATACCGAGCTTGTGCGCCTCGTCGATCGCGAGGTGCTCCTTCTTGGTGTCGACGATCCAGATCGCGGAGGGGGTCTTGGTGAGGTTGCGGATACCACCGAGCGAGCGCTGCAGCTTGACGAGCTCGCGCTTCTGGATCAGCAGCTCCTTCTTGGTGTAGCCGCGCGTCGTGTCGTCGAAGTCGATCTCTTCGAGTTCCTTCATGCGGGCGAGACGCTTCGAGACCGTCTGGAAGTTGGTGAGGAGGCCGCCCAGCCAGCGCTGGTTCACGAACGGCTGGCCGACGCGCTGCGCCTGCTCTGCGATCGAGCCCTGGGCCTGCTTCTTGGTACCGACGAAGAGGATGGTGCCGCCGTGCGCGACGGTGTCCTTGACGTAGTCGTAGGTCTTGTCGATGTACGACAGCGACTGCTGCAGGTCGATGATGTGGCTGCCCGAGCGCTCGGTCAGGATGAAGCGCTTCATCTTCGGGTTCCAACGACGGGTCTGGTGTCCGAAGTGGACGCCGCTGTCGAGCAGCTGGCGGATGGTGACGACGGCCATGGCCGATTCCTATTCCGCGCGCACGGCGACGCCGGTGCACGCTTATCTCAGTTGATTTCGCAGGCCGGGTGGCCGCGAACCTGGTGCCCGACACTCACCCGCTCACCGCTCACTCGACGGTTGGGCCGTGTGAGGTGGAGACTGGTGGATGATGTGCCGCGATCGGATACCGACCGCAGATGGGCACGCGTAGTCACCCCACGTGATGTGGAGTGCTCCAACGAGTGTATCACTGGGACCCCTCCTCCACCGCCGACGTGTCAGCCTCCGTTTGCACAGATCGCTCACGCCCTCCCTGACACGTTCACCCGCGGGGCATTCTCGATGCATGTCGTCCCCGTCCGCCGCCGCCCGGCCGATCTGGCTTGTCGGTCTGGTGATCCTGTCTGCCGTTCTGACGCTCGGTGCGGCGCTGGTCTCCCCCGGTGTCGCTGCGTATGCGGGATCCCCGATAACCGCACGACGCTCCGCCGTCGAAGGAACGGCGGATGCGGCGACGGGGACGACAGCTCGGCCGGCGGCCCGCGCTCCTGCTGGCCGCTGGGCGTGGCCGGTGCCGGCGCCACACCCCGTCATCAGGCCCTTCGCGGCACCGGCGACCGCCTATGGGGCCGGGCATCGCGGAATCGACGTGGGGGCGGCATCCGACACCCTCGTTGTGGCCCCGGATGACGGGGTCGTCTTCTTCTCGGGAGTGGTCGTCGATCGCCCGGTGCTGTCGATCACGCATGACGGTGGGCTGGTCTCGAGCTACGAGCCCGTGTCGTCGTCGCTGACGGCGGGCACCGCTGTCAGCCGTGGGTCCGTCGTGGGCACGCTGCTGCCCGGGCACTGCGCGGAGAGCTGTCTGCACTTCGGTGTGCGGCTGCACGGCGAGTACGTGTCGCCGCTCAACTACCTGGGCGGGGTGCCGCGGGCGGTGCTGCTGCCGACAAGGGCCGCTCCTGGCCCGGCATCTCGCCTATCGTGGACTGATGCCCAGCCGCCGTGAAGTCGCCCAACGCCTCGATGTCCCGCTCGAGATGGTGCAGCGCCACGGCATCCCGCCGCGGATCAGCGAGGCCGAATTCGCGGAGCTGGACGGCAACCCGCCAGCGTGGCTGCAGCAGTCGCGGGCGAACCGCACCTCGAAGCGTCCGGTCTGGGTGACGCTCAGCTGTGACATATGCGGCTATCACGAGCAGGCGCGACCGAAGAAATGGTGGCCGGAGTTCACCTATCTGAGCTGCTCGCACCACGACATCTGGGACCTGCCGGAGCCTGCGGCAGGGCTCGCACGCGAGGAGATCGACGGCATCGGCAGCACCTTCATCGGGGTCGTCGACCGCTGACGCGGCTTCCCGCA
>Ga0247732_10000302_pt1 | contig 27921 bp, 25 predicted proteins | sample UWRJL163409C2_FD_180940 | JGI IMG/M metagenome (GOLD analysis project Ga0247732, IMG submission 180940) | Plant litter microbial communities from Arlington Agricultural Research Station in Wisconsin, United States - UWRJ-L163-409C-2 | ecosystem: Environmental > Terrestrial > Plant litter >...
GACTCGACGGTCGGGTCTGTGCGACGGGGCACCCGCACGGAGCGGCGACGGCGACGACGACCCCGCCTCGAAACCGTGGTGGCTCACCCGTCGCACAGACCCGACCGTCGAGTCGGCCCACGAGGCGCAGAAGAACCTCGCCCACGCCGAGAGGCGCCGCCGCCGATATGAGCGCGCCGAGGCGCGGCGATTCACGCAGGCCACGCGCACCCGTCGTCGCAAATACCTGATCGCCTTGGCCGGCGCGGTCGTCCTCGTGCTGCTCGTGGTGCTCACCGCGTATTCGCCCCTGCTCGCCGTGCGCACGATCACGGTGGAGGGAGCGTCCCGCGTCGACGCAGCCGCCGTCTCCGCCGCCCTCGACGACCAGTTGGGGCGGCCCCTGACCCTCGTGGACTTCGGCGAGGTGAAGCGCACGCTCGAGACCTTCCCGCTGATCCAGAGCTACGTCACCGAGGCCCGGCCACCCGACACGCTCGTCGTGCGGATCGTCGAGAGGCGGCCCGTTGTCACGGTCGCCGTCGACGGCGGTTTCAGCCTGGTGGATGCCGCCGGCGTCGTCGTCGAGACGACCCCGGAGCGGGCCGCCGGCTACCCGATCATCGACACGGCCGCGACACCCGTGGATTCACCCGGTTTCGCTGCGGCGAGCTCGGTCCTCCTCGCGCTGACTCCGGAGTTCCTGGCCCAGGTCGACTCGGTGAGCGCCCCCACCCCCGATTCGGTGACCCTGGCGCTGACGAGCGGCCAACGAGTGGTGTGGGGCAGCGCGGAGGACTCGGCCCTCAAGGCACGCATCGTGGCGAGCATGATCTCGAATCCCGGCATCCCGAACGTCACGGAATACGACGTCTCATCGCCCGAGGCCCCGATCACCCACTGAGCGCGCGCTATCCGCATCGCCTGCGTCGCTTTCCTCCGGCAGTTCGCGACACGCGGGGCCTGTAGTGACGCAGGACAGGGCGATCCCCTTAGGTTCGAAACAAGAAATGCATACTCGATATAACTTTAAGTCTCAGCTAGAGGTTTAGGGTTCCAGCGGAGGCCGGACGTGACAACCAACCAGAACTATCTCGCAGTCATCAAAGTTGTCGGAATCGGCGGCGGCGGCGTCAATGCCGTCAACCGCATGATCGAGCTCGGACTGCGCGGTGTCGAGTTCATCGCCATCAACACCGACGCCCAGGCGCTGCTGATGAGCGACGCCGACGTCAAGCTCGACGTCGGTCGTGAGCTCACGCGCGGCCTCGGTGCCGGCGCCGACCCCGAGGTGGGCCGACGAGCCGCAGAGGACCACGCGGAGGAGATCGAGGAGGCCCTGTCCGGCGCCGACATGGTCTTCGTGACCGCGGGCGAGGGCGGCGGCACCGGTACGGGCGGCGCGCCGGTCGTGGCGCGGATCGCCAAGTCCATCGGCGCTCTCACCATCGGTGTGGTGACCAAGCCCTTCGGCTTCGAGGGCAAGCGTCGTGCGTCACAGGCCGAAGACGGCGTGGCGACCCTCAAGAACGAGGTCGACACCCTCATCGTCGTTCCCAACGACCGACTCCTCGAGATCAGCGACCGCGGCATCAGCATGCTCGAGGCGTTCTCCACCGCAGACCAGGTTCTGCTCGCCGGCGTGCAGGGCATCACCGACCTCATCACGACCCCCGGGCTCATCAACCTCGACTTCGCCGACGTGAAGAGCGTCATGCAGGGTGCCGGCTCCGCCCTCATGGGCATCGGCTCCTCCCGTGGCGCCGACAGGGCGATCAAGGCAGCCGAGCTCGCCGTCGCATCGCCGCTTCTCGAAGCCAGCATCGAAGGCGCCCACGGTGTGCTGCTGTCGATCCAGGGCGGATCGAACCTCGGAATCTTCGAGATCAACGACGCCGCCAAGCTGGTTCAGGACGCCGTGCACCCCGAGGCGAACATCATCTTCGGTGCGGTCATCGACGACACCCTCGGCGACGAGGTGCGCGTCACGGTCATCGCCGCGGGCTTCGACGGGGGAGACGCCACAGAGCAGAGGCGCGGCAGCTTCGTCGCGTCGGCAGACGAGAAAGACCCCTACGGCCCCGGCGGAACCGCCATCTCCACCCTGGCGCCGGTCCGCCACGCCGAGGAGCCCGCAGAGACCCCGGCTCCGGCCTGGTCGCAGACGGGCGAGCACCACCTCACGGGCGCCGTCGCCTTCGATCCCGCGTCGGAGGACGACGACACCGACCTGGACGTCCCCGACTTCCTCAAGTGACCCTCTCCTCGAGGCTTTCCGAGGTCACCGATCGGGTCGCGCAGGCTGCGGCCCGATCGGGCAGGAGTGCGTCAGATCTCACGATCATCCCGGTCACGAAGTTCCACCCCTCGGCTCTCACCCGTGAGCTGCACGGGCTCGGCATTCGGGATGTCGCCGAGAACCGGCATCAGGAGGCGCGTGAGAAGGCGGCCGAGCTCGCCGACCTCGCAGATCTGCGGTGGCACTTCGTCGGACAGCTGCAGGGCAAGAAGGCCCGACAGGTGCGTGCGTACGCCCACGTGATCCATTCCATCGATCGGCCCTCACTGATCGATGCCCTCGCCTCCGACGAGATGGAGACGCGGGTGTTCCTCCAGGTCAACCTCACCGACGATCCCGCACGCGGGGGAGTCGCCGCGGAAGCCCTCGACGAACTCGTCGAGCACGCACTGGCCGCCCCGGGCATCCGGCTCGAAGGTCTGATGGCGGTCGCGCCCATCGGGGCCGACGCCCGAGCGGCCTTCGCGCGCGTGCGCGAGCTGTCCGATCGCATCCGGCTCGTCGCACCCGACGCCGTCTCGCTCTCGATGGGCATGTCCGCAGATTTCGAGGAAGCCATCGCCGAAGGGGCGACACACCTACGAATTGGCACCGCAATCACGGGAAATCGTCCGACGGACGGTTAATCTTTCGACTAGGCACCTGAACCACATACCGGAGGAACACAATGGCCAACCCGCTTCGCAAGACGATGGTGTACCTGGGTCTGGCGGACGAAGAGCTGGAGTACGAAACTCCCGCCCCCGGTCCCGTCGCCCCGGTTCCCGCCCCCCAATCCCACACAGCTCAGACGCACGCCGCACCTGCCGCCACGCGAGCACCGGTGACTCCGTTGCGCAAGACGCACATCCAGAAGAACGTGGCACCCACTGAAATGAACGAGATCCTCACTGTTCACCCCAAGCAGTACAAAGATGCGCAGGTCATCGCCGAGAACTTCCGCGAGGGCATTCCCGTCATCATCAACCTGTCGCAGATGACGGACGCCGATGCGCGCCGCCTCATCGACTTCGCAGGCGGCCTCTCACAGGGCCTCTACGGCAAGATCGAGCGCGTCACGAGCAAGGTCTTCCTGCTCTCGCCGTCACACGTCTCTGTCTCGGGCGACACCACGACGGACACCCGTGCGGAGTCTTCCTTCTTCGTCCAGTCATAATTGACGAGTGGGTTCACTCGTCATCATCATCGCGTCAGTCGCGTACTACGCGCTGCTCGTCTACTTCTTCCTCATGTGGGGGCGCTTCGTCCTCGATCTCGTACAGAGTTTCCAGCGTTCCTGGCGTCCGGCGGGGTTCGTGCTGTTCGTGGCCGAGGTCGCCTACACCGTCACCGATCCGCCGATCAAGTTCTTCCGGCGCATCATCCCGCCCCTCAGGCTCGGCCCGGTCGCCTTCGACTTCGGCTGGAGCATCGTGATGCTGCTCGTCATCATCGCCATGTCGATCCTGAACTTCGTCAGGTATTCGGTGTAGCTCGTTGTAGGGTGTGTCATGCACAATCGAGACACGTGCGACGAGGGCCTTCCTGCCCAGCGCCGTGTTTATTGCTAGCGTTGGTTAGCGATATCCCGTTCGTCAAATGTAATAAAGGTGGAAGAACATGGCGTTAACTCCAGAAGACGTTGTTAACAAGCGCTTCGCGCAGACCAAGTTCCGCGAGGGCTACGACCAGGACGAGGTCGATGACTTCCTGGACGAGGTCGTCGTAGAACTCCGTCGACTGACCCAGGAGAACGAGGAGCTTCGCGCTCAGCTCTCCTCCGGCGGATCCGCCCCCTCGGCGGCCGTCGATGCGCCCGTCGTGGCCGAGCCCGTCGCCGACGAGCCCGTCGTGGCCGACGAGGTCGTGCCCGAGCCCGTGGCCGCCGCGCCGGCCCCCGTCGCCGCTGTCCCGACCTCGGTCGAAGACGACGCAGCCTCGACCACCAACCTGCTCCAGCTCGCGCGCCGTCTTCACGACGAGCACGTCAAAGAGGGTGCCGACAAGCGCGACGCGCTCATCGCCGAGGGCCACGCGACGGCTGCACGCATCGTCGCCGAGGCCGAGACGAAGCAGCGCAACGACCTCGCCCGCCTCAACCAGGAGAAGGCCGGCATCGAGCACCGCATCGACGAGCTGCGTTCGTTCGAGAAGGACTACCGCGTGAAGCTCAAGAGCTACATCGAGGGCCAGCTCCGCGAGCTCGACTCCTCAGGCACCGAGGGCGGCTCCAACTCCGCCGCACCGAGCTACACCGGCTTTGGAGGCTAGGACTGCCGCGAAGGCCAGTCCCAGGGTCCTGATCGTCCTGGTTCTCGTTGCAATCGCTGCGTTAATCCTCGATCAAGGCTCCAAGTATCTCGTTGTCACAACGCTGAAACCGGATGAGGTCGTCCCTGTGCTGGGCGACCTCCTCCAGTTCCAGTTCGTCAAGAACCCGGGCGCTGCCTTCTCCATCGGCAACGCCTACACCTGGATCTTCTCGATCCTCGCCTCTGCGGTCACCGTCTTCATCGTGTGGTTCGCACGGCGCATCCGCTCTCTCGGCTGGGCCATCGTGTTCGGCCTGCTGCTCGGGGGAGTGCTCGGCAATCTGACCGACCGTCTGTTCCGCGAGCCGGGCTTCGGGGTCGGCCATGTCGTCGACTTCCTCCGCATCCCCCTGCTGCCCGCGATCTTCAACATCGCCGACACGGCGATCGTCGTCAGCATGGGACTCTTCCTCATCCTCACCCTTCGCGGGGTCGCCCTCGACGGGTCGCGGCCCGCCCGCGCCGGCGACGACACCGAGCTCGAGGAGTCCTCCGCGACTCGACCCGGCGAGAACTCCTGATGGCGGAGAGCCGTTCCTTCCCGGTCCCGGACGGCCTCGACGGCTCCAGGGTCGACGCCGCACTGGCGAAGATGCTCGGATTCTCGCGCACCTTCGCGGCAGAGATCCTCGACGCGGGCGGAGTGACCGTCGACGGTGCACCCGTCGGCAAGTCCGACCGCCTGCGGGCCGACTCGTGGCTCGAGGTCACGTGGAGCCCGAAGACCGAGGTTCAGATTGTCCCGATCGACGTGCCCGATCTCGGCATCGTCTACGACGACGACGACATCGTGGTGATCGACAAGCCGGTCGGCGTCGCCGCCCACCCGTCCGTCGGCTGGACCGGCCCCACCGTTCTCGGCGCGCTTGCGGGTGCAGGCTTCCGCATCTCCACGAGCGGCGCCTCCGAGCGCGCGGGCATCGTCCATCGGCTCGACGCCGGCACGAGCGGCCTGATGGTCGTCGCGAAAAGCGAAGACGCCTACACCTGGCTCAAGAAAGCCTTCCACGACCGAGAGGTCGACAAGATCTACCACGCGGTCGTGCAGGGCCATCCCGACCCGCTGGCGGGAACGATCGACGCTCCCATCGGGCGGCACCCGCGCTCCGACTGGAAGTTCGCGGTGACCGCAGCAGGCAAGCCGAGCGTCACCCACTACGAGACCCTCGAGGCCTTCCCGTCGGCATCGCTTCTCGAGGTCCACCTCGAGACCGGCCGCACCCATCAGATCCGCGTGCACATGGCCGCGCAGAGGCATCCCTGCGTCGGCGACTCCATGTACGGCGCCGATCCGACGATCTCCGCGCGCCTGGGGCTGACACGCCAGTGGCTCCACGCCAAGCGGCTCGGATTCGTGCATCCGAGAACCCGCGAGTACGTCTCGTTCGAGTCGCGGTACCCGCTCGACCTGCAGCACGCGCTCGACATTCTCCGAGCCGACTGAGGCCCTTCGCCGGGGGAGCCGTCGTAAACTTGAGTCCTCTCACCCAGCTGTAGTCGGAGTTATCTGTGCCTTCCCACGATTCATTCGTCCACCTTCACGTGCACAGCGAGTACTCGATGCTCGATGGCGCGGCGCGGGTGAAACCGCTGATCGAGGCGGCCGTCGAACAGGGCATGCCGGCCGTCGCCGTGACCGACCACGGAAACGTGTTCGGCGCCTTCGACTTCTGGAAGACGGCGACCGAGGCCGGCATCAAGCCGATCATCGGAACAGAGGCCTACATCACGCCCGGCACTGCTCGCGGCGACAAGACCCGGGTCAAGTGGGGCGGTCCCAACTCCGGCCGTGACGACGTGTCCGGGTCGGGTGCGTACACCCACATGACGCTGCTCTCCGAGACCACGGAGGGCATGCACAACCTGTTCCGCCTGTCGTCGCGGGCGTCGATCGAGGGCTACTACTTCAAGCCCCGCATGGACCGCGAGCTCCTCAGCATGTATTCCACGGGGCTCATCGCGACCACCGGATGCCCGAGCGGCGAGATCCAGACGCGCCTGCGATTGGGACAGTACGACGAGGCGCGCAAGGCGGCGAGCGACTACCGCGACATCTTCGGCAAGGAGAACTACTTCGCCGAGATCATGGACCACGGCCTCGGCATCGAACGCCAGATCATGCCCGACCTGCTTCGCCTGGCGAAGGAGCTCGACCTGCCGCTCGTTGCAACCAACGACCTGCACTACACCCACGCCCACGATGCGACGAGCCACGCAGCCCTGCTCTGCGTGCAGTCAGGCTCGACCCTGTCCGACCCCAACCGCTTCAAGTTCGATGCCGACGAGTTCTACCTCAAGTCGGCGGCGGAGATGCGGCATCTCTTCCGCGATCACCCCGAGGCCTGCGACAACACGCTGCTCATCGCTGAGCGCTGCGAGACCGTCTTCAACACCAGTGCCAACTACATGCCCCGGTTCCCGGTGCCCGAGGGCGAGACCGAGGACACCTGGCTGGTGAAAGAGGTCGAGACGGGGCTCGCCGCCCGATACCCGAACGGCATCCCCACCGACGTGCGCGAACGGGCCGAGTACGAGACCGGCGTCATCCTGCAGATGGGGTTCCCGGGATACTTCCTCGTCGTCGCCGACTTCATCAACTGGTCGAAGAAGAACGGCATCCGCGTGGGCCCCGGCCGCGGATCCGGTGCCGGATCCATGGTCGCCTACGCCATGAACATCACCGACCTCGACCCGATCCGCCACGGACTGATCTTCGAGCGGTTCCTGAACCCTGACCGCGTCTCGATGCCCGACTTCGACGTCGACTTCGACGACCGTCGCCGCGGCGAGGTCATCAAGTACGTCACCGAGAAGTACGGCGACGAGCGCGTGGCCCAGATCGTGACCTACGGAACCATCAAGGCCAAGCAGGCCCTCAAGGACTCCTCCCGCGTGCTCGGCTTCCCCTTCGGCATGGGCGACAAGCTCACCAAGGCGATGCCGCCGCCCATCATGGGAAAGGACATCCCCCTCTCGGGCATCTTCGACACGAAGCACCCGCGCTACAAAGAGGCTTCGGACATCCGCGCGGTGATCGAGAGCGATCCGGAGGCCAGGACCGTGTTCGACACGGCCGTCGGCATCGAGAACCTCAAGAGGCAGTGGGGCGTGCACGCCGCGGGCGTCATCATGTCGAGCGAGCCCCTCATCGACATCATCCCGATCATGAAGCGGGAGCAGGACGGCCAGATCGTCACCCAGTTCGACTACCCTGCGGCCGAGTCCCTCGGCCTCATCAAGATGGACTTCCTGGGGCTCCGCAACCTGACGATCATCGACGACGCGCTCGACAACATCCAGTCGAACCGCGGTCACCGGCCCGTCCTCGAAGACCTCGAACTCGACGACGTGCCGTCCTACGAGCTTCTGGCCCGCGGCGACACCCTCGGGGTCTTCCAGCTCGACGGCGGTGCCATGCGCTCCCTTCTCAGGCTCATGAAGCCCGACAACTTCGAAGACATCTCGGCCGTGCTCGCGCTCTACCGTCCCGGCCCCATGGGTGCGGACTCCCACACCAACTACGCGCTCCGCAAGAACGCGCTGCAGCCGATCACGCCCATCCATCCCGAGCTCGAAGAGCCTTTGCTCGAGGTGCTCGGAACCACCTACGGCCTGATCGTCTATCAGGAGCAGGTCATGTCGATCGCCCAGAAGCTGGCCGGCTTCACCCTGGCCCAGGCCGACCTGCTGCGTCGCGCGATGGGCAAGAAGAAGAAGTCCGAGCTCGACAAGCAGTTCGAGGGCTTCTCCGCGGGCATGAAGGCGAACGGCTACTCGATGGCCGCGATCCAGACGCTCTGGGACATCCTGCTGCCCTTCTCCGACTACGCCTTCAACAAGGCGCACTCCGCCGCGTACGGCGTGGTCTCGTACTGGACGGCCTACCTCAAGGCCCACTATCCCGCCGAGTACATGGCCGCGCTTCTCACGAGCGTCGGCGACTCCAAAGACAAGATGGCGATCTACCTCAACGAGTGCCGTCGCATGAACATCAAGGTGCTTCCGCCCGACGTCAACGAGTCGATCGGATTCTTCGCGGCCGTGGGAGAGGACATCCGCTTCGGTCTCGGCGCTGTGCGCAACGTCGGGTTCAACGTGGTCGACGGAATCAAGAACGCCCGCGAAGAGAAGGGCCGCTTCGAGACGTTCCACGACTTCCTGCGCAAGGTTCCCCTGCCCGTCACGAACAAGCGGGCGATCGAGTCGCTCATCAAGGCAGGCGCCTTCGACTCGCTCGGATCGTCGCGCCGCGCGCTCATGGAGATCCACGAGGATGCGGTGGAGAGCGCGGTCAGCGACAAGAGGGCCGAGGCCAACGGCCAGGTCGGATTCGACTTCGACAGCCTCTGGGACGAACCCCAGACCGAGAGCCAGGTTCCCGAGCGTCCCGAATGGACGAAGCGCGACAAGCTGGCGTTCGAACGTGAGATGCTCGGCCTCTACGTGTCCGACCACCCCCTCGCCGGCCTCGAGATACCTCTGGCGAAGCACGCCTCGACCTCGATCACCGATCTGCTCGCGAGCGAGCACACGCAGGACGGCGACCAGGTGACGGTGGCGGGCCTGATCACGAATGTGCAGCACCGCACGGCCCGCAACAGCGGCAACCAGTACGGCATGATCCAGATCGAGGACTTCGGCGGCGAGGTCACGGCCATGTTCATGGGCAAGTCCTATCAGGAGTTCGCTCCGGCGCTGACGAACGACTCCATCGTGGTCGTGCGAGGGCGCGTGAGCATGCGCGACGACGGACTGAACCTTCACGCCTTCAGCCTGTTCTCGCCCGACCTCGGCCAGGCGGGCGGTTTCGGCCCGGTCGAGATCTCGCTGACCGAGGCGCGTGCGACCACAGACACGGTCAAGGCGCTGAACGACGTGCTGATCCGTCACTCGGGCGACACCGAGGTTCGGCTCAAGCTCGTCAAGGGCCAGACGGCCCGGGTGTTCGAGATTCCCTACCCGGTGCGCGTCTCGGCCGACCTCTACGGAGAGCTCAAGTCGCTTCTCGGGCCGAACTGCCTGGCCTGACGGCTAGGCGTGATCTCCGAGCAGCCGGTAGGAGCGCTCGTGATACAGCAGGGCCTCGTCGTCGTCGCCGAGGCCGCCCTGCTCGATCTGCACGGCGACGACCGCGTTGTTGTGCAGCGGCATGCGCCCGATGATCCGCCCCACCATCCACGCGGTCACGTCATTGAGCACGGGCAGGCCGTGCGGTCCCCGGTGCCAGTGATCGCCTGCGAAGCGCAGCGAGTGGTCTCCCGACATGATCTCCGCCACGGGCCGGTTGCGCGACCCGAGCATATGGATGGCGACGAACTCGGTCTCGGAGATCGCGCGCCACGCGCTGGCCGAGCGCGCCATGTTGAAGGTGGCCATGGGCGGCACCGCGGAGAGCGACGACAGCGACGTGGCGGTGAAGCCGACAGGATCTCCCTCGGGGGAGAGTGCCGTCACCACGGCCACACCGGCGGCGTGACGCCGGAACGCCTGTTTGAAAGCCAGGAGGTCGTCGGGCGTCTGCGGCTGGCTGGGAGTCGCCGCGGGGGCGTCGGGCTCGGTTGTATCGGTCACGCATTCCTCCAACGCGGCACGGAGTGTGGGCTATTCCCCGAGGAGAGGACACCGGGGAACGGCTAATACAATGAACAGGCCATGATTCAGACGATCGACCTCCGAGGTCACAAGCCTAGCCCTTCCGAACTCAGCGACCTGGTGCCCCGTTCGCTGACCGATGTGTCGGTCGCGCAGGTCGCAGCGCAGGAGTTGATCGATGACGTGGTCGCTCGGGGAGAGCAGGCCATCCTCGACCAGGCCGCGCGGTTCGACGGCGTCGCGCCGGCGTCCATCCGTGTCTCGCAGAGTGACATCGACGATGCCGTCGCACACCTCGACCCCGCGGTGCGCACGGCTCTCGAGTCGGCCATCGACAGGGTTCGCAAGGCCACGCGCGCCCAGGTTCCCCCGCCGACGACCACGACCCTCGGCCCTGGAGCGCTCGTCGAGCAGCGGTGGCAGCCCGTCGACAGGGTCGGTCTCTATGTGCCCGGCGGCAAGGCCGTGTACCCGTCGAGCGTCGTCATGAACGTGGTTCCCGCGCAAGTGGCCGGGGTCTCCTCGATCGCCCTCGTCTCGCCCCCGCAGAAGCAGTTCGGCGGCTCGGTGCACCCCACCATCCTCGGGGCGGCGGGTCTGCTCGGCATCACCGAGGTCTACGCCATGGGCGGCGCCGGAGCGATCGGCGCACTGGCCCACGGCATCCCGTCGCTCGGTCTCGACCCCGTTCAGGTCATCACCGGCCCCGGCAACGTCTACGTCGCCGCGGCCAAGCGCATCGTGCACGGGCGTGCGGGCATCGACTCGGAGGCCGGTCCCACCGAGATCCTGATCATCGCCGACGACAGCGCGAACGCCGCATTCGTCGTGGCCGACCTGGTGAGCCAGGCGGAGCACGACGAACTCGCCGCGGCCGTGCTCGTGACCGACTCGGCCCAGCTCGCCGACTCCGTCCGGTCGCTGCTCGACGCCGCCGCACGGTCCACGCGTCACGCCGACAGGGTGGCCGTGGCGCTCGACGGCGTGCAGTCGGCCATCGTGCTCGTCGACGACCTCGCGGCGGCGGCGGACTTCAGCAACGCGTACGGTCCCGAGCACCTCGAGATCCAGACGAGCGATCCCGACGCACTCCTTCCCGCGATCCACAGCGCCGGGGCGATCTTCCTGGGTGCGTATTCTCCCGTGAGCCTCGGCGACTACCTCGCCGGCTCGAATCACGTGCTTCCGACCGGGGGCCAGTCCCGGTTCTCGTCGGGCCTCGGCGCCTACACCTTCCTCCGCCCACAGCAGGTCATCCGCTACGACAGCGCAGCCCTCCGCGAGGTCAGCGGCCGCATCCACGCCCTCGCCGAGTCGGAGAACCTGCCGGCGCACGCCGAGGCTGTGGCCGCGCGTTTCGAATCCACAGACAGGTAGGCCTTCTCCCCATGTTCTGCCCCTATTGCCGATACCCCGACTCCCGAGTCGTCGATTCGCGAACGACAGACGACGGACTCGCGATCCGGCGTCGGCGTCAATGTCCCGAATGCGGCCGACGCTTCAGCACCACCGAGACCGCCAGCCTCAACGTGATCAAGCGCAGCGGTGTCGTCGTGCCCTTCAGCCGAGACAAGATCGTGAGCGGAGTACGCAAGGCCTGCCAGGGTCGACCCGTCACCGACTCAGACCTGGCGATTCTCGCCCAGCGCGTGGAGGAGACCGTGCGCCTCAGTGGAGCCGCGCAGATCGAGGCGAACGACATCGGTCTCGCGATCCTGCAGCCCCTGCGCGAACTCGACGAGGTGGCCTACCTGCGCTTCGCGAGCGTGTACCAGGGCTTCGACTCGCTCGAGGACTTCGAGGAGGCCATCACCCTGCTGCGCGTCGAGCACGCGGCGTCGCACGCCTCCGACGAGAAGCAGACGACGGTCGAGTGATGTATGCGCTCCTCTTCTCCCTCGTTCTGACGCGCCTCGACCCCGAACGCGCGCACCACCTCGCTTTCACGGTGATCCGCCTCATTCCGCGCCTCGGCATCGGCGGCATCGTTCGGCGATTCACCGCATCGAAATCGTCGCACGGGGTGAAGACGCTCGGCCTCGATTTCGCCACCCCGTTCGGACTGGCGGCCGGATTCGACAAGGATGCCCGCGGCATCCAGGGCCTGGGCGCCCTCGGGTTCGGGCATGTCGAGGTGGGCACCATCACGGCGCATCCGCAGCCGGGCAACGACAGGCCCCGACTGTTCCGTCTCATCGCCGACCGGGCCGTCGTGAACCGGATGGGATTCAACAACGGGGGAGCGGCCGAGGCGTCGCTTCGAGTTGCGCGGGCGACCGCCCATGCGGGCCGACCCGTGATCGGCGTCAACATCGGCAAGAGCCGCATCGTCGATGTCGACGACGCGATCGGCGACTACATCTCGAGCACCCGGGCACTCGCCCCTGTGGCCGACTACCTGGTGGTGAACGTCAGCTCCCCGAACACCCCGGGGCTTCGCGGCCTGCAGGAGATCGACAAGCTGGGGCCGCTGCTGAAGGCGGTCAAGACCGAGGCCGGCTCGACGCCGCTGCTCGTGAAGATCGCGCCCGACCTCACCGACGACGAGGTGGAGCGGGTCTCCCGGCTCGCTGTCGACCTGGGCCTCGACGGCATCATCGCCACGAACACCACCCTCTCCCGCGAGGGCCTGCGCACGGACCCGACGATCGTGGTGGCAGCCGGTGCGGGCGGGCTCTCAGGGGCCCCTCTGGCGGCGCGATCCCTCGACGTGCTGCGTCTCATCCGGGCGGTCGTGCCGGCAGACCTCTGCGTGATCTCCGTCGGCGGGGTGGAGACGGCGCATGACGTGCTCGAGCGGCTCCGAGCGGGCGCGACGCTCGTTCAGGGATACACCGCGTTCCTCTATCTCGGACCCCTGTGGGCGCGCCGCATCAATCGTGGGCTCGACAGATTGCTCGCGACGGAGAGCGCCTAGCGGAGCTCGGTGAGCGCGGCGTCGATCCGGCGGAGGCGCGTGGCCTCGGTCTTCGCCGACTCGATCGACAGCACGATGCGGTTCTGATTGCTGTACGAGAGCGCGTCGAAGCGGGCCTTCGCGGCAGGGTCGCCTTCGAGAGCGCCGGCGAGGTCGGCAGGAACGGCGACCTCTCGGGGAGCGGTGTCGGGCTCGAGGGTGACCTCGACCTCGTCGCCGCCGGAGACGCCCGCAGCCTCACGGTTCGCCGCGCTGAGCGAGATCATCAGCCGGCCCTTGTACGGCGCGACGCTGCTGCGGTAAGTGTGGCCGCCCAGGGTCACGACGACGGGGATCCTCTTCGCCGTTCCGAGACCGGACATGACGTCGGCGGGAACCTCGATGCCGGTGTTGTTGCCGTCGAGGACGATGGTCGTGGTGAACTTCATGCGATCAGCTCTGTCGTGCGGCTCGGGTCGAGACCAGCGGATCAGGCCGGGTAGCTGCCGCGTTTGACCTGCGGCTTCGGCAGGCGGAGCGGGCGCAGCTGCAGGGCGCGCATGGCCGCGTACCAGCGCACGCCCTTCTCGACGCGGTCGTCGCCGAACTTCGCCTTGAGCTTGCGCGTGACGAGCCAGCCGAGCAGGAGACTGTCGGCCACAACGAGAACGACGAAGGCGTAGAGGGCGAGCATCAGCGCCGTCTGAACGGTCGGGTTCGGCACGAGGGTCGCCAGGATGACGGCGAACATGACCGGGATCATGACCTCGCCGAGACTGAATCGGGCGTCGACGTAGTCGCGGATGTAGCGGCGCTGAGGACCCTTGTCGCGGATGGGGAGGAATTTCTCCTCGCCGTTGGCCATGCCGATGCGGGCCCTGTCGCGTGACTCCTGCAGCTTCGCACGCGAGGCCTTGCGGGCCTCTTTGTTGTCGCCGGCGACGAGCGGACGCCTGTTCGCGGCCTCGCGCTCCTTGCGCGTCGGGGTCGCGTGACCCTTTCCGCTGAGCGGTGCGTCGTCGAGCTGCGCGTCGAGAGCGGGTGCTTTGTCTTTGGCCACGAGGTACGTCCTTGCCGAAAAGTGCAGAAGTATAAAGTTTACCTCTATGACTGAGAACACGGGCACGACCAATCCATCTCTCACCGAAGCGCAGCAGACGGTGCGCGACATCGTCGAGCGCAACATGCCGGCATCCGTCTCGGACCTGACCGATCTCGTGCGCATCCCGTCGGTGTCGTGGGAGGCCTTCGACCGGTCGTTCGTCGCCCAGAGCGCGGCGGCCGTGGCCGCGCTGCTCGACGACACCGGCGCCTTCGACTCCGTCGTCGTGTCTCAGGCGGAGACTCCGGAGGGCGGTCTCGGACAGCCGGCCGTGCTGGCGACGAGGGCGGCGAAGAACGGACGCCCCACCGTGCTGCTCTACGCGCACCACGATGTTCAGCCCCCCGGCGACGAGGCCGACTGGCAGTCGGCGCCCTACGAACCCACGATCCGGGGCGACCGCCTGTACGGACGCGGGGCATCCGACGACAAGGCCGGCGTCGTGTCGCACATCGCGTCGGTGCGCGCCCTGGTCGAGGCGACGAAGAACGAGTTCGACCTGGGCCTGGTCGTCTTCATCGAAGGGGAGGAGGAGTTCGGCTCACGCTCCTTCGCAGCGTTCCTCGACAAGCACCGCGAGCAGCTCGGGGCCGACGTCATCGTCGTCGCCGACTCCGACAACTGGAACGTCGACACTCCCGCCCTCACCATCAGCCTGCGCGGCAACGTCACGTTCAAGCTGACGGTGCGCACCCTCGAGCACGCGTCGCACTCGGGCATGTTCGGGGGCGCGGCGCCGGATGCGATGCTCGCGGCCGTCCGCCTGCTCGCGTCGCTGCATGGCGAAGACGGGTCGGTCGCCGTCGACGGCCTCGTCGGAACGCAGGGTCCGACCCCGGAGTACCCCGAGAGCCAGCTGGCCGAGGAAGCGGGATTCCTCGAGGGAGTGCACAGTGTCGGGCACGGCGCCATCCTGTCGCGGCTCTGGTTCCAGCCGGCCATCACGGTGACCGGAATCGATGCACCCAGCGTCGCGAACGCATCAAACACCCTTCTGCCCCAGGTGGCCGTGCGCATCAGCTCGCGCATCGCGCCCGGACAGAAGGCGCACGACGCGTTCGCCGCCATCGAGGCGCACCTGCGTGCCCACGCGCCCTTCGGAGCGACGCTCGAGATCACCGACGTCGACCTGGGCGACGCGTTCCTCGTCGACACCGGCGGCTGGGCGGTCCGCGAGGCCAAGGCGGCGATGAAGGACGGCTGGGGTGTCGATCCGGTCGACACCGGCATCGGTGGATCCATCCCGTTCATCTCGGATCTCTCCCGCGTCTTTCCCGACGCGCAGATCCTCGTGACCGGCGTCGAGGACCCCGACACCCGGGCGCACAGCCCCAACGAGTCGCAGCACCTGGGCGTCTTCAAGCGCGCGATCCTGAGCGAGGCCCTTCTTCTCGCGCGACTGAATGAGAGGACTCTCGCCCAGCTCTCGGAATGAAAACCGCCCACGCACGGTTTGCGTGTTTAGACTGACCACTACCGACGTTCGTGAACGGGCCTCCCGCTCACCGCGCCGCACGTGCTTTCCCGACTTCCTAGGAGCAGCCATGAGCGACACCACAATGACCCAGACCGAGGCGCCCAGCCACCGCGTGGGCGTCACCGACGCCGCCGCCGAGAAGGTGCGCAGCCTGCTCGTGCAGGAGGGCCGTGAAGACCTCCGCCTGCGCGTCGCCGTGCAGCCGGGCGGATGCTCCGGCCTCATCTACCAGCTCTACTTCGACGAGCGCCAGCTCGACGGAGACGCCGTGGTCGACTACAACGGCGTCGAGGTCATCGTCGACGAGATGAGCGTTCCGTACCTCGACGGAGCGACCATCGACTTCGAGGACACCATCCAGAAGCAGGGGTTCACGATCGACAACCCCAACGCCGGAGGAAGCTGCGCCTGCGGCGATTCGTTCCACTGATTGTTCGGGCCCCACGAGGCCCGGAAATCCGCTGTTCCTCAAGGGAGTCGCTGTCAAGCGGCTCCCTTCGTGGATTCAGGCGGGCGTGTTATGTCGAGTAGGCTAGGCCTCGGTTCTCTACACTTGTGGGTAAGTTCCTTCCACAGTCTTCCGAAAGGTCACTGGTGCGCTCTCGACGTCTCCGCTGGGCCGCAATTCCCATTGCTGCCACCCTCGCATTCCTCCTCGCCGGCTGCACTCAGCAGCAGCTGCAGGGATGGCTGCCCACCGAGCCGGGAACGACGAACAACGTCGACCGTGTGATCGGGCTCTGGGTCACGTCGTGGATCGTGCTCCTCATCGTCGGAGTCATCACCTGGGGCCTCACGCTCTGGGCGGTCATCGTCTACCGCCGTCGCCGTGGCCAGACGGGCCTTCCCGCCCAGCTGCGCTACAACATGCCGATCGAGATCTTCTACACGGTCGTTCCCCTCATTCTGGTGCTGGGCTTCTTCGCCTTCACCGCCCGTGACCAGTCGGCCATCGAGGCCAAGTACGACGATCCCGACGTCACGATCGCCGTCTACGGCAAGCAGTGGGCCTGGGACTTCAACTACGTCGACGAAGACGTGTACTCCGCCGGTATCCAGGGCCAGCCCGACCCCGACGACGCCAAGGGCAGCCTGGTCGAATCGGAGATCCCCACGCTGTACCTGCCCGTGGGCAAGAAGGTCGAGATCCAGCTCGAGGCTCGCGACGTCATCCACTCCTTCTGGGTCATCGACTTCCTCTACAAGAAGGACATGATCCCCGGCAAGACGAACTACATGTATGTGACGCCGGAGCGTGAGGGCACGTACAGCGGCAAGTGCGCGGAGCTGTGCGGCGAGTACCACTCGCTCATGCTCTTCAACGTCAAGGTCGTCTCCCAAGACGAGTACGACACGTACATCCAGTCTCTGAAGGACGCCGGATTCAACGGCCAGCTCGGACACGAGTACGACAGAAATCAGAACCTCCCCGGCACGACGTCGCCCCGGGTAGCGGAGTAGGGGAACGTAACGATGACGACCACAGCCGTAGCGCCGACCACCGGTCAGACGCTCACCGACGGACAGTCCCGAAGCGCCGAGCGCAAGGGCAACGTGCTGGTCAAGTGGATCACCTCCACCGACCACAAGACCATCGGGTACATGTACCTGATCTCCTCGTTCATCTACTTCTGCCTCGGCGGGGTCATGGCGCTCGTCATCCGCGCCCAGCTCTTCGAGCCCGGTCTCGAGATCCTGCAGACGAAAGACCAGTACAACCAGCTCTTCACGATGCACGGCACGATCATGCTGCTCATGTTCGCGACGCCGCTGTTCGCCGGCTTCGCCAACGTGCTGATGCCGCTCCAGATCGGTGCGCCCGACGTCGCCTTCCCGCGACTCAACGCCTTCGCCTACTGGCTCTACAGCTTCGGCAGCCTCATCGCCGTGGCCGGGTTCCTCACCCCTCAGGGCGCGGCATCGTTCGGCTGGTTCGCCTACGCCCCGCTCTCTAGCGAGACGTTCACGCCTGGCGACGGTGGAAACCTCTGGGTGATCGGACTCGGCATCTCCGGATTCGGAACGATCCTCGGTGCGGTCAACTTCATCACCACGATCATCACCATGCGCGCACCCGGCATGACGATGTTCCGCATGCCGATCTTCACCTGGAACATCCTCGTCACGTCGATCCTGGTGCTCATGGCGTTCCCCGTGCTCGCCGCGGCCCTCTTCGCCCTCGGTGCCGATCGCATCCTTGGCGCTCACGTCTACGACGCCGCCAACGGGGGAGTGCTGCTCTGGCAGCACCTGTTCTGGTTCTTCGGCCACCCCGAGGTCTACATCATCGCGCTCCCGTTCTTCGGCATCATCTCCGAGGTCCTGCCGGTGTTCAGCCGCAAGCCGATCTTCGGGTACAAGACCCTGATCTACGCGACGATCTCGATCGCCGCCCTGTCGGTCACGGTGTGGGCTCACCACATGTACGTCACCGGTTCGGTGCTGCTTCCCTTCTTCGCCCTGATGACCATGCTCATCGCGGTACCGACGGGCGTGAAGATCTTCAACTGGATCGGCACCATGTGGCGCGGTTCGGTGACGTTCGAGACGCCCATGCTCTGGGCGATCGGCTTCCTGATCACCTTCACCTTCGGTGGTCTCACCGGCGTGATCCTGGCATCGCCGCCGCTCGACTTCCACGTGTCCGACTCCTACTTCGTGGTCGCGCACTTCCACTACGTCGTCTTCGGCACCGTGGTGTTCGCGATGTTCAGCGGGTTCTACTTCTGGTGGCCCAAGTGGACCGGCAAGATGCTCAACGAGACGCTCGGCAAGTGGCACTTCTGGATGCTGTTCATCGGATTCCACACCACGTTCCTGATCCAGCACTGGCTCGGAGTCGTCGGCATGCCGCGGCGCTACGCGACGTACTCGCCCGAAGACGGCTTCACGTCGATGAACCAGGTCTCGACGGTCGGTGCGTTCCTGCTCGCCGCGTCGCTGGTGCCGTTCTTCCTGAACGTCTACATCACGGCCCGCCGCGCTCCCAAGGTCACGGTCAACGACCCCTGGGGCTACTCGCGTTCGCTCGAGTGGGCCACGTCGTGCCCGCCGCCGCGCCACAACTTCACGTCGATCCCGCGTATCCGCAGCGAGTCTCCTGCCTTCGACCTCAACCACCCCGAGGCGGGCATCCCCTTCGGTGTGGGCCCGGCGAAAGACGCGCCCGACGCCCCGACGTACGACACGGCATCCGAGAAGGTGAAGTAAGACATGAGAGCCAATAAGAACCTCTTCTGGATCCTGGCGGTCTTCTGCGTCCTCCTCGCGGGTGTCTACATCTTCTGGAGCATCATCGACACGGGCAGGGTCGAGTGGGTCGGTGCGCTCGGCATCGGTCTGGCCGGCATGCTTGCGGCTTTCCTCGCCTTCTACCTGGGGCGCGTCTACAGCGCCCAGGGCGGAGATCTTCCCGAGGATCGCCTCGACTCCGACATCGACGACGGAGACCCCGAGATGGGCTTCTACAGCCCGTGGAGCTGGTGGCCCGTCATCCTCGCCGGGTCTGCCTCTCTCATGCTCCTCGGTTTCGCCGTGGGCACGTGGATCACCTTCATCGGAGTCGCGCTCGTGCTCGTCGCCATCGTCGGCTGGGTGTACGAGTACTACCGCGGATACTTCGCCCGCTAGCCCGTCGCACACGAACTCAGGGCCCGTCTCGCATGGTCGAGACGGGCCCTTCGTCGTACGAGCACGCGTGTTCACGCGCGGCGCAGGCCACTACTCGGTTCTGAGGACTCCGCGTCGCCAGATCTTCCCGAGTTCTCTCGTCATCCGGTCGCCCGTCGTTCCGAACGGGTCGTCGGTGACCATGTAGGTCCACGTGGCCGACGGGCGCCGTAGACCGAGCTCGTCCATGTGCCGTGTCATGTCGGCCGCGGTGAGCGTCTGCATGAACTCGGCCACCTTCTCGTCGACGGCGTCGAAGAATCCGTGGAATTCTCTGAGTGCGATGCGGTGGAACTCCTCGTCGGGCTTGTGTCCAGCGAGTGCTTGCAGGTGGATTCCGTCGCGAATGTCCTGAAGCTTCGCAAGATGGCGAACCCATTGCTCGTCGAGGTGGTGAAGAGAGAGTGCTCTCGAGGTCGACGCGGTGGCAGCCGTGCCGGCGCCGGACTCCAGCGACCTGATGTGTTCGGGGATCATCCGGCGAACCGCGGTCATAGCCGCACGCTCGTCGGCGAAGAACTCACTGCGTCGCGCGAGGACCGCGCGTCGCTGAGCGGAGATGGCGCGGCTATAGGCCCAGGTCGCTCGATGCCTGTCGAGTCGGATGCTCTCGGCGATGTCCTGGGACGTGTCGACGATCCGCCGACGCCGGAGCGCAGGCATGTCTTCACCATGCCGGTCGATCTCGGCCAGAATGTGGGCGGGGGAGTTGCTCTGCACGAGTTCGTCGCGGAGGCTCGCGTAGGTGCTGCTGGACCCCGGGTCGCCCTGGCGCGCTGATCGACCGCGGAGCTGGGCGTCGAGACGACGGGAGGCGTAACGCCCGGCTGCGATGACAGCCAATCCGCCCCTGCCGGCCACCTCGTCGTGGTCACGCCCGTCCACGCCCCCCAGACGGATGTCGGTGCCCCGACCGGACATCTGGGTGGAGATGGTCACAGCCGACACCTCTCCTGCTCGAGCGACGATGGCGGCCTCTTCGTCGTCGTTTCGAGCATTCAGGACTCGTGTCTCGATCTTCCGCCTCGAGAGGAGGTCGGCGAGGAATTCCGACTCGGCGACGTTCTGGGTTCCGACGAGAACGGGTTGCCCTGTCTGATGACGCGCGGCAACCTCGTCGACCAGGGCTGCGAGCTTCTCCTCCGCCGTCAGGAAGACCCGGCCGGGTACATCGACGCGGACATTCGGTCTGTGCCTCTCTACCCGGCCCACGGGCAGCCTGTAGAACTCGATCAGGTCCTCTGCCACCTCGACGATCGTGCCACTCATCCCGGAGAGGGTGCTGTAGCCGAGAAGCAGGTCCTGGATGGCGATCGTGTCGAGGACGAGTCCGGACGGACTGACGGTGAGGTGTTCTTTGGCCTCGATCGCCGCCTGCAGTCCGTCAGGCCACCGTTGGAGATGGGCGATACGGCCTCGACCGGTGTCGATCAGTTTGATGGAGTCTCCATCGACCAGGTAGTCGATGTCGCGTCGCACAAGAACCTTGGCATCGAGGGCAAGGGTGATCCGGGTCAACGTGTCGATGTGCTCTGTCGAGTAGAGGTTGATGCCGCCGAGCTCGGCCTCGAGACGGTCCAGTCCCTCGTCTGTGAGGCCGACCGTGAGTCGGTCGGCATCGATGAGATAGTCGTGTTCCTCGGTCAAGCGCTCGACAAGCGCTGTCGCCTCGGCGAAGTCGTTCACCGTGTCGGCGGCGGTGCCCGCCAACACGAGCGGAACCATCGCGTCGTCGATCATGACCGCATCTGCCTCATCGACGATCGCGACGTCGAAGCGCGGCATGACCCGTTCGTCGGGCCTGACGGAGAAGCGATCACGGAGGACGTCGAATCCGACTTCGCTGACCGGCGCGTATACGACGTCGCGAAGGTATGCCTGCCGTCTCATGTCATGCGTCGTGTGCTGACCCACCCAGCCGACGCTCACCCCCATCAGCTCGAAGAGAGGACGCATCCACGTCGCATCACGTTCGGCGAGGTAGTCGTTGACCGAGAGAACGTGAGCGTGCCGGTCCGCGACCGCGTGGCCCGCCGCAGCAAGGGCTCCGACCAAGGTCTTCCCCTCGCCCGTGTCCATTTCCACTGCGTGCCCGGACAGCAGGGCGCAACACGCGAGGAGCTGTTCAGGGAAAGGGGTCAGTCCTACTGCCCGGGTGGCCGCCTCACGAGCCACGGCAAGGAAGCGTGCGGTCGGATCGGGCTGCAGTCTGCCTCCTGTCACGAGCGGGATGGTTTGGGCCTCTCGCCGTAACTCGGCGTCGGTGAGCAGCTGCATCGATTCGACGAGCGCCTCTGACCTCTGCACGACACCCGCGAAGCGCGTGAAGGACACCGAGCCGGGTCGACCGAGCAATCGCGCAAGTCCTGAGGAAAGCCGGGCACGATGTGTGGTCACGCTGCGATCTTACGTTCGCACCATCCTGCATGGATAACGACAGAAACGGCCCTCCCCGAAGGGAGAGCCGTTTCGTGTCGTCTCTGCGGGCCGATCTAGTGGTGGCCGCTGCCGCTCTCGAGCTCCTTCGGGCTGACCGGCGCGATGCGATCTTCGAAGAACCACCGCGACAGGCCGGCGCGGAAGCGCTGCACGGCCGTGATCTGGCCGCGGGCGTTCGGGCGGATCATCAGAGGCTGGTAGTCGTTGTAGTCGATGAGCTTCCACCGCTCGTATTCGTCGACCGGCTGGTGCACCTCGATGTACTCGCCACCGGGCAGTCGAACGATACGTCCGGACTCGAAGCCGTGGAGGGCGATCTCGCGGTCCTTCTTCTGGAGCGCGAGGCAGACCCTCTTCGTGACCAGGTATCCGATGATCGGACCGAGGATGAGGAGCGCCTGATTGACGTGGATGACACCCTCGATCGACAGCTGGAAGTGCGTGGCGATGATGTCGGAGCTCGCAGCGCCCCAGAGGGCCGCGTAGAACAGCACGCCGGCGACGCCGATCGCTGTACGGGTCGGCGCGTTGCGGGGACGGTCGAGCAGGTGGTGCTCCCGCTTGTCGCCGGTGATCCACGCCTCGATGAACGGGTACACCAGAACGGCCACGATGAAGCCGCCGAGAATGAGCACGGGGATGATGATGTTGAACGACCAGGTGCGATCCCAGAGCTCGAACTCGAGTCCGGGCGGCATGAGGCGCAAGGCGCCGTCGGCGAAGCCGATGTACCAGTCCGGCTGCGTTCCCGCAGAGACGGGCGACGGGTCGTACGGGCCGTAGTTCCAGATCGGGTTGATCGTGAAGAACGTTCCCATGAGCGCGATCACGCCGAAGACGATGAAGAAGAATCCGCCGGCCTTGGCCGCGAACATCGGCAGGATGGGGGAGCCGACGACGTTGTCCTTCGTCTGGCCCGGACCCGACCACTGCGTGTGCTTGTGCACGACGACGAAGACGAGGTGGAGTGCGAGCATGACGGCGAGGATCGCGGGCAGCAGGAGGATGTGCAGCGAATACAGTCGGCCGACGATGTCGGTTCCCGGGAACTCGCCGCCGAAGAGCAGGAAGGAGATCCAGGTGCCGACGACGGGCAGTCCCTTGATGAGGCCGTCGATGATGCGCAGGCCGTTGCCGGAGAGCAGGTCGTCGGGAAGCGAGTAGCCGGTGAAGCCCTCGGCCAGCGCCAGGATGAAGAGAATGAACCCGATGACCCAGTTCAACTCACGCGGCTTGCGGAAGGCACCGGTGAAGTAGATGCGCAGCATGTGGATGCCGATGGCCGCGATGAAGGTCAAGGCCGCCCAGTGGTGGATCTGGCGGATGAGCAGACCACCGCGCACATCGAAGGAGATGTTGAGCGTCGACGACATCGCCGTGGACATCTCCACGCCCTTGAGTGGAACGTAGGAGCCGTTGTAGACGACCTCGGCCATGGATGCCTGGAAGAAGAACGTGAGGAACGTTCCCGTGAGGAGGATGACGACGAAGCTGTAGAGCGCGACCTCGCCGAGCATGAACGACCAGTGGTCGGGGAAGATCTTGCGACCGAACTCCTTGACGACGCCCGAGATGCTCGTGCGCTCGTCGATGTAGTTCGCAGCGGCCTCGGTGAAGCGGCTGGAGGTGCTCCGCGGTGCGGACGGCCGTGTCGGCGCTGCGGCTGGTGCTGGTGCCGTCTCCGGCGTGGTCACTGTACTCATGATGAAGATCGCTCCCAGAAGCTCGGGCCGACGGGTTCGTGGAAATCGCTCTGGGCGATCAGGTAGCCTTCGCCGTCGACGGCGATCGGCAGCTGCGGCAGTGCGCGCTTCGCCGGTCCGAAGATGACCTTGCACTCTTCGGTGACGTCGAATGTCGACTGGTGGCAGGGGCACAGCAGGTGGTGCGTCTGCTGCTCGTACAGCGCGACGGGGCATCCGACGTGCGTGCAGATCTTCGAGTAGGCGACGATGCCGTCGTACGACCAGCCCGCGCGCTCCGGGCTCTCCTTGAGCTTCGCCGGGTCGAGTCGCATGAGGAGCACGGAGGCCTTGGCCTTCTCCTCGAGACGGTGCTCGGACTCGTTCAGCCCTTCGGGGATCACGTGGAACGCAGACCCGAGCGTGACGTCGGATGCCTTGATCGGCAGACCGGACGGGTCGAGCGTCAGGCGGGCGCCCTTCTCCCACATCGTGTGCTCGAGTAGCTCGACGGGATTCTCGTTCTGGGGGCCCCATCCGCGGAAGAGGACGACGGCGGGGAGGGGGAAGGCGACGAGGGCGCCGAGCAGGGTGTTGCGAACGAGGGTTCGACGGCCGAAGCCCGACTCCTCGTTGGCCTCTTTGAAGATCTCGACGGCGCGGGCGCGCGTCTCTTCGCTGCCACGCACGGCGTGACGCTGGTCGATGCCCTCGTGATTGGCCATGAGGCTCTTCGACCAGTGCACGGCGCCGAGACCGAGGCCGAAGAGGGCGAGAACGATGCCGATGCCCAGCATCATCGTGTGCAGGCGCAGGGCTCCGGTGTCGCCGTCTTCGATGGGGAAGGCCATGTACGACGCGATGGCGAAGATGCTGCCGACGATCGAGAGGTAGAAGAAGGTGTAGACCTGTCGTTCGGCCTTCTTCTCGGCCTTCGGGTCGGTGTCGGTCACGCGCGGACGGTGAGCCGGGAAGCCCGGGTTCTCGAACGTCTCGGAGGGGACGACGGCCGTGCCTGGAGCTGCCGTCTCGTGCGAGACGCCAGCCGACGAAACAGCGGTGATGTCCTTGCCGCTCAGATCGTCATGTGCCATGTGATTGCCTTTCGAGCTTTTCTTCGAGGAAGTCCCTGTCGGGAACGTCCTCGCCTCGGTGAAGAATGTGTGAGCGGCAGGGCCGCCGGACTAGTTGGACTTCGCCGTGAGCCAGACGGTCAGGGCGACGATGGCACCCAGGCCGAAGATCCACACGAAGAGTCCCTCGGCCACGGGGCCGAGGCTGCCGAGTTCGTATCCGCCCGGGGACGGGTTCTTCTCGAGGTACTTGAGGTACGTGATGACATCGCGCTTGTCTTCGGGCGACAGGTTCTTGTCGTTGAAGACGGGCATGTTCTGGGGGCCGGTGACCATGGCCTCGTAGATGTGCACGGCGGCGACGCCGGTCAACGCGGGGGCGAACTTGCCTTCGGTGAGTGCTCCACCGGCTCCGGCGACGTTGTGGCACATGGCGCAGTTGATGCGGAACAGTTCGGCACCGTTCGTGGCATCGCCCTCGGCGTCGAGCAGGCTCTCATCGGGAACGGCGGGGCCGGGGGAGAGGGACGCGACGTAGGCGGCAAGCGCCTCGGTGTCTTCGGCGGTGAACTGCGGTGCCTTCTCCATGGCCTGCGGACCCTGCATGGCCATCGGCATGCGTCCCGTTCCCACCTGGAAGTCGACCGACGCCGCGCCGACTCCGAGGAGGCTGGGGCCTTCGCCCGTGCCCTGGAGGTCGAGTCCGTGGCAGCTGGCGCAGTTCGCGGCGAAGAGCTTCTTGCCCTCGTCGATGGTGGTCTGAGAGGCGGTGCTCGTCTCGGCCGTGGCCGTGCTGCTGAACAACGCGTATCCACCGCCCGTGAACAGGAGTCCGATTGCGATCAGGGCAACGGTCGCCATGGGATGACGTCTGTTTGCCGTGCTGCCTTTTCGGGCCATTCTCTTCACTCTTTTCACAACTCTCTTGATGCGTCGACCGGGGTTCGGGTGGGGGCCGGTTGATCTATTTCAGCACGTAGATGACGAGGAACAGGCCGATCCAGACCACGTCGACGAAGTGCCAGTAGTAGGACACGACGATGGCGCTCGTCGCCTCGCGGTGCCCCATGTTCTTGACGGCGAAGATGCGGCCGATCACGAGCAGGAATGCGATGAGACCGCCGGTGACGTGCAGGCCGTGGAAACCGGTCGTGAGGTAGAAGGCGGAGCCGTATGCGCTGGAGCTGATGGAGATGCCCTCGGACACCAGCGTCGCGTACTCGAAGATCTGGCCCGACACGAAGATCGCACCGAGGAGATAGGTGAGGAAGAACCACTCGGTGGTGCCCCACCTGTTCGGCTGCCATCCCGTGGCGCGCGCCTGGAGGCGCTCTGCGGCGAACACCCCAGCCTGGCAGGTGAACGAGCTCGCCACGAGGATGATCGTGTTCACCAGCGAGAACGGAACGTTGAGCACGCTCGACTCGCTCTCCCACAGCGGACCGGAGGTGCTGCGGAGCGTGAAGTAGATGGCGAAGAGGCCGGCGAAGAACATCACCTCGCTTCCGAGCCACACGATTGTGCCCACTGCCACGACGTTCGGTCGTTGGATCAGCGGGGCACTCGAAGTCTGGGTCAGGGAGCTGCTCGTCACTTCTCCATTATGTCCGATATCAGCACAGGGTTTTTGCATTTGGGTGTGAGTGGCGCAGCCCATTGACACCCGGGCGGCAGGCGTTCGGCCTTTAGAATCGGGCTATGGCGTACTCACAGTCCTGGTCCGAAATCCTTTCCTCGCTTCTCGCCCGGGAGGACCTCTCGGTCTCCGAGGCGTCGTGGGCGATGGACCAGGTGATGACGGGTGAGGCGTCCGACGCGCAGCTCGCCGCATTCCTCGTCGCCCTCCGGGCCAAGGGGGAGACGGTCGACGAGATCGTCGGATTCCGGGATGCGGTTCTCGACCATGCCGTCAGCCTCGACGTCGACCCGATGGCGCTCGACATCGTCGGAACCGGGGGAGACCGGCACGGCACGGTCAACGTCTCCACCATGGCGTCGATCGTCGCCGCCGCGTCGGGCGTGCCGGTGGTCAAGCACGGAAACCGCGCCGCCAGCTCGAAGTCGGGATCCTCCGATGTGCTGCAGGCCCTCGGAGTCGACCTCGGTATCACCAACGTGCGAACGGCAGAGGTTCTCGATGAGGCGGGAATCACGTTCGCGTTCGCCTCGAAGTTCCACCCCGGATTCGGCAACGTCGCGAATGTGAGACGGGAGCTGGGTGTGCCCACCGTCTTCAACTACCTGGGCCCGCTGTGCAATCCCGCGCGACCCGAGGCATCCGCTGTGGGAGTGGCGCAACTCGATCGCGTGCCGATCTTCGTCGGTGTCTTCCAGACGCGCGGCGCCACCGCCCTCGTCTTCCGCGGCGACGACGGTCTCGACGAGCTGACCACGACAGGGCACAGCCACATCTGGGAGGTCTCTCTCGGAGCGGTCGTCGAGCATGACCTCGATCCTCGCGACCTCGGCATCGCCCGTGCGCAGATCGGCGATCTGCTCGGCGGCGACGCCGAGCACAATGCCGACATCGCACGCCGCGTGCTCCAGGGGGAGGCGGGCCCCGTGAGGGACATCGTGCTGCTCAACGCCGCCGCGGGTCTCGTGGCCTTCGACCTGGCCTCGGACCCGGAGCAGGGGCGGCGACCGATCGTCGAGCGTCTGCGCGAGAAAATGGCCGTCGCCGCCCGGACGATCGATTCCGGTGCGGCGACGGCCACTCTCGACACGTGGGCCGAAGCCACGCGTCACTGACTCACTGGGTGTCTTCGTCGACCCAGTCGAGGGTCTTCGTGACGGCCTTCTTCCAGTTGCGCAGCAGGCGGTCGCGCTCCGTCGCGTCCATGCTGGGAGTCCAGCGCTTGTCCTCCTGCCAGTTGTCGCGCAGTTCGTCGAGCGTCGACCAGAAGCCGACCGCCAGGCCGGCCGCGTAGGCAGCGCCCAGTGCCGTGGTCTCGGCCACCACCGGTCGCACGACGGGCACGTCGAGGATGTCGGCCTGGAACTGCATCAGACGGTCATTGGCGGATGCTCCGCCGTCGACCTTCAGCTCGGTGAGGGGCACGCCCGAATCGGCATTCACGGCATCCAGAACCTCGCGCGTCTGGAAGGCGATCGCCTCGATGGCGGCGCGGGCGATATGGCCCTTGTTCACGTACCGGGTCAAGCCGACCAGTGCGCCGCGGGCATCCGATCGCCAGTGCGGCGCGAACAGACCCGAGAACGCGGGGACGAAGTAGGCGCCGCCGTTGTCATCGACCGTGTCGGCCAGCGCCTCCACCTCGGGTGCCGAGGAGATGATTCCGAGGTTGTCGCGCAGCCACTGGATGAGCGATCCGGTGACGGCGATGGAGCCTTCGAGGGCGTAGTGGGTCTCGCCGTCGCCGAGCTTGTAGCCGATGGTGGTGAGCAGGCCGTTCTCGCTC
>Ga0247732_10000303_pt1 | contig 27878 bp, 26 predicted proteins | sample UWRJL163409C2_FD_180940 | JGI IMG/M metagenome (GOLD analysis project Ga0247732, IMG submission 180940) | Plant litter microbial communities from Arlington Agricultural Research Station in Wisconsin, United States - UWRJ-L163-409C-2 | ecosystem: Environmental > Terrestrial > Plant litter >...
TTGCAGCGGTAGCGCGGATGACAAAAGCCAGCGCGGATGCTGGGCACGCGTCCTAGGGTGGAAGGGTGCAACTGAATCAGGTGCGGGTATACCGCAGTGACGAAAAACTCCCCCGCGAAGATCAGCTCGCCTGGAAGATCGCCGAGGTCGCCGCCGACCCGGTCGAGGTCTCCGACGAGGTCACCGAGATGGTGATCAACCGCATCATCGACAACGCCGCCGTCGCGACGGCGTCGCTGACGCGGGCTCCGGCGGTCGCGGCACGAGCCCAGGCCGAAGACCACCCGTACGCTCCGGGCTCGACGGTGTTCGGCATCCCGGGTCGATTCGGCCCGGAGTGGGCCGCATGGGCCAACGGCGTCGCCGTGCGCGAGCTCGACTACCACGACACCTTCCTCGCCGCCGAGTACTCGCACCCCGGCGACAACATCCCGCCGATCCTCGCCGTTGCTCAGCACAGCGCACGCAGCGGACGCGACCTCGTGCGCGGCATCGCCACGGGGTACGAGATCCAGATCGACCTGGTGAAGTCGATCAGCCTGCACGCCCACAAGATCGATCACGTCGCACACCTCGGCCCCAGCGCCGCCGCCGGCATCGGCACCCTGCTCGGCCTTGCGCCCGAGACGATCTTCCAGTCCATCGGCCAGGCGCTGCACACCACCACCGCCACCCGGCAATCGCGCAAGGGCGAGATCTCAACCTGGAAGGCGCACGCCCCCGCCTTCGCCGGCAAGATGGCCGTCGAAGCCGTCGACCGCGCCATGCGGGGGCAGACCAGCCCCACCCCGATCTACGAGGGCGAGGATGGTGTGATCGCCTGGCTGCTCGACGGCCCCGATGCCCAGTACGAGGTGCCGCTGCCGGAGCGCGGCGAGGCCAAGCGCGCCATCCTCGACAGCTACACGAAGGAACACTCCGCCGAGTACCAGGCGCAGGCCTGGATCGACCTGGCCCGCAGACTGCACCAGCGGTACCCGGAACTCGGGCCCGACACGATCGAGCGCGTCATCATCCGCACCAGTCACCACACCCACACCGTGATCGGCACCGGGGCGAACGACCCGCAGAAGTACGACCCCACCGCGAGCCGCGAGACTCTCGACCACTCGATCCCGTACATCTTCACCGTCGCCCTGCAAGACGGCGAGTGGGATCACGAGACGTCCTATGCCCCAGAGCGGGCTTCCCGCCCCGACACCGTCGCGCTGTGGAATCGCGTGTTCACCGAGGAAGACCCCGACTGGACCCGGCGCTACCACTCCAATGACCCCGAGGAGAAGGCTTTCGGCGGCAGCGTCGCCATCACCCTTCGCGACGGCTCTGTGATCGTCGACGAGATCGCCGTCGCCGACGCCCACCCGCTCGGCGCGAACCCGTTCGGGCGCGAGCAGTACATCGCCAAGTTCCGCGGCCTCGCCGAGGGTGTGCTCGAACAGGTCGAGATCGAGCGGTTCTTGGAGCTCGTGCAGTTGCTGCCCGACCTCGACGCCACCCAGCTCGGCGGGCTCACCGTGACCGCCCGGCCCGGACTGCTGCTGCCGGGCCCGAAGGGACTGTTCTAAATGCTGTATACCGACATCACGCCCGCGGAGAAGCGGGTCCGCTTTCGTGAGGCGCTCGGAAGCGGTGCACTGCTGCGCTTCCCCGGCGCGTTCAACCCGCTCAGCGCACGCCTCATCGGCGAGAAGGGCTTCGACGGCGTCTACATCTCCGGCGCCGTCATTGCCGCAGATCTGGGCCTGCCCGACATCGGGCTCACCACCCTCACCGAGGTGGCCGGCCGGGCCAAGCAGATCAGCCGCATGACCGACCTGCCCACCCTGGTCGACGCCGACACGGGATTCGGCGAGCCGATGAACGTCGCCCGCACCGTGCAGGAGCTCGAAGACGCCGGAGTCGCGGGCCTGCACATAGAAGACCAGGTCAACCCGAAACGTTGCGGGCACCTCGACGGCAAGGCCGTGGTCGGCCTCGACACCGCGACCAAGCGCATCCGTGCGGCGGTCGAGGCGCGTCGCGACCCGAACCTGCTGATCATGGCCCGCACCGACATCCGCGCCATCGACGGGCTGGCGGCCGCCACCGACCGGGCCAAGGCGCTCGTCGACGCGGGCGCCGACGCGATCTTCCCCGAGGCCATGGCCGACCTCGGCGAGTTCGAAGCGATGCGGGCCGCGGTCGGCGTGCCGCTGCTCGCCAACATGACGGAGTTCGGCAAGAGCGAGCTGTTCACGACCGAGCAGCTGCAGAGCGTCGGCATCGACATCGTCATCTACCCGGTCAGCCTGCTGCGCATCGCGATGGGTGCCGCAGAGCGCGGCCTCGACACCCTCGTCGCGCAGGGCTCGCTGAAGGCCGAGGTCGCCGGCATGCAGACCCGTGCCCGGCTCTACGAACTGCTCGACTACGAGGCCTACAACACCTTCGACACCTCCGTCTTCAACTTCGACGTACCGAGAGGCATCTGATGACCGACACCGCAACAGACAACCTGCCCGACATCAAGAAGGGGCTCGCGGGTGTCGTCGTCGACTACACCGCGATCTCCAAGGTGAACCCCGAGACCAACTCGCTGCTCTACCGCGGCTACCCGGTGCAGGAGCTCGCCGCGCAGTGCGACTTCGAAGAGGTCGCCTACCTGCTCTGGCACGGCGAACTGCCGACGGATGACCAGCTCCTCGAGTTCCAGACCCTCGAGCGTTCGCTGCGCGCCCTCGACGAGAACGTCAAGCGGGCCATCGACGACCTGCCGCTCACCGCGCATCCGATGGATGTCGTGCGCACCGCCGTCAGCGTGATCGGCGCGAACGACCCGGAGACCGCAGACAGCAGCCGTGAGGCCGAGCTGCGCAAGGCGGTCGCACTGTTCGCCAAGCTTCCCTCCATCGTGGCCTACGACCAGCGACGTCGCCGGGGCGAGCAGCTGATCGAGCCGCGCGACGACCTCGCCTATAGCGCCAACTTCTTACACATGACCTTCGGCGACGTGCAGGACCTGGTGGTCGTGAACGCCTTCGACGTGTCGATGATCCTGTACGCCGAGCACTCGTTCAACGCCTCCACCTTCACTGCCCGCGTGATCACCTCCACCCTCTCCGATCTGTATTCGGCCGTCGTCGGGGCGATCGGTGCCCTCAAGGGCGAGCTGCACGGCGGTGCGAACGAGGCCGTCATGCACACCTTCGACGAGATCGAGCAGGCGGAGAGCGTCACCGCGTGGCTCGAGACGGCGCTCGCCGAGAAGCGCAAGATCATGGGCTTCGGCCATCGCGTCTACAAGAACGGCGACTCGCGGGTGCCGACCATGGAGGCGGCACTCGAGACCCTTGTTGCCGAGTACGGCGCCGACGACCTCATGGCGCTCTACACCGAGCTGAAGAACAGCATGCAGGAGCGCAAGAACATCAAGCCGAACCTGGACTATCCGTCCGGACCGGCGTACCACCTGATGGGGTACGACACCGAGACGTTCACGCCGCTGTTCGTCGCGAGCAGGATCGTGGGCTGGACCGCGCACATCATGGAGCAGCGCGCATCCAACTCCCTGATCCGCCCCCTGAGCGAATACAACGGCGTCGAGCAGCGCGACGTGCCGCCGAGCGAACAGAACTGAACTGAAGCGAACAGAACTGAACTGTCGAACACGACTGAAGGAAGTAGCAATGACGATTCCCACCATCACCCTCAACGACGGTAAGACGATCCCGCAGCTCGGCTTCGGCGTCTTCCTGGTCGACCCGCCGGAGACCGAACGGATCGTGACCGACGCTCTCGAGGCCGGCTACCGCCACATCGACACGGCCGCCATCTACGGCAACGAGGAGGGTGTGGGCCGCGCCATCGCGAAGTCGGGCATTCCGCGCGACGAGCTGTTCATCACCACGAAGCTGTGGAACGCGGAGCAGGGCAAGGAGTCGGCGGCGAAGGCGATCGACGACAGCCTCGACCGTCTCGGCCTCGACCACGTCGACCTGTATCTCATTCACTGGCCGGTGCCGAAGCGCGACAAGTACGTCGAGGCCTGGACCGCGCTCGAGAACATCCGGTCGAGCGGCAAAGCCACCAGCATCGGGGTCTCGAACTTCCTGGTGCCGCACCTGCAGCGGCTGCTCGACGAGACCGCCACCGTTCCCGCGGTCAACCAGATCGAGTTGCACCCGTATTACCAGCAGCCGGAGGTCACCGCCTTCGGTCGCGAGCACGGCATCGCCACCGAGGCCTGGGGGCCGCTCGGCCAGGGCAAGTACCCGCTGCTCGAGCTGCCCGAGATCACCGGCCCGGCCGAGGCGCACGGCAAGTCGCCCGCCCAGGTGGTGCTGCGCTGGCACATCCAGCAGGGGCAGATCGTCTTCCCCAAGTCGAACTCGAAGCAGCGCATCGCCGAGAACCTCGACATCTTCGACTTCGAGCTCACCCCCGCCGAGCAGGCCGCGATCACCGGCCTCGAGCGCGGTGGACGCGTCGGCGGCCACCCCGACGAGGTCGAGTAGAGCCGTGGCCGATCGCCTCGCGGATGCCGTCAGCCCCTACCTCGTCTCACACGCGGGTAATCCGGTCGACTGGTATCCGTGGGGCGAGGAGGCCTTTGCGGAGGCCGAACGCCGCGACGTTCCCCTGCTGATCTCGATCGGCTACTCCACCTGCCATTGGTGCCACGTGATGGCGCGGGAGAGCTTCAGCGACCCCGCGATCGCGGCGCGACTGAATGCCGACTTCGTCAGCGTCAAGGTGGATCGGGAGGAGCATCCGGATGTCGATGCCAGCTACCTGACCGCGGCCGGCGCGTTCACCGACAACCTGGGTTGGCCGCTCAATGTCTTCGTCACCCCGACAGGGCGGGCCTTCTTCGCGGGAACGTACTTTCCGCCGCAGCCGCTCGCCGGGCATCCGTCGTTCAGTCAGGTGCTCGACGCGGTGCAGGAGGCGTGGACGCAGCGCCGAGACCAGGTGGAGGACAGCGCCGCGAAGGTCGCCGCAGCGCTCGGAAGCGCGGTCTCAGAGACCGCTACCGGGCCGCTGCCCACGAGCTTTGACGGGGTCGTCGCCGAACTCGTCGGCTATGAGGACACCGAGTTCGGTGGTTTCGGCGGCGCACCGAAGTTTCCGGTGGCTCCGGTGCTGTTGTTCCTGCTCGAGCGGGGTGCGCACGGCGATGCCGAGGCTCTGGCCCTCGCCGAGCGCACGCTCGTCGCCATGGCCGGGTCTCCGCTGCGCGACGCGGTCGAGGGAGGCTTCTTCCGCTACTCCACGCGGCGTGACTGGGGCGACCCGCACTACGAGCGCATGCTCTACGACAACGCACTACTGCTGCGCGCCTACACGCGGCTCGAAGTGCTGCGTCCGCTGGCCGCGCCGGCCGTCGCCGCGGGCATCGCCGATTTTCTGATCACCGTGCTGCAACAGCCGGGTGGCGGTTTCGCCTCCGCGCAAGATAGCGAGAGCACGATCGTCAGCGCGGCGGGTGATGCCGCCCGGGTGGAGGGCGGCTATTACGAACTGAATGCCGCGGCTCGCGCCGGTCAGGCACCGCCCGACCTCGACGGCAAGATCCTCACCGGCTGGAACGGGCTCGCGATCGAGGGGCTCGCCACGGCCGGTTTCGCGCTCGACCGTCCGGACTGGGTGGCCGCGGGGGAGCGCGCCGCCGACTATCTGCTCGAGCGGCACCGACGTTCCGACGGCTCGCTGATCCGGGCGTCGATCGGGGATCGGGAGTCCGCGGCATCCGCCACCCTGGAGGACTACGGGATGCTGGCCTCGGGCCTGCTGCAGCTGGCGACCGCCACCGGGGAGGCCCGCTTCGCCGTCGCGGCGCGGGAACTCGTCGACCTCTGTCTCAGCGGCGACGGCTTCAGCGTGCCAGGCGGAGCCGACCCAGCGCTCGCGGCCCGCGGCCTGGCCTTGGCCAGCGACCCGTCGGAGGGCGCGTACCCGTCGGGCATCAGCGCGATCGCGACCGCCGCCGAGAAGCTCTACCTGCTCACCGCAGACCAGCGCTACCGGGAGGGCGCCGGGGAGGCGATGCGGGGGATCGCACCGCTCGCGATGCTGCGACCGATCTCGTTCGGCACCTCGCTCGAGCTGATCGCCCGCCTCGCCGAACCGGTGACGCAGCTAGTCGTGGTGGGGGAGATCGGCGCAGACGTTGCTCGGACGGCAACCGTCAGTGTCAGCACCATCGTGACCGCCGAGCAGGCCGCGTCGTTCGCCGCCGCCGGCGTCGAGCTGTTCGAGGGGCGTGAGCGCGAGGCGGCCTACCTGTGCCGCGACTTCGTCTGTCGGCTGCCGATCACCGACGACGCCGAGCTTGCTGCAGCCCTTCTCTAATTACGAGCTCTCGTTACGAGCGGTGCGAGCGGTGGGCAGCGGGGGTGGCGTCGTCGCGGTGCCGTTCGCCACCGCCCGCCGCACCACGAACAGGGTCGCGCCGAGACCGAGCGCGATGCAGAGCTGCCCCAACACCCCGAGCGGAAAGTAGATGTGGTCGTTCAAGAACAGGAACGAGCCAACGATGAGCACGATGCCGCCCGGAGCGGCGAGCAGGCCCGCGCGCCGCACCGACGCCAGCGCCGTGATGGCGCAGGCCGCGACGAACGCCACGCTGCCGACGAAGCCGATGTCGCGCCCGAGCCCGAACAGGGTGCCGGTGGCCATGCCCATGTCGTCGAGCTTCAGACCGCCGGCGCCGATGCCGGCGAGCACGTCGAGCCCGGTGTAGAACGCCGCATAGACGAAGCCGAGAATGCCGACCACCCAGGTCAGAAACCGGTCGTAGCCGCGCACCACCAGCCACGGCCCGAACCCCAGCAGGGGGAAGACCGGCAGTAGCGCGATGTGCAGGTTGCGCCAGTACTCGGCGGAGGCCGCGGTGAGATGTTCCGGATGGGTGACGCCCACGATCGCGAGGGCGACCGGCGGGACGAGCACCGCGAGAGAGAGGAGAACGGTGCGCGCGGTCATCCGGCAAGGCTAGACCCGGGGCCGGGTCATGCGCCTAGCGCCAGCCCGGGAACCAGTAGTGCAGCTGCACGAAAGAGGTCGAGACCTGGTCGCCGGTCCAGACCGGGTAGAAGAAGGCGCTGATGAGGGTCGCCGCCACCAGGAAGACCCCGACCACGATGATGCCGCTCGTCTGGAAGGCCGCGGGTGGACGCGCGAACGGTCCGCCCCGGTTCGGGCGCAGCAGCATTCCGATCACGAGCACCAGCGACAGGATGAGATACGGCTCGAAGACGATCGCATAGAACTGGAAGATCGTGCGCTGTGCGTACAGCAGCCAGGGCAGGTAACCGGCGACGACACCCATCAGGATGAGCCCGGTCTGCCACTCGCGGTAGCGCACCAGGCGGTACAGCACGTAGACGAGGGCCGCGGTGCCCGCCCACCAGATCAGCGGGTTCGCGATGGAGGTGATGTACTGCGCGCAGCCGCCCGCATCGGTGCAGCCGCCGGTGCCACCGGCCACGGACTCATAGAAGAACGCGGTCGGTCGGGTGAGGAACAGCCAGGTGAACGGGTTCGCCTGGTAGGCGTGCGCGGTGTGCAGCCCCACGTTGAAGTTGTAGATCGCCTGCTGGTAGTGCCAGAAACTCTGCACGACGTGGGGAACCCAGGAGAAGAAGCCGGATGCCGCGTTGCCGGGCAGATCGGCCCACCCGCGGTAGTACCCGTCCTTCGTCACGAACCACCCGGTCCAGCTGAGCAGGTACACCGCGACGGCCACCGGCACCGTGAGCAGGAACGTCGCGAACGCCTGCCGGAACACGGCGCTGCTCGCCCAGAAGGTGATGCCGGCCTGTTTGCGAGCCACGGCATCCACCACCACGCTGTAGACCGCGAAGGTGGCGAGAAAGTACAGGCCGCTCCACTTGACCGCGGAGGCGGCACCGAACAGCACGCCGGCGGTGATCAGCCACGGGCGTGCCCACAGCGTGGGGCCCCAGTCGAGGCTGCGGCCCTCGACGGTTCGACGCACGATCCAGCGCTCGAGCCGATCTCGAGCCTGGCGACGGTCGAGCAGGATCGCACCGAAACCGAGCAGGGTGAAGAACATCACGAAGTTGTCGAGCAGGCTGATGCGGGCCAGCACGATGGCGTGGCCGTCGATCGCGAACAGGAAACCGGCGATGGTGGCGAGCAACGTCGACCGCAGCAGGGCGCGGGCGATGAGCACGAGCAGGAACACCGCGAGGATGCCGACCACGGCCGTGCTGATGCGCCAGCCGACGGAGCTCTGCAGGCCGAAAAGGTCCAGGCCGAGCGAGATGATCCACTTGCCGAGCGGCGGATGCGCGATGAACGCCGGCGCACCCGTGAACGTCACGGCCTGCCCGCTGTTGATCGCGAGGTCTGCACCGGCGGGCCAGGCGCCCTCGAATCCGAGGTGGGAGAGCGTCCACGCATCCTTCACATAGAAGGTCTCGTCGAACACGAGCTTGTGTGGGTAGCCCAGGTGCCAGAGGCGCAGCACGGCGGCGAGGAGTGTGACCAGTACGGGCCCGCCCCAGTGCGCCAACCAGCGGCGCAGCGGCGTCTGATCGAACCAGGCGGTGGCCCGATCGAGTCGGGTCTGCCGCGGGGAGGACGCCGCGGTGGGGGAGACGAGCGCGTCGAAGGCGGGCTCGGGTCTGGTCACCAGGCCATCGTAGGGGAGGCGCGGTGGGAGGATTGGTGGGTGCTCATCCTCGCCGCGACCCCGATCGGTAATCTCGGCGACGCCTCGCGACGTCTCGTCGAGGCCCTCGAGAACGCCGAGGTGATCGCCTCCGAAGACACTCGCGTCACCATCCACCTGATGCGGGCGCTGGGGGTCGAGAACCGGCCGCGGCTCATCGCCCTGCACGAACACAACGAGGTCGCGAAGGCCGCCGAGATCGTGGAGCTCGCGCGGTCGACGGATGTGCTCGTGCTCACCGACGCCGGAATGCCCGCGATCAGCGACCCCGGGTTCTCCATCGTGGCGGCGGCCGCTGCGGCCGGAGTCACCGTTACCGCGCTACCCGGGCCCTCCGCCGTGCTCACCGCGCTCGCCGTATCGGGCTTGCCGACCGACCGCTTCAGCTTCGAGGGCTTTCTGCCGCGCAAGGGCCGCGTCGCCTACTTCGCTGCTCTCGCGACCGAGCAGCGCACCATGGTCTTCTTCGAATCGCCCAACCGCCTGGCGGATTCCCTGCGTGACCTGGCCGCCTCCATGGGTTCCTCCCGCCGCGTCGTCGTGTGCCGCGAGCTCACCAAGATGTACGAAGAGGTCAAGCGCGGTACCGCCGCCGAGCTGGCCGAGTGGGCCTCCGAGGGCGTGCGTGGCGAGATCTGCATCGTGGTGGAGGGGGCCCCGCCGGTGGCCTTCGACCTCGATGCCGGAATCGCGCAGGTGCGTGAGCTCGTGGCATCCGGTGCCCGGCTCAAGGAGGCCTCGACCGAGGTTGCCTCGCTCACCGGCCTGAGTCGCCGCGACCTCTACGAGGGTGCGCTCACCCGCCGCTGACGGCCACCTCGCTTCACCACGTTTGCCCGAACTGCCCAAGATGGCTGCCGAAATCGCCGTGCGAGCAGCCTTCTCGGGCAGTTCGGCGATTATCGCGAGAGCTGGCGACGGATGCGAGAGACCAACTCTTCGGGATTCATGAGATCGTCCCAGTTGATCTCCATCACACGCCAACCGTCCACCTCGAGACGGGTGCGGCGAGTCATGTCTTTTCGCCACTGAGCCTTCGTTCGGTGATAGTCACCCTGGTACTCCAGGATCACCTTCTGTTCGGCGAAGATGAAGTCCGGCCGAACCGCCTTGCCCGTCTCGGTGTCGACAATGCTGTGGTTGATGTCCGGCCTCGGCAGACCGTGGAGCGACAGGATCACCCGGAGCATCGACTCGGGTGGGGATTCTGCTCGGCCGTCGAGGAGGGGGAGGGCTTGCCTGATCTTCGACATGCCGCGGCGGCCGACGAATTCTCTCGACCGTGCGGTCAGCTCCTCGTGGTCGACCAGCGGAAGCCGCCAGTGGATGAGGTGGTCGCCCGCGGCAACGAGGTCGAGGAGGCCGAGTACCGAGGCAAGGTCGCACCAGGTGCGGGATGGCGAGGTATGGCGGATTCCGCGAGACGACACGACGTCGCGGGATTGCACCGCGAGCTCGTGGCCGCGAAGGCCCCGGGCGTGGGGCGCGCGAGCGGGTGCGGGCACGGCGACATCAAGGATCGACGACTTCTGCGCTCGCAGCGGCAGGGGCATCCCGATCAGTCGAGCGGCCGTGGAGTGGCTGAAGAAAGCGTCGGCAGGTAGTCGCGCCGCGAACATCCGGCACGTGTCGAGCAGAGTCCGCTCTACGGTGTTCGGGGCACGAACACCGTAGATCGATCGGTCCCAGCTGAGGGTTCGCAGGGACGCTCGGCTTGTCCCGGCGGCGATCGCATCACCGACGAGGAACGGGCTCGAGCCGTCGAAATTCATGGATGCGAGGATGCCCGAGTCGATGGCATTCGCGCTCGCGTTGTCCACAGGCGGCTCGAACTGCCCAAGATGGTGGTTGAAATCGTGATGTGGGCAGCCATCTTGGGCAACTCGAGGGAGAACTAGGGCGGATGCCGCGGCGGCGTAACGGGATACCGGCAGGAATTAGGATGGGCCATATGGCCGCCGGAGAATCCTTCTATATTGCGACGCCCATCTTCTACGTCAACGACGTGCCGCACATCGGCCACGCGTACACCGAAGTTGCGGCCGACCTTCTTGCACGCTGGCACCGTCAGGGCGGCGACGACACCTGGCTGCTGACCGGCACCGACGAGCACGGGCAGAAGATCCTGCGCACGGCGGTCGCGAACGACACCACCCCGAAGGCCTGGGCCGACAAGCTGGTGGCGGATGCCTGGCAGCCGCTGCTGAAGACGATCGAGATCGCGAACGACGACTTCATCCGCACGACCGACAAGCGCCACGAAGAGGGCGTGCTGATCTTCCTGCAGAAGCTCTACGACGACGGCTTCATCTACTCCGGCGAGTACGAGGGCTACTACTGCGTCGGCTGCGAGGAGTACAAGCAGCTCGACGATCTGATGGAGACCCCGGATGGCGATTACGCCGGCCAGCTGGTCTGCAAGATCCACGGCCGCCCCGTGGAGATCCTCAAGGAGAAGAACTACTTCTTCCGGATGAGCGACTTCCAGCAGCGCCTTCTCGACCTGTACGAGTCGCAGCCCGACTTCATCCAGCCGGAGAGCGTGCGCAACGAGATCATCCAGTTCGTGAAGCAGGGTCTCGACGACCTGTCGATCTCGCGGTCGAGCTTCGACTGGGGCATCAAGATCCCGTGGGATGACTCGCACATCGTCTACGTCTGGTTCGAGGCGCTGATGAACTACGTCACGGCGATCGGCTACGGCGTCGACCAGCAGAACTTCGAGCGGCGCTGGCCCGCCGTGCAGCTGGTGGGTAAAGACATCGCGCGGTTCCACGCGGTGATCTGGCCCGCGATGCTCATGGCCGCAGACCTGCCGGTACCCAAGCGCGTCTTCGGCCACGGCTGGCTGCTGGTCGGCGGCGAGAAGATGTCGAAGTCGAAGCTGACCGGTATCGCGCCGGAGCAGATCACCGAGACCTTCGGCGCCGACGCGTTCCGCTACTACTTCATGCGCGCCATCAGCTTCGGCCAGGACGGCTCGTTCAGCTGGGAAGACCTCAGCGCCCGCTACCAGGCGGAGTTGGCGAACGGATTCGGCAACCTCGCCTCCCGCGTCATCGCGATGGTGACCCGCTACCGCGACGGCGTCATCCCGACTCCGGGTGACTTCGAGCCGGCCGACGAGGCGATCTTCGCCACCGCTCGGGATGTCACGGCCGGCGCCGATGCCGCGATCGAACGTTTCGCGATCAACGAGGCGCTCGCCGTGATCTGGAACCTTGTCGACGAGCTCAACGGCTACATCACCATCCAGGAGCCGTGGGCCCTGGCGAAAGACCCGGAGAAGGCAGAACGGCTGAACACCGTGCTGTTCACCGTGGTGCGCGGGCTCGGCACCCTGGCGGTGCTGCTGGCACCGGTCATCCCGGCCGCCTCGGCAAAGCTGTGGGCCGCGCTCGGTGGCGAGGGTGCCGTCGATGGGCAGGACATCCGTGCGGCGTTCGACTGGGAGGGTGGGCCGAGCGTCACACCGCTCGAGTCGTCGCTGTTCCCGCGCATCGAGCAGGCGCCCGCTGAGTAAGGTGTCGCAGGAGCGGACACGCACGGAGGGAGCGCAGTGACCGGAGCACACGTGCGGGAGCGCGACCCCGAGCACAGCCAGAAGCGCGACCTCAGCTACCCGCCGCTGCCGGTGCCGCTGGTCGTCGGCACCTACGACAACCACACCCACCTCGAGATCGCCGACGGCGACGACCCGCTCGACTACCTGGAGCAGCTCGACCGCGCGTCCAGCGTCGGCATCCGCGGCGTCGTGCAGGTGGGCGGCGACCTGCCCACCTCGCGCTGGTCGGCCGAGATGGCCGCCAAAGAGCCACGGATGCTCGCGGCCGTCGCCATCCACCCGAACGAGGCACCACGCTACGAGGCAGCGGGGGAGCTGGATGCCGCGATCGCCGAGATCGACGAACTGGCCGGCCGCCCGCGCGTGCGCGCGATCGGGGAGACCGGACTCGACTTCTTCCGTACCGACAGCGAGGGCATCCCCGCCCAGTTCCGCTCCTTCGAGGCGCATATCGACATCGCCAAGAGGCACGGTCTGGCGATGCAGATCCACGACCGCGACGCCCACGACGCCGTCATCTCCACCCTGCTGCGGGTGGGTGCCCCCGAGAAGACGGTGTTCCACTGTTTCTCGGGCGACGCCGAGATGGCCCGCATCTGTGCCGACCACGGCTGGTACCTGTCGTTCGCCGGCACCGTCACCTTCAAGAACGCGGGGCGGCTGCGTGAGGCGCTCGAGCTGATTCCGCGCGACCTGATCCTGGTGGAGACGGATGCGCCGTACCTCACGCCCACGCCGTATCGCGGGCGGCCGAACGCGCCATACCTGATCCCGACCACGCTGCGGTTCATGGCCGACCACCTCGGCACCGACGTGTCGATGCTCGCGGCGCAGGTCACCTCGAACACCGAGCTGGTCTACGGGAGCTGGGATTCCGAGCCGGTGCTGCACGGCGAAGACGAACCGCTCGACTACGACCCCGCGGACATCGCGTGACTCAGCCTCGTTCCGGACTTCTCGGCCCGGCCGAGATCCGCGACCTCGCCGAGTTGCTCGACCTGCAGCCGACCAAGAAGCTCGGCCAGAACTTCGTCATCGACGCGAACACCGTGCGCCGCATCGTCAAGGCGAGCGGTGTTGCCGCCGGCGAGAGCGTCGTGGAGGTCGGCCCAGGATTGGGATCGTTGACCCTCGGGCTGCTGGAGGCCGGAGCATCCGTCGTCGCCGTCGAGATCGACAATCGACTGGCCGGCCAGCTGCCGAAGACGGTCGAGCTGCTGCAACCTGAGCTCATCGAGAAGGACAGTGCCGTGCTCACGGTGATCCTGCAGGACGCGATGACCGTCACCGAGCTTCCCGGCGACCCGACCGCCCTCGTCGCCAACCTGCCGTACAACATCTCGGTGCCGGTGCTGCTGCGCTTCATCGAGCTGTTTCCTGGCATCGACAAGGCTCTCGTGATGGTGCAGGCCGAGGTCGGTCAGCGCATCGCCGCCGAACCCGGCTCGAAGATCTACGGCAGCCCGAGCCTGAAGGCGGCCTGGTACGGGCGCTGGAGCACGGCCGGGATGGTGAGCCGCCAGGTGTTCTGGCCGGTGCCGAACGTCGACTCCATCCTGGTGCGCTTCTCCCGTGCTGAGCAGCCGGGTACCGAGGATGAGCGCCTGGCGACCTTCGCCCTGATCGATGCGGCGTTCCAGCAGCGGCGCAAGATGCTGCGGCAGTCACTGTCGTCGGTGCTCGGAGACACGGCTACAGCATCCGCTCGGCTGGAGGCGGCCGGCGTCGCCCCGACCGCGCGCGGCGAGGAGCTGACAGTGCTGGACTTCTTGCGCATCGTGCGGGCCGCGGAAGCGCAGAGTCCGTCAGTCTAGGTGAAACCGACACGGGCGACCGTTCCAGTAGGTTGGAGACATGACCACCGCGGGCGCCACGAAGGCCGTTCACGTCAAGGCGCCGGGCAAGATCAACGTCTTCCTGAAGGTCGGCGCTCTGCTCGATGACGGCTACCACGACGTCGCGACCGCGTACCAGGCCGTCTCCCTGTTCGAAGACGTGCGTGCGACCCCCGCCGACGACTTCTCGGTCAGTTTCACCGGCTCGATCAACACCTCGACGCTCGCGACCGACGGCAGCAACCTGGCGATCAGGGCTGCCACCCTGCTCGCCCATCGCGCCGGCTACCGCCGCGGAGTGCACCTCGAGATCGAGAAGCACGTTCCCATCGCCGGCGGCATGGGCGGCGGGTCGGCGGATGCCGCGGCCACCCTTCTCGCCTGCGACACCCTGTGGGGCACCGACCTCGGTCGCGACGAACTGCTCGACCTGGCGGCGAGCCTCGGTTCCGACGTGCCCTTCGCCTTTGCCGGCGGCACGGCGATCGGTACCGGCCGCGGAGACAAACTCAGCCCGGCTCTCGCCGCCGGGCAGTTTCAGTGGGTGCTCGCCCTCGCCGACTTCGGCATGAGCACCCCCGAGGTGTACAGCGAGCTCGATCGCCACCGCGACCGGCACGCGCAAGACATCTTCCCGGCCGCGATCGCCCCGCAGGTCGACACCGGCGTGCTGCAGGCGCTACGCGCCGGCGACCCGCACATGCTCGCCGAGGTGCTGCACAACGACCTGCAGGCTCCCGCCCTGCACCTCGAGCCGGAGCTCGCCTCCGTGATCCAGCTCGGGGAGGAGAACGGTGCCTTGGCGGGGATCGTCTCCGGCTCCGGACCGACCATCGCCTTCCTCGCCCCCGACCTCGACGGCGCACTCGAACTGCAGATCGCGCTGAGCGCTGCCCGACTCACTGTGGTGCGCGCGACCGGCCCGGTGCACGGCGCGCGGGTCGTCAGCGACTAGCCGTACGACGGATTCCGCGGCGGAGCAGGATGTCCGCGGCCAGCACCGCGAGCCCCCCGACCGCATAGGCGACGAGATCGCCCCAGGCGAAGCCGGAGCCGAACACCAGGGCGGCCGGCGGAACGGCCCGCGCGAGCGCGGCAGGGATGCCGGTGAGCTGCGCGAGTTCGATGAGGGCGCAGACGAGGAACGCGATCGCGGCGACCGACACGGGCCGGAGGCGGGGCGCGATGAGCATGACCAACAGGGCGATGAGCACGGCGTAGAGGGCGTCCGCGAGGAGGGCAGCCGGCTCCCCGTCGAGCAGGTAGTGCACGCCGAGCCCCGCCGCGGTGACGAGAGCGGCGGCGAGCAGCACGGGCAACCGACGTCGCGGTCGAGCGGCGGCGGAGGTCATCCGTTCAGCCTAGGTGCCGCTGTCACTGAGGAGGTGTCAGCGCACGTAGCGCACGATGTTGGTGGTCGAGACGTTCCATTCCCGCTCCACGCGGAAGCCGAGCACGGCCAGTTTCTCGGCGACGCTGGGCCGCCAATCCTGTTTGTCGCTGGTGATCAGCCAGGCCACGGACGTGCCCTCGAGGCGGTCGGTGACCTGCTCGAGCGGGTATGCGGTCTCCCAGAGGGTGCCGTTCTCGGCGCCGGTCTTCGCCAGTTTCACGTCGACGAGCCCGGCGAAGGCTGCGGGGTAGGAATACTCGATCACGCGACTGGTGGCTGCCCGGTGCTTGCGCAGCGGCCCCCAGATCACCGCCTCCTTCGCGTCGGGGGAGTCGCCGGCGCGCTGCTCGGCGACGATGCCCGCAACCTGATTCCACGCCGTGGACTGCTTGGCGGTCGGCGCGCGTTGGGCCACATACGACGGCACGGTGAGCACGGCACAGAGGGCGACGATGCCCGCCGCCAGCCACCAACGGCGAGCGGATGTCACGGCCACCGCCATCAGCACGGCAGCAGCCGGCGCACTTGCGGTGACGTACCGCGCCGAGTAGAGCGGATCGATCAGTACCGACGCGACGAGGAGAGCGGCCGTCGGCACCACGAGCCACGGCAGCACCAGGGCGGTCAGCCCCACGCCCGCAGCGCGATAGCGCGACCGTCGGCGCAGCAGCAGAATCGCTCCGGCCAGGATCAGGATCCACCCCACGATGGCGAAGGTGTTGTTGCGGTAGAACCACTGTGCGACGAGAACACCGTGCACGGTGTCGGAGTTCAGCGGGTCGATCCAGGCCAGCTGCCCGGACTGCGCATCGGCGAGGCGCAGCAGCGGCGCGCTGGCGAGCGCGACGGCGACGGCGGCCGCGGCAAAGAGCCCGACCGACCGAGGGTCGCGGCGGGTAGAGAGCGCAACGGTGACGGCGTGGGCAGCGATGATGAGGGCGAGGTAGAGAAACGTCCAGACCGCGAGGGTGGCGAGCGCGGCATAGCCCGCCCACCAGAGCAGCCGGGCTCGACGGGGGGCGTGGCCACGGCGCATTGCCGCCACCAGCAGCAGGGTGAGGGCGACGGCGAGCACTACCTGCACGGCGTAGGAGCGACCCTCACCGCCCATCCAGGTCACCCTTGGCAGCAGCAGAAACAGCACGGCGGAGAGGATCGCGAGGCGTTCGGAGCCGAACTGCCGCACCAGCACCAGCAGCAGGGCGGCGGCCAATCCGGTCGCGGCGGCACTGGGCAGACGGAGCGTGGCGGGCGTGTAGCCGACCAGATCGAACCAGACGTGCATGCCGGCGTAGTAGACGCCGTGCACGGCGTCGATGCCGCCCAGCATCTGCACCAGCTGCGGCCAGGTGCGGGCCGTCGCGGAGATCGTGGCCGACTCGTCGAACCAGACCGACGGCACCCAGGCGAACGCGAAGGTGGCCAGCAGGCCTACCAGGCCGACGGATGCCGGGGCGATCAGGCGGCGGGACGCGGCGGGCGGCCGAGATACCGCGGTGGGTGCGGTGGGCTGGAGCGTGGTCATCCGGTCACCTCCTCACGGGGCCGACGAATCTCAGAGCGTCGACGGGTCTCATAACGATGATGGGGCCCGCCGCAGCAACTGCGGCGAACCCCATCGGTAGAGCGTCTGATTCGTTACTTCGTGGCGACGGTGATGGTCGCGACGCCGACGAGCAGCTGCGACTTGACGGCGTCGGTGCTGAAGGTCTTGTTCAGCACGTCGGCGGCGTCTTTGGACACGTGCACGGTGGTGCCGGTGAGGATGGCGTTGTCGCCGTCCATCTGCAGCGGCTGGAGCGTTCCACCATAGAGGTTGAACAGCAGCGCCTGCGTCGCGGCGGAGGTGCCGTTGACGGCGACGTCACCGTAGAGCTTCGAGGTGCCCGGGTCGATGGTGAAGTTGGTCAGCTCGACGGTGGTGCCGCCGGCCGCCAGCGAGAAGCCGGACCCCTCGTGCTTGATCGAGCCCTGAACGTACGGGCGGTACTTCTCGCTCGGGTCGAAGTACTTGACGTTGCCACCCGTGATCGGGAAGTGCAGGCTGCCGTCGGTCAGCGTCGCGGTGCCGACCGTGCCGGGCGTCAGGCCCAGGGTGGTGAGGGCGCTGGCGAAGCCGGCGTCGAGCTTGACAGCCGTGTCGACACCGGTCAGCGCCGGGATGTCGGCCAGCGGCTTCGGGTCGGCCTTCGACGACGATGACGAGTCGGAGGACTTGGTGGGGGTATCCGAGCTGGAGCTCATCGAGCAGCCGGCCAGCGTGGCGACGAGGAGGCCGGCGGCGGCGATTCCGATGGTTGCCTTGGCGGCGGTGTTCTTGAACGAAAGCATGGTCTTTATCCCTTTCCGCGCCTGCCGGTGGTGGCGGGCGGTTCTGGAAAGGCGTTCGGGCACCTCTCGCAAAAGGATGGGGCCGTTACCGTTTCGTGACCAAACGGCGCACTCGCGGGATCCAGCTCTGGCGATGGCAGGTGACCGCGAGAACCACCAAAACCGCTGATCCGACCGCGATCGGAGTGATGCCCGGCATCGGCGCGAGCAGCCGCACGGTGAGGGCGAGCGGAACGGCGAACCACTCCCAGCGGCCGGTCAGCGCGATGAACGGTACGAGCAGCAAGGCGTACCAGGGATACCGCGGGCTCACGATCAGCAGCACTGTTCCGATCATCACCAGCTGCCCGAACCAGGGTGTCAGCGGGTCCGTCCTCCACCACACCAGTGCGGCCGTGAGGGCGATGAGCAGCGCGGCGACCACCAGCGCGGCGGAGCCCGGCACGACCAGGCCGATCAGCGCGAAGCGGTTGCCGCTCTCGTACCCTTCCTCGCTGAGGTAGCCGGGCAGGTAGCCCAGCACTCCGAGACCGGTGGCGAGAACATACGGAACGTAGAGCACCGCGAAGGTCGCGACGGCGGCCAGGATGACCTTCCACGGCTGCCGCTTGAGCAGGGCCGGCGCGGCGATCACCGGGATGAGTTTCGCCGCGATCGCCGCACCCAACGCGATGCCGCCGCGGAAGCGGAAGCCGCGGGAGACCGCGAGGGTCGCCACCACGACCAGCAGGCTGGCGAGGACATCCACGTGGGAGTTGGTGACGGCCTCGGTGGCGACGAGCGGGCTCCAGGCCCAGAGGGCGGCCCAGCGCGGGTCGATGCCGCGGCGGCGCATCGCGGTGATCAGCAGCACCGTGACGCCGACGCTGAGCAGCAGGCCGGTCAGCTGCAGCGGCCAGTACGCGGCATCGGCCGGCACCAGCAGTCGCACGCCGGCGAAGTACAGTTCGCTGGTCGGCGGGTAGATCGTGTTGACCTTCGAGCGGTTGATCGCCGTGCAGAGCGGATCGCCCGACGGGATGCCCGAGGTCTTGTGGGTGCGTGGCTCGAGGCAGCTGTGGGTGCCGTCGGCATTCTCCCGCGGGGTCGGGAACAGCCACTCGGTGCGCAGGTCGGCGAGTTCGTCGGCGACCGGCACGTACGCGTAGGGGGAGATGCCGGCGTCTTGCACGATGCCGTCCCAGGCGTAGCGCGCCGAGTCGGTGCTGGTGTTGGGCGGACCGGCCATCGCGGCGCCACCGAGCAGCACCGAACCGGCGACGACGAGCACGATCGCGGCCCGGGTCGGAACCGCCCGCAGCAGGATGACCGCCACACCGAACAACAGCCACAGCCCGGCCGTGCACAGCAGAAGGGCGGTTCCGTGCTTCGGGTCGTGGAAGCCGAGGGCCGTCACCGAGAAGGCGGTCAGCGCCACCATGGCGGCGACGACGATCGCGGTCAGGATTGTTCGCTTCACCTGGCCGACCGTACAGGGCGTTCGGGGTCCGGCGGAGAAACCCGTCGATGCCGCCGACCGCGCCGAACACCCGGTATGTCCTCGATGGAAGCAGACTGACAGCATGCGACGCCTGCTGCTCTACGCCCGGCACGCTTTGGCGACCCCCTCGCGCAACCCGCGCATGGCCGTCGTGATCGGACGGCTGCTCGGCGCGGCCTTCCTGCTGTGCTTCGGCACCGGGCTCTATAGCCATTTCCTTCAGGATCCGCTGCCGTGGATGGTGTTCAGCCCGCGGCCGTTCTGGCTGTATCAGATCACCCAGGGCATCCACATCACGGCCGGCATCGCCTGCTTTCCGCTGCTTCTGGCCAAGCTCTACGTGGTCTTCCCCGACCTGTTCAGCTACCCGCCGATCGCGAACTTCGCCGGGTTCCTCGAACGTGCGTCCATCGCGATCTTCGTCTCCTCGTCGCTCGTGCAGATCGTCATCGGCCTGTTCGACACGTTTCAGTGGTACCCGTTCCCCTTCAACTTCCGCCAGGTGCATTTCGCGCTGTCGTTCGTGATCATCGGCTCCCTCGCCATCCACATCGCGGTGAAGCTGCCGAAGATCTCGCGCTACTGGACCCACGCGAAGTCCTACGACGCTGCGGGCGACCTCGTGCTCGACGAGTCGGATGCCGCCCCCTCCGACGAGACCGTCGCGGCCGAGATCGTCGAGCATCCGGCACCGCTCTCGCCGGTGGCCAACCGGGCCGACCGCCTCACCGGCCGCCTGTTCGCGTGGATCGACAGCGCGCCGGCGCGCGGCAGTGACGCCAATGAACACAGTGCCCCCGACCAGAGTTCGCGCGACGCCCGGGTGTCTCGCCGCGGGTTCGTCGCCACCGTCGGCATCGCCGTCGCCGCGCTGGTCGGGCTCACCGCCGGCCAGTCCTTCGCTTTCCTCAACGGCACCAACGTCTTCGCCCCGCGCAAGAAGGGGATCGGACCGAACCGGCTCCCGATCAACCGCACCGCGCGAGCGGCCCAGGTGACGGATGCCATGGTCGGCCCCGCCTGGATCCTGACCGTGCAGCGCGGCGACGCCATCAGCACCTTCACCCGCGACCAGCTGCTCGCCCTGCCGCAGCGTGAGGTGCAGCTGCCGATCGCCTGCGTGGAGGGCTGGAGCCAGCTCGCCAGCTGGAAGGGTGTGCGCCTGAAAGACCTCACCGACACCGTCGGTCGCCGCCCGGGTGAAGATCTGCGACTCACCAGCCTCGAGGTGAAGGGCGGCTATCGCGTCACCGAGATGGGGCACGAGTACATCGACGACGACCTCACCCTCGTCGCGCTGGAGCTGAACGGCGAGACCCTGGCCATGGATCACGGCTACCCGGCCCGCATGATCGCGCCGGGCCGCCCCGGCGTGCTGCAGACCAAGTGGCTCTCGACACTGGAGGTGTTGTCGTGAAGCTTGCCCGCGTCATCCTGATCGCGTTCGGTGTGCTGGTGCTCGTGCTCGGCGTCGTCGTTCTGTTCGAGACCAACTCGCTGAAGAAGATCGCCGGACTCGCGTCGTGGCTCATCCTCGCGCTCATCGTGCACGACGGCATCGTCGCCGGGATCACCTTCGCGACGGCGTTCGCGCTGCGCAAGGCCGGGCGAAAGGTGCCGACGGCCGTGCTGGCGATCGTGCAGGGGGCGCTGGTGATCGCGGCGATCTTCGCGATCGTCGTCGTGCCGGAGATCTACAAGAAGTCGCTCGGCGTGAAGAACCCGACCGTGCTGCCGCTCGACTATGGGCCATCCCTGGTGGCGTTCTGGGCACTGCTCGCGGCGCTCACCGTGATCGGCATCGCGCTGTACCTGGTGCGGGCACGGTTGCGGCGGCAGACCGCGGCGGCGGGGAGCTAGGCCTGCACGAAGCGAGTGAAGCTGCGGCCGTCTGCATCCCACGCAGCCGCCAGGCGCAGGCCCACCCGCGCGGCGCGGCGGGCGAGAGCGATCCGCCCGATCTCCGCCCAGGGAAACTCGTCACTCTGTTCGCCGTGGATGTCCGCGAGGGTTCCGGTGAACACATCGTCGCGCAGAGGGTCGCCGTTCACCTCCACCACCACCGATCCCGCGGGCGAGATCAGTTCGCGGCAGCGGGCGAGCAGCGTGCTCGGGTCTCCGCCGATGCCGATGTTGCCATCGACGAGCAGGGCCGTGGCCCAGCTTCCCTCGAGCGGAACCGTGTCGAAGACCGACAGATTGAGCACCCGAAGCCGGGCGGAACGGGCGATCGCCACGGCGGTGGGGGAGACGTCGATGCCGAGCGCGACGAGCCCCAGGTCGTTCGCGGCGCGCACCATGCGGCCGGGTCCGCAGCCGATGTCGAGCACCGGGCCGGTCACCCCGCGCAGGAGTGCGATGTCGGTGTCGTCGGCGGCGTCGCTCCAGCGCGCAGCGTTCATCGTCGAGCGGGCGACGGATGTACCCGCGCCGGCATCGCGCAGGTACAGCACCTCGTCGTCGCGGCGCAGTGCTCGAGCGTAGGGCTCCGCACCCCCGGACCCGAAGGTGGCGACGGCGAGGCTCACAGTGCACCACCCTCGACGCGTGCCGAGAGGTCGAACGAGCGCAGGGTACGGGAGAAGCGGGTGTCTGGCGCGATCTGCGCGACGGCCCGGGCATCCGCGATGGTATCGACGTCGATCAGCTCGGGGAGCATGCCGACACCGAGGCCGGCGGAGCGGAGACGAGAGAGCTGCTGCGTTCCGGTGTCGTCGCGCGACATCGGCACTCCGCGGATGAGGTCACCGTTCGGTTCTGCGAGCGCGAGCGTCCAGTATCCGCCGTCGTTGGCGTAGCCGAGCCAGGCATCGATGCCGTCGGGCCATGGCGCGAAAACGGGGGCGAGGTGCTCGGCGGTCAGCTGGGGGGTGTCCATGCCCACGAGCACGGTCGGCCCGTCGCACTGGTCGAAGATCGCACCGAGGCGCATGTCGAGGTCTCCGCTCACTTGATGTATCACATCGAATGGTTCGGAGCCCTGCGGTAAGAGGTTGCCGTCGAAAGCAAGAATACGTCGCGACGACGGCAGCGCGGTCACGACGGCGAGTGTGTCGGCGAGCGCAGCGGCCGCCAACTCGGCCGCCTGCTCGTAGCTGAGCGGCGGATGCAGCCGCGTCTTCACCCTGCCGGGGATGGTCTCCTTGGCGATGACGATGACGGTAGTCATCGCCGCTCCTCGCGCAGCAGGCGGGACATGTCCTTCACGGCGATGACGGTACCCCGCAGTGTTCCAGTCACCTTCGAGCGCCCGACCCGCGGCGAATACGGCGTGTCCACCTCGACCACAGTGAGGCCGGCGGATGCTGCGCGCAACACCATCTCGAGCGGATACCCGCTGCGCCGGTCGCGCAGGTCGAAGCCGAGAAGCTGGTCTCGTCGGGCCACCCGCATCGGACCGAGGTCGTGCAGCGGGATGCCGGTGGCGCGGCGCATCAGCACCGCGAGCGCACGGTTGGCGAGGCGCGCGTGCAGCGGCCAGGCTCCCCGCGCGGTCGGTCGGCGCCGCCCGAGCACCAGGTCCGCAGCCCCGCGGTCGAGCAGCGCGACCATGGCGGGCAGGTCGGCCGGGTCCATCGAGGAGTCCGCATCGCAGAACGCGACCACCGGCGCGGTGGCGGCCAGGAGTCCGGCGTGGGCCGCCGCGCCGAAACCGCGGTGGGTCTCGGTCACCACGAGGGCGCCGTGGGCGCGGGCGACCGCGGCGGAGTCATCCGTCGACCCGTTGTCGACCACGATCGCGCGGTAGCCAGCGGGCACGCGCGACAGCACCCAGGGCAGGGCGGCGGCCTCATTGAGGCAGGGCAGCACGATATCTACCCCCGGTGTGGTCACGTTCCGAGCGTAGGCGTGCAGGTCGCTGGAAGGCGCAGCGACGTACCCTGAGGCATGAGCACTCGCACGGCCCGCTGGCTGGCCGCCCTCACCGGTGTGGTCTCCGCCATCGTCGTTCTGGGCGTCGCCGAACTGTGTTCGCTGATCACGGGCAATGCGGGCAGCCCGCTTTTCGCGGTCGGTTCGCTCGTCATCGATCTGGCCCCGCCCGGAGCCAAAGACCTGATGATCAGTCTGTTCGGCACGGGCGACAAGGCGGCTCTGCTCACCCTGCTCGGCATCATCGTCGTCGCGGGGGCGGCGGGCGCGGGCATCCTCGAGCTGCGGCGCGGGCCGTTCGGGGTGGTCGTCTTCGGTGTCGCGAGCCTGATCGCGCTCATCGCCGTGCTCACCCGAGCCGGCGCCACCGGCACGGACGGGGTTCCGACCATCATCGGCGCGGTCGCCGGTGTGGTCGTGCTGCGGGTCGGCATCCGTCGCCTGACCGTCTGGCGCGCCGCGCCGGTCGATGGTTCGGCCGCCTCCACGGCGCGCCGCCGCTTTCTCACGATCACCCTCATCTCCGGGGCCGCGGCTCTCGTCGCCGGAACCGGGGTGCGCATCAAGAACGCCGGCGCGACGGTGATCACCGAGGCCCGCAACGCCCTGAAGCTGCCCGCGCCCGCCGTGACCTCGCCGCCCGTTCCCTCCGGTGCGCAGCTCGACGTGGCCGGAATCTCGCCGTACATCACCCCGAACAAGGACTTCTACCGCATCGACACGGCGCTGGTGGTGCCGAACGTCGACGCCGCCACCTGGACCCTGAAGGTCACCGGCATGGTCGAGAACGAGATCGAGATCACCTTCGACGAGCTGCTGAAGAAGCCGCTCACGGAGCACATCCTCACCCTCGCCTGCGTCAGCAACGATGTCGGCGGCGACCTGATCGGCAACGCGCGCTGGCTCGGCTGGCCCATTCGCGAACTGCTCGCATTGGCGAAACCCTCGGGCGAGGCCGACATGGTGCTCTCCACCAGTGTCGACGGCTTCACCGCCGGCACGCCGCTCGACGTGCTGCAAGACGAGAACACGGATGCCCTGCTCGCCGTCGGCATGAACGGCACCGCGCTGCCGATCGAGCACGGCTACCCGGTGCGCATGGTCGTGCCCGGGCTGTACGGTTACGTCTCGGCCACGAAGTGGGTGGTCGAACTCGAGGTCACCCAGTTCGCCAAGGCTCAGGGGTACTGGACACCCCGCGGCTGGGATGCCCTCGGCCCGATCAAGCTCGAGTCGCGCATCGACACCCCCCGCGACGGCGCCCGTCTGAGCAGCGGCACGACCGTGCCGATCGCCGGGGTCGCCTGGTGCCAGCACATCGGCGTGAAGCAGGTCGAGGTGCGCATCGACGACGGAGCCTGGAACATCGCCACCCTCGCCGACTCGGTCTCGTCCGACACCTGGCGCCAGTGGGTATACCGATGGGAGCCCACCGACGGTCAGCACACCTTCACCGTGCGCGCGACCGACGCCGACGGCAACGTGCAGACGCAGAAGTACGCACCGCCCGCACCGAACGGCGCGACGGGATGGGATTCGGTCGAGGTCACTGTCGGCTAGCGGAGGTGTTCGGTTGGCGCGGCGACGGCCGGGCGCAACGGGGCCGTGGCGAATTCGCGCATGCCGGCCTCGAAATCGACGCTCGGCGCCCATCCGAGTTCCGTTCTCAGGCGGGTGGATGACGCGGTCACGTGTCGCACGTCGCCCAACCGGTACTCGCCCGTCGTCACCGGCTCGAGCCCGGCCGGTCGCGCCAGTGCTGCCGCGAGCTCACCGATGGTGTGCACGTCGCCGCTGCCGACGTTGAACGCGCGGAAGCCTGAGCCCTGGGATTCACTGCCGACCCACTCCATCGCGGCCAGGTTGGCGCTCGCGACGTCGCGCACGTGCACGAAGTCGCGGCGCTGGGCGCCGTCCTCGAACACCCGAGGTGCCTCTCCGTGTTCGATGGCAGAGCGGAACAGCGACGCGACGCCCGCGTACGGCGTGTTCTGCGGCATCCCTGGTCCGTACACGTTGTGGTACCGCAGTGCGACCGCCGTACCGCCGGTCGCGCGGGCCCAGGCCGAGGCAAGGTATTCCTGCTGCAGCTTGGTGGCGGCATAGACGTTGCGGGGATCGAGCGGGGCGTCCTCGTCGATGAGTCCGGGGATCAACGGATGCCCGTCCTCGTCCAGCGGATCGAAGCGGCCGGCGTCGAGGTCGTCCACCCGGCGCGCGGCGGGGCGGGTGAGACCGCGCGGGCCGAGGTACGCCCCCTCGCCGTAGACCACCATCGAGGAGGCCATCACGAGGTGGGTCTTCTTCGCCGCGGTCATTCCCGCGAGCAGCACCGCGGTGCCGAGGTCGTTGCTGCTCACGTAATCGGGGGCGTCGGCGAAGTCCACGCCGAGGCCGACCTTCGCGGCCTGGTGGCTGACCACGTCGACGCCGTCGAGCGCCGCGTCGACGGTCGCCCGGTCGCGCACGTCGCCCTGGAGGAACTCGATGCCCGCGTGCGTGTACTCGCCGCCGTGCACATCGGCCCGCAGCGAGTCGAGCACGCGCACCTGCCAGCCGCGCTCGACCGCCTGCTCGACGATCGCGGACCCGATGAACCCGGCACCGCCGGTGACCAGGAGTCTCATGCCGTGGGGCGCGCGAGCACGGCCCGCACCTCGTCCGGGGCGATCGAGACGCGCGGGAGGTAATCGGCGGGGATGGCCCGCACGATCGCCTCGATGGCCGCGATGATTCGGGGTTGAGCCGCGGCGAGTCGCTCCAGTACGAGGCGGTGGCTGACGGCATCCGGGTCTTCCTCGCCCGGCCCGTTCGAGGTGGGAAGGGGCGTCAAGCCGGCGTCGCTGTCGGTGACGAAGGAGAGGTTGACGGTGTCGATGTTGAGCTCGGCGGCGAGCGGTACCTCCGGGTACATCGTCATGTTGATCGTGTGCGCGCCCGCCGCACGGAACCAGAGTGACTCGGCGCGGGTCGAGAACCGGGGGCCCTGGATGACGACGCAGGTGCCGGCACTCTTGACGTCGCTGCCCTCCAGCGCCGCCACCGCGATCGCGTGCAGTTCGGGCGCGAACGGGTCGGCCGCGGCCAGGTGCTGCACGGAACCCTGGTCGTAGAAGGTGTCGGCGCGGCCGTGGGTGCGGTCGATGAACTGGTCGGTGAGCACCAGGGTTCCCGGCGGGTAGTCGGGGCTGACGCCGCCGACCGCGGAGGACGAGAGGATGACGCGCACCCCGAGACTGGCGAGAGCCCAGACATTGGCGCGGTAGTTGATGAGGTGCGGGGCGACGCTGTGGTCCACACCGTGTCGGGTGAGGAATGCGGTGCGCCTGCCGCCGAGCTCGCCGATGGTCACCGCGGTGGGGCCGTACGGCGTCTCAATGCGGCGCCTTTCGGCGTCGTCACCGTTTTCGTCTGGGCCGAACAGCGAGTAGAGCCCGGAGCCGCCGATCACGGCGATCTGTACCTCATCAGTGGTCATGCCTCATCCTCCCAGTAGCGTGTGCACGGGTACTTCGGCGCGGCGCTGCGCGCCGCTTGCCCCGACCTCCGCACCGAGTGTGCAGTTGTGGTGGGTGACGGAGCCGAAACACCCGCCACAACTGCACACTCGATGAGCCTGTGGATGGATGTCGTGGCCCTCGCTAGAGAAGCGGCACAATCTCGAGATGGTTCGGCGCCGATCCCTTCCCCGCGACCTCACTGGCGGCGCGTTCAGCGTGACTGCTGCAGCCGCTTCGGGAGTCCCTCGCTCGCGCCTACGAGCATCAGACCTCGTCGCCCCGCTCCGTGGGGTGCGCGCGCCGGTCGGCGCGATCGATCCGATAGCCGCAGTCGCCGTTCGGCTACCGCCGGACGCGCTCTTCAGCCACCTCACTGCCGCCGCGATCTATGGGTTTCCGCTCACACGGCGGATGACTGACGTCGCTGACGTGCACGTGTCTGTTCCCGCGACCTCGAGCGCGCCGCGAATCCGCGGCGTCGTTGCACACCGTCTGTCAGGCAGGCGTGAGATCCGAACGGTAGGGCCCTATCGGGTGCCGCCGCCCGCAGTCGTGTGGACCCAGCTCGCGTCCCTGCTCTCTCGCGGCACTGTGACCGAATCCGATCTCGTCGTCTTTGGTGACTATCTGCTCCGACGAAAAAGACCGCTGTGCACACTGCATGAGCTCGCCGCCGCCGCAGAATCGATGGGATCGGCACGCGGCGCTCGCTCGGTTCGGCGCGCTCTTGGTCACGTGCGGGCCGATACCGATTCACCGATGGAGACCCGACTGCGCCTGCTGCTGGTCGAGGCCGGGTTGCCGGAGCCGGTGGTCGGCCACACGATCGTCGACGACGACGGGTACTTCGTCGGAACCCCGGACCTCGCCTACGTCGATGCCAAGATGCGATCGAGTACGAGGGCAAGCACCACCAGGAAGATGCTGCCGTCTATGCCGACGACATCGAGCGCCGCGAGCGGATGGAAGCGGCGGGCTGGGTGGTGATCAGAGTGGTCAAGGAGCACCTGATTCGTCGTCGCAATTGGCTCGTCCAGCGCGTACGGCAGGCGCTTGCTGATCGCTGGCCCTCCTGAATCAGCGCCGAGTGTGCAGTTGTGGTGGGTGGCGAGTTCGCGGCACCCGCCACAACTGCACACTGGGCGCGGCGCAGCATGCGCATGCCCGCAGCGAACCCGCAGAGACCGGATGCCGGCAGCCGGTAGTCTCGTGCGAATGGCACAT
>Ga0247732_10000304_pt1 | contig 27568 bp, 20 predicted proteins | sample UWRJL163409C2_FD_180940 | JGI IMG/M metagenome (GOLD analysis project Ga0247732, IMG submission 180940) | Plant litter microbial communities from Arlington Agricultural Research Station in Wisconsin, United States - UWRJ-L163-409C-2 | ecosystem: Environmental > Terrestrial > Plant litter >...
CGGTGCTCCGGGGAGGCGGTCGACGGATCGTTCCGCACCGCTGCTACTGCGACGGCGTGGGCAGCGACGATTCGATCAGGCCGATGATGGCGGGGTCGTCGGGCTCGGTGCGCGGGCTGAACCGGTGAACCGCGCCGTCGGGCGTGACCACGAACTTCTCGAAGTTCCAGCTGATGCGGCCCTTCTTGCCGTCGACGTCGGGCGTCTTGGTGAGCTCCTTGTAGAGCGGGTGGGCGTTGCGTCCGTTGACCCGGATCTTCTCGAAGATGGGGAACGTGATGCCCCACGTCGTCGAGCAGTACTCCTGGATCGCCTCGTCGCTCGAGAGCTCCTGGAGGAACTGGTTGCTGGGGAAGCCGAGAACGGTGAAGCCCTGATCTCCGTAGGTCTTCTGCAGGGTCTCGAGCTTCTCGTACTGTGGCGCGAGGCCGCATCGAGAAGCGACGTTGACGATCAGCCTCACGCCGTCGTAGGCGCCGAGGGTGGTCTCTTCACCGGTCGTGGTGGTGATGGGAATGTCGTCGAGGTTCATGATGTCAGCCTACGACTCCTTCACGTCATGTCGCCCGTCGCGGGCACCTCGCCCGTCGGACCGTATCGGAGGAGGAGCGTTCCCTCGCCGGAGATCGTCGACGACGAGAGCGGCTCGAGCCTCGTGGCCGGTCCGTCGGCAGGGAAGAGACGCTTGCCCGCGCCGAGCACGATCGGATAGACCCACAGGTTGAGCTGGTCGAAGAGGCCTTCAGCCATCAGGGTGCGCGCGAAGTCGATGCTGCCGATCACGTGCACCTCGCGGTGGCGCTCGCGGAGCGCGTCGATCTCGGATGCCAGCCCGGGGCCGAGCAGGTGCGAGTTCCGCCACGGCAGTTCCGGCTCCCCGCGGGAGGCCACGTACTTCGGGATGGCATCGAACGCGGCAGCGATCTCGTTCTCGACCCCGCCGTCGCCGACGAGCTGGTTCGGCCAGTACGCGGCGAAGATGTCGTAGGTGCGCCGGCCCAGCAGGAGCGCATCCATGCGCCGGATGCCCTCGATCACCTGTACGCCCACGGCCTCGTCGTTCATCGGCGCCTGCCATCCGCCGAAGGCGAATCCGCCGGACGGGTCCTCCTCGGGCCCGCCCGGGGCCTGCATCACGCCGTCGAGCGTGCTGAACAGATCGATCTCGATGCGACCGGCCATGGTCGGCTCTCCTTTGCTCCTAGCTGCGCGTCACTCGCGCAGCTCCAGGTACTTCGCGATGAGCGACTTGCTCGACGAGTCCTGAGTCTCGAGGGCGGCCGCATCGCCGGCGACCGCGGGCGTGATCTGCAGTGCCAGCTGCTTGCCGAGCTCGACACCCCACTGGTCGAACGAGTCGATGCCCCAGACGGTGCCCTCGACGAAGACGATGTGCTCGTAGAGGGCGATGAGCTGGCCGACGACGCTCGGCGTGAGCGCGGGCGCGAGGATCGACGTCGTGGGTCGGTTTCCGGCGAACTCGCGAGCGGGAACGACGGACTCCTTCGTTCCCTCGGCGCGCACCTCGTCGGCCGTCTTGCCGAAGGCCAGGGCCTTCGTCTGCGCGAAGAAGTTGGCCATGAACAGCGTGTGCACATCCTGGCCCGGCTCGACGCCTGCGCCGTCGCCGGTCGCGTCTTTCAACGGATGCGCGGGGTTTGCCACCGCGATGAAATCGGCAGGGATGAGACGGGTGCCCTGGTGGATGAGCTGGTAGAACGCGTGCTGGCCGTTCGTGCCCGGCTCGCCCCAGAAGATCTCGCCGGTGTCTGTGGTCACGGGCGAGCCGTCCCAACGCACGCTCTTGCCGTTGGACTCCATGGTGAGCTGCTGCAGGTAGGCGGCGAAGCGGTGCAGATACTGGGCGTAGGGCAGCACGGCGTGGCTCTGCGCGCCGAGGAAGTTGGTGTACCAGACGTTCAACAGGCCCATGAGCACGGGCACGTTCTGCTCGAGCGGAGCCGTGCGCATGTGCTCGTCGACCGCGTGGAAACCGGCGAGGAACTCGCGCCAGTTGTCGGGGCCGATCGCGATGACCACGGAGGTGCCGATGGCGGAGTCGACAGAGTAGCGGCCGCCCACCCAGTCCCAGAACCCGAAGGCGTTCTCGGGGTCGATGCCGAACGCGGCGACCTTGTCGAGCGCGGTCGACACGGCCACGAAGTGCTTGGCCACGGCGCCGGTACGCGCCTCGTCGGTGTCCTCCAGAACGCCTGCTGCGCCCAGCTGCGCCCAGAGCCACTCGCGGGCGAGACGCGCGTTGGTGAGCGTCTCGAGGGTGCCGAAGGTCTTGGACGCGACGATGAACAGGGTGGTCTCGGGGTCGAGTCCGACCGTCTTCTCGTAGACGTCGTTGGGGTCGATGTTCGACACGAAACGAGCCTCGATGCCCTGCTGCACGTAGGGCTTCAGCGCCTCGTAGACCATCACGGGGCCGAGGTCGGATCCGCCGATGCCGATGTTGACGACGGTCTCGATGCGCTTGCCCGTGACGCCGGTCCACTCGCCCGAACGCACCTTGTCGGCGAACGCGTACACCTTGTCGAGGGTGGCATGCACGTCGGCGTCGATGTCCTGCCCGTCGACGATGAAGCCCTTGGGCGGAACGAGGCCCTCGCCGTTCTTCGGCCGACGCAACGCCGTGTGCAGAACCGCGCGGTCTTCGGTGACGTTGATGTGCTCGCCGGCGATCATGGCCTCGTAGCGCCCGGCCACGTCGACGTCTGTCGCGAGCTGCAGCAGGTTCGAGAGGATCTCCTCGGTGACGAGGCCCTTGGAGAGGTCGACGGTGAGGTCTGCCGCCTGGAAGGTGTAACGCTCGGCACGGCCGGCGTCGGCGTCGAACCAGGCTCGGAGATCGGGCGTGAAGCCCTCAGCGATGGCGGCGAGGTTCTTCCAGGCGTCTGTCGTGGTGGGATCGACGGGAGCGGATTCGGTCAAGGGGTTCTCCGTAAGTGCCGGTGGCGCGTGGCCCGCGACTCTCGCGGCGGTGCGAGGCGGGCCATCGACAAGCCTATTCCTGTGTCGGCGTGCGTGCGACGTCGAAGGTGCTCCGCGCTGGCACGGGCTCCGGCCTTTCTCCCAGGCGCTCCTCTGCCTCGCGGGCGAAGGTGAGGTAGCAGCTGGCCGTCCACGTGTACGCGCGGTCGCGCAGTCCCTCGCCCGTGAGAGCGTCGAAGTTCTCAGCGAAGCCTGATCGTTCGCACAGACGGCGGAAGCGTTCGCTGATCACATCGGCGAGTTCGCTGTGTCCGGCCCGGCGAAGACCGTCTTCGACGATCGCCGTCGAGGGCGCCCAGATGGGTCCGCGCCAGTAGCCGTCTGCCTCGTACTCTTCACTGTCGACCAGCTGAGTGGCAGGACCGAACTCCGTGACGTGTTCGGAGATCCGTACCGACAGCGTCTCGATGATGTCGTCGGGCAGGCGCGAGGCCGCCACGATCGGCAGCTTGTTGAGCAGCGAACTCGTCTTGCTCGCCCGACCGTTCAAGGGGGCCTTCGCCACGAAGGCGTCGCCATTCCACAGATCGAGCAGGGCGCGCCGCACGGCATCCGCTTCGCCGTTCCAGCCGGTCGCTTCTCCATCATGACCCAGTTCGACGGCCAGTTCGGCGAGCACGTCGAGTTGCACCAGGAGAAACGCCGCGAGGTCGGGGGACTCGATGACGCGGTCGTGGTCGAACGTCGTCGAATTGTCCCAACCGCTGTCGTTGCCGTGCTGGTAGTGCGGCAGTACATGGCCGACAACTCGCCTGTGCTCGAGCCAGAACCGTGTCCAGCGCACGAGCGAGTCGTAGATCTCGCTCAGAGTCTGCCGATCGAGAGGAGCCTCGAGGGTGGCGCGGAGTTTGCGGAGAGCCCACCCGTGAATGGGCGGCTTCACGAAGTTGTAGAGCACCTCGGAGTGCGTGACGGAGTCGGGAAGAGCGCCGCTCGCATCCTGGAAATCGAAGACGATGCGGAACTGGTCGAGGGCCTCCTCGCGCAGGCCGGGGGCGAGTGCCAGCGCGTTGAAGCAGTGGTCCCAGCTCCAGACCTTGTCCATCCAGTGCTTCGACATGAAGATCGACTCGCGCTCGAGAAAGCCGCTCGGAGAGACGGTCGCGGACCACAGCACGTAGCCGGCCGCAGAGACGCCGGGGGTGCGCTCGCTGCGCCACGACGCGATGCGCTCGACGTACTGATCGAATTCCGCCGCGACGGCGGATGCCGCGTCGTCGAACGAGAGGTCCGAGCTGTAGGGCGCACGGGCGGCGTCGAACTCCTCGATGGCGACCTCCCACTCCGCGTCACTCATGCTCACCGAGCGCTCCCCGGTGCCCAGCGCCTCCGAACCGGTGACGGAGAGGGCGCCCGAGACCGCGGTGATCCGGTAACGCCTGCCTGTCTCGTACGAGGTGAAGACAGCCGCACCGTCAACGGGATCCGTGTAGAGGTAGGTGCCTGTGAAGGGCGTCAGCTCGGGCGTCGCATCCGCGATTCTCAGCCCGGCCGACCGTCCGCGCAGCCGCAGCACACTGTCGTTCTCGAAAACCGCCTCGATCTCACCCTCGGGCGTCGACCAGCGCAGTGTCGTGGGCGTCGCATCCACGACCGCATCGACAGGCGTGCCGTGCTGCAACGGCTCGAAGACGAAGATGGCGTGCATGCCGGTCTTGTGCGAGACCAGGTGCAGCTTCTCGCGAACCGTGTGCAGCGCTACCACCGGCGAGATGTCGAGCCACGATCCTCGTCGGCTGAAGGGGATCTCGCGAATGTCGAATGATGTTGCCGAAGGCGCTGTCACGGGGGTGTTCTCCTAGAAATGGATGCCCCGGGTTGCGCTCCGCAGACAGACGGCGCGCAACCCGGGGCCGATGGATCAATCGAGGGCAGTTCGCGCCTTCCGATGCAGGATTGCTGCGCCGGCGCCCGCCATCAGGAGGCCGAGCAGAGCGATGAGGCTCCAGTCGGCGCCGGTCGCTGCCAGCGTGCCCGCCGCCTCCGTGGCGCCTGCAGAGCCGTTGGGCGCTCCAGGCTCCTGGGGGTTTGCGCCCGACCCTCCGGGCTCGCCTGGCCCTGTGCCGGGGTCGACCGCCGCGGGCGTCAGGGTCCAGAAGTGGTCGGCGGTCTGAGCATCCGTCGACGTGGTCGTCGCGTTGGTGCCGCTGCCCGCGCCATCGCCGTTCACAACCGTTCCATTCCGCGCCGCGCCCGAGGAGTCCGGAACGACTGCCCCCGTGTTCTCATCGAAACTGTACTTCAGCACGTTGCCGCTGCCGGCGACGCCGGTGCTGAGGTTCAGAACCTCGTCGGCGCTGAGGGCCCGGTCATAGATGTTGACGTCGTCGAGCAGGCCGTTGAAGGGCGGGTCGGACGAGTACTGCGACTTTCCCAGATAGTTTCGAGTGCTCTGTCCGAAGTCCGACGGGTGCACGGTCATGGTGTTGTTGGTCGCCACGAGTTCGCTGCCCACGTAGAGCTTGCCTGTGGTGCCCGACAGAGTGACCGTCACGAGCGACCACTGGTTCAACGGAAGGCTGCCTGTGCTGCTCACGAGCCGTTGCTCGCCGCCCGCTCCGCCGGTCGTGATGACGAAACGAACGTGCGAGCCGTCGTTCACGGTCAGGAACATGCTCGCTTGGCTGCCCGTGCCGATGTCGAACACCCGCTGCCAGGTGCCGTTGGAGGCAGGATTCACCCAGGCCGAGACGCTGAAGTCTCCTGTCAGGTCGCTCACGGCGCCCGTGGGAAGCGCCACGTAGGCGTTCGTGCCGCAGAAGTTCACCGCGTTGCCCAGCTTGCCCGGCTGACGGGGACCAGCAGCGGTGCAATCGGATGACGGGTTGCCGTCGAGCCACTGCACGACCTGAGCGCCGTCGTCCTTGCTCATTCCGGCGACGGCGAGAACTCGGCCGGTGGCGTAGTTGCCGAAACGATATGCGCCCTTCCCATCCGGAATCGCCTGCCAGAGCTGGTCGTCGCTCCCTGTATCGGACGCGACCACGACCTTCGTGTTGTTGTTCGTATCGACGGTCTGCATGCCGAGAACGAGCCCGCTGGTCGCATTCACGATCTTGTAGAGGCCTGACCCCGCCGCGACGAGATTCCACGTCTGGGTTGCCGTTGCCGCAGGCATGCGCTGGGCGGCCAACGAGCCGTCCTGAGGATCTGCGTCGGCGGTGTCCAGGGCGAGTCCGCTGTTCACATTCGTCACCGTGTATGCGCCGGCGATGTCGGTGGATTCGCCGGCCGGCGTCACGACGATGTGGTACCCGTAGGCGGGGTTCATCGTGATCGGCACGCTGATCGATCCATCGTCACCGACCGTGTAGGTGGTGTCGGAGATGGTGACGGGACCGTCGACCGCGACCGTGCGTCCGTAGCTCGGGGTGTACTCGAGCTTCACGTTCACGCTTCCGCTTGCTCCGGCGGCCACCTTGTCGAGTCCGTCGATCGTGATCGCGGTCGCGCCGCTGTTGCCGCCGGTGATGACCTCGACCTGGTTCTTGTCGCTCGTGACCGAGGCAGCGGCATCGAAGTTGTTGTTCGCGGGGGGAGTGGTCGTGACCATGTCACCGGACATGTCGGCGTACCAGGTGTACATCCAGTAGGCGCCGTTCGGAACACCGTCGCGTGCGGTGAGCAGATCGCCCAGGGTGCCGGACTGGTTCCAGAACGGCAGCTCGGCGTCGTGGATGCCGAGCCTCTCGAACTTGGCGACGTAGCCGATCAGCGATCCGGGGATGCCCGCCTCGGCAGGCGCGGCGTACTCCTCGATCGAGATCGGCCGCTCGGCAATGCCGAGATCGCTCAGAATACCGCCGATCGTCTTCATGTCGTCAACGATCTTCGACGAGCGGATGAGCTCGTGCCAGGCCAGGATGTCGGGCACCGTGTTGGTCTCTTTCGCCACGGTGAAGAACTGCCGCGCCTCGGAGATGTTGTCGGAATAACTGGGCCCCTGAATCGGAGTGTCCGGGTCGAGGCTGCGGATGAGGTTGTAGGTGTGCACCCAGAAGTCCTCGAACGAGCCGTTCTTCGCCGCGTCCCAGGTGCCCGTCGACTCGTTCCACGGTGCCCAGGCCGCGAGGTTCGTCATCCCCGATTCCTTGGCCAGGCGCACCTGATCGGTGACGACCTGATCCCACGTCGCCCAGTCGAACTGGTACGGCCAGCCGGCGTAGTAGTCGGAGAGACGGATCACGACGTTCGCTCCGTGGTCTGCCGCGACCTTCCACGTGTCGCCGACGTCTCCCGTGGGCTGCTGTTTGCCTCCGAACGGTTTCTGGATGAAGGTGTGCGGCTTGATCGCGGAGATCAGATCGCTCGATGGCGAGTCGGCATCTGCCAGGCCGTAAAGGCTGCCCGAGGCCATGTGGGTGACCGGCCTGAACGTCTGGTCGGCGTTGACGATCAGAGTGTTGTCGGCGTTGGGTGCGGCCTGAGCCGCCGGTGCGGCGACGGCCGCTCCCGCGATCGCCACCGTGGCGGCGGCGAGCACCGACGCGGCTCTGAGGCCTCGTCTCGGCGTCGGTAAGGGTGTGGTGCCCATATGGTCATGCTCCTTTGCGTGATGGTGCGTTGCTGGACTGGCGGGGCGATTGTGGGCCGCGCCGGCGATCGTCAGCCGGCTACGGGGATGAAGATGCGCATGGTGGCCGGGCCACGCTCCGCCCATCGGTGGTAAGGCACGAGAGTGATCTCGACCGGCACCGGCTCGGACGAGAGCGGGCCGGCCGCGCCGAACGGGAGAGGGTTCGCACCGTTCGTCGCGGTGACGACGAGGCCGCGGGCATGCGCGCCGTCGGCGTGGGCGGAGAGGTCGAGATCGGCCACGATTCGCACGTCTTCCATCGGGGTGCCCGAGGGCAGATCCGTCGATTCCAGGCACAGCACCAGCGGTCCCCGCTCGACGGCAACCGTGCCGCGCACGGCGTCGATGCGAGCATCGGGCCACGTGAGGCGCGGAGTGAGGGGCAGTTCGAGCCGCACCTCGTCATTCGGCTGGAACGTGCGTGTGACGTCGGCCCACCCGGGGGTGACGTCGATCGCCTCGTCACCATTGACGCGCAGCGTCGCGCCGTCGGCCCAGCCCGGGATGCGCAGGCGCAGCCGTGACTCGGACTCGGGCGCGGCGACAATCCTCACGAGCACGGTTCCCTCATCGGGATAGCGGGTCTGCACCTGCAGCACGAAACCTCCGGCGCGGATCTCGCCGGCGGCGTATTGCAGCACCGCGATGCCCTTGTCGTCGACGGAGGCCGTGTAGGCGCCCAGCGACGCAACCGTTCGGGCGACGTTGGTGGGGCAGCACGAGACCTCGAACCAGGGGGCCCGCACCCCTCCTTCTGCCCTGGTGTTGACGCCGTCGCTGGCACTCGAACCGGCCTCACGCTGGTGCAGCGGATTGGCGTAGAAGAACGATCTGCCGTCCTCGCTCGGCGAGGTGGCCACCACATTGAAGAGGGTCCGCTCGATGAGATCCGGGTAGCGGGCCTCGCCCGTGGCCAGATACAGCCGCCAGGCCAGCATGATCGAGGCTACGCCGGCGCAGGTCTCGCAGTAGGCGCGATCGGCGGGCAGCTCCCAGTCGTCGCCGAAGCCTTCATCCTGATGCCTGGAGCCCATGCCCCCCGTGAGATAGGTGCGGCGGGCGACCGTGTTGAGCCACTGCGTGGTGACCGCATCCGCGAGGTCGTCGTCGTGGGTCTCGACGGCCACGTCGAAGGCGCCAGCCGAGAGATAGAGCGCCCGCACCGCGTGCCCGCGAAGCACGGAGGCCTCTCGCACAGGCATGTCGTCCTGGAAGTATTCCGCCGACAGGAGCGGCCTCACCGGCAGCGTGCCGCGTCCGCGGCGCTCGACGAACAGGCGCGCCTGCTCGAGGTAGCGACGCTCGCCGAATGCGCGCCCCGCCTCGACGAGCGCCACCTCTATCTCGGGGTGACCGCAGATCGCGTCGCGACCGCCCGCCCCGAATTCGTCACAGACCTGATCGGCAGCGCGTCGTGCGATCTGCACCAGCCGATCGTCGTGCCCGGTGCGCAGCCGGGCGACGGCCGCCTGCAGAAGGTGGCCGGTGTTGTACAGTTCATGGCCCATCGCCATGTCCGAATAACGCGGCGGCAGCCCCGGATGCCCGTGGGCCGTGTTCAGATAACCGTCATCGTCTTGGGCCGCGCCCACCCGATCGACCAGCTCGTCGAATGCCGCCGCGAGCGACACGTCGGGGCTGCGGCCGAGCTCCCACGCCATCGCCTCCAGCAGTTTGTAGATCTCCGAGTCCGAGAATTGCCATCCGGGTCGGGTCACCGTGGTCTCGCCACGGGCGACGCGGTCGAAGTTCTCGATCCATCCCAGGCGTTCCATCCACTCGAGGCAGTGCTCGAGAGTGGCCCCGGCATTGACGGCCTGACGCACTCCCCAGAAGCCCGAAGGGTCGAGACTCACATCGGAGACCCCGAGGCCCTGGTGGGCCGACGTGGCGGGGGCCACGGGACCGGTGGCCGGTCGGAGCTTCTCGTGCGCGGGCGGAGCAGACAGGGTCACGGATCAGTCCTTCACTGCGCCGGCGGTGACACCGGCGGCGACATAGCGCTGGGCGACGACGAGCAGAATCGCCGCGGGGATCGACGCCACAACGGCAGTGGCCATGATGGCGTTCCATTGCGTCGTGTTGTTTCCGATGTAGGAGTAGATGCCGAGGGTCACGGGCTTGAGAGCCGAGTTGCGGGCCAGCGTCGATGCGAAGACGAAGTCGGACCACGCCCACAGGAAGGCGAAGAGAGCGACCGTGATCGCGGAGTTGCGGCTCAGCGGCATCACGACCGAGGTGAACGTGCGCCACGCATTCGCACCGTCTATCTTCGCCGCCTGCAGCAGTTCGCGCGGCAGTCCGCTCATGAAGGCGGTGAACAGCAGCACACCGAACGGAACGGCGACCGTCGAGTCGGCGAGGATGAGTCCCCACACGCTGTTGAGCATCCCGAGCCGCACGTAGATCGCGTAGAAGCCCATGGCCATGACAACCCCGGGGATCATCTGCGCGACCAGCAGCACGAAGTTCAGGGTGCGCCCTCCTCGCAGGTTCAGCAGCGCGATCGCGTACGCGGCCGGAGCGGCGATGACCACCGTCAGGGCTACCGTTCCGAGACCGATGAGCAGGCTGGTGCCGAGGTTCGGCAGTTGCTGCCGCAGCACTTCGGCGTAACCGTCGAGCGTCGGGTCGACAGGGAAGAGGTGAGGCGGGCTGACCCGCAGATCCGCGGTCTTGGTGAACGAGACGTTCACCATCCAATAGACCGGGAACAGCATCAGAGCGGTGAAGACGACTCCGAGAGCTGTCTTCCACCAGGGGCGGCGGGCGGTCATGATTGCTCCTGACGTCGCTGCATTCTCAGGTAGATGAACCCGAAGATCAGCGCGATGACGATGAGGATGTTGCCGACGGCGGCAGCGGGGGAGAGGTCGGGCTGACCGGTGCCGAACGCTTCTCGGTACGACCAGATCGCGAGCGTGGTGGTGGAATTCGCGGGGCCTCCGCTGGTCATGATCCAGATGATGTCGACCACCTTCAGTGTGTAGACCAGGCCGAGGAGCAACGTGATCGCCGAGACCGGGCGAAGCAGCGGAAAGGTGATGCTCCAGAACTGCCGCCAGGGGCCCGCGCCGTCGAGCGCCGCCGCTTCATAGAGGTCGGCAGAGATGTTCTGCAGGCCGGAGTAGAGAATGACGAGGTTGAAGGGGATGCCCAGCCAGATGTTGGCGATGATCACCGCGATCATCGAGGTGTCCGGCGAGGTGAGCCAGTTGATCTGCCCGATGCCGAAGGCCTGCAGGAACGAATTGACGATGCCGTTGTCGCTGTTGAGCATCCAGGCCCAGGCCGAACCGGAGACGATCAGCGGCAGCAGCCACGGCACCAGGAACAGTGCTCTGAGGATTCCGCTCAGACGGAAGTTGCCGCGGAAGAAGACGGCCAGCGCGAGACCGAGCACGTACTGGAAGATCAACGAGCCGAAGACGAAGACGACCGTGTTCCAGGCGGCCTGCCCGAACAGCGACGACGAGATGACGTCGATGTAGTTCTTCAGACCGACGAACTCCGCATTGCCCTGAACGAACGCACGCACGTTGTAGTCGTGGATGCTGAGGTCGATGCTGCGGATCAGCGGATACGCGTAGAACGCGAGCAGGTAGGCCAGCAACGGAGCCGCGAAGGCCACCGCGACCCATCGAGAGCCGCCCGTTCCGCCGCTCTTCGCTCGCCTGGGGGGCGGAGCGGCCGGCGTGGGGTCGGGTGCCGGCCGTACAGCCGGCGCCGCATTGATCGTCATCATGTGTCCTTCGTCAGGGGTTCCGGGGGCGGGCGTCTCACCCGCCCCCGGCCTCAGGATTACTTGCCTTCGGTCGCCGAGGCGGCGGCCTTCTGGGCTGCGGCCAGCGCGTCCTTGGGTGACGAAGCACCCGAGAGGGAGCTCTGCACCGCGGTCCAGAGCTGCTCGGAGATCAGCGGGTAGTTCGTGCCCAGGTTGTCGCTGGTGCGACCCTTGGCGGCCTTGACGGCCGACACCCAGGTGTCGAGGTCCGGGTGCTGTTCGAGCAGCTGGTCCTGACCGTCGCTTGTCGGCGGGATGTAGTACGCGAAGGTGTTGGCCGTTTCGACGAAACCTTCAGGAGTCGTCATGCAGTCGACGATCTTCTTTGTGGTCTCGTAGCGCGCCGTGTCCTTCTGCACGGGGGCGGTGATGAACTCGCCACCGGTCGGAGCGGGGGCGACCCCGGAATCGACGGCGGGCAGCTCGATCACGCCGGTCTTGAACGGCTGCTCAGCCGCGCTGTTGACCTGCCACGTGCCGTTCTCGGCGAAGGCGAAGTCGCCCGTGATGAACTCCTCCCAGCTGGTGTTCTGCGAGTTGCCGATCACCGACTGAGGCGCGTAACCCTTGTTCACCCAGTCGGTCCAGAGCGTCAGGGCGCTGACGGCCTCGGGGGAATCGAGCTTGGTGAGATCTGCTCCAGCGCCCCAGAACCAGGGCAGGAACTGGAAGGATCCCTCTTCGGTGTTGATGCCCGCGAAGGTGATTCCCTTTTTGCCCGCGGCCGTGACCTTGGAGAGAGCGTCGGTCAACGACGCCCAACTGGTGATGCCGGCGGGGTCGACTCCGGCGGCGGCCAGGATGTCGGCGTTGTAGTACAGCGCGAGAGTGTTGGCGCCGACCGGCACGCCGTAGTCCTTGCTGTCGAGCTCGCCCGCTGCCAGCAGGTTGGCGTCGACCTTCGAGGTGTCGAGCCCGAGCTCATCGGTGGTGGTCAGCATCCCTGTGTCGGCGAGAGTGGAGACGGCGGGGTTGTCGAGGAGGATCACGTCGGGCGACGTGCCTTCCTGCGCGGCGAGCAGCGCCTGATTCGTCAACGATGTCGTGTCGTAGGCGGTGCGCTCAATGGTGACCCCGGCATCCGTGCCGCAGGCCTGCACGCGCTTCGCCCAGTCGGAGCCTTCTTCGTGCTGGGGGTACGGATCCCACCAGGTGTAGGTGCCGCCGGCGGCATCGGTCGACCCGGCATCGCCCGAGCTCGAGCAGCCCGCGAGGGCTCCGAGTGCGACGACGGTAACCGCTAGGGCGAGCGGCTTCCGTAGCTTGGTGCTCAACATGTGTTCCTCCTTGAACGTGTCCGGAATACCGGACCTCTTGGTGTTTTTCAGTGACGGGTCGGCGGTACTGCCGTACTGCCGCGGTCCTCGATCCGTGGTGTGATCAGATCGACGATCGGTGACACCGCATCGGACGTGCTTTCGATGCGGGAGACGAGGCGTTCGACAGCACGACGACCGAGTTCGTCGGCAGCGCTGTCTATCGCGGTGTAGGGAAGCGAGAAGGTGCGGGCGAAGTCGTCGGAGTAGCGGCCGATGACCGAGATGTCTTCGGGGGCCGTCAGTCCTCGGCTCTGCAGCACGCTCGGCAGGGCCGCCGCAGCGGCCTCGTTGTTGAGCAGCAGCCCTGTGGCGTTGGGGTGGGCGTCGAGGAGTCGAGCGAGTTCGGACCCGATCTGCGGCTGGCTGGAGGGGGCGAAGTGGTGGTGCAGTTCGACTCCGAGCTCGCGGGCTCGATCCTGTGCCGCATTCGCGAGCCTCCACACATAGGCGCCCCCGCGCTCCAGCACGTGTTCGGGCTGGGAGACCAGAATCATGGTGCGGTGGCCCAGCTCGTGCAGCGTCTCCACCATCAGGCGTCCCGCGGCCACGAAGTCGAGGTCGAATACATCGAGGCCGCTCGGGTCGCCCGGCAGTCCGACGAGGGAGCCCGGCTGGGCCGCAGCGCGGAGGATTCCGAGGCGATCGTCGTTCTCGGCGACGTTCAGCAGAATGAAGCCGTCGACCATCCTCGAATCCGAGATGCGCCTGAGGGTCGAGACGCCGTCTTCGTCGGTCAGCAGCAGAGTGTCGTAGCCGCGCTCCCGGGCGCGGTTGGTGACCCCGAGGATGTACTGCAGCATGGCCGGCGCGAACTCGTCTTCGAGAAAGCGGGCCAGCAGGCCTATGACTTTCGTCTGCGATGTCGCGAGAGCCCTGGCGCCGGCGTTCGGCGTGTAGTCGAGGCTGCGCACAGCCTGCTCGACCTTCTCGCGCACCTCGGCGGAGATGGATCGCTTGCCCGACAGCGCGTAGGACGCGGTGCTGCGGGACACACCCGCGACACGGGCCACGTCTCCGATTGTTGCCATGAGGTCTCCATCGACGATGTTTCGAACCGGTTCGATTCGAACCGGTTCGACGATAACAGAATCGTCTGCGGAGATGCAAGGAGATCTTTGAGCTAGGCGGCGGGCGGCGAGTCGGGGTCGTCGTGCTCGTCCGTGAATCCGGTGGACTCCCGTTTGATGATGGAGAAGCCGGCCTTCACCGTTCTCGCGGGCACGCGCTCGTCCTTCTCCCGGATGCGCTCGATCAGGAGTTCGACCGCCGTCTCGGCGATCTCGACGCGGCCCGGATCGACGGTCGTCAACGAGGGGAGCGAGAAACGCCCCTCGTCGATGTTGTCGAACCCAATGACCGCGACGTCGTGCGGCACGCGGAGGCCTGCCTCGCCGAGGGCTCGGAGCGCGCCCAACGCCAGAGTGTCGTTGAGTGCGAAGACGGCATCGAACTCGACGTCGTCTCGCCGCAATGAGCGCACCGCGGCTGCCCCGCTCTCGCGGCCCCAATGGCCCTCCCGCACGATCAGCCGGGTGTCGTGCTGGATGCCGGCGGATGCCAGTGCCTGGCGATATCCCTGTTCGCGAAGGCTGGCCGAGCTCGTGTTGTCCTCCGATTCGATCGGCGCTCCGATCAGCGCGATCCGAGTTCTGCCGATGTCGAGCAGGTGCTGCACGGCGGCGCGGGACGAGGAGCTGTTGTGCATCGTGACGTGATCTGTCGGCCCACCGAATATGCGTTCGCCGAGCAGGACCACGGGCCCCCGGGCGGCGAGGAGGTCCACGTCCTTCTGTCCGAGCTGTGCGGGGCTGAAGAGCAGTCCGTCGACGAAACGCAGCTGCCCGCCCGACAGTGCTTCGATCTCGAGTTCGCGATCGCCGTTGGTCTGTTCGATGACGACACGGAGTCCTCGCCGTGCGGCGGCGCGGATGACGGAATCAGCGAGTTCTGCGAAGTAGTTCTCTCGAAGTGACGGCACGGCGAGCGCGATCACGCTGGTCCTTCCAGACCGGAGTCCCCGCGCCGAGAGATTGGGGCGGTAGCCCAGCTCATCGATGAGCTGTCGCACTCGTGCCCGCGTCTCCGGCCCGACCTTGGGGTTGTCGTTGAGCACATTGGAGACCGTCTTGATCGAGACCCCGGCGGCGCGGGCGACATCGTGAATGGTCGGAACCGTACTCACGCCGGACGCCTCCCGCTCCGCGGCACCCTCAGATGGGCCGCTCGTAAACCTTAGCTTCAGGCCCTCGGCGACGACACGTCGACTGTTTCTTGACGTCCGCCCATCGCCCTCCTACTATCTAGGTACAACGATGTACCACGCACGGCGCTGTGCACGAATTCCCCGGAATTCACGAAAGCGCTGATGCCTTTCGCGACGGAGACTTCATGCTGAACGCCCACCTCAACCTGGATCCGGCCTCCCTCATCGGCCCTGTCAACCGCCGTGTCTTCGGTTCCTTCGTGGAGCATCTGGGGCGCTGCGTCTACGACGGAATCTACGAGCCGGGCCACCCGACGGCGAACAGCGACGGCTTTCGTCAGGACGTCATCGAGCTGGTGCGCGAACTGGGGGTGTCGACCATTCGCTACCCGGGTGGCAACTTCGTCTCGGGCTACCGATGGGAGGACGGCACGGGCCCTCGTGAGTCGCGGCCGAGCCGGCTCGACCTCGCATGGCACTCGATCGAGAGCAACGAGATCGGCCTCGACGAATTCTCTCGATGGCTCGCGCTGGTCGGCAGCGAATTGATGTACGCGGTCAACCTCGGCACCCGCGGAGTGCAGGAGGCGCTCGACGTTCTGGAATATGCCAACATCCCCTCCGGAACCGCGCTGTCGAACGAGCGTATTGCCAACGGGTCTCCGCAACCCCACGGCATCCGGATGTGGTGTCTCGGCAACGAGATGGACGGGCCATGGCAACTCGGGCATGGAACGGCGACGGAGTACGCGCAGCTGGCGGCCAAGACCGCTCGCGCCATGCGTCAGGTCGATAACGCCCTCGAGCTTGTCGTCTGCGGCAGTTCGGGGGCAGCAATGCCGACCTTCGGCGAGTGGGAGCGCATCGTTCTCGAGGAGACCTACGACGAGGTCGATTTCATCTCGTGTCACGCCTACTACGAGCCCGTGAACGGCGACCTCGCGAGTTTTCTCGCCTCCGCCGTCGACATGGACCGGTTCATCGAGTCCGTGGTCGCCACGGCCGACCATGTGAAGGCGCTTCGTCGGAGCGATAAGACGATGAACGTGTCGTTCGACGAATGGAACGTCTGGTACCAGTCTCGATACAACGAGGTCGAGAAGATCACGGACCCGAACGTCTGGCCTCAGGCTCCCCGCCTCCTCGAGGACTCCTACTCCGTACTGGACGCGGTGGTGTTCGGTGGCCTGCTGATCTCACTCATCCGGCACGCCGACCGGGTGACCGCGGCGAGCCTCGCCCAACTCGTCAACGTGATCGCCCCGATCATGACCGAGCCCGGCGGGCCCGCCTGGCGGCAGACGACGTTCTACCCGTTCGCCATCACCTCTCGCCTGGCGCGGGGACACGCTCTTCGAATCAGGCTCGATTCGCCGACCACCTCGACGGATGCCTACGGCGACGTGCAGATGGTTGACGCGGTCGCGACCCACGACGAGGCCTTGGGCGCCACGTCGGTGTTTCTCGTCAACCGCAGTCTCACCGAGACTGTGACGGTCGACATCGCCGTCGACCGGCTCGGCGTCGGGAGCCTCGACAGCGTGGAGAGCATCTTCGACGACGACGTTCACGCCACGAATACGCTCTCCCACCCCGACCGCGTGGTGCCCAAGACGAACACCACCGCCCGCTTGCACGACGGCACCGTGACCATCAGCCTTCCGCCGGTCTCGTGGACCGCCCTCTCCATGCACTGAGCTCGCGGGCTCGACAACCCCAACCAAGAAGGAGTACGCAGTGAAAAAGAGACATCTTGCCGCCGCGGTGGCGACGGTCGCCACCCTGGTCGCACTGACCGGATGCACCGGGGGCAGCGACGCCCCCTCTGGCGCCGGAGTTCCGACCGACACGCCCATCACTCTGAAGGTCTGGAGCTGGGACGGCACCGTGAAAGAAGCCGTGCCCGGCTTCGAGAAGCTCTACCCCAACATCACTGTCGATGTGATCAACGCGGGCTCGTCGACCGACGAGTACACCGCTCTCGACAACGCCATTCAGGCCGGGTCGGGCGTGCCCGATATCGCGATGTTCGAGTACTTCTCGCTGCCGCTCTTCGCGATTCCCGGCAAGCTCACCGACCTCTCCGAGTTCGGTGCCGAGGACATCGCCTCCGACTACGTCGATGCCGCGTGGGGCAACGTCACGATCGATGGCAAACCCTACGCCCTTCCCTCCGACTACGGGCCCGCCGCCCTCTTCTACAACCAGGCCGTTCTCGCCGAGGCCGGCGTAACGGAACCGCCCGCCACCTGGGACGAGTTCTACGAGGCCGCGAAGAAGGTGCGGGCGCTGGGCGGCGACCACTACATCACCAACGACTCCGCCGATATCTTCCTGCTCCTGTCGCTGATCTGGGAGGGTGGCGGGCGGCCATTCACCGTCGACGGTTCGAATGTGAAGATCGACTTCACCGATGCCGGAACCACCCGCGCGGTCGAGTACTGGCAGAGGATGCTCGACGAAGACCTGGTCAACACCAAGGTCACCGGATGGTCTGACGACTGGAATCGCGGTCTGAACGAGGGCACGATCGCCACGCAGATCATCGGCAGCTGGTTCACCTCCACCCTGCCCGAGCGTGCTCCGGATGCGGCGGGCGACTTCCGCATCGCACCCCTGCCGCAGTGGGAGGCCGGGGAGACGTCGGGCTCGGAGAACGGCGGCAGCGCGATGGCCATTCCCGCCGATGCGAAGAACAAGGAGGCCGCCTACGCGTTCCTCGAGTACTTCACGCACGGCGACGGGCTCCAGTCGCGAATCGACGCGGGCGCCTTCGTGCCGAACCTCTCGAATCTCGATGATGAGACGTTCCTCGGCACGACCAACGAGTTCTTCGGCGATCAGAAGTACAACGAAGTGCTGGCCGAGTCCTCGAAGAACGTGGCCACCGGCTGGCAGTATCCGCCCTTCTTCGGATGGGCGCGCACGAGCTACGAAGACGTCTCGGCGCCGCTCTACAACAGCGGCAAGGGGACGCTCGCCGATGTGCTGGAGACCTGGAAGCAGCGCAGCATCGAGTACGGCAACGAACAGGGATTCACGGTCGAGTAGGAGCCTCGGGGTGCCGCGATCCTCGCGGAAGCGGCACCCCACGCATCCATCGCCCGTCGACTGCACGAGAAGAAGGCCAACACCATGAGCCAGCAATTGCTCGCACCGCCCACACCGGCGGCGAATGCCGCACCCGACCGCACGTCGTTGAGAGTTCGCAGACGCCCGAAGGTCGGCCTGCTCTTCATCGCGCCCTTCGCCGTGCTGTTCCTCTTCGTTCTCATCATCCCCATCGGCTACTCGGCCTACATCAGCCTGTTCCAGAACAAGCTCATCGGCGGAAACGCCTTCGTGGGGCTCGGCAACTACATCAAGCTCTTCAACGATCCACAGTTCTATGACGGCGCGATCCGTGTCGTGGTCTTCACGGCGATCCAGGTGCCGATCATGCTTATCAGCGCCATCGCTCTCGCCCTGGCGATCGACTCTCTCCGTCTTCACGGAACGAAGTTCTTCCGTGTCGTCGTCTTCCTTCCGTACGCGATCCCCGCCATCGTGTCGACTCTCATGTGGGGCTTCATGCTCGGCATCCGCTACGGGCTGATCGGCAGCCTGAACGAGGCCGCCGGCACATCGTTCGACCCGTTCGCGCCCGAGACGACGATGATCTCGATCGGGGTCATGGTCACGTGGGGGTTCACCGGCTACAACATGCTGATCTTCTATGCGGCGCTGCGCGCGGTGCCCCGCGAACTGTACGAGGCTGCGGCGATCGACGGAGCGAATGAATTCCACATCATCAGGCACATCAAGCTGCCCGCCCTTCGAGGGTCTCTCATCGTCACGATCATCTTCTCGATCATCGGCACGTTCCAGCTGTTCAACGAGCCCAACATTCTGGCGACGCTCGTCTCGAACAGTGGCATCACCTCGTATTACACACCGAATCTGTACGCCTACAACCTGGCCTTCACGGGTTCGCAGCAGGGGTACGCCGCGGCTCTGGCCATCGTCATGGCGCTCTTCACGATCGCCATCGCGTATGTCGTGCAAATCAAGGGAATGAAGAATGTCCTCAACAAGTAGCACTGTCGCGCGGCGCACGAGGGTCTACACCCTGGCCAATCCGCGAAAGAGCACCACGCTCACCCTCCTGACCGGACTCTTCGCGCTGTACTGCCTGCTGCCGATGGTCTGGCTCGTGATCAACGCCTCCAAATCGCAGCAGGATTTCGTCTCGTCGTTCGGACTCGCCTTCGGCGATCATTTCGCCCTGTGGGACAACGTGGTGCAGGTCTTCACCTTCCAAGAGGGCATTTTCGCCCGATGGCTGCTGAATACGGTGCTCTACGTCGTCGTCGGCGCGCTGGTGTCCACGTTCCTCGCGGCCTTGGGCGGCTACGCTCTCGCCAAGCACGACTTCATCGGCAAGCGCGTCTTCCTTCTGGTCGTGCTGGGCTCCATCTCCGTGCCGGGCATCGCCCTGGCGATCCCGCAGTTCCTGCTGTTCGCGCAGCTGGGAATCACGAACACGCCGTGGGCCGTCCTCATCCCGTCGTTCATCAATCCTTTCGGGCTGTATCTCATGTGGGTGTTCACTGCCCAGGCGGTGCCCGACGGCCTGATCGAAGCGGCGCGCATCGACGGCGCCGGCGAGTTCCGCATCTTCAGACAGATTGCGTTCCCGCTGCTCGCCCCCGCTACCGTGACGGTGCTGCTGTTCTCGTTCGTGTCGATCTGGAACAACTACTTCCTGCCGCTGATCATGTTGAAGGACCCGGCCTGGTATCCGCTTACCATCGGCATCAATCAGTGGAACAAGCTCGGCTCGACCGCGGGAAACGGCGAGTTGATCCAGAATCTCGTCATCACGGCGTCACTGCTGACGATCATTCCCCTGGTCATCGCGTTCCTGAGTCTTCAGCGCTACTGGCAGTCGGGCCTTGCGCTCGGTGCGATCAAGGACTGATGATGCACAGCACGGGCAGCAATCGATCACGACGGGGTCACCGATGAGTCTTTACCGAAACACCTGGCCGATCGCTGCGAGCATGCTGCCGTTCCCGGCCGTCGCGCCGAGTGGCGTGCCCGTGCAACAGGCCGAGCCGGGGGAGTGGGCGCTCGTGTTGCGCGAGGTGGCGGACGCCGGATTCGACTGCGTCGACTTCACCGACAACTGGGTCAAAGTCGGCGATCTCCCACCCGAGCGTCTCGCGCAGCTCGCGGAGGTGTCTCGCGAGGCAGGACTCAGGCCTGTGTCGATCTCGGCCATCAGGCGCAGCGTCATCGACGCAGAGCACGGCGCGGACAACCTCGCGTACAGTCATCGCACTCTCGAGGCGGCAGCAGCCCTCGGCATCGAGGTCGTCTCATTCGGTCTGCACCAGGCTCTCACTGCGGAGCAGCGCGAGCAGCTCTGGTTCTGGACCGTTCCGGGCCATCACGACGATCCCGACGACGCGGAGGCATGGTCGCTCGCCGTCTCGAGGCTGCGAGAGCTCGGTCGGCACGCCGACGAGCTCGGACTGCTCGTCTCTCTGGAGCTCTACGAAGACACCTACCTCGGGTCGGCGGACTCGTCGGTGCGACTGGTCGAGGAGATCGGCCTTGCGAACGTGGGCCTGAACCCCGATATCGGAAATCTGATCCGCCTGCATCGCCCCGTGGAATCGTGGGAGGAACTCGTGGCGAAGACGATGCCGTATGCGAACTTCTGGCACGTCAAGAACTACGCCCGCGACGAGGACAGGGCTCTCGAGCGGTACTTCGCGGTGCCGGCACCGATGGAGTCCGGCCTCATCAACTATCGAGCTGCCATCGCGTCCGCGATCGCGGCGGGTTTTCAGGGCATTCTGTGCACCGAGAACTACGGCGGCGACGGGCTGAGCGTGTGTGCGGCGAACCGCGAGTATCTGCGCAGGCACGCTCTGCCCAAGACACCCGACTACGAACCGGGCACCAGCCGTGTGCGGCAAGGGTCGTCCAGTATTGCCCGCAGCGCTTCCTGACAGAAGCGTTCTCTACAGAAGGTGAGATGCAATGACGCGTCTATTCAATGATCCCGACGACTTCACCGCAGAGGCGCTCAAGGGCTTCGCCCGAGCGCATGCCGACGTCGTGGAGCTTGTGGATGGTGGAGTCGTTCGGCGCGGGCGACCTGACACGCCCCGGGTTGCGCTGGTGATCGGCGGCGGGTCCGGCCACTATCCCGCGTTCGCCGGGCTCGTCGGCCCGGGGCTGGCCGCCGCGGCCGTGTGCGGGCAGGTGTTCACCTCGCCCTCGGCAGGCCAGGCCTACAGGGTGGCGAGCGCCGTCGATTCGGGAGCGGGAGTTCTCTTCAGTTTCGGCAACTACGCCGGCGACGTGCTGCATTTCGCCGCGGCGGAGGAGAAACTGCGCGGGGAGGGCCGGGATGTGCGCACCGTTCTGGTGACCGACGACATCGCAAGCGCTTCCCTCGGCGAGATGGAGAAGCGCCGAGGCATCGCCGGTGACTTCGCCGTCTTCAAAGTGGCCGGAGCGGCGGCGGAGCGGGGCCTTTCGATCGATGACGTCGAGCGCCTCGCCCGCGAGACCAACCGCCGAACGCGCAGCCTCGGCGTGGCCTTCAGCGGCTGCACCTTTCCCGGGGCAGACGAGCCCCTCTTCACGGTCCCCGAGGGGCAGATGTCGATCGGCCTCGGTATCCATGGCGAACCCGGCATCGACGAGGTACCGATGATGGGTGCTGCGGAACTGGCGAAACTTCTGGTCTCTCGGCTGCTCGACGACGCTCCTGACGATCGAGGCAGTCGAGTGGCTGTGCTGGTCAACGGTCTCGGCACAGTGAAGTACGAAGAACTCTTCGTGCTGTACGGCGGTGTCGCCGACGAGCTCGAGGCTGCCGGCATCACCATCGTCGAACCCGAGTGCGGTGAGCTGGTCACCAGCCTCGACATGGCCGGAGTATCGGTGACCCTGGTGTGGCTCGACGACGAGATCGAGAGCCTGTGGCGCGATCCCGCCTCGTCTCCCGCCTACCGCAAGGGCGCTGCCGCATCAGCGGTGGTCGACGACGACGCCCACTCTGCTTCGCCGGAGCCGCGCGATGCGACCACAGCCGATGTCGCCCCGGAGCCCGAAGAGGTCTCGGAGGTATCCGCAGCCCGAGCCGCTCTCGCGCTGCGCCTGATGGTGGCTGTGCAGGAGACGCTGCATGAGAGCCGCGACGAACTCGGCCGCATCGACGCGATCGCCGGTGACGGCGACCACGGCATCGGCATGGTGCACGGCATCGATGCGGCCGTGCGCACGGCTCGGGATGCGCCCGACCTCGGCATCCGGGATCTGTTGGCGCGCGCGGGTGAGGCGTGGAGCGACGACGCCGGCGGCACATCCGGTGCGCTCTGGGGTGCCGCGCTCCGCGCTATGGGCGACGCTGCGAAGGGCCACCCTGATTCCGACGCGGAGGCCGCCGTCGACGCCGCCCGAGCCGCTTGCGACAGCATCCAGCGACTGGGCAAGGCGCAGCCCGGCGACAAGACCATGATCGATGCCTTGGTGCCCTACGTCGAGACCCTGTCCGCCGAACTTGCGGCGGGCGCACCGCTTGGCCCAGCGCTCCGGTCGGCGGCCTCCGCTGCAACCCGGGCGGCCGCTGAGACGGCCCGTCTGCGGCCAGCACTCGGCCGGGCACGGCCGCTCGCCGAGAAGAGCCTCGGGCATCCCGATGCCGGTGCGACATCGCTCGCTCTCATAGCCGAACGCATCGCAGACGAGGCGTCATGACAGAACCGAACCGCGACCCGAAGCACCAAACCCGAGGAGAAACATCATGATCAGAACTGTCGCCGTCATCGGCTCGGGATACATGGGCGGAGGCATCGCCCAGGTGCTGGCCCTCTCCGGCACCTCGGTGCGCTTGGCGGACATCTCGGAGGAGATCGCCGTGAAGAACCTGGCGCGCGTCATAGCGGAGGCCGCGCAGTTCGAGGCGGAAGGGCTCTTTCCGGCGGGAGCTGCCGCCACGGTCGAGCGCAACATGTCGGCCGCCTCTTCGATCGAGGCTGCGGTCGTCGGCGTCGACTTCGTCGAAGAGGCCGTGCCCGAGATCCTCTCGGTCAAGCACGAGACGCTCGCGAGAATCAGCGCCGCTGCCGATGCCGGCACCATCATCGGCAGCAACACCTCGACGATCTCGATCAATGCCCTGGCCGAGGCCGTGGTCGCTCCCGAACGCTTCCTCGGCATTCATTTCTCGAACCCGGCGCCGTTCATACCCGGTGTCGAATTGATCCCGCACGATCGCACCGATCCGGCCATCCTGCGACCCGTCGAAGAGCTGCTCACCGCCGCGGGCAAATCGAGCGCACGTATCACCGACTCGACCGGATTCGTGCTCAACCGGCTGCAGTACGCCCTGTTCCACGAGGCGACCCAGCTGGTCGAGGAGGGCGTGGCGACGCCGGAGGACATCGACACGATCGTGCGCACGACCTTCGGGTTCCGCCTGCCCTTCTTCGGTCCGTTCCTGATCGCCGACATGGCGGGGCTCGATGTGTACTCGTTCTGCTACACCTCTCTGCAGAGCCGCTTCGACGAGCGGTTCGCGACGCCGAAGATCTTGAGCGATCTGGTCGAGGCCGGCAGGCTGGGCACCAAGACGGGCGGCGGATTCATCGATGTCGCCGCCGACAGAACGCCCGAGCTCATCGCCTACCGCAACAAGGCCTACGTGAAGATGCAGCAGCTGCTCGACGAGTTGGGCCCCGCTCCGACCGCCTGAGCGGCCGGGTGAGGGTGCACCGAAAGCGAGCGCGCGAGCACGGCGAGACATCGGTTACGATAGTCAGGTTCGTACGAACACTGGTGGCGTACTCAAGCGGCCGAAGAGGCACGCTTGGAAAGCGTGTATAGGGCAACCTATCGAGAGTTCGAATCTCTCCGCCACCGCCGATACCCCTGATCGAAGCAGCAGATGCTTCGATCAGGGGTTTGTGCGTTCAAAGCCCCGGCTGCGCCCTAGTACCGCGCCATGGTGAGCGCTTCGGCCACCGGGTCGTCGCCCTCGATCGCCTCGAACTGGGCGTGCAGGCCCACCCCGTCGACGAGGCTGCAGTACACGAGCGCGGCGACGTCGGCCCGGGGGATCGAGCCCCGGCCCGTGCTCTCGGCGAGGTGCACGAGGCCCGTTCCGGGGTCGTCGGTGAGGGCACCCGGGCGGATGATGGTCCAGTCGAGGTCGCGCTGGCGCACGGCCGAGTCGGCCTCGCTCTTGGCCCGCAGATACACCTGGAACACATCGTCGGAGTCGGGCTCGAACGAGTCGGCCGACATGGCCGAGATCATCACGTAGCGCCGGATGCCGGCGATCACGGCCGCGTCGGCCAGCAGCACGGCCGCGTCCCGGTCGACGGTGAGCTTACGAGCCGCCCCGGAATCGGGACCGGCCCCGGCGGCGAACACCACGGCATCCACCCCGGCGAGATCGGCGGCGAGCGTCTCGGCCGAGACCTGCTCGAGGTCGAGCACGACAGGGATGCCGCCGGCGACGAGCAGATCGCCGGCCTGGTCGGGGTTTCGGATGAGGCCGACGGCCTCGTGGCCGGCGTCACTGAGAAGTTTCTGGAGAATCAGGGCGATCTTGCCGTGACCCCCCGCAATTGCAATACGCATGGATCAAGTACACCTCAGTTCGCGAGAGGCGCACAACCTCGCGTAAAGTGGTTGACGGCTCCCCGCGTGGCGCCATCCAGGCCAACTCCCCCAGGACGGAAACGTAGCAAGGGTAACCGGGCTCTGGCGGGTGCGCGGGGGGTCTTTTCTTTTCCGTCTCGGCCGTGTGCGTGAACACCTTCCCAAGCTGGGCGCACTCCCGGGCGCGTCTCACCATGGGCTAATAAGGTGAGGAGGGCCCACGCAACGAAACGTAAGAGGACTGAAGTGTCGAGAAGCATCTATGTCGCATCAGCCGAGGGACACTCCGGCAAATCCACGATCGCGCTGGGCGTGCTCGACACCCTCTGCCACTCGCTTCAGAGGGTCGGCGTCTTCCGGCCCATCGCCCGCTCGGTCGCCGAGCGCGACTACGTGCTCGAGATGCTGCTCGCCCACGACGGCGTCGAGCTGAGCTACGAGCAGACCATCGGCGTCACCTACGACGACGTGCACAACGACCCGGATGCCGCGCTGTCAGTCATCGTCGAGCGCTACAAGGCGGTCGAACGCGAGTGCGACGCCGTGGTCATCCTCGGCTCGGACTACACCGATGTCGGCAGCCCTTCCGAGCTGTCGTTCAACGCGCGCGTCGCCGCGAACCTCGGTGCGCCCGTGCTGCTGGTTCTCGGCGGACGCAAGGGCCAGGGCTCGTCCGAGACGCTCGGCTACTCCGAATCCCGGACCCCCGACGACATGCGCCAGCTCACCGAGCTGGCCCAGGTCGAGCTCAAGCTGGCGCACGCCACCCTGCTCGGCATCGTGTCGAACCGCGCCGATCCCGAGCGCCTCGACGAGATCCGGGATGCGATCGGTTCCGCCATCGACGCACCCGCCTCCGTTCCCATCTGGGCCATCCCCGAAGACCGCGTTCTGGTCGCGCCCACCATGCAGCACCTCGTCGAGGCCACCAACGGCTCGCTGCTCTCGGGCGATGCGAGCCTGCTCAATCGCGAGGCGCTGGGCGTGGTCGTCGCCGGCATGTCGATGGTGAACGTGCTTCCGCGGCTCACCGAGAGCGCCGTCGTGGTGATCCCTGCCGACCGCTCCGAGGTGCTCCTCGCGGTTCTCATGGCCAACGCTTCGGGAACCTTCCCGTCGCTGTCGGGCATCATCCTCAACGGAGGCTTCGACCTGCCCGAACCGATCACCCGTCTGATCTCGGGCCTCGATTCGACCCTGCCGATCGTCACGACCGACCTCGGAACCTACGACACGGCGCTGCGCATCACGTCGACCCGTGGGCGCCTCGCCGCCGACTCGCAGCGCAAGTACGACAGCGCCTTGGCCTTGTTCGAGCAGCACGTCGACGGCGCGAAGCTGCTCGAGCTGCTCGACGTGAGCTCGTCGACCGTCGTCACGCCGCTCATGTTCGAGTACGGCCTCATCGACCAGGCCCGCCACGTGCGCCGACACATCGTGCTTCCCGAGGGCGACGACGACCGCGTGCTGAAGGCGGCGAGCACCGTGCTGGCCAGAGGCATCGCCGAACTCACGATCGTGGGGGAGGAGGACGAGGTGCGCACCAGGGCGGCAGGGCTCGGACTCGACCTCGAGGGCGCCCACATCGTGAGCGTGTTCGACGAGAAGTATCGCCAGCCTTTCGCCGAGGAGTACGCCCGACTGCGAGCGCACAAAGGCGTCACGGTCGAGCAGGCCCGCGACACCATCACCGACGTCTCCTACTTCGGCACCATGATGGTCAAGCTCGGCCTCGCCGACGGCATGGTCTCCGGCGCGGCGCACACCACCGCGCACACCATCCGACCGGCGTTCGAGGTCATCAAGACCCAGCCCGGCGTATCCGTCGTCTCGAGCGTGTTCCTCATGGCGCTCGCCGACCGTGTGCTCGTCTACGGCGACTGCGCCGTCATCCCCGACCCCACCGCCGAGCAGCTCGCCGACATCGCCATCTCGTCGAGCGCCACCGCGACGCAGTTCGGAGTCGACCCGCGCATCGCGATGCTCTCGTACTCCACGGGTACATCGGGCTCGGGCGCCGAGGTCGAGAAGGTTCGAGAAGCGACCGGACTCGTGCGCGAGCGACGCCCCGACCTGCTGGTCGAGGGTCCGATCCAGTACGACGCCGCAGCGGATGCCGCGGTGGCGGCCACGAAGATGCCCGACAGCGAGGTGGCCGGTCGCGCCACGGTGTTCATCTTCCCCGACCTCAACACGGGCAACAACACCTATAAGGCGGTGCAGCGCAGCGCCGGTGCGGTGGCCATCGGGCCCGTGCTGCAGGGACTCAACAAGCCCATCAACGACCTGTCGCGCGGCGCACTCGTGGCCGACATCGTGAACACCATCGCCATCACGGCGATCCAGGCGGCGGCCCAGCCCGTCGAGACCGTCGCAGCAGAAGGAGCGTCCGCGTGAGCGCGATCCTCGTGGTGAACTCCGGTTCGTCGTCGTTCAAGTACCAGCTCATCGAGATGACGACAGAAGAGGTGCTCGCCTCCGGCCTCGTCGAGCGCATCGGCGACGAGACCGGTCATTCCAAGCACACCACCGCCGACGGCTCGAGCGAACTCGACCTTCCGATCAGGGACCACTCGCAGGGGTTCCAGGTGATGCTCGACGCGTTCAGGGCGAACGGGCCGTCGCTCGACGAGCATCCGCCCGTGGCCGTGGGCCACCGCGTCGTGCACGGCGGAAAGCGCTTCTTCGAGGCGACGATCGTGACCGATCTCGTGAAGATCAACATCGAAGACCTCGCCGACCTGGCTCCGTTGCACAACCCGGCGAACCTGCAGGGCATCGATGCGGCGCAGAAGGCGTTCCCCGACGTGCCGCATGTGGCCGTCTTCGACACCGCGTTCCACTCCACCCTGTCGCCCGCCGCGTACACCTATGCGATCGACAAGACGCTCGCAGACCAGCACCGCATCCGGCGCTACGGGTTCCATGGCACCTCGCACAAGTTCGTGTCGGAGGCCGCGGCGGAGTTCCTCGGCCGGCCGCTGGAGGACACCAAGACGATCGTGCTGCACCTCGGCAAT
>Ga0247732_10000305_pt1 | contig 27443 bp, 23 predicted proteins | sample UWRJL163409C2_FD_180940 | JGI IMG/M metagenome (GOLD analysis project Ga0247732, IMG submission 180940) | Plant litter microbial communities from Arlington Agricultural Research Station in Wisconsin, United States - UWRJ-L163-409C-2 | ecosystem: Environmental > Terrestrial > Plant litter >...
ACATCGACGGCCTGTCCGGGCTGTTCGTGGTGCAGGTTGGCCACGGCCGCGCCGAACTGGCCGAGGCTGCCGCGAAGCAGGCCGAGTCGCTGGCGTTCTTCCCGCTGTGGTCCTTCGCCACCCCACCCGCCATCGAATTGGCCGAGCGCATCGCCAATTACGCGCCGGGCGACCTGAACCGGGTGTTCTTCACCACCGGCGGCGGCGAGGCCGTCGAGAGCGCGTGGAAGCTCGCCAAGCAGTTCTTCAAGCTGACCGGCAAGCCGGGCAAGTACAAGGTGATCTCGCGGTCCATCGCCTATCACGGCACGCCGCAGGGTGCGCTGGCCATCACCGGCATCCCGGACTTCAAGGCGCCGTTCGACCCGCCGACCCCCGGCGGCTTCCGGGTGCCCAACACCAACATCTACCGGGCGCCCGAGCAGTACAGCACCGACCCCAAGGCATGGGGACGCTACTGCGCCGACCGCATCGCCGAGGCCATCGAGTTCGAAGGCCCCGACACCGTCGCCGCCGTGTTCCTCGAGCCGGTGCAGAACGCCGGCGGCTGCTTCCCGCCGCCGCCCGGATACTTCGAGCGGGTCCGCGAGATCTGCGACGAGTACGACGTGCTGCTGGTCTCCGACGAAGTGATCTGCGCGTACGGCCGGATCGGCTCGATGTTCGCGTGCGACGACTTCGGCTACGTGCCGGACATCATCACCTGCGCCAAGGGACTCACCTCGGGTTACTCGCCGATCGGCGCGATGATCGCCAGCGACCGGCTGTTCGAGCCGTTCGACGACGGCAAGACCGTCTTCGGCCACGGCTACACCTTCGGCGGGCACCCGGTGTCGTCGGCGGTCGCGTTGGCCAACCTCGACATCTTCGAGCGCGAGGGCATCAACGACCACGTCAAGCAGATGGCGCCGGCCTTCAGGTCCACCCTCGAGAAGCTCCATGACCTGCCGATCGTCGGCGACGTCCGCGGCGAGGGCTTCTTCTACGGCATCGAGCTGGTGAAGGACAAGACCACCAAGGAGACCTTCAACGACGAGGAATGCGAGCGGCTGCTGCGCGGCTTCCTCACCCCGGCGCTGTTCGAGGCCGGGCTGTACTGCCGCGCCGACGACCGCGGCGACCCAGTAGTGCAGTTGGCTCCCCCGCTGATCTGCGGCCAGAAGGAATTCGACCAGATCTACGACATCCTCAGCGACGTCCTGGGGCGTGCCAGCAAGATGATGTAGTGCTGCTTCGCGGACGCAAGGAGCAATCGAGGTGAAGCCGCCGATCGATCCCGTCCGCTGGCAACCGCCCGCGGTTCGGCGGCTGCCCGAGCCCGACCTCGACCGTTGGCTGACCATCGTCCCCCTGCCAGGGCTTGCTCCGGAGGACGTGGTCGTCGACGGCAAGGGCGGTGTGTACACCGGGGTCGTCGGTGGCGACGTCATTCGCGTCGACGCCGAATCCGGCTCGCACGAGGTCGTCGGGAACACCGGTGGGCGACCACTCGGCCTTGCCGTCGCACGTGACGGTCGGCTGCTGATTTGCGACAGCCATCGCGGGCTCTTGGCGATGAACGTCGCCAACGGTGAATTCGAGACGATGGTCGACGCCTTTGAGGGCCGGCCGCTGACGTTCTGCTCCAACGTGGTCGAGGCGTCGGACGGCTCCGTGTTCTTCACGGAGTCGACCGACCGCTTCGGCTACGAACACTACAAGGGCGCGGCACTGGAAGGCCGCGGCTCGGGTTCGCTGTTCCGGCTCGACGTGGACGGCACGGTCACGCGGTTGGCGTACGGGCTGCAGTTCACGAACGGAGTGACGCTCACCGCGGACGAGTCGGCGGTCGTCTTCGCCGAGACGACGGGAGCGCGGGTGTCGAAGTTCTGGCTCACCGGCCCCGCGGCGGGCACGGTGACGCCGTTGGCCGAGGGGCTGCCTGGGTATCCGGACAACATTTCGACCGGGCCCGACGGCCGCATCTGGGTGGCCATGGTGTCGGACCGCAACGCCATCGTCGAGAGATTGGCGACGAAGTCCCCTATCCTTCGAAAGCTGCTGTGGCGCTTGCCCTATGGCTGGCTCCCCGACGTCAAGCCGGTGGTGTGGGTCATCGCGTTCGACCCCGACGACGGCCACGTGCTGGCGCAGCTGCACGCCAGTCATTCCGCCTTCGGGTCGACGACGGGCGTCGCCCAAGAGGGCAACCGGGTGTGGTTGGGCGGCATCGGAGCCTCGGCGATCGCCTACTTCGACCTGCCCTGACCGTCGACCGCACGCATGTTGCACGCATCGCCCGAGTGGGGCCGCAAACAAGCGTGCAGTCGGCGAAAGACAGAACTCAATGGCCACTCTGGTAACAGCGTGGCAACTCCGAAAACCCAAGGCAGTCGCCTAACCTGCAGACACCATGGCGACGTTCCACACCGTGTCCCGACGCGCTGCCGCGTTGGTAGCCACTCCCCTCCTGGCAGCGTTCTGCCTGCTCGGCAGCCCCGCACTGGCCAACGCCGACGACGCCTGCCCTTACCGGGTGGTGACTCCTCCCGCCGTCGACTCCTCCGAGGTTCCCGAGTCCGGCGACCCGCCTGCGCCCCTGCCCGTACCGGCCAAACCGCTCGGCGGCGACGCGCTGTCCGGCTGCGGCATCATCACCGCGCCCGGCACCCCGCCCGTCCCCGGTGACGTGTCCTCCGAGGCCTGGCTGATCGCCGACCTCGACAACGGCGACATCATCGCGGCCAGAGATCCGCACGGCAGGCACCGCCCGGCCAGCATCATCAAGGTTCTGGTGGCGATGCAGGCGCTGCGGGAGCTCCCGATCAACCGGCAGGTGATCGGCACCGCCGACGACGCGGCAGCCGAAGGCACCAGGGTCGGCGTCGACCAAGGCGGCAAGTACACCGTCAACGACCTGCTGCACGGACTGCTCATGCACTCGGGCAACGACGCCGCGCACGCGCTCGCCGCTCAGCTCGGCGGCATGGACACCGCGCTGCAGAAGATCAACGACCTGGCGAGCAAGCTCGGCGGTCGCGACACTCGCGCCGCCACCCCGTCCGGCCTCGACGGCCCCGGCATGAGCACCTCGGCCTACGACCTTGGACTGTTCTACCGCTACGCCTGGCAGAACGCCGTGTTCGCCAACGTCGTGGCCACCAAGACGTTCGACTTTCCCGGCCACCCCAACCGCGACGGCGGCGAGGACAGCCCCGGCTACGAGCTGGAGAACGACAACCAGCTGCTCTACAACTACCCCGGCGCTCTCGGCGGCAAGACCGGCTTCACCGACGACGCGGGGCAGACGTTCGTCGGAGCGGCCGAGCGCGACGGGCGGCGACTCGTCGTGATCATGTTGCGCGGCACCCGGATACCGATCGCGCCGTGGGAGCAGGCCGCGCACCTGCTCGACTACGGGTTCGCGACCGATCCTGGCACGAAGGTCGGCTCGCTGATCGATCCCGACCCGTCGTTGGTTGCGAGGGCGGCCAATCCGCTCGGTGACAACGTTCCCGCCCAGGACGTGGCGGCCTCACCGCTGCCGACCGCCGACGCCGTACCCGTGCGGGTCGGGGTGGGCGTCGTCGGCGCGATCGTCGTGTTCGGCCTCATCATGGCCGCCCGGTCGCTTAACCGGCGCCCGACCGACTAGGCGCTCAACGCCGCCGCGTCAGCCGGGAAAGACCAAGCGCGCCAAGCGCTCCGACCCCCACCGCGGCAACCGCCCCGCGGACGCCGATGCCCTCGTGCATCTCCACCCGGGTGGTGATCTCGGCGGGATCGGGCGGCCCGACCGGCGCCGCCGCGAGGTTGTCCCGTGACGTCGCCGCCCACGCGGTCGCGAAGAGGATCAGGCGAGCGGTGATGTAGGCGAACACCATCAGGCCGAGGACCGGACCGAAGGTGGCGCCCGCGGGCCCCCTGATCACCGAGGCCAGATACACCGAGGCGACCAGCTTGAAGACCTCGAACGCGACGGCCGCGAGGAGCCCCGCCCTCGCCGCGCTGCGAAGGCTGACCGACTCCCGCGGCAGCCGGGCGATGATCCAGGTGAACAAGAGCCACGAGATGCCGAGGGACACGACGAGCGACGCGATCCGCAACAGGACGCCCAGCCCCGTGAATTCGGGGATGCCGAGAAACTCGACGACGTTGCGCATCACCGTCCTGTTGCCGAGCAGTGACAGCGCGACGGTGACGGCGATGGCCACGAATGCCGACAGCAGCGCGAGAAGGTCGGAGATCTTGGTGCTCAGGAAGCCGGGGGGCTCGCCCCGCTGATGGCCCCACATCTGGCTGAGCGCCTCCCGCAGGTTGGCCATCCAGCCGAGCCCCGCCCATGCCGCGGTGACCAGGCCGATGACGCCGACCGAGGTACGGGATTCGATGGCCGACTTCATCAACTCGACGAGTTGCCGTCCGAGGTCGCCGGACACCGACCCGGTGATCTTGCCCTCGACGACAGCCAACAGGTCTGGCCTGCTGGCCAGCACGAAGCCACCCGCGGCGAAGGCGACCATCAGCAGGGGGAACAGCGCGAAGATCGTGAAGTAGGTGATGCCCGCGGCGTAGAAGTCGCCCTTGCTCTCGTCATAGCGCCCCTGGGCAGCCATGATGCGGTCGAACCAGCGATACCTGGCTCGGAGCCGGTCCAACACGCCTGGCTCGGCCGGTTCTGTCACGCCGGCCTCCTGATGGCCTAGGAACGCTTGCTGAGGAATCCCAATTGGTCGTATACCCGCGCCAGCATCTTTGCAGACACCTCGTTGGCCCGCGCTGCGCCCGCGCTCAGTGCTGACTCCAATTCGGCCGGGTCGGCCAGCAACTCGTCGACCCTGGCCTTGATCGGCGTGACGAATTCGACGACCGCGTCCGCGGTGTCGGCCTTGAGGTCGCCGTAGCCGCGGCCGGCGTACCCCTCGACGAGCGCGTCGACGTCGGTGCCGGTGACCGCCGACTGGATCGTCAGCAGGTTGGACACCCCCGGCTTGGCCTCGCGGTCGAAGCGAATCTCACGCTCGCTGTCGGTCACGGCGGACCGAATCTTCTTGGCGGTCTTCTTCGGATCGTCGAGCAGGCTGATCAGTCCCGCGTCGGTGGCAGCCGACTTGCTCATCTTGGCCGTCGGGTCCTGCAGATCGTAGATCTTGGCGGTCGCCTTCTGGATCATCGGCTCGGGCACCACGAACGTCTTCGGGAAGCGCGCGTTGAACCGCTGCGCCACGTCGCGGGCGAGTTCGAGGTGCTGACGCTGGTCCTCGCCGACGGGCACCAGGTCGGTCGAGTACAGCAGGACGTCCGCCGCCATCAGGACCGGGTAGGTGAAAAGACCGACGGTCGTGGCGTCCGCCCCCTCCTTCTGCGACTTGTCCTTGAACTGGGTCATTCGTGACGCCTGCCCGAAACCGGTGAAACAGCCCAGCACCCAAGCCAATTCGGCGTGCGCGGGCACGTGGCTCTGAAGGAAGACGGTGGACCGGGCCGGGTCGATGCCCAACGCGAGGTACTGCGCGGCGGTCACCAGGGTGCGCTTGCGCAGCAGGGCCGGGTCCTGCGCGATCGTGATCGCATGCAGGTCGACGACGCAGAAGTAGGCGTCGTATCCGTCCTGCAGTCCGATCCACTGGCTGACGGCGCCAAGCGCATTGCCGAGGTGGAGGGAGTCGGAGGTGGGCTGCACGCCGGAGAAGACGACGCGCCGATTCGAGTCACTCATGATGGCGTTGATCCTTCCACCCTCGTCATCCGGCGTGATCTTGGGTCAGGCGCTGCAGGACGTCGAGGAACACCCGGCGCTCGTCGCCACCGAGTTCGCCGAGCCAGCGTTCCTCGCCCCGTTGCACGTCCGCCTGGGCGGCGTCCTTGACGGTCCGTCCCGACTGCGTGATGGCCAGCAGGCGCACGCGCCGGTCGTCGGGGTCGGGTGTGCGCTCGATGAACCCCGAGTCCTGCAGGTCGTCGAGGGTGGCGATGATGCGGGTCTTGTCGGCGCCGATCGCCTCGGCAAGGGCAGCCTGGGTACGCATCGGCGAGCGGTCCAGCGCGAGCAGGACGACGTATCCCCACATCGTGAGGCCGTGCGCCTCCAAGATCGGCCGCTCAGCGGCCGTCAGCTCGCGCATCAGCGGGGCCAGCATGGCGGCGAGGTCGGGGCGACGAGGCTGCTTGCGCATCGCACCACAGTAGGCGTTGCCATATCGTAGTCAGACGCCTATCGTAGGCAGATGCCTACTAATTCAGTCGACTTTCTTCCTCAACACCGCACCGCGGTACTCGCCTCGGTCGACGTGGTCGCCGCCGTCACACTCGAAGACCTCAACCGGCCGACGCCCTGCGCCGGCTGGACCCTCCTCGACCTGCTGGCCCACATGACGGTCCAACATCGCGGATTCACCGCTGCGGCACAGGGATCCGGCGACGACCCGACGCTCTGGCAGCGCGAGACGGTGCAGGCACTCGTCACCGCCGATCCCGCGGGCACCTATGCAGCCGCCGCGCACGACGTTCTCGACGCATTCGCCCGCGACGGCGCGGCCGAGGTGGAGTTCGACCTCCCCGACTTCGGTCCCGGCGCCAGGGTTCCCGGCGCGATGGCGATGGGCTTCCACTTCGTCGACTACGCCGTTCACGGGTGGGACGTCGCCACCACGATTGGCGCCCCGTACGAGTTGCCCGCGGACGTCGTCGCCGCCGTGCTTCCCCTCGCACTTGCAGTGCCGGACGGCGACTTCCGCGAGGCGTCCGGCTCGCCGTTCGCGCGGCCGGTCGACGTGGACCGGGGAGGCGACTTCGAGCGAATCCTGGCCCACCTCGGCCGTCGCCCGTAGTCGGATCAGGCGTACTCGACGGTCACCGGGGCGTGATCCGACCAGCGCAACGCGTAGAGCTCGGCGCGCTCCACCCTGGCGGCGACGACCTTCTCGGCCAGGGTCGGGTTGGCCAGCTGATAGTCGATGCGCCACCCCGCGTCGTTGTCGAATGCCTTGCCTCGCCACGACCACCAGCTGTACGGCCCGGCGACGTCGGGATGCATCGCCCGAACCACGTCCACCCATCCCGTGGCCAGCAGGTCGGTCACCCATTGCCGTTCGGCCGGCAGGAAGCCGGCCTTCTTCTGGTTCGCCTTCCAGGCCTTGATGTCGTTCTCGGTGTGACCGATGTTCCAATCGCCGCACACCACGGCGTCACGTCCGGCGCCGTTCAGGACCTTCATCCGCGCCGCGATGGCAGCCAGGAAGCGTTCCTTCTCCCGCTGCCGCTCCGTCTCGGCCTCGCCGGTGGGGACGTAGATGCTGGCGACGGTGAGATCGGCGGTGTCGACCTCGAGATAGCGGCCGTGCGCGGCGAACTCGTCGGCTCCCGGACCGATCAGCGCACGGGTGATCGGGTGCCGGCTGAGCACCGCAACACCGTTGCGACCCTTGAGGTGTGGATCGGCCGACGCCAGATGCCACCCGGCATCGAGGGCGGGGGCCAGCGCCTGGGTCAGCTGATCGTCGTCGGCGCGGGTCTCCTGCAGGCAGATCACGTCGGCCGGGGTCTTCTCGAGCCAGGGCAGGAGGCCGCGATTCTCGGCGGAGCGTTCCTTGACGGCGGCGCGGATGCCGTTGACGTTGACGGTGGTGACGATCACGAGGGACAGACCCTAGCCGAGTGCGCCGTGCACGATTCTTGCGGTACCGGCGGTATCACCTTAGTGTCGGCGGCATGACGACCCGTGACCCGATCCACCTCGGCGACTCCGGCGGAGAGCCGATCGTGATGCTGCATCCGTTCCTGTGCTCGCAGGCGGTGTGGCAGACGGTCGCCGAACAGCTCGCGGACACCGGCGAATACGAGGTGTTCGCGCCGACGATGGTCGGCCACAACGGAGGCCGCAAGGCGACGTCGTGGGTCATGGGCACCTCCGACCTGGTCGACGACGTGGAACGACGAATGGACGAACTGGGCTGGGACACCGCCCACGTCGTCGGCAACTCACTGGGCGGCTGGGTCGCCTTCGAGCTGGAACGACGCGGCCGCGCCAGGTCGTTGACGGCGATCGCACCGGCCGGCGGCTGGTCGCAACACTCGCTCACCAAGTACGAGACCGTGCTGAAGTTCCTGGCCGGCGGCCCCGTGCTGGCCGTGGCGCGCCTGCTGGGACCCCGGATCTTGGGCCTGCCGTTCGCGCGACGCATCGCGACGCTGGCCGTGAGCGGCCCCGCCGACGGGCCGAGCCACCCCGACCTGGTCAAGCTGATCGACGACGCCACGCATTGCACGGCGTACTTTCAGCTGCTGGTCAAGACGCTGCGACTACCCGGACTGCTGGAGTTGGCCAACGTCGCGGTCCCCACGCAACTCGTCCTGTGCGAGAAGGACAGGGTCTTCCCCACCCCGCGGGGCAACCGCTACCTGATCGACAACCTGCCGCGCGACACCCGGGTGATTCGCTTGGACGGCCTCGGCCACATCCCGATGCTCGAGGCGCCGGGTCGGGTCACCGAGCTGATCGCCGACTTCGTCGGAGCCCACGCCGAACGCGAACGGCAGATACCGCCTGCGGGGTGAGCCCTAGGCGAGTGCCTTCTTGAGGTGATCGGCGACGGTGCCGAGGTACTCCTCAGTGGTCTGCCAGCTCTGCTCCGGCCCGATCAGCAGCGCGAGGTCCTTCGTCATGTGGCCACCCTCGACCGTGCCGATCACGACCTCCTCGAGGGTCTCGGCGAACTCGACGACCGCCGGCGTGCCGTCCAACTTGCCCCGGTGCGCCAACCCGCGGGTCCACGCGAAGATCGAGGCGATCGGGTTGGTCGAGGTCGGCTTGCCCGCCTGGTGCTGCCGGTAGTGCCTGGTGACGGTGCCGTGCGCTGCCTCGGCTTCCACGGTCTGCCCGTCGGGGGTCATCAACACCGAGGTCATCAACCCCAGTGAGCCGTAACCCTGTGCGACGGTGTCGGATTGAACGTCGCCGTCATAGTTCTTGCAGGCCCAAACGTAGCCGCCCTCCCACTTGAGGCAGGAGGCCACCATGTCGTCGATGAGCCGGTGCTCGTAGGTCAGGCCCTTGGCGTCGAACTCCGCCTTGAACTCCTCGTCGAAGATGCGCTGGAACTCGTCCTTGAACATCCCGTCGTAGCCCTTGAGGATGGTGTTCTTCGTCGACAGGTACACCGGATAGCTCTGCTGGAGACCGTATTTGAACGACGACCGGGCGAAGTCCTGGATCGACTTCTTGAAGTTGTACATCCCCATGATGACGCCACCCTCGTCGGGGATCTGCACCACGTCGTGCACCATCGGTTCACCGCCGTCGGCCGGGGTGAACGTGACGGTGAAGGTACCTGGCCCGTCGACCTTCGTGTTGAAGGCGCGGTACTGGTCACCGAACGCGTGGCGGCCGATGATGATCGGCTTGGTCCAGCCGGGCACCAACCGTGGCACGTTGTGTATCACGATTGGCGCCCGGAAGATGGTGCCGCCCAGGATGTTTCGGATGGTGCCGTTGGGCGACAACCACATCTGCTTGAGCCCGAACTCCTCGACCCTTGCCTCGTCGGGCGTGATCGTGGCGCACTTGACCCCGACGTGGTGCCTCTTGACGGCGTTGGCCGCGTCGACGGTGACCTGGTCGTCGGTCGCGTCGCGATGCTCGATGCCCAGGTCGTAGTACTCGAGGTCGACGTCGAGATACGGAAGGATCAACGTCTGCTTGATCAGCTTCCAGATGATGCGAGTCATCTCGTCGCCGTCGAGCTCTACGACCGTGCCGTCGACCTTGATCTTGGACATGTGAGCCACATTACAAGGGCGTCCGCGGGTGCGTCAGCCGTGAGCGGACTCCAGCGCCTCGTTGAACGTTTTGCTCGGACGCATCACGGACGTGATCTTCTCGGGATCCGGGTAGTAGTAACCGCCGATGTCGACCGAATCACCCTGTACCCCATTGAGTTCGGAGACGATGGTCTCCTCGTTCTCGGCCAACGCCTTGGCCAGCGGGGCGAAGTACGCGGAGAGCTCGGAGTCCTCGGTCTGCGCCGCCAGCTCCTGCGCCCAGTACATGGCGAGGTAGAACTGGCTGCCACGGTTGTCCAGCTCACCGGTCTTGCGCGACGGATTCTTGTTCTCGTCCAACAGCTTTCCGGTCGCCGAGTCCAGCGTCTTGGCGAGGATCCTGGCCTTCTGGTTGTCCTCCTTGGCACCAAGGCCGTCGAAGCTGGCGGCCAGCGCGAGGAACTCGCCAAGCGAATCCCAGCGCAGGTGGTTTTCCTCGACCAGCTGGCTCACGTGCTTGGGCGCCGAGCCGCCAGCGCCCGTCTCGTACAACCCACCGCCGGCCATCAGCGGCACGATCGACAGCATCTTGGCGCTGGTGCCCAGTTCCAGGATGGGGAACAGGTCGGTTAGGTAGTCGCGCAGGATGTTGCCGGTCGCGGCGATGGTGTCCTGGCCGCGCATGGCCCGCTCGATGGTGTGCCGCATCGCGCGCTCTTGGCTCATGATCGAGATGTCGAGGCCGTCGGTGTCGTGATCCTGGAGGTACTTGTTGACCAGCGTGCGCAACTCGTTCTCGTGCGGCCGCTCCTGGTCGAGCCAGAACACCACAGGCATGCCGGACTCGCGGGCCCTGGTGACGGCGAGCTTCACCCAGTCGCGGATCGGGGCGTCCTTCACCACCGGCATGCGCCAGATGTCGCCTTCTTCGACGTTCTGCGTGAGCAGCACCTCACCGGTGTCGACGTCGACGATGTCGGCGACGCCGTCCTCGGGAATCTCGAAGGTCTTGTCGTGGCTGCCGTACTCCTCGGCCTTCTGCGCCATCAGGCCGACGTTGGGAACGGTGCCCATCGTCGTCGGGTCGAACTGGCCGTGGGTCTTGCAGAAGTTCACGATCTCCTGGTAGATCCGGGAGAACGTCGACTCGGGGTTGACCGCCTTGGTGTCCTTGAGCTTGCCGTCGGCGCCGTACATCTTGCCGCCCGCGCGAATCATCGCGGGCATGGACGCGTCGACGATCACGTCGCTGGGCGAGTGGAAGTTGGTGATGCCCTTTGCCGAGTCGACCATCGCCAGCTCGGGACGGTGCTCGTGGCAGGCGTGCAGGTCGCGGATGATCTCTTCGTGCTGCGTCGCGGACAGCGACTCGATCTTGGCGTAGAGGTCGCTCAAACCGTTGTTGACGTTGACGCCCAGCTCGTCGAACAGCTGCTGATGCTTGGCGAACGCATCCTTGTAGAACACCTTCACCGCGTGCCCGAACACGATCGGGTGGCTGACCTTCATCATCGTCGCCTTGACGTGCAGCGAGAACATCACGCCGGTCTCGTAGGCGTCCTGCATCTCCGTCTCGAAGAACTCGCACAGAGCCTTCTTGCTCATGAACATGCTGTCGATGACGTCGCCCGCGTCGAGCTTCACCTCGGGCTTGAGGACCAGGGTTTCGCCGCTCTTGGTCTTCAGCTCCATCCGGACGGTGTGGGCCTTGTCCAGCGTCAACGACTTCTCACCGTGGTAGAAGTCGCCGTGCCGCATCGTCGCCACGTGCGTGCGGGACGCCTGCGACCACTTGCCCATGCTGTGCGGGTGCTTGCGGGCGTACTCCTTGACGGCCTTCGGTGCGCGGCGGTCCGAGTTGCCCTCGCGCAGCACCGGATTCACCGCGCTGCCCAGACACGTGCCGTAGCGCTGCTTGATCTTCTTCTCTTCCTCGGTCTTCGGCTCGCCCGGGTAGTCAGGAAGGTCGTAGCCCTTGGCCTTGAGCTCCTTGATGGCCGCCAGCAGCTGCGGCACCGACGCGCTGATGTTCGGCAGCTTGATGATGTTGGTGTCCGGCAGCTGCGTGAGCTTGCCGAGCGCGGCGAGGTTGTCCGGCACCCGCTGCTCTTCGGTCAGGTAGTCGGAGAACTCGGCCAGGATGCGGGCCGCGACGGAGATGTCGCTGGTCTCGACGTCGATGCCGGCGGCGCCTGCGAACGCGCGCACCACGGGAAGGAAGGCGTGCGTCGCCAACAGCGGCGCCTCGTCGGTCAGGGTGTAGATGATGGTCGGCTGCTCAGTCACTTATCTGTCTCCCGGCGTCACGGTCAATCTGCGTTCAAGGTCATTATCGCGTCGAGTACGAACCTACGCGCAGCTCTCCTGCCACGGATGGCGTGGGTGACCCGGCGAATCATGATCGGTTGACGCTGGGGACAGTTACGCTGCGGCCTCGTGAGGCAAATACTGGCAGCGGCGGCGGCAATACTCACGACGGTGCTGACGGCCGGCTGCGGCAGCGAACCCGCCACGCCGACCGAACCCGAGAAGCGCCCCGCATCCCAAGCCGTCGTGATCGTCTCCGGCGGGGACGCGACCAGCCCGTTCACCACCCCGGACCAGGCCTGCGCAACCGGCCTGGCGGCCGGGAACACCGACACCGCGCTGCGCGAACACCTGCTCGAGCAGGGCTACACCGTCTTCACCTCCCCAGCCATGGCCGGCCGCGGGCAGGTGGTCGACCAAACCGGTTTCGGCCCCTTCGGAATCTGTCCCGTCACCCTGCCGGAGAACATGACGGTCGACTCGACCGCCAGCATCGACACCGCCGGTGAACACTTGGCGCGCTTCCTCAATTGGTTGCATACCGAAAAGGGCGTCACCGACGTCGACTTCGTCGCCCATTCGATGGGCGGGCTGTACTCCCGCTCGGCCATCCGCGTGCTGACCAGCACCAACTCGCCCGTGCACATCCGCTCGCTGACCACGCTCGGCACCCCGTGGCAGGGCACCTACCTGTCGGACTACGCCAACGGCAACCTGCCCTTGGCCGACTGCCTGGGCAACGCGCTCTGCGAGACCGCCATGAAGGGCATGAAGGACGAAGTGCTGCGCCTGATGTCCGGGAGCGGCCGCGAGGTCAACCGGGCCTACCTGATGGGTGCGACCGGCTGGAACGAGTTCCAATCCGGGGTTCTTCAGGACATTCCCGTCGTCCTGATCGCCGGGAAGCGGTTCACCATGCCCGGCCAGGTCAATCCCGTGGTGTGGCCCAATGACGGATTGGTCGCCTCGTCGAGCGCGCTCGCCGTCGACGTGACCGATTCCGTGCTACCCCACCGTCGCTGCCACACGTTTGACGACACCCACAGCATCTTCGTCTCCAACGCAGCCAAATTGGAGCGGAACACCGCGCTGACGTGGGACCCGCAGGTACTCGACGTCGTGCACCGGTCGATCGAGGACGCGCCCAAGGCGCTTGACGCACCCAACCGTCAGGGTTGTCCCGGCTAGATCACACTGGCACCCACACGACGTCGTGGGATACGCTTCGTTTCGGTCATGAGTGCCAGCGTCAAGCCCCGGCTTGCTGGCCGGCAACCCTCCAACCGCGGTGGGGTGCCCTGGGTGATGACCAGGTTGAGTAGCCGCAGTTGGCTACACGGCAAGCGCGGGCCCGCCATGACGGGCCCCTTAGTAGACAGGGAAACCTGATGCGGAGGCCCCCGTTGTGTTGTTGACGCTGAACCATTTCCACGCTTGATTCGTGCCCCCTTGGCATCCCCATGGCACCCCATTCTCATTTTCAGGAGACATCCTCAATGACCGACATCATCGATCCGACCGCTTCGTGGGCGTTCGAGACCAAACAGGTCCACGCCGGCCAGAGCCCCGACGTCGCCACCGGCGCGCGGGCACTGCCGATCTACCAGACCACCTCGTACGCGTTCAGAGACACCGACCACGCCGCGGCACTGTTCGGCCTCGCCGAGCCGGGCAACATCTACACCCGCATCATGAACCCGACCCAGGACGTCGTCGAGCAGCGCATCGCGGCGCTCGAGGGCGGCGTAGCGGCCCTGTTCCTGTCCTCCGGTCAGGCGGCAGAGACCTTCGCGATCCTGAACCTCGCAAGCGCCGGTGACCACATCGTCTCCAGCCCCCGGCTGTATGGCGGCACGTACAACCTCTTCCACTACACGCTGCCCAAGCTGGGCATCGAGACCACCTTCGTCGACGACCCCGACGACTTGGATTCGTGGCGGACAGCGGTGCGGCCCAACACCAAGGCGTTCTTCGGCGAAACGATCTCCAACCCCCAGATCGACGTCCTGAACATCCCCGGGGTCGCCTCGGTGGCCCACGAAAACGGCGTCCCGCTGATCGTGGACAACACCATTGCCACGCCCTACCTCATCCAGCCGATCGCCCACGGCGCCGACATCGTGGTGCACTCGGCGACCAAGTACCTCGGCGGGCACGGCACGGCAATCGCCGGTGTGATCGTCGACTCCGGAAACTTCGACTGGACCCAAGGCCGCCACCCCGGCTTCACCACCCCGGACCCCAGTTACCACGGCGTAGTGTTCTCCGAGCTCGGGCCGCCCGCCTATGCGCTCAAGGCCAGGGTGCAACTGCTGCGCGACCTCGGCTCGGCGGGGGCACCGTTCAACGCCTTCCTCGTCGCCCAGGGTCTCGAGACGCTGAGCCTGCGCATCGAACGGCACGTCTCGAACGCGCAGAAGGTCGCCGAATTCCTCAGCTCCCACGACGGCGTGGTGTCGGTCAACTACGCGGGCCTCCCATCGTCGCCGTGGTACGACATCGGAAAGAAGCTGGCCCCCAAGGGAACCGGTGCCGTGCTCGCGTTCGAGCTGGCTGGCGGAATCGACGCAGGCAAGGCGTTCGTCAACGCCCTGACGCTGCACAGTCACGTCGCCAACATCGGTGACGTGCGGTCCCTGGTGATCCACCCCGCCTCGACGACACACGCGCAGTTGTCCCCCACCGAACAGCTCGCCACCGGCGTCACACCGGGACTGGTGCGGCTGGCCGTCGGGATCGAGGGAATCGACGACATCATCGCCGACCTCGAACAGGGCTTCGTCGCCGCCACCGCGGCCTCGAACGCCTCCCACGCCACGGTCTCGGTGTGAGTTGAGAATCGTCGTGAGAGAAGAAGAGTGACGATCATCGAAGCCCCGGACACTCCCCTGCTGACGCTGCCCGCCGAAGGGGAGATCGGCATCGTCGACGTCGGCCCGCTGACGTTGGAGTCGGGGGTGGTCCTTGACGACGTCCGGATCGCGGTGCAGCGCTGGGGCGAGCTGTCGGAGGATCGCGACAACGCCGTCGTCGTGCTGCACGCCCTGACGGGGGATTCCCACGTCACCGGCCCCGCCGGTCCCGACCACCCCACCCCCGGCTGGTGGGACGGTGTGGCAGGACCCGGCGCGCCAGTCGACACCGAGCGGTGGTGCGCGATCGCCACCAACGTGTTGGGTGGGTGCAGAGGTTCGACCGGGCCCAGTTCGCTTGCACCAGACGGGAAACCGTGGGGTTCGCGATTCCCCACGATCACGGTGCGCGACCAGGTCAACGCCGATCTCGCCGCCCTCTCGGCGCTGGGCATCACCCAGGTCGCCGCGGTCGTCGGCGGCTCCATGGGCGGCGCCCGCGCGCTGGAATGGATCGTCGGTCATCCCGAAACTGTCAGGGCGGCACTGGTTCTGGCAGTGGGAGCGCGCGCGACCGCCGACCAGATTGGCACGCAGAGCACCCAGGTGTCGGCCATCAAGGCCGACCCCAACTGGCAGAACGGCGACTATCACGGCACCGGCCGCTCACCCGAGGTGGGCATGGAGATAGCCAGGCGCTTCGCGCACCTGACCTATCGCGGCGAGGCCGAGCTCGACGAGCGCTTCGGCAACGACGCCCAGGGCAACGAGGATCCGGTCACCGGCGGGCGGTACGCGGTGCAGAGCTATCTCGAGCACCAGGGCGGCAAGCTAGCCCGTCGTTTCGACGCGGGCACCTACGTCGCGCTGTCCGACGCGCTCAGCACGCACGACGTCGGCCGCGGCCGGGGCGGGGTGGCGGCGGCGCTGAGCAGGGTCACGGTGCCGGTGATCGTCGGAGGTATCACCTCCGACCGGTTGTACCCGCTGCGGTTGCAGCAGGAACTGGCCGATCTGCTGCCGACGTGTCAGGCACTGAACGTCGTGGAGTCGGACTTCGGCCACGACGGCTTCCTCGTCGAAACCGAGGCGGTCTACGAAATGATCAGGCAGACATTGGAGTTCGCGTCCACGTGACCACCGACGAAGCGCGGCAGCGCTCACTGTCATTCGGCGAGGAGGCCGCGGCCTACGAGCGGGGTCGGCCGTCGTACCCGCCGGAGGCCATCAACTGGCTTCTGCAGAGCGGGGCGCGCAACGTCCTCGACCTCGGTGCAGGCACCGGCAAGCTGACGATCCGACTGGTCGAACGCGGACTGGACGTCATCGCCGTCGACCCCATCCCCGAGATGCTCGACGTGCTCAGACGTTCCTTGCCCGACACCCCGGCATTGCTCGGAAGTGCCGAGGAGATTCCGCTGCCCGACGACAGCGTCGACTCGGTGCTCGTGGCGCAGGCGTGGCATTGGTTCGATCCGGAGCGGGCCATCAAGGAGGTCGCGCGGGTGCTTCGGCCCGGCGGCCGACTCGGGCTGGTGTGGAACACGCGCGACGAACGGCTGGGCTGGGTCAAGGATCTCGGCCGCATCGTGGGCCACGAGGAAGATCCGTTCAGCCGCGAGGTGACGCTTCCCGCGCCGTTCGTCGGGCTGGAGCGCCAGCAGTTCGAGTGGACCAGTTACCTGACGCCGCAGGCGCTCATCGACCTGGTCGCATCACGGAGCTACTGCATCACCTCACCGGCCGACGTGCGCTCCAAGACCCTCGAAGACGTGCGGACGCTGTTGGCCACCCACCCCGCTCTGGTCAACGCCTCCGGCCTGGCGCTGCCGTACATCACGGTGGGGGTGCGGGCCACGCTGGCCTGACCCGCCGACTGCACGCATGTTTGCGGGGTCTCTCGGCGTTTGCGTTCAACATGCGTGCGGTCGGCGAAGGAATTGGTGCGCAACGGGCGCGCCACGATGCCCGACGATTGGTGAGTGTCCGATCGACTCGTCGTGGCGACGGAAGCCCTCGCCGACGGCAGCCTCACCCGGCGCGACCTGAGGCGCAGCTACACCAAGCTCCATCGCAACGTCTACGTCCGTAGCGGCGTCGAGCTGACTGCCGTCGACCGGGGCCGCGCGGCCTGGCTGTGGTCGGGCCGGCACGCCACCCTGGTCGGACATTCGGCCGCAGCGCTTCTCGGCAGCCGGTGGGTGCCCGACGACGCACCCGTGGAGATCGTCCACTCCCGCCGTCCCCCGCCCAATGGAATCACCGTTCGCAGCTACGAGCTTCTCGACGACGAAGTACGTCGGGTCGGCGAGATCGCCTGCACCACGGTGGCGCGCACGGCCTACGACCTCGGTAGGCGACTTCCGTTGGAGAGCGCGGTGATTCGAGTCGACGCACTGCTCAACGCGACGACGGCGACGGCGGAGGCGATCGAGCTCGTCGCACGGATGCACCCTGGTGCGCGTGGCGTCCGACGGTTGCGACGCGTCATGGACCTGGTCGACGCGGGTTCAGAGTCACCGCAGGAGACCCGCCTGCGGCTGCTGCTTGTTCGATCGAGCCTCCCCCGCCCGGTGACTCAGATACCGATACTCGACGACCGGGGCCGTGTCGTGCGGCGGGTCGACATGGGCTGGGACGAATGGAAGGTCGGCGTCGAGTACGACGGCGAACAGCATTGGACCGGCCCCGACGACTACGCAAACGACATCGATCGGCTGGAGTTCCTTGCCGCCCGAGGCTGGTGCATCGTCCGCGTCAGTGCCAGGCAGCTGCGCTCGGAGCAGGCCCGAGTCGTCCAGCGAGTGCGATTGGCCCTGCGGGAACGGGGGTTCACGGGCTGACGGGCCGCCGACTGCACGCATGTTTGCGGGGTCTCTCGACGTTTGCGTTCAACATGCGTGCGGTCGGCGGGGGTTGGTCAGGCGGGGCCGAACCACCGCGCGAGCGCCTCGGGAAGCCCCGCCCCGTCCAGTGAGTCCGTCGCCCACGCCACGTAGCCGTCGGGGCGCACCAGCAGGGCCGCCACCGAGGTGTCGGCGCTGCCGCCCGTCACCACGTCGACGCGGTCGGCCCACGCGCCTGCGCTCGCCGCGAACCCACCACCGGACAGGTCCAGAAGCACGGGCCGTGCATGGTGCAGAAGCTCCGCGAGCCGCGTGCCGTCGTCCAGGGTCAGCTCCGGCGCCAGATAGCCCGACAGTGGGTGGGAGTCGCCAACGGGATAGCGGACGTCAGAGCCCGCCAACAGGTGCGCCATGTGTTCCTTGACCGTAGGTAGCGCCATCAACTCGCCGAAAAGCTTTCGCAGCGCGTCGATCTCGGGCCCCGGTGCCATCAGCGCCGTCTGCGACAGCGACTGCATCATCACTCGCTCCCCCACCGGGCGGCGCTCCGAGTCGTAGGTGTCCAACAGCCCGTCAGGCGCCGAGCCCATGACCTCGGCCGCCAGCTTCCAGCCCAGGTTGACGGCGTCCTGCAGACCCAGGTTCAGCCCCGGGCCGCCCATCGCCGAGTGGACGTGCGCGGCGTCGCCGAGCAGCAGCACGTTGCCCTGGCGATAGGTGGGCGCCTGCCGCGAGTTCTGACCGTCGATGCGTCGCAGCGCGTGCGGCCCCGGCCATGTCGGCGCCTCGATCGGGACGTCGACCCCGATCACCCGCCTGGCGCTCTCCCGCAATTCGTCGAGGCTCATCGGCACGTCGTCCACGCCGTCGGTGCGCCCGAATTCAATGGTGCCCAACAGAAGCCGGCCCGGCTGGAACTGCGCGGCGATCAAGCCGCCGTTGCCAAGTCGGCTGTGGCCGAACGGCAACGGGCCAAACCCGGGGATCACATACGTCCCGTCCTCGGCGCGCAAGTCGTCGGGCAACTGCACGTGCGCCACGCGCGTCACCGTGTCCGAAGTACTGCCGGGAAAGTCGATCCCGAGGCTCTTGCGAATCAGGCTCCGGCCACCGTCCGCTGCAACCAGATAGGTGGCGTCGAGATCGTAACTGCCGTTGGCTGATTCGACGGCGACGGTTACGCCGGCCGAGGTTGGCGAGACACCCGCCACGCCGTGACCCCATCGGACGTCAACCCCGAGTTCGCCAGCCCGCGCCACCAACAGTTTCACCAGGCGTGGCTGCTGCAGCATCAGTGCGTGCATCGGATTGTCGGCGACCTCGACGAAGCTCATCGACATCGCGGAGAACATCCACCCCGGCACCGGCCGTGGCGGGCCGGCATCCCCGCTAAACGTCTGATACAGACCGCGCATGTCCAGCTGACGGATGACTTGTCCGACAAGACCGTTGGCCTTCGGCTCGTCACTCGGTGCTGGCAACCGGTCGAGCACGACGGGTCGCACGCCGGCCAGCGCCAGCTCACAGGCCAGCATGAGCCCGTTCGGACCCGCTCCCGCGATGACGACGTCGGTCTCGGTCATCGTTCTCCTCCTCGAGGTTCCGGCAGCCCGGCCGCGACGGCGGCCATGCCCTGGCGGTACAGCGTGGTGATCGCCACCGGCGGATCGGCCGTGGCGTACGTCTCCATCGCCGCATCGCCCACCGCGCCGATGACGGCAGCGACCAGGCGTGGATACATGTCGCGAGCGGGGTTGGTACCGCTACGCTCGGCGATCACCTCCACCCATTCTTCGAAGAGGTCCTTCGATATCGCGCTGCGAATTTCTGGATTCATCAGCATCTTTCGAATCTCGGCCAGCTCGGACCGAGACGGTGCATCGTCTCCGTCGCCAGGAACCTCCGCGAATTCGGCCTCCATTGGCGCCAGCAGCGCCTCGGTTACCGACGTCCACAGGGGTTCACTCGCAGGCCGCGCACGCAGCGCGTCGATGCCGAGTCGCAGACGCTCGACCTGGCGATAGGCCAACGCCTCGTACTTGCCGGTGAAGTAGTTGTTGAAGGTCCGCAGCGAGACCCCGGCCAGGTTGGCGATGGCTTCCCGCGTGACCTGATCGATGCCGTTCTGGAGGGCCAGCGTCAGGGCGGCGTCGCTCAGCGCCCGTCGGGTGTCGGCCTTCTTGCGCTCACGCAAGCCCTCGGTGGTTCGTTCTGCCATGTCCGCCACCGTACCTCGAATATTGCACGACGGGCAAGATTGCCCGGTGGGCAATTCACGGTCGCGGTAGCGGCACTCCGTTGGCGATCACGTCGCGCACCAGCGGGACGCCGGGCCGATAGGCCAGGTGGACGTAGGACGGAGCGTCCAGCACGACGAAGTCCGCCCGTCGGCCGACCGCGAGAACCCCGACGTCGTCGCGACGCAACGCCTTCGCACCACCGGCTGTCGCCGACCACAGCGCTTGGGCGGGGGTGAAGAACATGTCCCGCACTGCGACGGCGATGCAGAACGACATGCTGGAGGTGAACGACGACCCCGGGTTGCAGTCGGTCGCCAACGCGACCGTGGCGCCGGCATCGACGAATCGCCGGGCATCGGGCCACGTTGCGCGAGTGGAGAACTCGGCACCGGGGAGCAACGTCGCCACCGTGGTGTCGGCCGCCGCGCCAAGCGCCTCGAGGTCGGCGCCGGAGGCGTAGGTGCAGTGGTCCACCGAGGCGGCCCCCAACTCGACGGCCAACTGGATGCCCGCACCCAGCTCGAGCTGACCCGCGTGCAGACGGGGCAGCAGACCCGCGGCCATGCCCGCCTGCAGGATCGTCCTCGCCTCGTCCACGTCGAAGGCGCCCCTGTCGCAGAACACGTCGACCCAGCGGGCCAGCGGCGCGCAGGCCTCCATCATCGGGCCGACGACCAGGTCGACGTACCCGTCGCGGTCGTCGCGGTACTCCTGGGGCACGACGTGCGCACCGAGGAACGTCGTCTCGTCGGTGAACGCGCGCGCCAGCCGCAACGCCCGAGCTTCGTCGGCGACGGTCAGGCCGTAACCGCTCTTGGTCTCGAACGTCGTCACCCCGCCGCGGAGGAGTTCGCCAGTGAGGCGCTCCAGACCGCGGTCGAGAGTCGAGTCGTCGGCCGCCCTCGTCGCCGCGACCGTGGTGGCAATACCGCCCGCCGCGTAGGACTGCCCGCTCATCCGTGCCGCGAACTCCGCGGACCGCTCCCCCGCGAACACCAAATGTGCGTGGCTGTCCACGAATCCGGGGATCACGCTCGCGTCGGCGAGGTCGACGCGGGAGTCTGCGTCCGGGGCGTGTGTCCGCTGCCCGACCCACGCGATGCGATCATCGTCGACGACGAATGCGCCGTCGGTGACGATCCCGAGGGCGCTCCCGTCGCCCTGGCTCGGATCGTTGGTGACGAGTTCGCCGATCCCGGTGTACAGCGTGGTCATCGAACGGATCCTTCCATCAGCGCCGAAATGGTCTCGGCCAGTGCGGCGCCCACGTCGTCAACGCCCAAGTGCCGTCGATCGGCGACGACGACGCGACCATCGACGACGACGTCGGTGACGTCGGCGGCGGTGGCCGCGAACACCACGTTCTCGACGGTGGCACCGCCACCCGCCGTGCGCACCGACCCGAGGTCGACCGCGACCAGGTCGGCGCGTGCACCGACCCGCAGCACACCCGCATCGGTCCACCCGAGCGCGTGCTGGCCGTCGATAGTGGCTGCCCCGAGCAATCTTTCGGCCGCGACGATCCCGCGCTCACGACGGGCCAGGCGCTCGTCGAGTTCGGTGGCGCGGGCCTCCTCGAACAGGTCGACCACCGCGTGGGAGTCCGACCCGAGACTGAACAGCCCGCGGCCGGCCAGCAGCGCGGCGGCCGGTCCGATGCCGTCCCCAAGATCGCGCTCGGTGGTCGGACAGAAGCACACCCCGGTGGCCGTACGGTCGAGGTCCGCGAGGTCCTCGTCGGTGAGGTGCGTGGCGTGGACCGCGGTGGTCCTCGGGCCGAGCACGCCAGCGTCCCGAAGCAGCGCCGTCGGGGTGGCGCCGTGCACGGCGAGACACTGGTCGACCTCGGCGGTCTGTTCCGACGAGTGCACGTGCAGCGGTGCGTCGTGCGCGGCGGCCCACTCGACGACGGCGGGTATGTGCGCGAGCGGCACGCCGCGCACCGAATGCAATGCGGCGCCGATGATTACCCGATCGTCGGCGGAGACCTGCCGGTGAAGTTCCTCGACGCGGTCGGCCCAGCCGTCGCCGCTGCCGTCGCCGAAGCGCTGCTGCGGGCCCTCAGCCAACGGTGCGCCGTCGACCCCCGAACTCAAATAGCACGTGTCGAGCAGGGTCAGCCGAACACCGGCGTCCGCGGCACCGGCGATCAGGGCAAGGCCCATCTCGTTGGGGTCGGCGTAGGGCACCCCGCCGACGTCGTGGTGCAGGTAGTGGAATTCGCCGACCGACGTGATGCCGGCCAGCGCCATTTCGGCGTACACCGCGCGGGACAGCCGCCGATAGCCGTCGGGATCGAGCCGACCCGCCGCGCGGTACATCAGATCGCGCCACGTCCAGAAGGACCCACGGTCCCGCTGGGTGCGCGAACGCAGCGCGCGATGGAAGGCGTGCGAGTGCGCGTTCGCCAGACCGGGCACGACGAGACCGGGAAGCCGCCGGGCCGAGGCAGGCGCATCGACGCCGACCTCGATCGAGGCGATCCTGCCGTCGGACACCGAGATCGACACCCGCTCGGCGACCGTGGCCCCGCCCAGCCAGGCGTGTTCACACCACCAGGTGCTCACCCCACCCACTCCGTCATGACGTCGGCAAGTGCCTCCGCGCCGACGTGGCAATCCGCGGTCTCGGCGTGCTCCTCCGGGGAGTGCGACACCCCGGTCGGGTTGCGCACGAACAGCATTGCGGTCGGCACCTTGGCCGACAGGATGCCCGCGTCGTGGCCCGCCTGGGTGGGCAGCACCGGCACGTCACCGAGACGGGCCAGCGCGCGCTGCAACCGGGCCCGTGGACCCTCGGGAAATTCGACGATGGGCGTGACGGATTCGACGGTCACGTGGAGGTCGACGTCGTCGGAGGACGCGAATCCCCCGGCTTCCCTGCTGATCTGCTCGACCAAGGCCGTCAAGGTCGCCTCGTCTGCTGCGCGCGCGTCCAGCCACGCCCGGATTCGGGACGGAATCGCGTTGGCCCCGTTGGGCGCCACCAGCACCTTGCCGAACGTGGCGACCGCCTCGTGCTTGGCCGCCGCCGACCTGGCGGCGTGAACCGACGACGCGAAGGCCAGCATCGGATCGCGCCGATCGGCGAGCCGGGTGGTGCCCGCGTGGTTGGCCGCTCCGTCGAAGACGAACTCCCAGCGCCCATGTGGCCAGATCGACGACGCCACGGCGATCGGGCGGTCGACGAGGTCCAACGCCCGGCCTTGCTCGACGTGCAGTTCGACGTAGACGCCGATGCGCTTGAGCATGGCGTCGTCGACTCCGAGGTGCTCGGGCTGGCGACCGGCGCGCGTCATCGCCTCGGCGAGGGTAACCCCGTCGTTGTCACGCAGTCCACGGGCCCGGTCGGCACCGAGGGCACCGGTGACGAGTTGCGATCCGACGCAGGCGACGCCGAAGCGGGCGCCCTCCTCGTCGGAGAATGCCGCCACCGCAACGGGAATCGTCGGCACCACACCGCGCTCACGCACGATGTCGACCGCCGCGAACGCGGAGACGACCCCGAGCGGCCCGTCGAAGGCGCCGCCATCGGGGACCGAGTCCAGGTGCGATCCGGTGACGAAGGCGCCCGTCGGTTCCCCGGTCCATCCCGGCGGCAGCCACCACGCCCACAGGTTGCCGTTGCGGTCCTCCTCGAAGGACATCCCCCGCGCCTCAGCGGAGCCTCGGAACCACTCGCGGAGCGTCAGGTCGGCATCGGACCAGGCGAACCGGCGATAGCCCCTGGTGTTCGTGTCCTGGCCGACGTCGAGGATGGCTCCCCACATCGAGTCGAACGAGGTCATTCGGTCTCCTGCATCGGGATTCGCACTCCCCGCGTGGCGGCCACCTCGGCGGCGTACTCGTACCCCGCGTCGGTGTGCCGGATGACGCCCATGCCGGGGTCGTTGGTCAGCACGCGTTCGAGCTTCTGTGCCGCGAGCTCGGTCCCGTCGGCCACCGACACCTGCCCGGCGTGGATGGAGCGGCCCATGCCGACCCCGCCGCCGTGATGAATCGACACCCACGTCGCACCGGACGCCGTGTTCAGCAAGGCGTTGAGCAGCGGCCAGTCCGCAATCGCGTCAGACCCGTCGAGCATCGCCTCGGTCTCGCGATACGGCGAGGCCACCGACCCCGAGTCGAGGTGATCGCGGCCGATGACGATCGGTGCCGACACCTCTCCAGAGGCGACCATCTCGTTGAACTTCAGTCCGGCCCGGTGTCGTTCGCCGTAGCCGAGCCAGCAGATGCGAGCGGGCAACCCCTCGAACTCGACGCGCTCACCCGCCATGGTAATCCACCGTCGCAGATGCTCGTTGTCCGGAAAGAGCTCCAGGATGGCCTTGTCGGTGGCGGCGATGTCCTTCGGGTCACCGGACAGGGCGGCCCAGCGGAACGGACCGAGCCCCTCTTCGAACTGGGGCCGAATGTAGGCGGGGACGAAGCCGGGGAAGTCGAAGGCGCGGTCGTAGCCGGCCTTTCGGGCTTCGTCGCGGATCGAGTTGCCGTAGTCGAACACCTCGGCACCCTTGTCCAGGAAGCCGACCATGGCGGCGACCTGCTTGGCCATCGACTCCTGCGCCTGCTCGGTGAAGTAGGCCGGGTCCTTGTCGGCCATCTTCTTAATGTCCTCGAGGTCGATCCCGATCGGCAGGTACGACAGCGGGTCGTGCGCCGAGGTCTGGTCGGTGACGATGTCGATCGGCGCGTCACGTTCGAGCAGCGCGGGGAACACCTCGGCGGCGTTGCCCACCACTCCAATCGACAACGGTCGCTTGGCATCTCGTGCCTCGATCGCCTTGGCGAGCGCGTCGTCGAGGTCGGTGGCCTTCACGTCGAGGTAGCGCTTGGCGATTCGCCGGTCGATGCGCGTCTCGTCGACGTCGACGCAGATGGCGACGCCCTCGTTCATCGTGACCGCCAGCGGCTGCGCACCGCCCATGCCGCCGACGCCACCGGTGAGCGTGATGGTGCCCGCCAGGGTGCCGCCGAACTTCTTCTTGGCGATCGCCCCGAACGTCTCGTAGGTGCCCTGCAGGATGCCCTGGGTGCCGATGTAGATCCACGATCCGGCCGTCATCTGGCCGTACATCGTCAACCCCAGCGCCTCCAGCTTGCGGAACTGCTCCCAATTAGCCCAGTCGCCAACCAGATTCGAGTTGGCGATCAGAACCCGGGGCGCCCAGACGTTAGTGCGGAACACCCCGACCGGCTTGCCGGACTGGACCAGCATGGTCTCGTCGTCCTCGAGACTGCGAAGGGTTCGGACCAGCGCGTCGAAGGCTGGCCAGCTGCGAGCCGCCCGCCCGGTGCCCCCGTAGACGACGAGGTCGTCGGGATGCTCGGCGACCTCGGGGTCGAGGTTGTTCATCAACATGCGCAGGACGGCTTCCTGTTGCCAACCCTTGCAGGAGATGTCGGTGCCGCGCGGGGCGCGGACGGGACGGGGACCGGCGACGGAGGCGGGCCCAGAGGTGGTGCTCATGTCAGAGACGTCCTTTGTCGAATTTCTTAGGAACCGTTGATGCCTGCGCCCGCGAGCCACTTCTTCGCGATGTCGGCGAGGTTGGCTCCCGTGGCGGCCTCGGCGTTCATCGAGATGAGGTCGTCGGTGGTGAGCTTGGCCGAGACGGCGTTGAGCGTCTTGGTGATGGTGTCGTTCTCCTTGGCCGCCTTGATCACCGGGACGACGTTCTCCGCGGCGAACAACGACTTGTCGTCCTCGAGGGCGACGAGGTCGTTGGTCTTCAGACCGGGGTCGGTGCTGAACAGGTCGCCGGCCTGGATCTGACCGTTGGTCAGTGCCGTCATCGTCAGGGTGCCGCCAGCGTCGAGGGTGACGAAGTCCTTGAAGTTGAGGCCGTACACGTCGCGCAAGCCGACGACGCCCTGCTGGCGCGTCTTCCACTCCGGCGGACCGCCAAGGACGAGCTCGCCCGCGTGCGGGGCCAGATCGGAGAGAGTCTTCAGCTGGTACTTGTCGGCGGTGGCCTTGGTGACGGCAACGACGTCCTTGTCCTCGGCGGGCGAGGCCGTCAGCAGCGACAGTCCCTGAGGCATCTTGCCGGTGAGCTCGGAGGTCACCGCGTCCTGGGTCGCGGCGGTCGACTTCGGGTCCAAGTAGCTCAGCAGCGCGCCGGAGTACTCGGGTACCAGGTCGATCGACCCGTCCTTGAGCGCTGCGATGTAGACCTCGCGGCTGCCAATGTTGAACTGTTCCTTGACCTTGACGCCCTTCGCCTGCAGCGCCTGGGAGTAGATGCTGGCGATGAGCTGGCTCTCGGTGAAGTCCGCGGAGCCGATGATCACCTCGGACCCGGCGGATCCCTTGTCGTTCCCGTCGCCGGACAGGGGGTCCGATCCACCGCCACCACCACACGCGCTGAGGGCGAGCACGGACGTGAGGGCGAACGCCGAGAGGATGGCGCGTCTCTTCATGATGATTCTCCTTGGTAGGCGGTGCCGGGGTGGCACCTAGGCGGCGGCCTGAATAGCGATATCAGTGGGGACTTTTGACGACTTCTTGGTGGAACGACGCAGCCCCGGTGACACGACGAGCCTGCCGAGCCAGGCGAACCCGAACTCCAGCAGCAGTGCGAGTGCGGCGACGAGGATTGCGCCGCCCGCCATTTCGCTGAAGTTGGCCTGCGCACGGCCGTCGAGGATGAACCGGCCGAGCCCCTGCAGACCGAGGTAAGCCGCAATGGTGGCCGTCGAGACGATTTGCAGGGTGGCGCCCCTGATACCGGAGAGCAGAAGCGGAAGTGCACACGGCAGCTGGACCCTGACCAGGATCTGTCGCTTGGTGTAGCCCATCCCGCGGGCGGCGCCCACCGCGTCGGCGTCGGCGTTCTGGATGCCGGCGTAGGTGCCGGTGAGAATTGGGGGCACCGCGAGCAGGACGAGCACCACGATGGTCGGCAGCACGTAGACGAGTTGACCGGCGACGACCGGCGAGATGATCAGGAACAGCAGGACGAGCAGTCCCAGAGACGGCAACGCCCGCAACGCATTCGCCGATCCGGCGACCAGCGCCTCGCCGCGGCCGGTGTACCCGATCACGATGCCGAGTGGCACCGCGATCGCCAGGGCCACCGCCAGGGCGACGCCGGAGTACAGCAGGTGATAGCCGATCTGGGTCGGGATGCCGTCCGACCCGGTCCAGTTGGCGGGGTCGGTGAGCCAGCCGAAGATGTTCACGAGGTCACCGTCCGTTGCCGCCACGGGGTGGCGAGTTTGTTGGCCCAGATGATGATGCCGTCGAACACCACGGCCAGTACGACGCAGAGGACGACCCCGGTGACCAGCGGCGTGAAGAGCCGGAGCTGGAATCCCTGGGTGAACAGTGAGCCGAGCTGCGGAATGCCAAGCAGCGCAGCCATCGTCACGATGCTGACGTTGGACACCACGGCCACCCGCAGTCCAGCCGCGATGACGGGTACCGCGACGGGCAGTTCCACCAGCAGCAGCCGCTGC
>Ga0247732_10000306_pt1 | contig 27346 bp, 32 predicted proteins | sample UWRJL163409C2_FD_180940 | JGI IMG/M metagenome (GOLD analysis project Ga0247732, IMG submission 180940) | Plant litter microbial communities from Arlington Agricultural Research Station in Wisconsin, United States - UWRJ-L163-409C-2 | ecosystem: Environmental > Terrestrial > Plant litter >...
ACGGCCGGGGCGAGCACCTTGATGCCCCAGAGGCCGAAGACGACCGACGGCACGGCGGCGAGCAGGTCGATGATGTAGCCGAGGCCCTGGGCAACGCGCCGCGGGGCGTAGTGCGAGATGAAGAGCGCGATACCGAGCGAGAGCGGCAGGGCGATCAGTAGCGCGAGGAAGGCCGACCAGAGAGTGCCGAAGACGAGCGGGGCAACGTAGGCCCAGAAGCTGTCGGGCTCGCCCTTGAGCTCCTTCGGATCGGCGACGAGGGCGGGAATGCTCTGTGCGACCAAGAAGACGGCGACGGCGGCAAGGGCGATGAGGATGAGGACGCCGGCCGCGAGGGAAGAGCCGGCGAAGATACGGTCGGCTGGCCGCTGCTTGGCTTTGGCCTTGGGCGACGCTGTCGCTGTCGTCATTCGTGGAGCTCCTGGTACCCGGGGGATGGGGGAATGATGCTGAGGGGTGGGGCTTGACCCCAGTCTGGCGGGCTGCAACCTCGCGTGCAACGCACGCGGGTCACAGCCCGCCAGGGTTCAACCGGTGTTACTTGATGGTCGCAATCGCGGTTGCAACCTTGGCCGACAGGTCAGCCGAGAGCGGCGCAGCGCCTGCCGACGAAGCGGCCTCCTTCTGGCCCTCCTCGCTGGCGAGGTAGCTGATGTAGCCCTTGACGACAGCAGCAGTGTCGGCGTCCTCGTACTCACCGCAGGCGATGATGTAGCTCACCAGAACGAGCGGGTAGTGGGTCGGGTCGGTGGTCTTGCGGTCGAGAGCGATCGCAAGGTCGGTGTCGCCACGTCCCTCGATGAAGGGCGACTCGGCGACGACTGCGGCCGCTGCCTCAGCGGTGTAGCCGACGAACTCGTCGCCAACCTTGATCTTTGCAACACCGAGGTCGCCGGCCTTGGAAGCATCCGCGTAGCCGATGGTGTTGGTGCCGCTGGTCACAGCCTCGACGACACCGGAGGTGCCCTGAGCGCCCTCACCGGTGGTGTACGGGAAGGGGTCGGCCGGAGCAGCGTCCCAGACCTCGGGGGCAACCTTGTTCAGGTAGTCAGCGAAGTTCTTGGTGGTGCCCGAGTCGTCCGAGCGGTGCACTGCGGTGATCGAGGCGGAGGGCAGCTTGGCGTCCTTGTTGAGGGCGACAATGGCCGGGTCGTTCCACGTGGTGATGGTTCCCTTGAAGATGCCGGCGAGGGTCGCGGCGTCGAGGTTGAGCTCGTCAACACCCTCCACGTTGAAGATCACGGCGATCGGGGAGATGTAGACGGGAACCTCGATGTAGGCGTCGGTCGCGCAACCGGCGAAGCCGCCCGCGATCTCCTCGTCCTTGAGGGACGAGTCGGTACCGGCGAACGAGACGCCGCCAGCGATGAATGCCTCACGGCCCGCGCCGGAGCCGGCGGGGTCGTACGTGATGGTGACGCCGGTGTTGGCGGTCTGGAAGGCGGCGATCCACGCCTCCTGTGCGGAGCCCTGCGACGATGCGCCCGAGCCGTCGATGGTGCCGGAGAGCGTGCTGGTGGTGTCGTCTCCGCCAGCGGGAGCGTCTTCATTTGCTGCGCAGGACGACAGAACGAGGCTGCCGACGATTGCCAGGGTAGCGATGCTGCCGAGGCGCATGAACTTGTTGTTCACTGGTTTCCCTTCGGGAATGTGGGTTTCAGGATGAGGGCCGGTGCGACCCAAGAGACGAAGCTACGTCGCGCGGTTAACCACGTTCGTCCCCGTGGGTGAACGGGAGGTGAACGAGACGCGAAGTGTGCGCGTGGCGCAGCGCAATCAGGCGGAAGCCGGCCCGTGCGTCTCAATGGCGACGATGCCGCCGGTCGGGTTCTCGACCGAGAGGTGCAGAACCGTGTACTCGGCCGTCGAGAGCATCGCGGCGTTGCGCAGAGCCAGCTGCGAGGTGGCTCCCGTGAGTCGGGCGACCTCGGCGATGATCTCGGGCAGCACGGGGCCGTGGCTGCAGAGCACGGCCGTCTTCTTGCTGGCGACACGTTTCAGCAGAATCGGGCCGACATCCGAGTGTCCGTCTTCGTGGGCGTCCTGGCTGATGGCGGCAGTCACGGTGACACGCCGCCCGGTCAGCTGAGCGAGAGGCTCGATGGTCGCGAGGCAGCGCGCGGCTGTGGAGCTGATGAGTTTGCGGGGCCCGTAGGCAGCGATGCCCGGTGCGACGCTCGCGGCCTGGTCGTGCCCGCGCTGCAGAAGGGGGCGGGTGGAGTCGGGGCCGTCCCACGTCTCGGGCGAGACCGCCTTGCCGTGCCGCAGGGCGATGATCGCGAACGTGCGGGCATTGCGATTTGCTAGGCGCTCCTCGAAGCGCTCGAGCACGGCGATGTCGTGCGCGTAGCTCAGGGTGGCACGCGCCTTCTTTGGCGAGACCCAGGCGAGGGATGCGACCTCGTCGTTGGCCACGAAGGTCGACGCGGCGATCGCCTCGTCACTCACCTCCGCCGCCCAGTAGTACACGACCTTGTCGCGGCCGTTAGGCAGCTGGTACTCGACGGTGCCCAGCGGGGCACCGAGGCAGATGGCCAGACCGGTCTCTTCGGAGATCTCGCGCACGGCGGTCTGCGGCAGGGCCTCGCCCGGGTCGACCTTGCCTTTCGGCAGCGACGTGTCGGCGCGGTCGCCGCGGTAGATGACGAGCACGCGCAGCTTGCCGTCGACAATGCGCCAGCAGAGTGCACCAGCGGCGAGCACTGGTGCGGGGGCCGTCACCGTTGTGCTCCGGCCCGCTTGCGTGAGGTGATGCGCTTCATGAGTACAGTCTGCAGGTCATCGAGCAGTGCGCCATCCGCATTGCGGCTCGAGCGCGTCCAGCCACCGTTCTCGTCGAGGGCCCACGAGGTGGTCGTCTCGGCCATAGCGAGCTCGAAGATGTCGTCGATCTCTTTGAGGTGGGCGGGCACAACGAGCCGCACGAGGGCCTCGACGCGGCGGTCGAGGTTGCGGTGCATCATGTCGGCGCTGCCAATGAAGTACTGCGGGTCGCCGTTGTTGTAAAAGGTGAACACGCGTGCATGCTCGAGGTAGCGACCGAGGATCGACCGAACACGGATGTTCTCGCTGAGGCCCGGCACGCCCGGCTTGATGGCGCAGATGCCTCGAACCACGAGGTCGACCTGCACGCCGGCCATGCTCGCGCGGTAGAGCGCGTCGATGATGGCCTCGTCGACGATCGAGTTCACCTTGATGCGAATGCCGCTGGGCAGACCCGCCTTTGCGTTCGCCGTCTCGGCGTCAATGCGCTTGAGCAGACCCTTGCGCAGGTGCAGGGGCGCAACGAGCAGGCGCTTGAACTTCTTCTCGATGGCGTAGCCCGACAGCTCGTTGAAGAGGCGGGTGAGGTCTTTGCCGACCACGGGGTCCGCGGTGAGAAGACCGAGGTCTTCATAGATGCGGCTGGTCTTCGGGTTGTAGTTGCCCGTGCCGATGTGGCTGTAGTGCTTGAGCACACCGCGCTCTTGGCGAATCACGAGGGCGAGCTTGCAGTGGGTCTTCAGCCCGACGAGGCCGTAGACGACGTGCACGCCAGCCTTCTCGAGCTTGCGCGCCCACGAGATGTTGGCGGTCTCGTCGAAGCGCGCCTTGATCTCGACGAGGGCGAGCACCGCCTTGCCGGCCTGCGCTGCGGCGATGAGCGCCTCGACGATGGGGCTGTCACCGCTCGTGCGGTAGAGCGTCTGCTTGATGGCGAGCACGTTGGGGTCGGCGGCTGCCTGCTCGAGAAAGGTCTGCACGCTCGTCGAGAACGACTCGTAGGGGTGGTGCAGCAGAACGTCCTGCCGGGCAATCGAGGCGAAGATGTTGGGCGCGGCGTTGGGCTCGCTCGGCAGCAGCTGCACCGCAGTCGTCGGCACGCGCTTCGGGTACTTGAGCGCCGGCCGCTCGATGCGCATCAGCTGAAACAGGCCGCCGAGGTCGAGAGGCGCCGGCAGCCGGTAGACCTCCTGCTCGGTGATATCGAGCTCGCGCACCAGAAGACCGAGGGTGAGGTCGTCCATGTCGTCGGTGATCTCGAGGCGAATCGGCGGGCCAAAGCGGCGGCTCAGCAGCTGCTTCTCGAGCGCCTGGATGAGGTTCTCGGTCTCGTCTTCGTCAACCTCGACATCCTCGTTGCGGGTAACCCGAAACTCGTGGTGCTCGAGAATCTCCATGCCCGGAAAGAGCTCGCCGAGGTGGTTGCTGATGAGGTCTTCGATGGGAATGAAGCGCAGGCGGCCCGAGCCGTCATCCGGCAGCTGCACGAAACGGGGCAGCACCGTCGGCACCTTGAGGCGCGCGAACTCCACCTTGTCGGTCTTCGGGTTGCGCACGCGAATGGAGAGGTTGAGCGAGAGGCCGGAGATATAGGGGAAGGGATGCGCCGGGTCGACCGCGAGTGGCATGAGCACCGGGAAGATCTGGTCGCTGAAGATCTCATCGACCTTGATGCGGTCGCTCTCCTCCAGGTCGGCCCAGGTCTCGATGTGGATTCCCGCTTCGTCGAGGGCCGGCTTCACCAGCTCCTTGAAGGCGAGCGAGTGGCGTGCCTGCAGCTCGTGTGCCTTGGCGCTGACGGCGGCGAGCACGTCCTCGGGCGGGGTGCCGATGTTCGTCGGTACGGCGAGCCCGGTCGCGATGCGGCGCTTGAGGCCGGCGACGCGCACCATGAAGAACTCGTCGAGATTGCTCGAGAAGATGGCGAGAAAGTTGGCGCGCTCGAGCAGCGGCAGGTCGGGGTCTTCCGCGAGCTCAAGTACCCGCTGGTTGAAGGCCAGCCAGCTCAGCTCGCGGTCGAGGTAGCGGCCCTCGGGCAGTGTCCCGTCGTCAACGCTCGATGACACGTCGAGGTCGTACTCATCGAGGGAGTCGGTCACGTCGATCTCTGCTGCGGCGGGGGTGTCGCTGTCCATGGTGATCATCCTGCCACTCGCAGTTGAACCGCAGGTGTACGGGATGCTGGCCGCCAATAGCATGGGGCCATGACTCGCGCTGCCCACTCCATCGTTGCCGTGATCGCGCTACTCGCTCTGGCGGGCTGCGCGCAGCCGCAACTGGATCGCGACCAGCCTGCAGAGGAGCCAGCGGCTGAGGAGACGAGCGACGACGTCACCTACGAGTTCGAGCCGATATCTACGCTCGACCAGGTATCTGGCTGGCCGGCGTCCGCCGCCACCGCGCCCTATTTCGTGTCCGTGCCCATCGAGACGGAGTGCCACTGGGTGGAAGCCCAGTCACTGATCGGGCCCGATATCGCGGCAACCATTGACTTCGACAAACCCGCATCGCTCGAGGGGCTCGCCTGCGGTATTACGCCGTCTCCCGGTTCCGATCGCGATGACGTCGTCGATGAGGTTGCTTGGCGCGTCGATGAGGGAATGCTCGAGTTGGTCACGGCCTACGCGGCGACTGTCTTCCCCGATGGCGCTCTCGAGTGCGAGCCGGTCGAGGTGCCCGCCATGTCGCCGGGTCTCTCGGTCAAGTACCTCGACAAGTGGTACGTAGTGCGCCCGGCGGCGCTGGCCTGCCCTGACACGGTCGCGCAGATCAACCAGGCTGTGTCAGCGCTGCAACTCACCGAGGTGCTGCGGCACACGACCACCTTTGACGATTACGTGGCGCGCGGGTTCTAAGAGCGAGACCAGCTGTACTGCACGTCGACCGCGTGATCGTAGAAGCCCATTGAGCGGTACAGGCGCACGGCCCCAACGTTGCTCGGGTCGACGTAGAGATGCGCCGTACGGATGCCCTTGGCGGCCAGGTGCCCGAAGCCGGCTTCCATCATGGTGCGGCCCAGCCCCGACTTCTGGCGCTCTGGATCCACGCCCACGATGTAGAACTCGCCGAGTGCGCCGTCGACCTTCATCCAGGTGTACGCCACCATCCGGCCGCGTTCGCGCATGACCAGTAGGTCATCGCGGTTAAACCACGGCTGGGTCATGAGCGACTCGAGATCTTGCCTCCCAATCGCACCCTGTTGCGGGTGGTACGCGAAGGCGCGAGCGTTGAGCTCAAGCCAGTCGTCGATGTCGTCGTCGGTGAAGGAGGTCACCAGCGGGATGTCGCTCTCGAAGACGGCTCCGCGCAGGTGCAGCAGTGTTCGCTCGCGCGTGAGGCCCTTCTCGGCGGCGAGCGCCTGTGCTGCCGGGTGGTCGCCGTGAGCCCAGATGAGCAGGCTCTGCCGAGTCGACTGCAGTAGTTCGAGCATGGCCCGCCCCTGCCCGCTGTGCCGGTGATCGGGGTCGACGACGAACTCTGCCTCGGTCGCGGTCGCCAGCGCGGCCGTGTCATCGAGCCAGATCAGCTCGCGCTCGCCGCGAGCGAACTCTACGAGCGCGCCATCGGAGAAAGGCGTGCGGCCGTCGCGGTCGCGGGCCCTCGCCGCGAGTGCCTCAAAGCGCTGCTGAGGGGAGCCGCTCATTGTCATCCTCGTAGACGTTGAAGCGGTATCCGACGTTGCGAACGGTGCCGATGAGCGACTCGAGGTCGCCGAGCTTGGCGCGAAGGCGACGCACGTGCACGTCGACGGTGCGCGTTCCACCGAAGTAGTCGTAGCCCCAGACCTCGCTGAGCAACTGCTCGCGGGTGAAGACACGGGAGGGGTGCGTGGCGAGGAAGCGCAGCAACTCGAACTCTTTAAAGGTGAGGTCGAGCGGGCGACCGTGCACCTTCGCGCTGTATGAGGCCTCGTCGATGACAACGCCCGACGCCTGAATCTTCGACGACGACTGGTTCTGTGCCTGCCGACCGATAGCAAGACGGATGCGGGCGTCGCACTCCGCCGGACCCGCGCCCTCGAGAATCACATCGTCAATACCCCAGTCGGCTGACACGGCGGTGAGCCCACCCTCGGTGAGGATCAGCAGCAGCGGAACGGTCACGCCGGTGGTGGTCAGGATCTTGCAGAGCGACTTGGCGCTTGCGAGGTCGAAGCGCGCATCAATGAGGATGAGATCGCTCGTGGGCGCGGTGATGAGCGATGCAGGTTCCGCTGGAATCTGTCGCGTTTTGTGGCTGAGAAGCCCCAATGCGGGCAGTACTTCAGTGTCGCCCGCAGAGGTCAGGATGAGCAGCTGCGCCAACGGGTCCTCCAAAGTGCCTACACACAGTCTATAAGCGCCTTAAGATTGGCAGGTGCCCCTGAAAATCGCGAGCGTTCTTCCGGTCTGGATCTTGGTGCTCGCGGCGACGGTGACGATTGCGCTGGTGACACCCCGCTCTGAGGTCTTCACCTGGTTCTCGATCGTGCTGGCCGCATCCATTCTGCTCACCTTCTGCGTACAGCTGGCGATCCGGCGCAAAGAGGGATTCAACGGGCGTCTCAGCCTCAGCGCGAGTGGTGCATTTCTCATCGTCGCGGCTGCCGCGCTGATCCTGTGGACTGCGCGCTGAGCGCTTAGGATTAAGACATGTCCCTTCTCGCGCTCGAGCTCTTCTTCGTCGGACTGCTGGTGCTTGCGAGCCTGGCGATCGGCTTCATCTCTGTCGTCGTGCTCTACAACCTCTTCCGAGGGCAGCGCTAACCACTCGTGATCGAACTCGACGGAAGCGTTCCCTCCGAGCTCGCTCCGCTCTCCTGGCTCATCGGGCTGTGGGAGGGAACGGGCGTGGTGCACTATGCCATCGGCGATGAGGTGCGCGAGGTCTCGTTCGGGCAGCGTCTCACTTTCACCCACGACGGTCTGCCCTATCTCAACTACGCCTCGTACACCTGGCTTCTCGACGATGAGAAGACCCCGCACGTCTCAGAGACCGGCTACTGGCGGCTGAGCCGCCCGTCGGATCCGGGGGATGTCGGCCCCGGCATGCTGCCCGGGGTTGGCCCGCGCCCCTTCACCACCGCCGAGCAGGTTGAGACGCTGCGCAACGCGAACGACGCCTTCGACATCGAGGTCAACCTCGTGCACCCCAGCGGCGTGACCGAGCTGTACCTCGGTCAGGTCAAGGGCCCTCGCATCGACCTCGCGACGGATGCCGTTGTACGCACCGCCGCCGCCAAGGAGTACAGCGCCGCGACCCGCATCTACGGTCTCGTCGAGAACCGCCTTCTCTGGGCCTGGGACATCGCCGCCCTCGGTCAGGACCTGCGCACCCACAGCTCAGGGAGTCTGGATCGTGTCGAGTAACTACGAGTCACTGGCTGGCGCCGTCGGCTCCCCGCCGCAGCACTACGGCAACCCGCTCGGCGAGCAGAAGGCGCTCGCTACGGGTCAGGCCGTCGTCGACCTCAGCGACCGCGGCGTCATCACCATCAGCGGCCCCGACCGGCTCAGCTGGCTGGACTCGCTGACGTCGCAGGCCCTCAAGGGTCTGCGACCGGGGGAGAGCACGGAGACCCTGCAGCTCGACCCGACCGGTCGGGTGGAGTTCGCCATCCGTCTCGTTGACGACGGAGAGACCGCGTGGCTTCTCGTCGACGGCTCAGAGACCGCCGCGCTGCTCGCCTGGCTGACCCGGATGCGCTTCATGCTGCAGGTCGAGATCACCGATGTCAGTGACCGGTACGCGACGATCGGCTCCCTCGGGCTGCCGGTGACCAACGCGGTAGTCGTCTGGAACGACCCGTGGAACTCGGTTGCGCGGGGTGGGCACCAGTATTCGGGACGCTCCGACTACGACTGGAACTACAGCGAGTCACTGGTCGAGCAGGTCGAGACCCAGCCGGCCGCCGGCACCATCGCGCTTGAGGCCCTGCGTATCGCCGCATGGCGGCCGCGATTGGCGACCGAGGTCGACGAGCGTTCCATTCCGCACGAGCTCGACTGGCTGCGCAGCGCCGTGCACCTCTCCAAGGGCTGCTACCGCGGCCAGGAGACGGTCGCCAAGGTGCACAACCTCGGGCACCCGCCGCGTCGGCTTGTCATGCTGCACCTCGACGGCGCAACGCCGACACCCGGAGCGCCGGTGCTGCTGGGGGATGCGGAAGTCGGCCGCGTTACGTCCGCCGCGATGCACTACGAGCTCGGCCCGATCGCGCTCGCGGTCGTGAAGCGCTCGGTCGATCCCGCCGCCGACCTCGTGGTCACCGTGGACGACGAAGCCGTCGCCGCCGCGCAAGAGATCATCGTGCCGACCGACGCGGGCGCTGAAGCGAACGTTCCCCGCCTGCCCCGCCTCGGCGCCGTCACGCGATGAGCAGGCTGTCGACGTCGCTGTCGCGACTCGTCGACTCGCTGCTGCCGATCACGCAGATCGTGGCTGCGGCCACCGCGGCCTACGCGATCGCCTACTTCGGTCTGGGTCACACCACCCCGCTGCTCGCTGCGACGGTCACCATCTCGGCACTCGGCTTCGTGCGCGACGCCCGGCCGGTGCGCGTGCTCGAGTCAGCGATCGGCATCATCGTTGGCATCGTGGTCAGCGAACTGCTGTTCCTGCTCGTCGGTCGCGGAGTCTGGCAGGTCGCGGTCGTACTGGCGATCACGCTGGTGGCCGCACGCCTGCTCTCGTCGAGCAACGCTTTCGCCGTGGCGGCAGGCGTACAGGCGATGATCGTGCTGATTCTGCCGGTGCCCGAGGGCGGCCCGTTTCAGCGCAGTATCGACGGCCTCATCGGCGGTGCCGTTGCGCTGCTGGTGACCGCGTTGCTGCCGCGGGACCCTCGCCGCCTTGCCCGCCGGGATGCGCGGCGGGTCTTCTCGGTGTTCACCGAGTCGCTGTCCGCGCTCGCCACCGCCCTGGAGACAGCGGATGAGCCCGCCGCCGAGCGCGCCCTCGAACGACTGCGCATGACCCAGCCCACCATCGACGCCTGGGGCGAATCGCTCGACTCCGCCCGCGCGATCGCTCGCATCTCGCCCTTTCAGCGAAGGCACGCCCCCGAGCTCGAGGCGCAGGGCCGCGTGCTGCGCGGCATGGACCTCGCCACCCGCAACCTGCGAGTGATAGCCCGCCGCATCGACTTTCTCGTGCGCGACGGGGTGCCGAGGCCGGCGCTCGCCTCCGAGCTGGCGTCGATCGCGACCTCCGCGACATTGCTCGGACAATCGCTCGATGACCCTCTGCTCGCCGACAACGCTCGCGTGGGCCTGAGCGGAATCGCGGCGCACCTGCACCCGCGAATAGTCGTTGGTGACGCGGAGGTCACCGATTCGATCGTCGTGCTCATGCTGCGGCCGCTGCTCGTCGACCTGCTCACTGCTGCGGGGCTCGACGACGAGAAGGCCCGGGCGCTGCTACCCGAGGTCTAGGCCCAGCGAAAGCCCGCGGGGCTGACGGCCTCCCAGTCGACGGTGAGCTCGCCGAGCTTCCAGCGCGACTGCGGGCCGTGCACCGGCCAGCCCTCAGACTTCATTGCCTTCGCCACGGCGATCCATCGTTGGCTCGGCCCGAAGGCGCCGACCCCGGCGTTGTACTGCCAGTGCCGATCGAGCGCCTCGAGAAACTCGTGCACCCGCTCACCCGGCACATTGCGGTGGATCAGCGCCTTCGGCAGGCGCTCGGCGACGATGCTCGGGCGCTCCAGCTCGGCGAGCCGCAGGCTCACCGTGAGCGATTGCGGGCCCTCACGCGTGATGGCGACCCAGGAGCACACGCGGCCGATCTCGTTGCAGGTTCCCTCGACGAGGGTGCCGGCGGGTTGAAGGCGGGCGGACATCCGTTTCCAGTTTTCGAGAACCTCGGCCTCGTTGTACTGCCGCAGCACGTTGAAGGCGCGGATGATGATGGGATCGCGTCCGGGAACCTCGAAGCCGCCCAGCCGAAAGCTCACGCCCGGCTTTGCCCGCTCACTGGCTTTCTTCACGCGTTCCGGGTCGATCTCGATGCCGACAATCTCGACATCGGGCCGGATTCGCTCGAGCCGGTCATAGAGCTCGAGACTCGTCGTGGCGCTCGCGCCGTAGCCGAGGTCGACCACGAGAGGGTCGTCGGCGTTGCGCAGCGCGGGCAGGGTGGCGATCCAGCGGTCGACGCGTCGGAGGCGGTTGGTGCCGGTGGTGCCTCGTGTGACGCGCCCTTCAACCATGCCCCCATTCTCTCGCCGTTGAATCGGACTCTCGCGCTCGCCGATTCAACAGCGAGAGTCCGATTCAGCAGCACAACGAGGGGTTTTCGGCGCCACGAGCCGACTGCAAAACGCCCTATTGTGCCGAAACCGCATCGCGAGTACATTCAACTCAATAGTTGAATGAGAACGGATGAGATGCCCACCGACCAGCTGAGCCGCACCTTCGCGGCCCTCGCCGACCCCACGCGGCGCGCCATGCTCGCGCGCCTGTCGCAGGGCGAGGCGACGGTCGGGCAGCTCGCCGAGCCATTCGAGCTCACCTTCGCAGCGATCTCGAAGCACCTCGGGGTGCTCGAGTCCGCGGGTCTGGTGAGTCGCGGTCGCGACGCGAGGTATCGGCCGGCGCGACTGGATGCGGCGCCGCTCGCGGCGGCATCCGACTGGATTGGCGACTACGAGCAGTTCTGGAAAGACAGCCTCGGCGCCCTCGACACCTACCTCACCCGCTTACAAGAAGGAGAACGATCATGACCGACGGATTCACCGTTACCCGTTTCATCGCCGCCCCGCGCCAGCTCGTCTGGGACGCCTGGACAAAGCCGGAGCACTTCTCCGTGTGGTTCGGCACCGAGGACGTCGAGGTGCCGCTCGAGTCGCTGGTGATGGATGTGCGGGCCGGTGGCAAGCTCGCCGCCGTCATGCTGCTGCCGGACGGCAACCGCATTGACTGGGACGGCGAGTACCGCGTCGTCGAGCCGATCTCCCGTATCGAGTACGTGCTCTCCGACCAGCCGCTCGTGCCGGGTCTCGACCCGGTCGTCACCACCTTTAGCGACGTGGAGGACGGCACCGAGGTCTCGCTGTTCCAGCCCGGCTACGGCTTCAGCGACGAGCAGATCGCCGCGACCGTCGCCGGCTACAACGCCTTCTACGATGCGCTCGAGAAGGTCGTCGCCTCGATGCATCAGTAGGCTGTTTGCATGACGTACACGCTGATCCTGCTTCGCCACGGCAACTCCGACTGGAACCAGAAGAACCTCTTCACCGGCTGGGTCGACGTGCGCCTCAGCGAGCAGGGCGTCGCGGAGGCGAAGCGCGCGGGCGAGCTGCTTGCCGCATCCGGCCTCAAGCCGACCATTCTCTACACGAGCCTGCTGACCCGCGCGATCCAGACCGCGAACCTTGCGCTCGAGACGGCAGACCGCCTGTGGATTCCGGTTAAGCGCAGCTGGCGCCTCAACGAGCGCCACTACGGCTCGCTGCAGGGACTCGACAAGGCTGAGACCCTCGCAACCTATGGCGAGGAGAAGTTCATGGAGTGGCGTCGCAGCTTCGATGTGCCGCCGCCCGTGCTGGCCGACGACGCCGAGTACAGCCAGGTGCACGACGAGCGCTATGCGAACATCGACGGCGAGATCCCCCGCACCGAGAGCCTCAAGATCGTCATCGATCGGATGCTGCCCTACTGGGAGTCCGACATCATCCCGTCGCTGAAGAACGGCGACACCGTTCTCGTCACCGCTCACGGCAACTCGCTTCGCGCGCTGGTCAAGCACCTCGATGGCATCTCGGACGACGCGATCGCGGAACTCAACATCCCCACCGGAATCCCGCTGGTCTACGAGCTGGATGACAACTTCGTGCCCACAAAGCCGGCCGTCTACCTCGACCCTGAGGCTGCAGCCGCGGGCGCGGCCGCTGTCGCGGCCCAGGGGGCAAAGAAGTAGGTCTAGTCTTCGAGCGGCTCCGGCTCGTCTGCCTCATCCGTCTCGTCGACCAGGCGCTCGTCGTGCTCGCCTTCGTCATGCTGCTCGAAGGCGCCGCGTGAATCCACGTCGATGGTGTTTTCCGGAATCAGAGACGATGGGTCGTCCGGCGGCATTCCATAGATCGTCACTGGTCGACCTCCTCGGGCTTCTCGGTTTTCGGGTCAACGGGCTTGGGCACGGACTGGGCTCCACCGCCGACGACTTCCTGCTCTGGACTGGGTTCGCTGTAACTCATGGGTCAAGCCAACGCCCACAGCAGTGCAGGGTCGGTGAATCTCAGCGACCTGCCAGCGGTCTCCAAGCTGCTTCGCACTGGTCAGCGTTTGGCTGCGCGGCGCTCGCGCTGCCCGACGACGAGTACCCATACGAACACCAGCACCAGGATCACCATGAGGCAGCGTGCTGCCCAGCGGAAGGCGAGCTCGGTCGGGTCGCCGGTCTGGTCGATCCAGGTGCGCAGGATCAGGGTGACTCCGCGGCGAGGCCCCATCTGGCTGCGCGCGTGAGCGTCCGTTCCGAGGGACGTGGCGACCCCGGTGCCGACGAGTGTGAGGAAGAAGACGGCTCCCGCGGTCACGAAGGCATTGACCGCTCGCCCCGTCAGCTTCTTCCACAGCATGTGCACGAGCGTGATCAGGGGCCACATGACAAGCGTTCCCGCGATCCAGCCCAGCGCCGCCACGGCGAAACCGATACCGGCTCCGACCGCGAGCGGGAGCCACAGGGGCGTCCAGTCACCATTAACCCCTGCCTCGATAGAAAAGCAGAAGCCGCCGATGATCTGGAGGCCAACGCTGATTCCGAGCGTTGCGAAAACGCGCGGATAGCCCTCGATGTCGTCGTCGGTGACTGAGCCGGAGAAGGCAACCATCGGATTGAAGAGCAGCGAGAGAACGATGCCGATGAGCGCGTTGATGGCGAGAACCTGGGTGAGGCCGGCACCGAACTCCGGCGTGGTGTCGGCATGCGGGTAGGCCGCTGCCTGCCCGGAGATCGCAATGACACTGAGCACCAGCGCGAGGTAGATCGGAATCGAGCTGCGCACGTCGTCGCCGATCGCAAACAGCCACTCGACGAACCTGATCATTCGCGCTTCTTCTGTCGCCGCTTTGCGATTCGCACGATCCACGCGAGATCGAGTGCCAGCACCACGATCAGCAGGCGGGCCACCCAGGCGAAGACCTGCTGCTCGGCGTCACCCTGCACCGTGAACAGCACCTGAGCGAAGAGCACGAGCCCCACAATGCCCTTCGCCGTCGTGCCTGCGCCGGTCATGTTCGGCACCCCATAGCCGGCCAGCACGATCATGATCGCGAGCGGCACGATCACGAGCAGCAGCAGCGCGACCGCGGGGCGCGATGAGTCGACCCGGCCACCAGAGAGCTTCGCCCCGATCCAGCTGAGCAGCAACCTCACGGGCGCGATGAAGAACATGCCGAAGAGCACGGCGAGAAGCATGCACGCGGCCCCGATTGCCGTGATCAGCAGCGCCCCCTCGAGAACGTCGTCCCAGTCGTTCTCGGCGACCGCGACGCCGAGCTGGATGACGAGCACGCCGAAAAACTGGATGACTATCACGCCGATGGCATCGACGAAGCCGCGGTCGGTCATGCCCTGCCAGCGCTGCACCGAACCGCTTTCTCCCGAGCCAAGCGGATCAGGCAGGTCGGTCCAGCGCCATGAGAGTACGAAACCAGCCAGGGCGTTGGGAATCGCAAGCCAGAGCAGCACGGCGAAGATGCCGTCCTCCTCGCCGGAGTACTGCACGATCGCCAAGACCGGGGCAACGAGCGCGAGGAGGCCGAGCAGCCATGCGGCTACCCGATAGCGGTCAGGCCTGAGCAATGCTTTCATCTCGAACAGCGTATCGGGCTGCGATACTCACCCCCTGTTTGGGGGTATACGGGTGCATACTGGAGATAGACGCACCCGCCGGAGAGGAGCCCGAGATGTCGCTATTCAAAACGCGCCGCGACCGACGCTCTGCACCCGTGGTCGAGCGTATCGCCGCATCCTTCGATTCCAACGACACGGATGCCGCCACGGCATCCGCCGAGGGCGTCACGCTCGACATGTTTGTCACCTTCATCGCCCACGTCGGCCAGCCGCAAACACCGAGTTCTGAGCACGAGCGCATCGCCCAGCAGCTGGGCTTCCCTGCGGGGCGCCACGATCTCATCCGTAACCTATGGATGATGCGCGTCTACTCGTCACCGACGCTCGCGCGAGAGTTTGGGGAGCGTCTCGACGAGGCTCGCAGCCGCCTCGGCTAAGCCTCGATTGCCTGTTTTCTGCGGCGACTAGCCACGGCCAATGGCACAGCGCTCGCCCCTATCCCGGCCAGCGCCACCCGTGCAACCCAGGCGAGCGGCTGCGAGACGATGCGGGCGTCTTCCGACTCGAGGCCGGTGACGAGTACGAAGATGGCCGTCCAGGCCTCACCGCGCGGGCTGCCGCCCGTGTCGATGCTGGTCGCCAGCACAAGCGACGTTGCAAAGACGCTGACCGACAGCAGCAGCGTCGCCCCGGCGACCGTCTCTGTGTCCCGGCCATGGCCGGCGAGCGCCCGAAGAAGGGTGAGCAGCGGCATGAGGGTGAGGAAGCTTCCGATGACGCCGAGCAGCACCGCAGCCCCAGCCATCGCCGCGATAAGCAGCGCGACCGGGAAGGTGGTGAGGTCCGCGTCGACGAACTGGGTCGCGACCGCCGATGCGAAGAGGACCACCACGTAGGCAAGCGCGATGAGGGCTGTGTCGGCGAAGGTGCGCTTCCACGCGGAATTCATGAAGGCGGCGTCGGCATCGGTGAGCCGCAGGGGGTAGAAGCGCGGACTGAGCGCGAGCCCCGCCGCCACGGCCGGAAGCAGCAGCCACAGCATTGCCGTGGTGAAGTCGTCAGCGTCAACGAGCAGCCACGCGCCGAATATCGCCGGAAGGCAGACGGCGAAGGCAAGGAGCCTGAGGCGGGGGCGCAGCGACCGGCTAGGCGTCGGAGCGGTCATTCGTCTCTGCGGGCAGTTCGATTTCGTCGTCGCGCCCTGCTTGCTGTAGGTCTGCGGCCTCGGAGCGGCCGGTGCCGCCCACGCTCATGTCGTCGGTGGCGCCGTCCATGACGGGCTCGCTCAGCTCTGCGGGATCTTTGCTCATGTGCTTAGACAACGCCCGTGAGCGCGTTCGGCGCAAGTGAACCCAGCGGTCTGGCAGCTACTGCTCTTCGCCGTCGCGTGGCACGGGGTTCGGTACCCGCTTGGACGCCGCCCGCGCGATCTTGTAGCCCCGGGTGCTCGCGGCAGTGAACGCGATGATTTCGATCACGAACAGCGCGGAGATCGCCCGTGCCACCCACCGAAAGGCGAGCGTAGTCGGGTCTCCCGTCTGATCGAGCCAGAGCCACACGAGGGCCACGAGTCCTGCGCCCCTGGTGCCGCCCGAGCCACGATGGTCGTAGTCAGTGCCCAGAGTCGCCGTTACTGCGAGGGCTGACAGCGTGAGGAAGATGATGCTGCCGTGCACCACCAGCATGTTTACCGCTCGCCGCGTGATTACCCTCCACAGCGCACCGATAAGGCTGATCAGCGGCCAGATCACGAGCATGGTGGCGAGCCATGCGAGCAGCATCATGATCAGGGGAAGCGCCCCGCCGAAGACTAGAGGTGAGAAAATCCAGGTCCACTCGCCGATGGAGTAGGCAATGGTGAGGGGGATTCCGACGACTACCTGCACCGCGATCAGCAGGCCAAACATCGGCCAAATGCGCAACGCGGCACTGGCAGCGCCCATCGATTCGTCTCGATTCTCGGAATCGTCGATCGCGATTGGCATCGGGTTGAAGGTGAGTGCGACCGCGAAACCGACCAGGGCATTCATAGCGAGAATGAGGCCGGGGCCGACCCTGAACTCCGGCGTCGTGTCTTCGTGCGGATACGCCAGTGCCTGACCGTAGGTGGCGACGAGCGCCAGCACTGCCGCAACCGCGAACGGGAGGGTGCTGCGCAGTTGTCCGTACTGAGGAGCGATGAGCCAGCGAAAGAAGCGCACGAGACGACCCGGCTGAGGCACGACAGGGCCGATCGGCTCGAAGTGCCGTACTTGCCTGGGCCCGGTTCGCCGTCGACTCTTACTCACGCGTCGACGCTCGTTCATGCGGTCAGCGTAGCGCCAACCGTGGCGAGCTACTCCGACGCGACCCAGTCGCCCGTGGCCAGGTACTGCACCTTCTTGGCGATCGAGACGGCGTGGTCGGCGAAGCGCTCGTGGTAGCGCGATGCGAGGGTAGCGTCGACGGTGTCGACCGCGCCGCCCTTCCACGTCTCGCCGAGTACCTTGTCGAACACGCTGAGGTGCAGCGCGTCGATGCGGTCGTCGTCGTTGCGAATCTCCTCGGCGAGGCGCACGTCTTCGGTCTTCAGCAACTCAACGAGCTTCTGCGCGATCGCGACATCGAGCGACCCGAGCTCGGCGAAGGTGCCGCGCAGGCTCTTCGGCACGACCTTGTCGGGAAAGCGGTAGCGGGCGAGCTGGGCGATGTGCTCGGCCATGTCACCCATGCGCTCGAGCGAGGCCGAGATGCGCAGCGCACTCACCACGATGCGCAGGTCACGGGCGACCGGCTGCTGACGGGCGAGGATGTTGATGGCGAGCTCGTCGAGCTCGAGGGCCGCGACGTCGATCTTGTCGTCGTCGGCGATCACCTGCTCTGCCAGCGACACGTTCGACTCGTTGAATGCGCGGGTGGCATTGTCGATAGACACGGCGACGAGGTAGGCGATCTCAACGAGCCGCTCCTGAACCTCGCGCAGTTCCTGCTGGAATACCTCACGCATTGCAATTCCCTTTCGAACGCTGGCATGGGTCACCAGCACAGTCGGGGCAACGATGCCCTCACGAGGTTAACAACAGGTGTTGCACGACTGAACATCTGTCGGTGTCTCGCTGGATTCGGGCCTCAGCGGCTCCCGGCCGTCATTGGGTTACTAATCTAGTCGCTATGGACTCAGCCCTGCTGGTGCCCCTGTCGCTGGTCTTCGGCGTCATCGTGGGCATTGGCGTCACCATCCTCGTCATGGCCGCCGCATCGCGCGGCCAGCGAGCCGTCGACGTCAGTTCGCAGGGCGTACCCGATGGGGTCGACCAGGTAATCCAGGCGATGGACTCGGCGGGTGTCGTGGTTGACCCGTCGAACAACGTGCTCGCGGCCAGCCCCGGAGCCCTCGCCCTCGGCCTGGTCTGGAACCACGCGCTTATCCACCCGGAGCTCGTGGATGTCATTCGCGCGGTGCGCCGCAATGGTGAGCCGATAGCGCAAGAGCTGCACCTCGCTCGCGGCCCCTTTGGCGAGGCCAGCATCTACCTGTTCGTGCGCGTCGCCCGTCTCGGCTCGCGCTACATCCTCGTGCTCGCCGACGACCGCACCGAGTCGTACCGCCTCGACGACGTGCGCCGCGACTTCATCGCCAACATCAGCCACGAGCTGAAGACGCCTATCGGCGCTGTCGGGCTTCTCGCCGAGGCGCTCGTTGAGGCCTCGAAAGACGCGGACCAGGTGAAGAGATTCGCCAAGCGCCTCACCAAGGAGGCGGAGCGCCTCGCCCGCATCACACAGGAGATCATCGAGCTCTCGCGGCTGCAGGCCGCGGATGCGCTGACCAAGCCCGACCTCGTCGAGATCGACGAGGTAGTGGCCCAGGCCATCGATCAGAACCGGGTGGCGGCGGATCGCCACAGCATCCGTCTCATCAGCGGCGGGGATGCCGGAACCGAGGTCTACGGCGATGAGGCGCTGCTGCAGGTTGCCCTGCACAACCTCATTGCCAACGCGATTCAGTACTCGCCAGAGGGCTCCCGGGTCGGCATCGGCGTCACCCTGAGCGACGGCGTGGTCGAGATCGCCGTCACCGATCAGGGCATCGGCATCGAGGAGTCCGACCGTGAGCGCGTCTTCGAGCGCTTCTACCGTGCCGATGCGTCCCGCTCGCGCCACACCGGCGGATCCGGACTCGGCCTCAGCATTGTCAAGCACGTCGCGCAAAACCACGGCGGCGACGTTCGCCTGTGGTCGCAGCACGGCAACGGATCAACCTTCACCATCCGCCTGCCGGCGGCAAGCCACGCGGCAGCGGCAAGCCTAGGAGCACTAGAAGCATGACCAGAATCCTCATTGTCGAAGACGAGCCCTCGCTGAGCGAGCCGCTCGCCTACCTGCTGGGACGCGAAGGCTACGAGACGACTATCGTCGCCGACGGCAATGCCGCGGTTGCCGAGTTCGACCGCAACGGCAGCGACCTCGTGCTGCTCGACCTCATGCTGCCCGGCATGCCCGGCACCGAGGTCTGCAAGGAGATCCGCACCCGATCCGCGGTGCCGATCATCATGCTGACCGCGAAGGACAGCGAGGTTGACATCGTTGTTGGACTCGAGCTGGGGGCCGACGACTACGTCACGAAGCCGTACTCCACCCGTGAGCTGCTTGCCCGCATCCGCGCGGTTCTTCGTCGCAAGACGGAGCCCGAGACCGAGAACGACACGGTTCTTGAAGCCGGTGACGTGCGCATGGACATCGAGCGCCACACCGTGTCGGTGTCAGGAGCCGATGTGGCCATGCCGCTCAAGGAGTTCGAGCTGCTCGAGCTGCTGCTGCGCAATGCGGGGCGCGTGCTCACGCGCGGCCAGCTGATCGACCGTATCTGGGGCGCCGACTATTTCGGCGATACCAAGACGCTCGACGTGCACATCAAGCGCATTCGCTCGCGCATCGAGAAGGTGCCGTCGGAGCCGACGATGCTGGTGACCGTACGCGGGCTCGGGTACCGCTTCGAGTCGTAGGCGCTACGGTGCGGGCGTTGCGCTCTCGGTGGGCGTAGCGACCGGGGTGGGCGTGGCTGTCACGCTCGGCAGGGGCGAGGGCAGCAGATCGGTGTAGGCCGCAGTCTCGCCGTCGAGCACCGGCACCTGCACCTGCTGGCCCTGGTTGTCGCCGTACTGCACGTAGATCGGAATGGTGCCGCCAACGGTCGCACCGGCGTCACGCAGAATTGCGACCGCCTCATCATCGTCGCCGCCGACGTGCACGGAGCTGTTCGCATCGACCTCGACCGTCAGGGTCTGCTTGTCGCCGCTCGCGTCTTCGTACTGAAAGTCGACCGTTGCCGATGAGCTGCCCGCGTTGATGATCGACATGACGAGAGCCACGTCTTCGCCGTTGTCGCTGAGGCCGAGCAGGTTGCGCACCTTGACATCGCCGACGTTGGCGGCGACGCCATCGCTCGGCTGGTAGTGCACGAGGGTGCCGGTGGTGGCGAACAGCGTGCAGCCGGAGGTGCCGAGAAGAAGTGCTCCAGCGAGAGCAACGGATGCCACAAGACGCGTCTTCACGGGCCCTCCAAGGTGAAAGAAAAAGCGGGTGAATCCCGCGGAAACCTAGCGTCGAGCCTACCGCATCAGCCCACCGAGCCGGACTTCGCGAGAAGGCCGCGTGGTAAACTTGGGGGTCTTGCGAGAGGACTCCACACCATGTTGTTCGAGGTCGGCGAAACCGTCGTATACCCCCATCACGGAGCCGCAACCATCGTCGAGGTGAAGAAGCGGGTCATCAAGGGCCACGAGAAGCTCTATCTCAAGCTCAATGTCAAGCAGGGCGACCTCGTCATCGAGGTTCCAGCCGAGAACGTCGACCTGGTGGGCGTTCGCGATGTCATCGGCAAGGACGACCTCGACAGGGTGTTCGAAGTGCTGCGCGCCCCCTTCGTTGAAGAGCCGACCAACTGGTCGCGCCGCTTCAAAGCCAACGGGGAGAAGCTCGCCTCTGGCGACGTCATCAAAGTCTCGGAGGTGGTGCGCGACCTGTGGCGTCGCGATCAGGACCGTGGACTCAGCGCCGGTGAGAAGAGCATGCTCGCCAAGGCCCGCCAGATTCTCACCTCCGAGCTCGCCCTCGCCGAGAAGACCGACGAAGAGAAGGCGGCGAGCATTCTTGACGAGGTGCTCGCGTCCTAATGTCTGACGCACGGGTCGCGGTCATCGTCGTCGCCGCGGGCTCCGGCACGCGCCTGGGGCGACCAGAGCCGAAAGCCTTCGTGCGGGTCGGGGCGCGAACGATCCTCGAGCACGCGCTTGAGACCGTTTTCGCGCTCGCGGAGCCGGCGCAGGTCATCGTCGTCGCACCGGCGGCACAGGTGACCGAGGCGACGGGGCTCGCGAAGGCGACTGCCGCATCCGCTGCGTCGTACGTGTCGGTGGTCGCCGGCGGTGACACCCGCCAGCAGTCGGTTGCCGCAGGGCTTGCCCAGCTCAACCCGGACGTCGAGGTCGTGCTCGTTCATGACGCTGCCCGCGCCTTCACCCCGGTCGCGCAGTTCGCGGCCGTCATCAGCGGGGTACGCGAGACCGGCGGGGGAGTCATTCCCGGGCTGCCACTGGCGGACACCGTGAAGCAGACCGACTGGACAGGCCGGGTCGAGAGCACCCCCGATCGCTCCACGCTCGCCGCAGTGCAGACACCGCAGGGGTTTCCCCGCGAGGCGCTGCTCGCCGCCTACGCCACGGCGACGGAGGACCACACTGACGACGCGTCGGTGTTCTCGTCGCACGGGGGAGCGGTAACCGTCATTGACGGTGACCCGCTCGCCTTCAAGATCACGACCCCGTGGGACCTGCGTCGGGCCGAGGGACTGGTGGTCCCTGGTGCGACCGGCGAGACTCGGGTCGGGACCGGCATCGATGTGCACGCCTTCGACGAGTCGCGTCCGCTCTGGCTCGGCGGCGTCTACTGGCCGGCCGAGGCTGGCCTCGCCGGGCACAGCGATGGGGATGCCGTCTGCCACGCCATCTGCGACGCCCTGCTCAGCGCCGCCGGTCTTGGTGACATCGGAACCCGCTTCGGCACCGCCGACTCCCGCTTCATCGAGGCGCATGGCGACGTGTTCATCACCGAGACGCTCGAGCTCGTGCATGGGGCGGGCTTCACCGTTGGCAATGTCGCCGTGCAGGTGGTGTCGAACAAGCCAAAGGTGGCACCGCGCCGGGTCGAACTGGAGGCGAGGCTCTCCGCGCTGGTGGGCGCGCCGGTGAGTGTCTCGGCGACGACGACGGATGGGCTGGGGTTCACCGGGCGCTCTGAGGGGATCATGGCCAGCGCTACCGCGCTACTGAATGGCTAAACTTGCGCAGTGACTGTACGGCTCTACGACACCAAGGCGCAGGCCCTCACTGACTTCGTCCCCCTCGAAGAGGGCAAGGCAGGCATATACGTCTGCGGCCCGACGGTGCAGTCGTCGCCGCACATCGGCCACCTGCGCTCCGCGCTCGTCTACGACCAGCTGCGCCGCTGGCTGACCTACCGCGGCTACGACGTGACGCTCGTGCGCAACGTCACCGACATCGACGACAAGATTCTCGCTAACGCCACCGAGCACGACCCGTGGTGGGCGCTGGCCTACCGCTTCGAGCTCGAGTTCAGCTCCGGCTACCGCCGCATTGGCATTCAGGCGCCCACCTATGAGCCCCGCGCCACGGCCTCGGTCACCGAGATGCAGGCCATCATTCACCGGCTGATCGAGCGGGGTCATGCCTATGCGGCATCCGATTCGTCTGGTGATGTCTACTTCGACACGAAGAGCTGGCCTGCCTACGGCGAGCTGACGCGCCAGAAGCCAGAAAACATGGAAGCAGCGACGGATGCCGACCCGCGCGGCAAGCGCGACCCCCGCGACTTCGCCCTGTGGAAGGGCCACAAGACCGGTGAGCCGCAATCAGCGTCGTGGCCGTCGCCCTGGGGCGCCGGCCGGCCCGGATGGCACATCGAGTGCTCGGCCATGAGCTCGCGCTACCTCGGCTCCGCCTTCGACATTCACGGTGGAGGGCTCGACCTGCGGTTTCCGCACCACGAGAACGAGCTCGCCCAGTCGACCGCTGCGGGGGATGACTTCGCCAGCCTCTGGGTGCACAACGGCCTCGTCAATGTCGATGGCCAGAAGATGTCGAAGTCGCTCGGCAACTCGATCTTCGCCAGCGAGTTTCTCGACATGGCCCGCCCGCTCGTGGTGCGCTACTACCTCGGCTCTGCGCACTACCGCTCGACGATCGACTACCACGACGGCGCTCTTATCGAGGCGGAGGCCGCGATGGAGCGCATCGAGACCTTCATCGACCGCGTCGACCGTCGCCTTGCGGACACCCGGTTTGAGGGTGCAGGCCTGCCGGTCGTGCCCGAGGCTTTTGCGGCGGCAATGGACGACGACCTCTCAGTTCCGCAGGCAATCGGGGTGCTGCACGAGACCGTGCGCGCGGGCAACGCCGCTCTCGACAACGAAGATCTGCAGTCGGCCGCGAACGCGCGCGGCGAGGTTCTGGCCATGACCGAGGTGCTCGGAATCAACCCGCTGGCACCCGAGTGGGCTACCGTGGGGGCAGCAGACACAGATCGCGCGCTCGCAGCTCTTGTCGAGCGACTCATCGAAGACCGCAACGCCGCACGCGCGGCGAAGGACTTCGCGGCAGCGGACCGAATCCGCGACGAATTGGCAGCGGCTGGCATCTCAGTCGAAGACGGACCCACGGGTTCACATTGGAGCATCGCATGAAAGGCCAGAGCAAGCCTCGCGCCGGAGCAGTTCGCAAGGCGAGCACGGGCAAGCAGGTAGGGTCGGGCGGCCAGGGTCGCCAGGCACTCGAGGGTCGCAAGCCCACCCCCAAGGCGGAGGATCGCCCGTATCACCCCGCAGGAAAGCGCAAGGCCGCGGCCGAGCGCTTCGAGGCGGCCGGCGGCAAGAAGTCGACCCAGCCGCGCCGCCCCGAGACGGGCACCGTGCAGCAGCAGGACCGTCAGCGTCGCGTGAAGTCGGGTGACGAGTCGGAGATGGTCACCGGCCGCAACTCGGTGCTCGAGGCGCTGCGCGCCAAGATTCCCGCGACGACGCTGTACGTCGCCACCCGCATCGAGTACGACGACCGGGTGAAAGAGGTGCTCAAGCTCGCGACGAGCCGCGGAATCCCGATCCTCGAGGTCATGCGCCCCGAGCTCGACCGGCTTGCCGGCTTCGACTCCGTGCACCAGGGGCTCGCGCTCAAGGTGCCGCCCTACGAGTACGCCCACCCCATGGAGCTGCTCGACAAGCTGACTGCTGCCGGCAAGGTTCCCCTGCTCGTAGCGCTGGATGGCATCACCGACCCGCGCAACCTCGGGGCCATCATCCGCTCGGTCGCCGCGTTTGGCGGCCACGGCGTGATCGTGCCGCAGCGGCGCTCGGTGGGCCTCACCGCATCCGCGTGGAAGACGTCGGCCGGGGCCGCGGCTCGCACCCCCGTGGCGATGGCTGCAAACCTCACCCAGACGATCAAGGCCATGAAAGAGCGCGGGGTGTTCGTGCTCGGCCTCGCCGGCGACGGCGACGTGTCGCTGCCGAACCTCGCCCTCGCGAAGGAGCCCGTGCTCATCGTCGTCGGCAGCGAGGGCAAGGGGCTCTCGCGCCTGGTGACCGACAACTGCGACGCGGTGGTCTCGATTCCGATCTCGCAGACGACCGAGTCGCTCAACGCGGGCATCGCAGCGAGCGTCACGCTCTACGAGATCTCGAAGCTCCGGGCTGCGGCGAAGAAGAAGTAATCCAGTCGATCGGCATGACGCGGCGGCGTGTACGTCGCGTCATGCGTCGGTAGCGGTATAACTCGGCGCCCGCAACGTCAACCGCATCGACGCCGGGCAGGGACCGGCGTCAATAAGCTCAGACGTTCTTGCGCCAGTCGTCGTCGTCATCATCCGCACCTACGATCTCGGTCGGTGCGGTGAAGGTGCCCGTCGGGGGGTCGATGAGCGTCGCCTCGTCGCGCCGGTGCCGCAGCACATTGTCGATGTAGCTCTGCACCGCCTCGGCCAGTGGAACGTCGCGCTTCTGGTTCTGCGAGATGTACCAGCGGTGGTCGAGCAGCTGGTGAAAGACCTCGGCCGGCTCGAGCCGTCCCTGCAGTTCTTTTGGAATGGCACGGATGACCGGTTCGAACACCTGCGCCACCCACTCGTGCGCGGCCATCTCTTCATCTGCGCCGGCCTCGCCGTAGGTCGCAATGTAGGAGTCGAGGTCGTTGAGCAGCCGCCGGGCCTGGTTCTCCTGAGCGTCGAGCCCGGTGAGGCGCAGCAGGCGGCGCTGGTGGTGACCGGCGTCGACGACCTTGGGCTGGATCCGCACCTGCGTTCCCGTGGTGTCCGTGCGGATCGCGAGTTCTTCGATGTCGAAGCCGAGGTCGTTAAGGCGCTCGACGCGCTGGTTGATGCGCCAGCGCTCGGACTGCGAGAACTCCTCGCTGCCGGTCAGCTCCTTCCAGAGCGTGCGGTACTGGGCGACGATGCCGTTACTGATCTCGACCGGGTCGACATCGCCCTGCAGGCGACCTCCGGCCTGCAGGTCGAGAAGCTCGCCGGCGATGTTGATGCGGGCGATCTCGAGGTCGTTCTCTCGCTGTCCGTTCGAGAGGCCACCGGCGTACAGCTGACCGGTCTCGGCATCGACGAGGTAGGCAGCGAAGGCGCCGGCGTCACGACGGAACAGGGTGTTCGAGAGTGAGACATCACCCCAGAAGAAGCCGATGATGTGCAGGCGCACGAGCAACACCGCGGCCGCGTCGACGAGGCGGGTGGCGGTGTCGGGGCGCAGGGTCTGCGAGTAGAGCGCGCGGTAGGGCAGAGAAAACTTGAGGTGCCGGGTCACCAGTACCGACTCGAGGGGCTCGCCGTCTGCCGTCGTGCGGTTGGTGATGACGGCGACCGGATCGACGCAGGGAATATCCATGCGCTGCAGGGTGCGCAGCATGTCGTACTCGCGCTTGGCCAGCTCGCCCGAGGTCTCTTTGATGGCGACGACGTAGCCGCTGAGGTGCACGAACCGCACGAGGTGACGGCTGATGCCCTTCGGTAGCGCGGCGATGTTGCTATCGGGCCAGAGCTCGAGGGGCACCGCCCACGGAAGATCGAGCAGCGCCGGGTCAATGGTCGCCGCGGTGATGTTGAGTGAGCCGCTCACAGTGCCTCCTTAACAGGATCGAGCCTGCCGAGAGAGATCTCGACAGGCTCGATCACCGTGAAACTACTTAGCTTCGACAGCCTTCTTCGAGAGGCGCAGGCCGCTCTCGGTGTCGAAGACGTGGATGTGGTCGGGCTCCGGGGTGATGAAGACCTTGTCGCCGGCGTTCGGGTGGCTGCGGCCATCGACGCGCACGACGATGTCGACGCGCTTCTCGTCGATCGTGGTGTGGCCGTAGAGGTAGCCGTCAGCGCCGAGCTCCTCGACGACATCGACGTCAACCGGCAGGCCCTCGCCCGAGGTCGTCACCTTGACGTCTTCGGGGCGAACGCCGATGGTGACCTTCTTGGCCGAGGTGCCACCGAGGGTGTCGCGGTCGACCTTGGCGACAGCGGTGCCGAACTTGAGGCCGCCGTCGACGATGTCAGCGTCGAAGAGGTTCATGGCGGGCGAGCCGATGAAGCCGGCGACGAAGACGTTGACCGGGCTCGCGTAGAGGTCGCGCGGGGTGCCGACCTGCTGCAGAACGCCGTCCTTGAGAACCGCGATGCGGTCGCCCATGGTCAGCGCCTCGGTCTGGTCGTGCGTGACGTAGACCGTGGTGACGCCGAGGCGGCGCTGCAGCGAGGCAATCTGGGTGCGGGTCTGCACGCGCAGCTTGGCGTCGAGGTTCGACAGCGGCTCGTCCATGAGAAACACCTGGGGCTGGCGAACGATCGCGCGGCCCATGGCAACGCGCTGGCGCTGACCACCCGAGAGTGCCTTCGGCTTGCGGCCCAGGTAGGGCTCGAGGTCGAGAAGCTTGGCAGCCTCGAGAACGCGGCTGGCGCGCTCGTCCTTGGCGACGCCGGCGATCTTGAGCGCGAAGCCCATGTTCTCGGCAACCGTCATGTGGGGGTACAGCGCGTAGTTCTGGAACACCATTGCGATGTCGCGGTCCTTCGGGGGCACATCGGTGACGTCGCGGTCGCCGATGAGCACGCGGCCGTCGTTGACCTCTTCGAGGCCGGCGAGCATGCGCAGCGAGGTGGACTTTCCACATCCAGACGGTCCGACGAGCACGAGGAACTCGCCATCGGCGACGTCAAGCTCGAGGGCGTCGACAGCGGGACGGGTGGAGCCCGGGTAGAGGCGGGTTGCCTTGTCAAAAGTGACAGATGCCATTATTCATTTCTCCTTCACCGGCAGGTACGTGCCGGACGATCCGTTGTGATGGATGGTGGCCTTACCGGCCACCAGAGGCGATTATGCCACATAGGGTGGTAAGGGATTGTCTGGCCAACTCCCAGAGTGCGCCCCTACGATCGACGTTGGCGCCCCGCGCCCCGAGTCATTCTTTTCCTGAGAGGTCCGATGACGTACGAGAGTACGGGTAGCAGCCCCAACCCGCGTCGCGAGGATGCGCGCGAGAAGGCCCGCACGATTCGTGAGCAGCAGAAGAAGCTTGAGAAGCGCAATCGCCTGCTGACCCTCGGAATCATCGCGCTCGGATCCGTTGCCGTCGTCGGCATCGTGGCGATAGTCATCAGCAGCACCATTCGCGACCCCTCCTCTGGCCCGCTCAACATGCGCAGCGACGGCATCATCATCGGTGAGAAGTTCGCCGCGGTAGAGACCCCCGCGATCCGGCCGGGG
>Ga0247732_10000309_pt1 | contig 27261 bp, 53 predicted proteins | sample UWRJL163409C2_FD_180940 | JGI IMG/M metagenome (GOLD analysis project Ga0247732, IMG submission 180940) | Plant litter microbial communities from Arlington Agricultural Research Station in Wisconsin, United States - UWRJ-L163-409C-2 | ecosystem: Environmental > Terrestrial > Plant litter >...
GAGGTTTAGAAACTATTCAAAAAATGAGGCAAATTTCTCAAGGAAATAACCTAGGAAGAGGATCAGCAGCACTAGGATTTTTTGGGGGGCAAACAGCACAAGACAGAGCTATGTATTCACAACTCGGGAAATCGCTTATTTCTTTAGCTTCTAATATTCCTATTCGAAATCAGAAAGAATTTGAAACGTTAGCACATGATCTTTACGATCCTTCTTTGCCAGATGATGCGAGAGAAGGGATTTTGCAAGCCATGGAAGCGATCATTATGGGTAATATGCAGCAGTTTGAAAATGGTCAATCCATGAATAATAATCCTGCTAAATCTAGTGTTAAAAATAATAGACCTCCTATTTCATCATTTATGAGATAAACATGAATAAAATAGAATTTGCTTATCATCCTGAACTTGATCAAAACCCTAACAATATTGCTAAGGTTCAACAAAATCAAAATCAAGATCCTGAAGTTTCTCTTTTAAATCAAATAGCTAATACTTTTCCGAATTTCGATTTAAAAGCAGCTTATGATTCGGGTTATTCTGCTCAAGAGATTGCAGAATATTTAGGAAAACAAACGCAAGCAAGTTCTAATAATTCATCAGATACATCTAATAATTTTGATTTTTCAAGTTTATCTAAAAAGCACCCTAACTTTGATTTTCAAGCGGCTGTTGATGCTGGGTATTCTCCTGAAGAAATCCAAGGGTTTTTGAAGAAAAACAAACCTAAAAAAAGCTTGGGAGAAAAAAGCGCTAGAATCGCAGGACAATATGCTTTAGGTGTTGCTGAAAACGCTTTACTCCCTTATGAACTTGCTGTCGCTCCCCTAGCTTCTAAAGAAGCTCAAAACGTGCAATATCGCGAAACATTGTCTGATGATTTAGAAAGACTCATGGACCAAAAGGCGATGGGTCAATGGGATGAACAGGATCAAGCTTTATATGATAGTATTGTTGAGCAAATTTTAGATCCTCGAAAATCTATGGAAAATGTTCAGACAGCCGATATTGGAGTCAGAGGACTTGCAGAAAAAGCAACAGGTCAAGATTTAAAACCTGAAGGTGTTTTAGAAAAAGCAGCCAACTGGTCGGGTTTAATAAAGGATCCTAGAAAATTAGCTAAATTAGCTCAGTCCGGCATTAAGCTTCCTGATGTTATTAAAGCATTTACTCCTACCGGAAAAGAATCGCTAAGAGGTTTAACAACTGGTGCTGCTTTGGAAATGGCTGAAGCAGGAGAGTTCGGACCTATCGGAACTTTAGCATCTGCGGTCGTCGGGGATGTTTTAGGCCACGGGATTGGAAATACTGCTAAACTAACTAAAAATTTAATCACCAAACCTAAAGAAACTTTAGCAGATGTAGCAGCTAGTTTTACGAAAAAAGACAAATTAGATCTTCAAAAGCAAGTCATTAAAGATTTTCGCGATTCGGGTATTCAAGCAGATCTTGGCTCAATTACAGATAGCGACTTGATAAAATGGACACAATCAAGATTAGCTCAATCTGGTTTAGTCGGAAAAGATTTGAAGCAATTTAGAAATGAATTAACAGATCAAATTAAAGCAGAATATAAAGGGCTTGCAGATGCATTGGGTGAAAGTCGATTCAGCACGATGTATGAAGCAGGTGAATCTTTACGAGCAGCCACTAAAGAAATTAGAGACGCAGATTTAAAATCAGTTAGAAAACTATACGAAAATGCTGCAAATTCTCTTAAAAACGATAAAAATGCCTATGTAGATTCTAGAAGAATTGCAGATTCTATTGAACGAATCGAAAAAGACTTAAGACCTGGAGCAATCAAGTCTGGAGAGCAAAAAGTTGTTTTAGATACTCTTGAAAAATTAAAACAAGATGTTTTTGATTCTTCTGGAAGACCTATGTTTGCTAACGTAAAAGATCTGATTAACAATAAGATTGCTCTACAAGACATCATAAATTATGAAGTTCAAGGCGGTACTAAACAGCTTTTGAAAGGTGTTGTTGCTGATTTAGACAGAGCAATTATTCAACACGGAAAAAACAACCCTACTTTTGCTAAAAACTATATTCAAGCTAATAAGAAATTTGCAGATCATGCAAAAACTTTTAGAAATAAAAATATAGAACAGATTTTATTTGCACAAGACCCTGAAAAAGTCATTAATAAAATGAACTCAATACAAGGCATAAGAGATGTTGGAAAAATATTAAGTAAAACCCCGGAAGGAAAGAAGCTATTTGACGATTTGAAAAGGCTTAAACTTGATAAAGTCATCGGAGATAATTTAATAGATAGCACAACAAAACAAGCAAAACTCGGTACATTTTCTAAATTGTTAGAAAAAGGTAAAAACCGTGATCTTATTAAAGAAATTCTAGATCCTGTTTCTTTTAAAAGATTAGAAAAATTACAAAAAAACTCTGGAAAATTAGCAGATGCAGTACAAAAATTCTATAATGCTTCTCAGAGTGGAGTTGTAGCAGTTGACGCAGCTATCATAGCCAAGGGTATGTCAACAATTGCTAATTTGCTGCAAGGTAATCCATGGCCTATGATGAAAATCGGCGGCGGATTTATCTTCGCTAAAAAAATCGGTAAATTACTTGCAGATCCTGAATTTCTGAAACTTACTGAAGAGGCAATTTTAGCTTCACAAAAAGGAACGGAAAAGCAATTAATAGACTCATTCAGCAAGCTTGGACCTTTTATATTAAAAGCGTTGCAATCTGATGAAGACGAAGATGATAGAGATTTAGGTCAACCCGTGTAATCGACATGCAATATAACATGAAATTAAAGTGATGAAGAAGATACTCATTTTTACTCTGCCATTCTTTGTTTGTTATTGTCTTTGATTACACAACAATCTTTAGAAGCAAATGCACCTTCCAATCTGCATAGTCTTCTATCGATGTCTAAAAGTTTATCGTCCATTTTATCTATTTTTCTGTTTACATCTTCAAATTTCTTATCGATAATTTCAAATTTCTTATCCATTTTTTCTTCAAATTTTTCGAATTTTTTATTTATCTTTTCATTATACAAATAAAACATAGCTAACATTCCGACAAGTATAGGCCAATCTGTCTTAGCTAACATTTGTAGTATATAATCCATTTATTTGTCCTTTTTCTTGTCTTTTTTATCTTTCTTTTCTTGTTGTTTCTTTTCATATCGATGATTCACGATAACAACTCCGCTGCCTGTAACACCTGCGAAAAATAATCTTTTACCATAGTCCTGCAATGGTGGCATCGGTAAAGTTATTAAAAATAAACCTGCTAAACCCATGCAAATATTATAAATTAATAAATCGGGTAGACCTTCTTCGCTATCGCTACTATACGAGCTTTCTTTTTTCGCTTTACAAATGTACGGATGATTAAACTTATATTTTAAAGATTTGATTTCTTTTGCAGTGAGTCTTTGTCCACTTTCTTTTTGTATTTCGTTAAGTACTCTATCAATATACTCGTCTAAGCTAATCGATTTCCCTAAAACTTTTTCTAAATCTTTTTTGCAATCATAGATATTTTCAATACAACTTTGATTGCTTAAATTTAAATTAACTAATTCGTTTACCGCGTCTTGAATATTTCTTACATAATCGGTTTTTTGCTTGGGCGTAATTGCGATCAATCCGGTAGGAGATACAGTTTGAGAACATAAAGCCAAACACAAAACATTTGTAAAAATAGAACGATATAGATACATGCGGACCAAACTTTTTTTGGAGTAAATGTGATTTCTAGGTCTTTTAATATTTGAGTTAAAATCGGTTTAAGGATTACTGTAAAAATTGCCATAAATACAAAATTTGCAATACAGAGTAAAAGATCTTTATTCATGAGGATACTCCCTATACCTTATTTTAAAAGCTCTGGGTTCATGATGTTCTTTTTCTAAGTACTTTTTTTCTAGCAAATCTAATCTAGAGTTAAAGTCTTTCTCAAGCGATTTGCAGTATTTCTCCATTTGAGATGCTAAATAATAGTTTAGTAAAAAATTTATAATTACTAAAACGCTCAATACATATATCCATTCCATTACTTACCTAATTTTTTCAGGTTTTCTTCTTGAATTTCAACGAAGTTTTTAATAAGAGCATTCATTTGCATCGGCAAGCTTAGCTCTAATTTTGTGCATATAATACGTAATCTTAATAGCAATTCCGCGTCTATGACAAACCTAACTTCTTTCTTTTTATCATTAGCCATTATTTTATAAATCTCTATGTTTTAGTATTTTAAGTTATATGTTAATTATTCCACAAACGGGAAATTATTTCAATCTAAATTTGTTTTTAGTTAGATACTTAATAATTTTGCTCTTATTATTAAAATAAAAAATAGAGAGGTAATATGTTTCAAAGTAGCGGTGCACCACTTTACACAGCCGGTTTCGGTATTAGAGCTGAGAATCTAGAAATTCCGTTAATTTCTCCACGTTCTCCAACGGCTTCGGATGTTAATTTTCCAATCGGAAAGCGATGGGTTAATACTGCATTGAATTTAGAATTTGTACTAACTTCGCAAAATTCTGTAGGTGGAGTATTAAGTTCAACGTGGACTGCTTTAGTTCCTAGTGCTACAACAAATATTGCAGCAAACAATATTACAACGGCAGGTACTGTTGCTTCTACGGGTAACGTTTCTACAGCTGGAAACTTAGTAGCTAATACAGCAGGTGGTGGTTTAAGAGTTGCTGAAGGCGCAAACGCAAAGCAAGGCGTAGCAACTTTAGTTGCAGGTACTGTTGTTGTTGCTAATACATCTGTTACTGCAACTAGTAGAATTTTTCTAACAGCTCAAAATTTAGGAACTGTTACAACTCCTTCCGCTCTTTGCATATCTGCAAGAACAGCTAGCACAAGCTTTACAATTTTAGCGTCTCAAGCTACTGATACGTCAACTGTTGCTTATGAAATATTTGAACCAGCTCCATAATAGGTAAAACATGTCTATTTTCCGCGCGGATATTTTACGTACAGCAGCTTTTGGAACTATTTCGGGAACATATTCAGAGGTAGGACCTGCGGTTACTCATAATTTACGTATATTTAAGATAACAAATACGACTGATGCAGATTTAATTTTCAGTTTTGATGCTATCAACGACAATTTATTTGTACCAGCTGGGAGTTTCACTTTATATGATATTTCAGCAAATGCGCCTCCGACAAATTTAATTATGAGCTTGGGCACAGTTTTTTTTGTTAGATCAAATACTTCTGTTCCCACGTCCGGAGACGTCTGGGTAGAAGGTTTATACGCAAAAGGAGAGTAAGAATGAGTCAAGCAGGTTCAGTTTCTGGAGGCGGTGGCGGTGGCGGTGGTAACGTTGTCGGGCCAGCTTCTAGCGTAGACAATGATATTGTTATATTTGATGGAGTCACAGGAAAAGTTATTAAAGACACGGGGATTTCTTCTTTAGCTCCTTCTTTTGTCGGTGATGTATCAACAGGCGGAGACTTTAATCTTCCTGCAACTACGGCTAGCACAGGGAAGTTGACAATCGCCGGTGTTGATTTTTTAAGTAACGGGGGAGATGCTTCTAATACTTTTCTCGGCGGAAATGCTGGTAATACAACAAATACAGCAAGCCAGTGTACAGGTATTGGACAAGATGCTTTAAATGACATTACTACAGCTGTTTTTAATACAGCCGTAGGCAGTTCTTCGATGAATTCTTTAGTTTCTGGGGGTGGAAATACAGCTCTTGGATATGCATCAATGTCTTCTTGTGGAGCCAGTGTCGGAGGAAATACAGCTATCGGTTCAACAGTATTGACAGGAACTTCTGCAAATTTTAATACCGCAATAGGTTTTGCATGCATGTCCCAGGGGGCAGTATCGGGAAATCAAAATGTGGGTGTAGGAGTTTCAACTTTATTAAGTTTGTCTGCAGGAAACGATAATATTGCCTTGGGATATTTAGCTTTGCAAAGCATTACAAGCGGTAGTTCTAATGTTTCAATTGGTACAGTGAGCGGAAGTGGAATTAATACGGGAAGCGGGAATACAGCAGTAGGTCATGATTCTTTTAATAATGCGATCGGCACAGGATCAGCTTCAAATAATTGTTTTTTTGGAGTTAGCGCTGGTTCTAATATAGAAAATGCGACCGGAAATAGTTGTTTCGGTTCTGCTTCTTTATTATCAGGCCAAGGTTCTTATAATTCATGTTTCGGGTTCAATTCAGGTATTAATTACAATGCGAATGAATCAAGTAATATCTGCATAGCAAACTTAGGTGTAGCAAGTGACAATAATACATTGAGAATCGGAACTCAAGGTAACGGAGATAATCAAGTAGATACAACTTTCATTGCAGGAATTTTTGGCGTAACAGTTCCAGCATCTTCACCAGTTGTAATTGATGCAAACGGTCAAATGGGAACCATTGTTTCTTCTGCAAGATTTAAAGAGAATATTAAAGACTTAGAATCTGAAGCCGTTTTAAATCTAAGACCCGTCACTTTCAATTATATCTCGGACAGTACAAAAGAAAACAGCGTTGGTTTGATAGCTGAAGAAGTACATAAAGTTCTTCCGAATTTAGTTATTTTAGATGCTGAAAATAATCCATATACTGTCAAGTACGAGCAATTGTGTATTTATTTGCTTTCAGAAGTAAAGAAACTAAGCGAAAAGGTAATTGAATTGGAAAAAAGAATAGCATGAGCCAAGCAGGTTCATTTTCTTCCTCGGGAGGGGGAGGCAATGTTCGTAATGGACAAGTACAAGCTTTTGGCGGACAAACAATTGATCTTTTAACAGTTCAAAGTAACATGATTTTTACTACTGATAATAGATCTTTTATAGTGACAAATTTGACTACTCGCATTGTCGATTTGCAAGGATTTCCAGAAAGTTCTATAGTTTCAACAGGAGGGTTTAACTCTCCTGATTTTGATAATATATTTTCATTCTCTGGAGTTTTTCCGACTTCAATTGATTCAACAACTACTTATACGACTCAAGCTTTAAATGGTTTGGGTACTGTAGTTCCTCCAAATACATCTCTTTTTATAAATATAGTTTCAACTGCTAGTGACCCTACTGTTTACACAGCTCAAGTTTATTTTTTAGGATTTTACATATAGGAAAATAATATATATGCCGGCTTTCAGTTGGACTAACGTTACAAGTGCTAATAATCCGATCACTTTGGCTCAAGATACAGCGTATTCTTGCAAAGGAAATTCTTTATGTATTTTTAAATTACCTTCTTTCTCAAGTAACGGTTTTCGTGCTCAGATTGTAGGCAATACAGCGAATTGGACATTAACTCAAAATGCTAATCAAACGATTCAAATTAGTCAAACGATGACAACTCCAGGTGCAACAGGAAGTATTTCATCTACTTCTGCTACCGATGTTGTAGAAATTGATTGTATTAATGTTAGTACAGATTTTAGAGCAATTATTTTAAGTGGAAATATAACAATTAATTGAGGTTTTTAAATGGCAACTGGAAATGCACTAAATGCAAATCAGGTAGGTTTACAATCATATGACGGGGCTGGAACTTGGAACGGTAGATCAATCACGGGAACCAGTGGTGTAATTGTTACTAATGGAAATGGAGTTTCTGGAAATCCTACAATTTCTGTATCACCAGGTGGTCTTCCGACAACTGAAGTGACAACCGCAACTCAAGCAATGTCTACTAATAATACATATGTAGCAAATAGAGTGGGGGGAGTTGCATTTACATTACCAGCAATTGCTGCATTCGGGGATGAATTTGAAGTGATAGGAAAAGGTGGCTTGTGGTCAATTGCGCCAGGTTCTGGACAACAAATTATATTCGGAAATTTAACGGGAACAGTAAGCACAGGAGTTTTGACAGCTACTAATCAAAATGACTGTGTACGTCTAAAATGCATAACAGCTAATACAACTTTTATTGTTAAACAAGGCCCGCAAGGCAATCTTACATTGAGTTAGACATGGCATACAATAACGCTATTAATGCAGGTGTGACAGGATTAGTTTCTACAAGTTCTACCGGTGTTTCATCAGGTAGAACAATTACAGGAACAACAGGTCAAGTAATAGTGACAAATGGTAACGGAGTCTCTGGAAATCCTATTATTTCTTTAGATCCTTCCGTCATATCTAATAGAAGCCAAACCGCGGTGACACGTCCTCTAAACACAGCATTTCAAGTTAGTGCTACAAGATGGTCCACTGTGCGCTATGCTATTGATATTTCTACTACAGTTTCTTTGACAGGATCTCAAGTAGGAACTGTAATTTTAGAGATAGCATCAGATGCTGGTTTTACTGCAAACGTTCAAACTATCTTAACTTTTAGTAACGGAAATTCCGGTAGCTTAGTTGTTGGATTAGTTTTAACTCAATTGAGTACAGCTTTACCTTCCGCGGACGTTCCGCCTGCATATTATGTTAGAATAAGAACAGTAAATGTGACAGGAGTTCCAACATTTACTTACAAATCGGGACAAGAAGTATTATTGTAATAAATGTTTTAATGATTTATTTTTCTATTGAAGCGATAATATCGTCAGCACGCAAAATGACATACTGTTGTTCTTCAAATGTGACCTCTTGACCGGAGTATTTTTCCATCAAAATAATATCGCCGACTTTCACGGGCATGGACATCAACGTGCCTTCTTTATCTTTTTTACCTTCGCCAATTGCTACAACTTCAGCTTGTTCTTGTTTTTTCTTTGCTGTGTCTGGAAGAATGATGCCGCCTTTTGTTTCTTGAGCATCTAATCTTTTCACAATTACACGATCTGAAAGAGGTTTTATTTTTAGCATATTTTAATTCCTTTATGTTTTTTTAAATTTCATATTGTAAACGCCATTTGCAGCAATGAATAAATACAAACCAAAAAGTATAGCTTGCTCCCATTGGGAAATCATAACATTATTAATCATAAAAATAATATCAGTCACAATCCAAATAGCAAAACCCCACCACTTTCCATTGGACACAAGCCATGCACCAAAAAGTGCAAAGAATGTTGTTATAGGCAATAAGATTTCCACTTTTCGTCCTTTTCAAAAATATTTGATGAGTAAATTTCATGATACATTTTGCCTTTGAGCTTATGAGCAAAAAGTTGATCAATTGATGACTGAAATTCTTTATCTTTTGATCTTACACCGTCGTCTTGAATAAACAAATTTGGTCTTACATAAATCAATTTGTCATATTGATTAAGCTTTTGAAAAGCTAAATTGCTGTACTCAAAAAATAACTCATCTTCTAATTTAAAATATTCAGCATAGACAAAAGAATCAAAAACAGATCTATCACTAATAATCACTTGATTTTTTTTTGCTTCAAGTTCTTTGCGTGCATGCTCTAGAAATATCCACTTTGCAGCTTCTATTGTCATCTTTTCATTGATAGGAAAAGGACAAGAGCGCGCAACTTCTTGAACTATTTTTACGCTTTTTCCGAGTGATTTATAATGAGCTGCTAAGTTGTAAGAAAGAGTTGTCTTTCCAGTTCCGTGAGTTCCGATTATCGCAATTTTCATATGATTTATTCTTTAAAATTTTTAATATTTTTTTACAAATATATAAGAACCTTCGAAAAAAACATAGAAAATTGCATAAATTATTTTATAAAATTTGTTCTTTTCTTAAATTAAAAATTGATTGTTTTTATCTCTTGTAATTCTTAAAAAAGAACTGTTTTCTTTTCTGTATTTTTCTAAATTGACATTTTGAATTTCTGGAATAGATTTGTAATCAATTTGCCCTTTTCTCACCGATTGGTAAAGTGATATACCTCCCCCCTTCGTATTTGATTTGCCAGACATGTCTTCTAAAGATTTTCTTATCTCTAATTCTTGTTTTTCCAAATCTTTTATTTGAGAGTTTATACTTAACCACTTTTGCGCTGTTTGGTTCCAAATGTCGTCATTCCTTTCTTTGTAGTCATTTTGAGTTAATTCAGGCGCTTCTAAATGTTCCATGCAATAAAAGAATTCTTTTTCTTTTGAGATTAGATCATCAATATAAGAGTCATTTCTATAGATTTCTATGAGTTTAGAAGAGTCTTTGTAGCGGCTGAAATAAAACATTTTATCAAGATTAGCAACAAACATTTGTTGTTGAAGTTGAGGATAATACTTGGTCGGTACTATTCCACTCATTGCAACTTCATGATCTTTTTCTCCAGGACATTTTATTTCGACAGCCGTTTTAAACTCAATATCAATTCCGTCAAGAGATGCCATCATGAATTCATGCTCTTCACTAACTAGAACCTGAGGAAACACAATAATTCCTGTGATTCTTTCAAATTCTTGACGTGCTTCTTCTTCTTTTCTAAGACCTTCTTTCATTTGCCAAGTCACTGGCTGTTGAAATAAGTTTAGTTTTTCTAACCAAAGCTGATAAGGAGTTTTCCAGGGGGAAACCCCCATGATAACCGGGGCATCAGATGCCCCTATTTTTGTTCTTCTTAATGAAAGCCATTCTGGTGATTGTTGAGTTAAGTGCTGCATTCTTCTTCACACGCTTTAGTTACTTTAGTTAATGAATCTTCTATTTTGTCTTGTTGAAATGTTTTTAAAATAACATTAAATTTGTATCCAATAAGCTCAAATAAATGCTCAAATTCTTTTTCTGATAGCTTTTCTAAATCAAAATAAAAAATTAATTTGTTTGTATCTGCATCTTTTTTTATTTTAATTTCTAGATTTGATTTAGTTTTCATTCTTCTCCCATGGCGACTTGCTGCGTTTCAATAGATTCTAATTCTCGTTCTCTTGCTTCATCTCTTTTTTTAATTGCAGCACTTTTCACTCTATCAAAAAGCGACGCCGGCAGGTCTGATAACTTGTTAACAGAAACGGGAGGCTTTCTTATAAATTTCATGACAGACTCAACATAATCTTCATCACATTCAGAAAGTATTTGAATTAATTCTGAAGTTTGGTCTTCATTAATTGTTTCAACTACTGTAATTAATTTTGCAGGTTCAACGTGATTAAAATTGTTAGAATTGTTGTTATTCTTTATTTCGACTAATTCATCATGTGTGTAACCAGCGCCTTTGATGACATCAGGAAATAATTGTCTAGCAAGCATTGACATTGCGCGATTATAAAGCATCACGCCAGGGTATTTATCGTATAAGTTTTTTAAAAGACCTGCTCGTTTTGCATCTTCTAAAGAAAATGAAACAGTCCATGTGTCGCCGTTATCTGCTCTTTTTCCGTTTAAGATACAAATAGAATTGTCGGAACGAGGATCTTTTACAATGCTATGCCCTTGCTGTCTAATAAGAGAGGCCATCATTTCAGATGACATTCCCACTTTTCCTTGAACAAAATAGAGTCCACCGTTTAAAGCTTCGAGAGGATGAATATTTAAAGACTTTGCTTTTTGAACTATCGCAAATAAACCGGCTTCGCCCATGGTTTGATAATGTTTTGTTTTCATTAAGTTAGCGCACATATTTTGCATGACTTCGACGTCTTTTAAAATAGCTTCGAAATTAACTTCTTCTCTAATTGCTAATTGATTATTCATATTTATCTCCTTTTTTATTGTTGATTTATTTGTGAAACACTTCTTCTTTCATTATATCTGTATTTCTCTTTATAGTGCTCGACACATAAACCATGTTCATCAATTAATAATTCTGAATATTCTGAGTTTACGTTTAATTCTCTGCATAAAAAAGCAAAGTCTGATCTTAGTTTCTTTTTGTTAATATCATTATAACTATTATAAAGCTCATCTAGTATGTTTTCTAATGCTTCACTAGCACTTTTATAATTTGGCATTTCAATTTCTGCCACTTCTTCGGGCAAATCATAATGTGTAACGTAATTCATTTGTTCTCCTGCGTATTGTTATTGTTTTCTATAGCTTCAACATTAAAACCCATGAGTTCTAATAGTTTGATTTCAGCAGCTTTCAAGAAATTTCTATTTACCAATTTACACGCTCTAAGAGAATTTTCGCACAAAGGAAATGCAACAAAGTCTACAAAAGACCCCTTGCTTTTCTTTATTAAAACTTTCATCTTCATTGTTTTCTCACGTGTTTATTTTTCCGTATGATGTAAATGTAAACAATTACATAATTTAACGCAATAGAAAAAGAAGAAAAGAAATAAAATTGACAATAAACACAGAAAAAGTGAGAATAGCTTTTTATATTAAAATTACGGGGGAAGTATGGATTTATTTACTTATTATATGTTGAGAAAAAAGGAAAAAAGAAGTTTTACAATGAAAGAATTTGCAGACGAAATTGGATGTTCTTACTCTCATTTGTCAAAAATAATACATAATCCTGAGGCTACTGGTACAAACCTTGCGCGCAGATTAGAAATTGCTACAAATGGGCAAGTTTCATTGGAAGACTTGGGGAAAGAAAAGAAGGCAAGTAAAGGAAATGTTAAGAAAGATTAACGTTAAATTAGATTTTTATTTATATTTATATTGATGAAGTGATAAAAAGATCCCTCCGCAAAGAGGGAATCTAGCAATACGCAAACCGCAGCATCAGCCTGAAATCAAATGCAACGGTATTGAGAACGGAAATTTGTTAAACTATACGTTTATGTATCCATGTTATAACTCATAGGAATTTATAGCAATATGTAAATGAAAAAAAACAAGAAAAGATTATATACTCTCTCTTGTGATAGCTGAAAATTTAGCCCGAAGTTCAATACTTATGAACGAATATTCGAAATTTGCAAATACTCTACGCGTATATCGAATTTTAGTCAACTCTCTCTATTTTACCTGAAGAAAAACAATGGGGTTAATGAATGATGCTCAACGATCTTCCACCAGAAGTCAGTGCAATGGGACAGATGCATTTCGAGGGAAATATAGTCCCCGAGATGTGGTATAGTAATATTAAATTCGAGAACGGAAAAGTCGATTTAATTTCAATTACACTTCTTTCAGAAATTTGTTACTGGTACAGACCTTCTTACATTCGAGATGAGATGACTGGTCGAGTCATTTGCATTAAAAAGAAATTCAAAGCCGATTTACTTCAAAAGTCTAAAAAGGCATTAGCAGAAAAGTTTGGATTTACAGAAAGACAAGTCAAAGATTCGTTAGAAAGACTCGAAGCCAGCGGTTATATCTTTCGAGATTATCGAACAGTTGTCAATGCATCGGGTGTAAAAATGCCGAATATTTTATTTATTAAAATCTTTCCAGAGAAAATTCAAGAAGTTACTTTTCAAGGATTTCCTACATATGACGTTCAAACGTCAGATACCCGACGTTCAAACGTCACATATATGACGTTTCAACGTCAGCCACATCTATATAGTACAAAGACTACTACAGAGATTACTAAGAATAACACACCCCCTACCCCCGAAAACGGGGAAGCTGCTATCGCAGCAGTGAGTGAGATTCATTCTAAAAACTTAAGAGATTATTCAGAAGACGAACGAGAACCCTCTAAATTCGAACAGAAACAACCTTCTAATAGCAAAAACTCTCAAAAAGATGATAAGTGTTCGGTTAAGCAAAAAAACTCAACACAAGCGAAATATGAACGTTTTGGAGAATTCGTTAAATTCAAGACAGGTGAGTATGAAACTTTCTGCGAAAAGTACTCGAAAGAAATGATCGATTCGCTAATTGAAGAGATGAACGACTACTGTGCAGCTTCAAAACCCAAGGGCTACGCTGATTATGCAGCCGCGATGAGGCAATGGATCTCTAGAAGAAAAACAAATCCTTCAGCAAACGTTGTTGATAAAAGCAAATGCGAGTTGAATAAGAAAATAGCTCAAAAAATAGAAAACACTCTCGATCAAGTTCCTTCGAATAAGAAAAAAGTTATTTTTGCAGCTCTAAGCGAAGGAGTAGAAATCTCAGAAAGTCCGTACAAAAAACCGCTTTTCATAAAATATTCTGAAAACGGTTTCGAAGAACAACTAAAAAATGCGTTAGATAAATACGATTTATTGAAGTTTATAAAAAAATAAATATGGAGTCAAACATGAGCGCTTGCGATGATTTTATACAAAAAATTGATAGAGTTTTGCCCGAGATGGCGACTACTCGTGACTTGATAAAAGCTGGAATTTTCAGATCAGATCAGGGAGCAGCAGCAGCAAGAAAAGCTGGAAATTGTCCGGAGTTTTTTAGATTCAATAACAAAGTAATTTTATATCCAAAGTCTGGAGTTTTAGAATTCTTACGCAAAGCGAAAACTGTTTGAAGATTATTATCCCTGGAAATCCAATTTCTCAAGCAAGAATGAGATCTGTAGTCAGAAACGGTTTTGTTTCTGTTTATGATCCGCTTAGTAAACAAAAGAATGAAACTAAAACTTTTTTAAAGAATTACACAAAAGATTTTCCAAATTTGCAAGATGCGAAAAGTTATTATGTTTGTATTCACTTTTATTTGCCGTTTCCAAAATCAATCAATAAATCTGAAAAAAACATACTTAGTTGGATTCGTGATTGTGCTAATAAAAAACCTGATATTGATAATTTAGCTAAATTTTATTTAGATTGTTGTAATGAAATTATTTATAGCGATGATCAAAAAATAACTAAATTACATATGACTAAAATTTATAGTCAAAATCCGAGAACGGAAATACACATAATGAAAAATAAAGAATTAGATTTACCAAAAGAAGTTTTAGGAATTTTAGAAATTTTTGATATCAACGAATACAAGGAATTTATTAATGAACTTACAAAGATTAACATGCACGTCGATTTTTTTAAGGAAGCATCTTCTGACAATACTAATGAAAGTGACATTGAAAAGAATCAAGAAATACTTAAACAAGCAGCGCATTTCTTAAGTTATTTTTCTGAAAAGTACGCTCCGATTTTAAACAAAGTTAAGAAAAAATGGCCTCTTTATTATCAAAAAGAAGGAATTAAAAATGGATGACATAAGATTAATGACTGTAAAACAAATGCTAATTGTTATGTGTTCGTTCTTGATATTGTTTATTATCTTTGTGATTGGAGCTACTATATATACAGGATCTAAGAATTATCATATTTACAAAGATGATTACGAACTTGATAGAATTTTGAGAAAAATCAAAGAATCTGAAAAAACATTTTATTTGTATTCTCCTTATTCTCGTGAAGTTTTCATTCTTGAAAATGATATGAAAAGTTAAACAACGACCTCCAATTTGTTGTGAGACTATCTAATCACTAACAAAGTTAGATAGTCTTTTATTAATAAATTTAGTAATATAAAATTTTAAATGACAAAAAAAGATATATTATGCCAGCTGGAAGACCTGAAAAAAAAATTGACTGGGAATTAGTAGACAGAATGCTTGAAGCTAATTGTTCGGCTAAAGAAATTGCTTCACATTTTGGTATGTATTATCAGACGTTTTATGAAAAAATTGCTGAAAAATACAATACAAATTTTACGAATTATGCAGCATCTAAGAGAGAGAGCGGACTAGCTCGTTTAAAATTGTCACAATTTGAGAAGGCAATTAACAATTCTAGCACCGGGAATGTTCAAATGCTAATTTGGCTTGGAAAGAATTTACTCGGACAAAAAGAAACTGTTTCAACAGAGAATTCAGTAAACGAAAATACGATGAGTCAATTTACTGCTTTGATGAAACAAATTTCAGAACTTCAATCCCCATCGGGAATTTCTTTTAATTCAGACTTGAATATTGACGAGATTAACATAATCAACGAGCAAAAGTCGTAATGATTAATAGGAGATAACATCGCTTGATTCGGTAAATTTTCAATATCTTCTACCATTTTATCAAGCAATTTTATAAGATTATCTTTTGATGGTGCGCAATTTAAGACGGTGTTTGAAAGCTTCAATTGCGCATCATTAAATTCATCATCTTTATCTATCACTTGAATAGCAATCTCTCTGTCTGAATCATCTATTCTTAAAAAGTTTTCCCAGTTTTTAGCAGCACATTCATTACGAACATTACCGCCTGAAATAGAGATCTCGTCACATACGCACTTTACATAATCAAACTCATGAAAAGATTCTAATACTGTTTGACAAAGTTTGCATTTAGCTCTATTTCTCATTAGATTCCTCTATTTTTGGTACTTTAGGTAAAGGCATCCAATGGGTAAATAATATGTTTTCTCCCTCAAATCCCGCATCACATGTCCATAGAGTTCCACTATTTCCGCTATTTTTAAAATAGTTTACAACGTGCATATTTCCAACGTAAGAATATATTAAAATTCTTTGATAATGATTTTCAGGCAACTGATCTTTAACACTAATCCATCCAGCCATTTTCATTTTTGATAATGGGTTTCCTTTGTCATCTACAAAACACATCCTATTTAAATATTCCTGATTATTGTTTATCATTTTTTATTATCCTTTTCATTGAAACATCAAATTCATCACTATCAGATAAATGTTCCATTATTATCATAATTTTTGGTTTACTTGGTTTGTCAAGATTATAAGAATCTACTCTTTGCCAAAAATGTGTCCACCTACATTTATCATCTTCAAAAGAATACCACCCTTCACTAGGATCGCATTCAATAGCTTCTCTTCCCACATAAACGCGACAGCCTAAAAGCACTTCTCTATCCCTCCAAAAAATCCAAACAACTTCAAAAGGAGAGGGGAGTTCATCTTTAACACTTATCCAATTCATTTTTTCCCTATTTCTTTAAGGCTTCTTCGATTGCATCGCCGATTTTCATATTATCAAGATAAGCTTTCTCGAGCTCATTTAAATATCGCTTACACATATCACAATCACATCTTTTAGCGCGTGCTATCATATCAGGTGTTACAGTCATTTATTTAGTTTCCTTTCTGTTTAAACAATCTTTCGGAACGCCGATAAGTGTATTATTATTATAAGATTTATCTTCGCTTGAAAGTAAGATTGCCATCTTCGAATTATTACTAAGATTTTTATCACCCTCACACAGATAGCAACTACATTTCTTAGTATGTATTATCTTGGGTGTTACTGTCTTTTCATCACTTATTTTATTTCTTAAACTTTCATTCTCTTTCTTAAGTTTTTCATTTTTATGTTTCTGAAATTCTATTTTTATAGACAAATATAAAACTTGTATTTTCATCCAAAATGTTTTAAGCATTTTCTTTCCCTTCATCTTTTATTACATGTTTCATAAGCAGATCTACAATTATCTTTTGTATGCTAATTTCTTTGTCTACTGCATACATCTTTAGCTTCTTGTGAATATCCGCATCTAAGCGGATAACGAATTGTGTTTGTTTCATATCATCCTTCATATCCACTAAACCCCTGATAATCTTCTTTAAAATGCTTTTTGTATAAAGAGTAATATTCATCTATCATCTCTTGATAAACATCTATACGAGCTTGTAAAAGATCTTTTTCTTTCTTTGTTTTACAATAAGTAGATTCTACTTCTTCTAAATACCTTTTCTTGTTTCTTAAAGAATCTAAGTAATCTTCATTCATTTTAAAGTATGTCATGTCCATTTTGTAACCTTTGTTTGTTGTTATGATATAAACATATCATGTTAACACATTTAACACAACACAAAAGATGAAAATAAATGTAAGTTGCTAAGAAATAATGCTTTAAATACTAAGAATATCTATCAACTCTCATTTCATAGAATAAATGTTTGATATAATAATGCATTGAAAAGTGCTCATAACTTTCTTTGACTAAATTAAACTCATAGAATTCAATTTTTTCTGGTATTAATGGGGGCTCACTACTGAGAAAATTAAACTTATCTAACAATTTTGTGCATTTAGGAATGCGATAAACATCTGAAGGTACAATGTCACCTTCTACTATATCCTCTTTATCCCATCCTTTATCATCTTTAAAGTGATAGACTGTACGAATGATTTCTTTTTTCATCTAAAACTCCTTGTCATGCTGACAGCATTCTTCTTCGTCTTCTTCTTCATTTTCTCTATGATATAAATCAGCATCTATTTTAGCAGTTAAACCACCTAATAATAAAAAACCTTTATATTTTTCTTCTTCTTCAGTGCGCGTCAGAAGATCGCAAATTTGTGTTAATCGCTCTAAAATAGTTTCATGACTTAGCATATTTTTTTGATTATCTTTTTCATCTAGCATTTTTTGCTTTATCAACTGTTCAGTGAGTGTTGCTCTTAGTTCTTGTAATTTCTCATGTCTACTTAACATGTCTAATATTTCTTTCATTGCGTTGCTCATTGTCTTTCCTTTGTGTAATTTTTTAAGCTAAAACTCTTCATTATGTTGACAGCAATTAAATACAAATATTCCTCGTCTTCTCCACATTCTAATAACTTTTGGTCTATCATCGAATACGAAATCAATAATCTTACCTTCTGCAATAACTTCATCTAACCACTTTTCTTTAAGCTGATCATCTCGGGTATTATCACCGATGGGGCGCATTTTTAAATGGTTTTTCCAATCAATATCTCTTGCAAAGTGTTTTTCTAACCAATTTATTGTTTTTAATTTTATAGATTCACATCGACCACTCCATATTTGAATCGGATGACCTATTCCGAATTTTTCACGTAATGCGTAAAATTGAAATAAAACGGGAAGTATTACTTCATCTTGATCACACGCTTCATAGAATGCTTTCCAGTCTTGTTCCCATAGACCTGGTTGACGACCACACAAACAAATTTGATTGAAATCTTTGTTTTTATCTTTATCTGTCAAAAAGTCATGGCATAAACCACAATAATCTTCGGGAGCTTGAACAAAATGTCTTCTATGCTCACAATCTGCAAGTGTTCCGTCGAGTTCAAATATGATCATGGTGCGATTCCTTCTTCCCAGTCGTAACCTTCTTTTTTTATACCATCAACGATATCTTGATATTCATCACCTGCAAGTATTCTAAAAACTTGATCTAAACACCATTCTTTATGATGCTCTCCATCGTGTCCCCCATGCTTAATAATCATTTGCATAGCTTCAAAAATGCGTGAATCTTTCTGTTGTGTTTCTTTTTCATCTTTATTCATAACTTTTCCTTCTTCTTTTCCCTTTTCTCTAAGTATCTATCTATAATCTTTTGAATAAGCTCACTCATTGACATATTCAGATCATATGCTAAGAATCGAATAGCTCGATGACTTGAAGCAGTAAGTTTTAAAGTGTATTTTTTCTTATCTTCTAAGTTTTCTATTTCCACTTCCATTTCTTTACTCCTTGTCTTTTTCGAGTTCTTTTTCTATTAACATAATTAACCACTTTTGAGCTGAGTTGCCTTCAGTGATCATCTTAACTTTCATTTTCTTATGAAGTTCTTTTGGCATTCTAAACCCATAAAATTGAAACTGTTCTTTTTCTTTTTTCTTAGCACTCATAAGTCTTCCTTTAATTAATAAATTGTTGTAAAATATACATTTCCACTTATTTATTATCTAACAAAATAATTTAATAATATACTACTATTGCACTTTCAAGTCAGACAAAGAAAAACTTAAACACGAGTATTAAATGACTGAAGCACCTTTAAGCACTAAGCAGCTAGAATTTGTAATTAAATCGACCGCACATTGGAATTTAGCACACGGCTCAGTGAGAACAGGCAAAACTTACGCTACTTTGTTTCGCTTTATGCAAGCTGTTAATGAATGTCCAGATAGTCAAATTTATATGGTAGGTCACACAGTAGATACGATTTATCAAAACGCTGTGAGATTAATATTCGAAAGTCCTCAGTTGTCAGTTTTTAAGCCGTTCTGTTCGTGGTTCAGTGGTCATAAAGTATTAAAGTTTCGAGATAAAACTATTAAATGCTTGGGAGCAAAAGACACGGGAGCTATTGGACAATTCCAAGGTAAGACAATGTCACTTATATATTGTGATGAGATGACTTTGTATCCTGAGTCTATTATATCTATGATAGATACTCGTCTTTCGTTACCTCATTCCATGGGCTTTGGTTCAATGAACCCTACATATCCAAATCACCCTATTAAAAAATGGATCGATGCTGGAGAAGCAGGAGACCCAAACTATTATTCATTACACTTTACATTAGAAGATAACCCGTATGTTGACGATGCTTACAAACAGCGTATTAAAAATAGCTCTAGTGGCGTGTTCTATAAAAGAAATTATCTCGGACTATGGTGCTTGGCAGAGGGGGCTATTTTTGATTTTTTTGATTATAACATTCATACTGTTCGATTGCCCCCCACTTCTCCTAATTACTATATTGCTTCTATTGATTATGGAACTTCCAACGCCTTTACATGTTTGGTTATCGGAGTATCTACAGGAGAATTCTATCAAACTCCAAAAATGATGTGGGTTGAAAAAGAATATTTCTGGGACTCAAAAAAAACAGGTAAACAAAAAGTTAACTCAGAGTTTGCAGATGATGTTGTAGAGTTTTTACAGCCATACGGAATCACACAATTATATATAGATCCCTCCGCGGCATCATTTCAATTAGAATTATCTCGACGTGGATTACACGCAGTTCATGCTAATAATGATGTATATAACGGTATTCAAAAGATGGCCGCTGCCTTGCATAACGGTGAATTGCTAATATGCAGAGAGTGTAAAAATACAATTAGAGAGATTGAATCTTACGTATGGGATAACAAAAAGTCTGAAACTGGTGAAGATGCTCCAGTCAAAAAAGACGATCACTGCATGGACGCTCTTAGATATGCAGTTTATTCTCATAAGATATCTGAATACAACCCTTATAAAGACCAACAGCGTTCTCAAGATTATAGACAGAATAGATTCAGTAGAGGTTTTTGATAATGATTCAGTGTTTAAAGAATTTATTTTTGCAAAAAAATCAACAAGAGGAAAGAGACCGGTTAATAGAATATTATAGACGGAGATTACACGAAGAAATGCAAGAAAGGCTAAGAATAGAAAATTTATACACTTATCATCTAAACGAATACATAGATAAGTCAAACAAATATAGAGATAAGTTAATCGAATATGGGTTGTATGATTTTGATGAATGAAAAGATAAAAAAAACAATTGATGTGACATGTATAAGTGACTTGCACGGACACTATCCAAAACTCGAAGGTGGAGACTTACTTATTATAGCAGGGGATTTGACGGCTAGAGATGAACCACATGAATATATATATTTTAGAAATTGGTTATCTTTACAAGATTACAGAAAAAAAATAGTAATTGCCGGAAATCATGATAATAATTTGGAATTGGATTATAGATTTGGATCAAAACCCTTTTTAGAAATAGCAGATTATCTTTGCGACTCAGGAACAGAATTCGAAGGTCTTAAGATCTGGGGTTCTCCGCATACCAAAACATTCCCTGGCATGAATCCTAAATGCAAAGCGTTTACATGTGATACAGAAGAAGAACTAAACGAAAAATGGAAACTTATCCCTGATGACGTTGATATTTTAATCACACATTCACCTGCTTACGGAGTGTTAGATCAGAACATTAAAGGTGAACATTGCGGAAGTAAATCTTTATTAGAAGCAATTCAAAGAATAAAACCTCGTTTGATAGTTCATGGTCACCTACACGAACAAGGTTCAATTTGCAATGCAATAAATGGAACAACATTTGTAAATGCTAGCCACGTAAATGAAAAATATCAACCTGTTAACAAACCTGTGAGAATTGAAATATGAGTGAAACAGAACAACTTGAATTCCCAATAGAGAAATTTATATCAAGTAATACCGAGTTATACCCAAAAGTAGATATAACTAGAAATGATAACGAAATATTTAGAAAGTCATTGCCTAAGGGAAAGTACGATATAAATTACGTAATAAATTTACTGCGCATTATTCACGACAAGATTGAATCAATGAAGTTTAATGCTAGAGACATTCCTTTTACTATGTGTGATAGCATGAGGCGATTGATAGCTAATTTAGAGACTGAGAGAGATCAACAAAGATAGCATAGGAATAGATAATGGCTAAATATCGACTTACAATATGTCAAAGCAAAGGATTTAGCGGAGGCATGTGGTTTTTCAGTCCCGTTGATTTAAGGAAAAGGTTTTATTTTTGTAATCATTGTCAAGGGCATCATTTAGTTAAAGAAGGTCTTGTTAAAGATAAATCTTTTATGAAACCGTCCGAAAATTTAATGGAGGTTAATGATGAACAGTGAATGTGACAAATGCGAAGAACATACTTTAGATTGTAAATGCGAATTAATCGAAATGAACAAAATGCGCATCGAAAATCTAAAGCATCAAAAATTCTATCTAGAAAAGTTTTTTCCTTGGACATGTGGACCATATGAAGATGAAAATAAATAAAAAAATGGCTGAACATCTTTTGCGTTGGCATTTAGACTATCAGACTACTTCCCAGAAAAATAAAGACATAAAAGATGCATATATTTTGATAAAGTATCTTTTAGAACAAATTGAAAACCTCAGTTTACAAATAGAAATTTTAAAAGAAACTAAACAAGACAAGTATGTTGAAAAATTTGACGAATGTCATACTCCCGGATATACATACGGAGATAAGATTTTTCTATCAGATAAAAAAAGTTAGAATAACAAATGTAAAGCCGCTTTACATTACAAAGAATAACACTCCAAAACTTTTAAAACTTGAAATAAATTCTATTTAATATAATGTTGAATAAATATTTATCTATTTTTTAAAGGGTCAAATTATGAAAAGTTTTTTACTAAAAAGTGTTTTTGCGTCTGTTCTTCTAAGTAGTCTTGCATTCATGTCTAATGCTGAATGTCAAAGTGTTTCTATCTTCAATTCAGAATTAGAGCCATGCAAAGATTACAAACTACATAGCTTCATAGAAGGTTTACACGTTCATTTTTATGAGCAGCAAATTAACGATATGATTAAAGACATGTTTGTTATAAAAGACGAACTTGAAAACATACATAAAGTAAAAGTAGATTTAAATGATTCAATTAATGAAATATTTAAAGATTTATCAGTAAAAAACATTGAAATTGATGGATATTCTAAGCAAATAGTAAAGAATATTCTTTTGAAACAAGAATACTCATATCTTGCAAATCAAGAGTCTAAATTAAGATCATCTGAAATTGAAAACATCAATCTATTAGCTGGGACTGTAATTAGTCTTTCAGCTCTTTTTCTAGAAAAGATCTCATGTAAATATGTAGAAATAGAAAGAATAGCAAAGTCTTTAAAATTTAATGGTACTCAAATGATAATTCATAATGAGGCTTAAAAGAAATATACTTGTTATTATTACATGTATATAATTAAAAGCGTCTGTATTGATGCGATGTGATATGGGTTATCACATTACGACTACGGGGGAGCGGAGATACTTTCCCGTAGTTTTTTTATTTAATACGAGATTAAAATGAATGATGAAATGCAATGCTTAGTAACTCTAGAGCTACCTTTTGATCCTAATGAAAAGATATTCAATAGTGTAGATGAGGATGGAAAAGCTCTGGGTGATCCTTACAGCTACAATGATTTTTTAGAAGAAATGAAAAATATTTCAGGGATTTCAAGAGATTTATGTTAAATGAATCATCTAAAGAAAGAAAATTTAAGATTTACTTTTACGCAATCATACTCGTATTAGCAATCCCTCAATTTATATATAGATTTAAACATCCAGAATTGACAGAAACCGAGCTTTTTTTTAACTTCTTTGAAGTTTATCGCGAATTTTTTACAAAATGACAAATCTTTTACAAATACTTAAGTATCACTTTAAAATTTTATGCCCTCACAAACAGTGTGGGTCGCTTTGTCGGCAACATAAGATATATTATCAGACTATTACCCCTATTCTTTTATGTTGAACAGACCATATTTTGAATTTTTTGGGGGATGACACTAACATATTATTTACGCTAATTTATAGCAATACATAAGTTTTCACAGAAATTTCACTTCTTTTTTAGTATTTTAAACTTAATTTAAAACTCATATCATATAGAACTCATAGTCATCTATAGTAAACCATAGTATCCTAAATTTAATTAATACTGTTTATAAGAGAGTGTGTTGATATAATTAAAACTTTTATTTATTATGTTGTTTAACAACATATTAGAATCGAGGTTTATCATTTCTCTACACCTCCCCACATGGAATAACAACATAGAGCCTCATCAGGGAAACATCCGGCAATGGATGGATAACCTCTCTGCACGATTTCAGCCATTAGAGCAATCTAGATGGAATCAATCTAATATTGACACGCTTTTTCACGCTGGTTGTCAGCAGTATGTTAATAGACATTTTGGATTCAATCCTTCCTCTAATTCTAATCAGTTTTATTTCAATCTAGTGCAACAACCTGTAAATATGATCACTGGTTATCAAAGACAGCATAGAAAGAATATTACTTATCAAGCTGCTCAAGGAACAGATTCAGAAACTACAGATCAATACACTAGTTTGATTATTCATAATAACAATACTGAAGGTGTTAACGAACAGTTTTCAAAGTCATGTGAATTGTCAGCAGTTGCAGGAATGAATTTACTTCAACCCTATCTAGACTATACTGGAGACGATCCTGCACAGGGACAACTGAAAGTGAAGATTTGGGAATACAATTCATTCATGGTTGATCCATACTTTAGAAGCCCGGACATGTCCGATGCTCAATTTGTATGGTGTCAAGAATACATTAGCAGGGGAGAAGCTGAGAGACGTTTTCCTGACAAGTTAGATCAAGTTAGACCTATGTCTGCATCTCCACAAAGATACGGAAACTTTTACTTTCTTCCCGAAAATCAAAACATGGCTAGAAACGATCTGATGGTTCTTTCTTACATATGGTATAAATGGAAAAGAAAGAAAAAACGTCTTTATTCTAAAAAGATGAATTTGTTTTTCGATTATGCAGGAGGAGACGAACAACTTGACGCTATTCAAAGAAATATTCCAGATCTTCAGCCAGTTAATGTCGAAGTTCCAACATGGAAAGTGGCCGTTGTTCTGAACGATCAAATGATGTATCAAGGCAATAACCCGCTTGGATTTGATAATTGCCCATTTGTAGCTAACTTCTGGAACTATTCACCTCATATTAACTATCCAGATCTCAGAGATAGATCTTTAGTAAGATGTATGAGAGATGCAAACTTCTTATTTAACTACAAAGTACTTCAAAATAACGATATCGCAGCAGCTACAATTAACGCAGGTTGGAAGAGAAAAGTAGGCGCTGTAGCTAATGAAGACAATTTGAAGAAAGCTGGTCAAGGCTGGGATGTAGTCATTCGTGAAGGCTACGAAATGACAGATGTAGAGAAGATTATTCCTAGCGCTGTTCCTCAGTCTGATTTGGAACTTGCTCAACAAATGGCTGAACTTGTTTTTCAAGTATCTGGTTTAAATATGGAAAACTGGGCCGGTCAACAAGATAAGCAGATTTCTACATTAACTATGATGATGAAACAAGCTGCTAATCTCATGGTCTTTCAAAAGTATTTTGATCAATGGGATTATGCTCTAAAGCTTCTTGGTGATCTTCAAATGCAGATTGTTCTTAACAATTGGAACGCTGAAAAAGTTAAGCTTTTAATTGGGGAAGAACCAACACCTTATTTCTATTCTAAGATATTTGCAAAGTATAAAGTAATTGTTGAAGAGGGTATTGAGACAGCTACTCAGCAAAATATGCAAGCTCAGCAAATGTTAGAGATTAATGAACGCTTTGGAAGAGAAGTTATTCCGCCTTCTATGATTATCAAAGACATGAACATCCAAGGTAAATCAAAAATATTGAAGTTCTTAGAAGAGCAAGAAAAACAAGCGGCAGCTACTCAACAAGAAACTCAAACAATCGAACATGCGTTTCAAGAAGCTAAACTTAAAGAGTTGTATTCGAAAGCTACTGCAAATATTGCTACAGCAAGAGAAAGACATGGAAGAGCTGAAGCAGATGTAGGATTATTTGAAGAAAGGCTTTCTGAGATCACTCAAAATAGATCAATGGCTCTTAAAAACAAAATGGAAGCCCTTGAAAAGTTACTTGAAATCATAGCAAAATACGGTGAAATGGATGCTATGATCCAGGGAGAGACGCTTCAACAAGTCGAATATCGACAAGAAGTAAGCGAAGATCGAGAAAAGCAAGACGCTAAAGATACATCAGAAAGTAATAAGTTTATTGCCGATCTTCTGAGAGGAATGCAAAACCTTCCTCAACAAAATGAACAAATGGGGCAAATGTCTCCTATGAATGAACAAATGCCAGAAATGGCACAAATGATGTAAGGGGTTTATATGAGCGGTGGTAGAAAAATTAATGATCATTCAAGTTGGGTCGGAAAAGGTAGTGACGGTACTGTTTTTCCGATGGGCGTAAAAGTTAAAACTGTAACTTCAGCAGAAGGCGCAGGAGAAATTAACCGTTATGAAGATACTTCTGAGGAAATTAAAAAAGCTCAAGAGTATAACAAAGGTAAAATCAAAAGCAACGCACCAAAAGCAATGTTTAGAAACTAAATTTTATATGGATATCTATTAAGGTATCCATATTTTGCTCAACGTATTGAGTAAATTTACTCAATGTACTGAGTGAATTTTGAACAAATTATGAGAAGGTATTATGAAAACAGGTTTTAAAGAAACGAATAAAATTAAATATCAAAAACCGAAAGATGTTGAAAAATCACCTTTTAGTTTTAAGTGTCCTCAATATGACAATAGATCTTCTTGTTTTATTCAAGCAGGCACAACTTATGGCGTAGGAATGAGACAACCTGTTGGACATGACGGTAATCCTAAAACAACCGCAGAAGTGTTGCCAAAGGGAAGAGTACACACGTTAAAAGTGCAAGATGAGTATGGGAACTACTAAAGTGCAAGAAGATTTCAAAAGTAACTCTGAAGAATTTAGAGTAGAAACTTTGTTAGTCTTAGAAAACTTTTGTGATTTACTGAGGAAAAAACAATTTTGTAAAGAACGCTTATTTAATGAGTATTTTCATTTAACACGTTCATTACAGAAATTAACATCGGTTTTAAAAAACAAAGAAGATTTAGATGAAAAAGACAAAAGTGAATAAGAATTGGCACACCCCCAACACTAAAATTGGTATGGGTGACTCTTATGGAACAGGTGTTAGAAATAAAACAGCTAGATCTTTAGACGTTACCCCACTTGGAAAAACTTCTAAAAACGTTGGTAAGCCTCCTAAAAGTCTAGCTTAATTTTCTATAAATCTAATTTGATCGGTTGATCAATACCTTTCATGCTTTGATAAATTTCTTTAACTTTATGGTCAGGAAAATCGTCAGGATGATCTAAACCCAGCTTCTCTTTATTATATCGAAATTGAGAAATACTCCAAGCAACTG
>Ga0247732_10000312_pt1 | contig 26899 bp, 20 predicted proteins | sample UWRJL163409C2_FD_180940 | JGI IMG/M metagenome (GOLD analysis project Ga0247732, IMG submission 180940) | Plant litter microbial communities from Arlington Agricultural Research Station in Wisconsin, United States - UWRJ-L163-409C-2 | ecosystem: Environmental > Terrestrial > Plant litter >...
CGTCTTCCTCGCCCGGGGAACCCTCCTGGGTATCCCGACGCTGATCCTCGTACTCGTCCTGGTGGCCGTGCTCGCCCACGTCGTGCTGCGCTACACGACCATCGGCCGCAACATCTACGCCGTCGGCGGCAACAACATCGCGTCTCGACTCGGTGGCATCAACATCAACCGGTACATCATCGGGGTCTACATGGTGACGGGCGCGGTCGCCGCAATCGCCGGCATCCTGATCACGGCGCGCACCGGCTCCGGCCAGCCGATCTCGGGATCCGAGGGCCTCGAGCTGCAGGCCATCACCGCTGCCGCTCTCGGCGGCGCGGCTCTGAAGGGCGGCAAGGGCGCGATCGCCGGAACCATCCTCGCCGTCATCCTGCTGGGAGTTCTCACGAACGGTATGACACTGCTCGGGGTGAACACCTTCTGGCAGAACGTCGCGCAGGGAACGCTGCTGGTCGTCGCCGTCGTCATTCAACAGCTGCGTTCGGGCGAACGCCGAATCGGCATCCCCGGCTGATCCCGCTGCCCGCAGCACCCGAACCGCACCACTTCCGACTGCCGACATCGAACGAGGCAAACGAAATGACCGTCGAAACGACCATGCCCGCGAACCCCGATCCTTCGCCCGCACAGACTCAGGCCAAGATCGTGCTGCCCGAAGCGCCGGATGCGTTGAGGCCGCAACTCGAGGCGGGTCGGCCCATCGCGTGGAGCGAGCCCCTGACGATCCGCACGTACGAGACCGACGAGCCGAGCGCCTATCCGATGTATCTCGACCGGCGCGTCTACCAGGGATCGAGCGGCAAGGTCTATCCGATTCCGTTCACTGAGCGGGTCTCCGACGAAGCGCACGATCGGGAATGGCAGGCGGTGCACCTCGAGAACGAGTACGTGCGACTCGTCGTGCTGCCCGAGCTCGGCGGCCGCATCCATATCGGCTACGACAAGACGACAGGCTACGACTTCTTCTACCGCAACAACGTCATCAAGCCGGCCCTGGTCGGCCTCGCGGGTCCCTGGGTCTCGGGCGGAGTGGAGTTCAACTGGCCGCAGCACCACAGGCCGGCCACCTACCTTCCCGTGGAGACGACGATCGAGCACGGCGACGACGGATCGGTGACCGTCTGGTGCGCCGACCATGACCCGTTCACGCGGATGGCCGGCCAGCACGGGGTGCGACTTCGCCCCGGCAGCAGCGTCGTCGAACTCGCGGTGAGACTGCACAACCGCACCAGCGAACGCCAGAGCTTTCTCTGGTGGGCGAACGTCGCGGCGCGTGTGCACGACGACTACCAGTCGTTCTTTCCCGAAGACGTTCGCTACGTCGCCGACCACGCACGTCGCGCACTGACGGCGTTCCCCGCGGCAGACCGTGAGTACTACGGGGTCGACTACGCCGCGCTCGCGGAGGCGGAGCCGGGGGCCGATCGCATCGATTTCTACCGCAATATCCCCGTGCCCACCTCGTACATGATCGTCGACTCCCAGCAGGACTTCTTCGGCGGGTACGACCACTCCGCGGGAGCCGGCTTCGTGCACTGGGCGGAACGGCGACTCTCGCCCGGCAAGAAGCAATGGACCTGGGGCGACGCCGCCTTCGGCCACGCGTGGGATGCGCAACTGACCGACGACGACGGACCGTACGTGGAGCTCATGGCCGGTGTCTACACCGACAACCAGCCCGACTTCAGCTGGCTTCTGCCCGGTGAGACCAAGGTCTTCACCCAGTACTGGTATCCGCTTCCCGCGGTGGGCGCAGTGCATCAGGCGACACCGGATGCGGCCGTCCACGTGGAGCGGGGCTTCGAACCCTCGGCCAGCTTCGCCGTGACCTCACCCCAGGCGGCTGCCACCCTCCGAGTGAGCGACGACGCATCGGTCGTGGCATCGACCGTCGCCGACCTCACGCCGGGGGTGCCCGTCGCGTTCCACTTCGACCACATCACCGATTCCACGGTTGTCGAGCTTCTCGACGCCGCTGGTCGATCGCTGGTGCGGTGGACTCCGACCGTGGTCTCCGACGATGAGCCGTGGGTCGCCGACGAGCCCCTCCCGCCTTCCGAGATCGAGACGGTCGAGGAGCTGTACCTGACGGGCCTCCACCTGAGTCAGTTCCGGCACCCCACACGCTCCCCGCTCGACTACTGGCAGGCAGCACTCGCGCGCGACGAGGGCGATGTGCGCACCAACCTCGCGCTCGCCGACGTCGAGTATCGAGCCGGGCGGTATTCGAGTGCGCTCGAACGGATCGAGATCGCGTTGGCCCGGCTGACGCGGCGCAACGCGAATCCGCAAGACGCCGAGGCGTTCTACCTCGGTGGTCTGGCGTCGCTCCGGCTCGGCCGCATCGCTCAAGCCGAGGCATACTTCGGCAAGGCAGGGTGGGACGGAACCTGGGCCGCGGGCGCCGGCTACGAACTCGCGGCGTCGCTCGCGCGGCGCGGACGCAATCGTGCGGCGCTGCGGGTGCTCGAGTCGCTCCGCTCGGTCGCAACTCACGACAGCCGTCGCGACGTGCTCGAGGCGATCGTGCTCCGACGCGTCGGCGAGGCGGGTCGAGCGGAGTCGATCCTGCGAGAGCAGGCTGCACTCGAGCCCGTGAACCCGACCATAGTCACCCTCCTGACAGGAGCCCCTCCCTCCGATCCCGGTCTCGTCTTTGACGTCGCTCTGGAGCTGAAGGCAGCGGGCGAATTCGATGACGCCCTCGCGATCCTCGAGCGTGTGACAGCCATGAAGGCCACGGCCGCGGGCAATATGGTTCCGCTGGCGCACTATGCCGCAGCCGGGCTGCTCGAAGAGCTCGGACGCGCCTCCGCTGCCGCGGAACAGCGCCGCCTGGCGAGAATGAGCGACCTGACGCGGGCTTTCCCTTACGGCCTCGACGCCCACGATGTCCTGACGGCGTCGCTCCGAGTAGAACCGACGGATGCGACGGCCCGGTTCCTCCTCGGCATGCTGCTCTTCGCGCACGGTCGTCGGTCGGAGGCTCTCGTCGAGTGGGAGTCCGCGATCGAATCAGGGCTGTCGCATCCGGTGTTGTTCCGCAACGCGGGCCTCGCCGCCTATAACATCGCGCATGACGACGAGGCAGCATGGCTCCGCTACGAACAGGCGGTCGAACTCGCCCCCCAGGATGCGCGACTCCTGTTCGAGCAGGATCAACTTGCGTCACGCCTCGGCCACCCCGTTGAGGAACGCCTGGCCCGCCTTCAGGCGCACGCGAGCCTCGTGCTCATGCGCGACGACTTCACGATCGAATACGTCGGACTGCTGGTGGCAGGAGGACTGGCCCAAGACGCGTTCGAGATTCTCACGTCCCGCGAGTTCCACCCGTGGGAGGGCGGCGAGGGGCAAGCCATCCGCGCGTGGGATTCGGTGATCGCGGCGCTCGGTCTTCCTCCCACGGACCCGCCCGCCAGCCTGGGCGAGGCACGGTCGGCCTACCTCGCGCCGCAGGCTGTCCGAGAAGACGGTGTGACCGACTACTTCGCAACCAGTCATCCTGAGCTGCTGCTGTTCGCACGGGAGTAGCGGACGGGTCCGTATGTCGGGCTCGAGAGAGCGCTAGCCGAGCTCGTCGATCGCGTCGGTGATGAACTTCGCCACCTCGGCCGGCTGGGTCTGCATGACCAGGTGCGGGGCATCCAGCTCGATGACCTTGCGGGCGCCCGCGCGCTTGTAGCCGAAGCGCTCGACGTCGGGGTTGATGGTGTGGTCGGCGCTCGAGACGATGCCCCAGCTGGGCTTGGTCTTCCACGCGGCCACCGGTGCGGTCTCCGAGAAGGCGACGGCCGCGAGGGGGCGCTGTCCGACAGCGAGCACGCGGGCGGTGTCGGCGGGAACGCCGGCGGCGAAGACCTCGGGGAAGGCATCGATCTTCACCGAGACGTCGGTTCCGGGCTCCGCGCCCTCGATGGGGTACGGCGAGTACACGAGGTTTGCGGCGAGCAGCGAGTCGGGGAAGCCGCCCTGCAGCTGGCCGAGGCTCTCGCCCTCGTCGAGCGCATAGCCCGACACGTAGACGAGGCCGATCACGTTCTCGGCGACGCCCGCGACCGTGATGACGGCTCCACCGTAGGAGTGGCCGGCGAGGATGACCGGTCCGTCGATCTGCTCGACGAACGACCTGATGTAGGCCGAGTCGCCGATCAGGCTGCGGTTGAACACCGGGGGCACGTGCACGGTGTAGCCCTGGTTCAGCAGCGCGAGGGTGACGGGAGCCCAGCTGGCGGCGTCGGCGAATGCTCCGTGCACGAGCACGATGGTGGGTTTCGTGGACATGATTTCTTCCTTACTTGTGAGGGGTGGTGAGATGCGCGGATGCGCGGAGGTGAGGATCAGGCGCTGGCCGGCGTGCGGCGCAGCAGATAGGTGTGCTCGCCCGAGAGCACGACCTCGGAGCGCTGGTTGTGCACGGTGGCCGAGGCGGTGACGATGCCGTTCGGGCCGTCGGGCGTCAGCGATGTGATGCGCAGCTCGGAGTAGAGGGTGTCGCCGGCGTGCACCTCGCCGAGGAACCTCGCGCTCAGGCCGGTGAAGGCGATGAACACCTCTCCGATCACGTGCGGAAAGAGGGTCGCACCGGGAGCGGTGAACGCCAGTACCTGCAGGCCGTGCACGACCGGAGCGCTGTGGCCGTGCGCCTTCGCCCAGACGGCGTCGTAGTGCACCGGGTGATTGTCGGCCGATACGGCCTGAAAGGCGGATGCGTGGGCGTCGGTCAGTGTGCGGCTGGGCGCACGGAACACCTCCCCGACGATCAGCTCTTCGAACGTTCGGGGCGCGACGATGGCGAAGTCGAGCGGGTCGAAGTCGTCGGTTTCGGAGGCATGAGTGGTGGAGGCGTCAGTGGGCATGGTCTGTTCCTTCTTTCGTGGGGTTCTTCGGTGCGTGGACATGCGGAACGGCGACCGAGACGAGGTGCTCGACCGTGGGAGGGTAAGCCGCCAGCGTGCGCGCGGACTCCACGATCTCGGCGTCGTATCCGGTCGTGCGCGAGTGGTGCTGGCTGAGGTGCTCCTGCCAGGTGCCGACCTGGAACGCCTCGACCAGGAATCCCGGATGCTCGCGGTCGTCGTAGACGTGCCAGGTGCGGGCGCCCGTTCGACGCCGGCTCTGCTCGACGGCGCGCATGGCGTCGAGGAAGGCGGCGCGATCTCGGTCTGCGATCTCGTAGCGCACGATGACCAGCGTCGAGCCGGCCGGGTCGAGCGGGTGCGCGGTCGGCAGGGCCGCATCCGGAACCGAGCCCGAGCCCGAGCCCGAGCCCGTCTCGGGGCCGGCGTCGTCGTCGCCCGGCAGCGGCGTCGCGATCGGCGGAACGTCGGTGAGGGGCATCGCGAACGACGCCCTGCTCTTGTCTGCGGTGGAGTGGAAGGGCCAGGCGAGCAGCACCGCGGCACCGATCACCACGACAGCGCCTGCCCCGGCCATCGTCTCGGCCGTGCCGAACACGCCGCCGAGCGCTCCGATGATCGCGGCGCCGAACGCCGTGCCACCGAACAGCACCAGCTGGTAGACGGAGAGTCCGCGGGTGCGCACCCATCCGGGCAGAAACGCCTGCACCGTGCCGTTCAGGGTGGCGATCACGCCGATCCACGACAGTCCCACGAGAACGAGCACAGGCATGGTGATCCACAGCGTCTGAGACAGGGCGGTCGCCGCGATGCCGATGCCGTAGGCCGTGCTCGTGACGACGACGAGGCGGGAGGTGCCGAGGGCCGCCCGCGCCTTCGGAATGACGAACGCGCCCGCGATCGATCCGACGCCGAGCGCGGCGAGAAGAACGCCGTATCCGTTGGAGTCGAGGCCGAGTCGGCTGCTCGCGAGAACGGGGAGCAGGGCCCAGAGCGCGTTGGCCGGAATGATGAAGATGAGCAGTTGAAAGTAGATGCGCCGAACGACCCCGGCGTGCAGCACGTAGCGCAGGCCCGCGCGGGTCGCCGACATGAAGGGTTCGCGGTCTCCCTGCGGCGGCGTGTAGCCCTTGAAGAGGATCAGCACGATCAGCAGTCCCGCGAAGCTGAGGGCGTTCAGAGCGAAGACGAACGGGATGCCCCACGACCCGATCACGACGCCGGCGATGGCCGGCCCGATGGCCCGAGCCACATTGACGCCGATCGAGGAGAGCGACGCGGCCTCGCCGACCAGGGGCTTCGGTACGACGCCCGGAACGAACGCCTGATACGCGGGCAGCTGGATGGCCGACGCGACGCCCAGCGCGAAGGTGAAGGCCAGCAGCAGAGTCGGTGTCATCACGCCGGCCGCGGTGAGCACGGCCAGCCCGGCGGCCACGAGCGCCTGCGCCGACTGCACCCCGATCAGCAGGTGCCGCTTGTTCGCGAACTCGCCGAGAACGCCCGCGGGGATGCCGAACAGCAGCACGGGCGCGGCCGCTGCGGTCGAGACGAGCGCGATGATCGCGGGCGACGCATGCTGTTCCACCAGAAACCACTGCGCGCCGACCGTCTGCATCCAGCCGCCGATGTTGCTCACGACGTCGGCGATCCAGAGCCAACGGAAGATGGCGACGGCCAGCGGGGCGAGGGCCCCCGGGGCCTTCGCCGTCGTCTGACCGGCGATGAGCGGAGAGGTCATGACTGCCCTTCTTTCGACAGCCGGTCCGTCGTGCGAGTCCGGCTGGCCGAGGTCGAATGCGTCGAGACTATGACCGCGAAGAGAATGCAGGCTAGTAACGCTGGGGTCAGGGCCGCGCGGTCGCTGAACGCGACGGCCCCTGCCGCGCCGATCAGGCATCCGCCGACGAAGCCCGCGAGCAACGGCCACGCGTCGAGCCAGCGCGCGCGGGCGGAGTCGGACGCGCCGCGGCTGACCGCCAGATCGACGAGAGCGATGGTGCCGGCTACGAGGTTCCCGGTCATCACTGCGGTCGAGGCCGCCTTGGGCGGAACCAGATGAAGGAAGGCGTTCTGAGTGGCCATGGCGCACACCGCGCAGAGGCCGATGACGACGGCAAGAGGTTGGGTCGGATCCTCGGAGGCCCGGGTGCCGAACGACAGCACGGCGGCCGCCACGAGCAGCGCCGCCTGTGCGCCGAGCAGAGTCGTCGTGATGGTGCGCGCCGATGCTCCGCGCAGCACCAGCCGGCGTGAAACCACCGTGGCCGTGGCCGCGGTCACCACGAAGACCGGGATGGCGAGCAGGGCCGCGATACCGGGTGCACGGCCACTCACCACGTCGGCCGCTATCACCACGAGGTTGCCGGTGACGTGGGCTGAGAAGAATCCGCCGAGAAGGAGCCAGCTCGTTACATCGGTGACCCCGGCGAGCAGGCTGAGTGCGGCGGGCAGGGCCGCGGTGAGCGCGGGCGATGCGGGTCTGTCCGTCATCGCGGGAACTCAGACGTGATGGAGGAATGGCGCCGGATCCAGCTGTAAACGCCGGCCGGCAGGATGAAGCCGATCGCCATAGCGAAGACGGTGAGCCACGCGGTGTTGGCGTCGTTGATCGTCGAGACGAGAATCTGCTCGGCGGCCGCACCCGTGGCCGTCTGCAGCTCTGCCAGCCCGGCGAGGGCCCGGAAGATCAGCACACCCGGCATCAGGGAGACGACGCTGGCGAAGCCGATCGCCGAGAACGGAAGCTGGAAGCGACGCGAGACCGGAATCAGGATCGCGGCCGCTGCGAGGCAGGCCAGGCCCGCACCGAGGTAGGACTCGAGGTGCCAGACCTCGAGGGCGACCCAGCGCAGCGCGTGCACTGCGGCGCCGACGACGAACGGCCAGACGAGGATGCGCAGGGGAGCGGAGTAGAAGATGCCATAGCAGACGGCGACGATTCCGGCCGCGCCGGCGTCGAGCCAGAGCGGGATGTCGCGACCCGCCGGATCGACGAGCAGCTGTGCTCCACCGAGGGTCAGTCCGGCAAGCAGGCCGGCCCCGATCGAGAGCAGCGTGAGCGTCGCGAAGGCGAGCCGGGCGAGGCCCAGGGGGATGCGCAGGGCGGCGAGATCGAGGGATCCGTTCAGCAGGTGCGGCCCCGGAACCAGGATCATGCAGGGGCAGACGGCCGCGAGGCGGAGCGACGAACTGATGTCGCCGCTGGTCGCGATTGCTCCCAGCAGACCGGCGAGCAGTGCCGCGACGCCCACCTGCCAGAAGTTGGAGCCCCCGAGAGCGCTCATTCCGCGCCGCAGGAACGCGCCCGCCACCGCGCTCGCGGCGATGAGCAGCACGGTCTCGGCATGATGGATTCCGAAGATGATCGCCAGGCAGCTGGCCCCCACGGCGCAGGCCGCGGCGAACAGAAAGATGTTCGCCGGCTTCAGCGAAGCGGCCCGGGCGACCGCTTCCCTCGCATCCGCGAGCGTGGCCGTTCGCGACGACAGTTCGTTGATGGCCCTGTCGACGGCGAGGACGCGGTTCATGGCGACGACCGACGGCGTGGCCGCGAATTCCCGAACGCCGATCGACGACGAGTTCCAGCCGAGTTCGAGGCGCCCATCCAGGCGCAGAGCAGCTTCGATCTGCGCAGCCCGATCGATCGATCTCTCGGAACCCGCGCCGTTGCCGTGGAGGGTGGCGATCGCATCCATCAGAAACTGTTCGCGTTCGGCGGCCTCGGCCTGCGCCGCCTCCGCCGAGGGGCGCGGCGCGGAGGAGGATTCCGCTCCGCGCCGCGCGGTCATCAGGCGCCTCCGACGCCCGAGCCGGTCAGGGCTGCGGGGATGACGATCTTGTCGAATTGCTCGGCGGTGACCTTGCCGGAGGCGAGGGCGGCCTCGCGCAGGGTCTGGTCGTTGGCGAGGGCGCTCTCGGCGATATGGGCGGAGTTCTGGTAGCCGATCACCGGGCTCAGCGCGGTGACGAGCATCAGGCTCTCGCCCACGTAGGAGGCGATCTTCTTCTCGTTCAGCTCGGTGCCCTTCACCGAGTAGGTGAGGAACTTCTCCACCCCGTCGCCCAGGATGCGCGCGGAGTGCAGGAAGTTGTTGATGATGATCGGGCGCATCGCGTTGAGCTCGAAGTTGCCCTGCGACCCGGCGAAGGCGACGGCGGCGTCGTCACCGATCACCTGGATGGAGATCATCACGATCGCCTCGCACTGGGTCGGGTTCACCTTGCCGGGCATGATGGAGGAGCCGGGCTCGTTCGAGGGCAGCACGAGTTCGGCGAAGCCGGTTCGTGGGCCGGACGCGAGCCAGCGCATGTCGTTGGCGATCTTCATCAGCGACACGGCGACCCCGCGGAGGGCGGCATGAGCGCGCACCATGGCATCCAGTGACCCCTGGGCTTCGAACTTGTTCGGTGCCGTGACGAACTTCTTGCCGGTGAGTTCGGCGATCTTCGCGGCGACGTTCTCGGAGAAGCCGGTCGGGGCGTTCAGCCCTGTGCCCACGGCGGTGCCGCCGAGCGCGAGCCGCAGCAGGCCCTCGCGGGAGTGCTCGATTTCGCGGATGCATTCCTCGAGCTGGGCGGCGTAGCCGGACCATTCCTGGCCGACGGTGAGGGGTACGGCGTCTTCGAGGTGGGTGCGGCCGATCTTCACGACGCCCATCCACTTCTTCGATTTGGCGTCGATCTCGGCGTGCAGCTCACGCAGCCGTGGGAGGAGGCGCTCGTCGATCTCGGTGATCGCGGCGATGTGCATCGCGGTGGGGAATGAGTCGTTGCTCGACTGGCCCATGTTCACGTCGTCGTTCGGGCCGACCGGTTCCTGGGAGCCGAGGGTGCCGCCGAGCAGCTGGATGGCGCGGTTGGAGAGCACCTCGTTGATGTTCATGTTGCTCTGGGTGCCCGAGCCGGTCTGCCAGACGAACAGGGGGAACTCGTCGTCGAGCTTGCCGTCGATCGTCTCGTCGGCGGCCTGCACGATGACTTTCGCCTTCCACGACGGCAGGCGACCGGCCTCCTCGTTCACGAGCGCGGCGGCCTTCTTCACGACACCGTAGGCGCGATACACCTCGATGGGCATGTGGTCGTGACCGATCGAGAAGTGCTGCAGCGAGCGCTGGGTCTGCGCCCCCCAGTAGCGGTCGGCGGGGACATCGACGGTGCCCATGCTGTCGAACTCGGTTCGCTGCCCCGTCGCGTCGAGGCCGATGGCCACGTCGGTGTATGCGGGCGCCGTGGTGTCCGGTTGTGTCGTGATGGTCATGAGTGGCGTTCCTTTCGCTGAACAGCTGACATGCGCGGCTGTGAGCCGGTGATCTCACTGTGCTCCGGGCTGCAGACCCGATGCCGAGGCCTGCGCCTGAGGCGTCGAGTCATGCGTAAAAAGCCGATTCCTCGACAAACGACGGAGCACCGCTTCGACAGAGGACGCATGATTGATGAACGGTCAATCCACAATCTCGAGGGGGTCACGCCGTGCTTCTGCCATCGAACGATTCCTGCGTGCTCGTGCAGATGTCGGCGAAGACCCTGCGCGACGTTCCCGCATACCGGCGCATGTCGCGGCGCTCGTTCGAGGGGCTCGCGATGTCGCGCATCGCCTCTGTTCCTCAGTCGGTCACGGCGCACCTCGACGAGGTTCCCGCCGGTCAGATCGAGAGCGCCCAGGTGCAGCTCGTGCACTCGGGCCGGCTGATCCTCGACCAAGCGGATCACCAGACCGAGGTGCGGGCGGGCGAGCTCGTGGTCTACGACGCGTCGCGGCCGTTCTCGTTCGTCTACCCCGACGAGTTCCGAACGACGATCGTGCAGCTCCCCGCCCACGCACTCGGGGTGACGAACGGCGAACTGCTGACGATCTCGGCCGGCGCCGTGTCGCGCAGCTCGACCAACGGGGGCGTGCTCGCCGCCCTGCTGACGGCGGCCGACGCGAACTACGACGGTCTCCGCGGGAACAGTCGGCGAGCCCTGTCTCGAACGCTGGTCGACGCCGTGCGCCTGGTGGCCGCAGAGCACACGGACCGAATGTCGACCGTCGACGACAACCGGATCGCCCTGGCCGCGGCCGCCCGGTCGTTCGTCTCCGCGCATGTGCACGACCCGACCCTGTCGGCGGTGGTCATCGCGGGGCGCATGCACGTGTCGGTGCGCACCCTGCACGCCGCCTTCGAGGACGAGCCCGAGACGCTCGGCCAGGCCATCCGTCGGTCGCGTCTCGAGGCGGCACGCGCCCTGCTGGCGACGACGTCGCAGACCGTGCGGGCCGTGGCCGAGAGCGTGGGCTACCTCGACGTCACCCACTTCATCCGCGTGTTCAAGAGTGCCGAGGGCGTGACGCCCGCCCAGTGGCGCCGCCGGCAGCTCGGCGGCGGTGGCTCGGGGCTGCTTCCGTGACGCAGGGCGGGCTGGCTCCGGAGACCATCGAGGTCGCTATCGAATCGGATGTCGAGGGATCTCGAGACGACGGCAGGGCGTCGATCCACGTGCGCGGCACTCGGGTCGAGCTGCGCTTGCCGGCCTCGGCGCCGGAGCCTGCACCAACGTCTGCTGGATCGACTGTCGCTCGGGTGCAACTGCTGTGGCTGACGCCGGCGGAGACCGAGGTGCTCGAGCTCGGCGGTGCGATCGACGCGACCCAGGGCCTCGGGGCTGTCCTCGCTCCGCTGCTGATGCGGCTCGGCGGTGCACGGGATGCTTCGAGCGACGGCGGGCAGGAGGAGCGTCGGCGTCTCGCGATCATGGCGCGCGGGTTGCTGTCGGCGATCGCGGCCGAGCGCGCGGTCTCGGAGGACTACGACGTGACCGCACGGCAGAGGCTGGCGGTGCTGGCCATGCAGCTCATTCACTCTCGGCTCGAGGATCCGGGGCTGTCGAGCGCCTCGATCGCGCAGCAGCTCTCCGTGCCGCTTCGCACCCTGCAGGATGCGTTCCGCTCGTCGCCCGCCTCCGTCGCGGAGTCGATCCGGCTGTTGAGGCTGGAACGGGCGTGGCTCGACCTCCGCACCTCACCCGGCGAGTGCCCCCTCGACGTGTCGGCGCTGGGCTCGAAGTGGGGCTTCCGTGGGCGCGACCATTTCGCCCGGGCCTTCGAGCGGCACTACGGGGTGCGCCCCGAGCTGGCTCGCGACGCATCGACGCCATAATGAATCATGGCCGGGGGAGCGACGAGGCGGTCACGACCGCAGGACATCACCCTTCACGCGTCCACGTCGGAGCAGACGCTCATCCGGCTGTGGCAGGCGGGCTACGGTGACCGACTGCGTGGACTCGGAGACCCGTTCCAGGTGGTCTTCGACGACGACGGTGTCAGGCTCCACGAGATGTCCGCTCCCATCGACCCCGACATCGCCATCGACTGGCGGTCGTTCATCCCGTGGTCGGATGTCGACCGCATCGGCCTGGCCACGGTGTCGATGCCCGATCCGGGCAACAACGGCAGAACCATGCGCAACGCCATCACCGTCACGGCGCACTCGACGACCATTCCTCTGCTCGTGTATTCGTCGTCGACCGGTCTCGCAGCCGCTCTCAACGGGCGGGGGATCGACATGGTGCGCCTCGCCAAGACGGTGAATCAGCTGCGAGGCAGGCCCGATGCCCGCGTGAATCCGATGGACCTCTGGCGCGAAGCGGTGCCCGAACTGGATCCGATCAGGCGGAAGCTCGCGGCGGATCCCGACCTTCCGAGCCGCACGGCCGACGAGCTTCTGGGCGAGGTCGTGCGACGCGAACCGGTCTACGGACCATCGTCGGCGCGTATTCGAACTGTGTGGGGAAGGGTGCGGAACGTCGCGGGAGTGCTGCTTGCGAGCGGCATAGCGACGATCATCTGGTCGTTTGTGGTCGACTCTGCTCTCAGAGGTGCGGCCATCGCCGTCATCGTGGCCGGCGGTTTCGTCATCGCCGTCTCATCCACCCGATACCGTGTAGCCGAACCCATCGTGCTCTCCGAGCTCGAAGCGGGCTACACGTTCTCGCGCTCCGGCCCCGTGCAGGTCGACCAGCTGGATCCCTCCACCCTGATCGTGATCCGGCGCGCCGGCGAGCGCGCACTCACGCCGGCAGAGGAGAGGCGGGCGCGGGCGGCCGCACGGCTGCATGATGCCGGCGGGCCCGAGCTGCCGCCATCCGAATGGGCCCTCCTGCGTGCGCGGCAGATCATCTCCGGCGGCGAGGATCCGGAGGTCGCTCGGGCGGCCGCCCCTCTGCCCGAACTCAGGGGCGTCGCGACACCGGGCGCTCCCGTGTGGGGAACAGGGTCGGGGCAGCGAGTGCCCGCCCGGCACGCGCTGCTGGCCGGCCGGCACTCCCGGAGCATCGCCTGGTATCGGCGGTCGGACGTGTCGAGGCGCCGGGCGGCCGAACACGCTGCGGGCTATACGGTGAGCCGCACGCTCCGACCAGACCTCGACCAGGTCGACCCGGTCACCGGCTACGTCATCCGGTCGGCCCGCGGGGCGAGGCTCACCCGATCGCGGGAGCGCGCGGCAATGGCGCGCATGCGCATGCTGCCGCACTGACGTGCCATCCCGCGAAGGTGACGTGCAGGAGGAGCGTGCGGCCCTGACCCGAGTGCGCGACATAGCGCGCTACCTCGACGACCGCTGACGAGTCGAATCCCCAGATCGCGCCTACTAGGCCGGGCGTGAGAAACGGGCTAGTGGGCTGCGGGCATCGCGTCGTGCGGGGCGGCCTGCGACTGGGCGGGGGCCTTCACGAAGAAGCTGATCACGATGGCCGCGAGCGAGATGAACGCCCCGTACATGATGGCCGCGTGGATGCCCCCGGCGGTGTCGACCGCGCTTGGCGCGCTGCCGCCCGAGAGGGCGATCGCCCGTGCCGACATGACCGACACGAAGAGGGCGGTTCCGGCGGCTCCGGCGAGCTGCTGCACTGTTCCCACCACGGCACTGCCGTGCGAGTAGAGCTTCGGGGTCAGCGACGCGAGCCCCGCAGTGAACAGGGGCGTGAACAGCAGCGCCAGGCCGAGGCTCATGGTGATGTGCGCGGCGAGCACCCAGCCCCACGCCGTGGTGGCGGTGAAGAGGGTCATGCCCCAGAAGGCGGCGCTCACGATGATCGATCCGGGAATCAGCAGCACTCGCGGTCCGAAACGGTCGTAGATGCGGCCGACGAATGGCGCCAGGACGCCCATGAGCAGCCCACCGGGCAGAAGGAGCAGGCCCGTGGAGAGCGTGCTGAGGCCCAGGACGCTCTGCGTGTAGATCGGCAGGATGATGAGGGTTCCGAAGAGGGCCATCATGCTGATCGCCAGCATCGCGATGGCCACCGAGAAGGTGCCCGAGCGGAACACGCGAAGGTCGAGAAGCGCCTTCTCGCGACGGGCCAGCGAGACCTGACGCAGGATGAACACGGCCAATGCCACGATGCCGACGACGAGCGGCAGCCAGCCGGGCATCGCGCCCTCCGCGCTTTCGCCGCCGAGGGAGCTCAGACCGTAGACCAGACCGCCGAATGCGAAGGCGGAGAGGATCACCGAGAGCACGTCGAGAGGCGCCTTGCGCGGCTCGGTGACGTTGGGGATCTTGAGGAAGCCGAGCACGAGCGAACCGACGGCGATGGGCAGAACGATCCAGAACATCCAGCGCCAGTCGAGCACGCTGAGGATGAGCCCCGAGATGGTGGGGCCGATGGCCGGGGCAACGGAGATGACGATCGAGATGTTGCCCATCGTGCGGCCGCGGGTGGCCGGGGGAACGAGGTTGAGCACCGTGGTCATGAGCAACGGCATCATGATGGCCGTTCCGCTGGCCTGAATGACGCGACCCGCGAGCAGCACCTCGAAGCCCGGCGCCATGGCCGAGATGAACGTGCCCGCGCTGAACAGCGCCATCGCGGCGAGGAACACCGGCCGTGTGTTGAAGCGCTGCAGCAGGAACCCGGTGATGGGAATGACCACGGCCATGGTGAGCATGAACGCGGTGGTGAGCCACTGCGCGGCCTCGGCGGCGATGTCGAGGTCTTTCATGAGCACGGGCAGGGCAACGCTCATGATCGTCTCGTTCAGGATGACGACGAACGCCGACACCAGAAGCAGCGAGATGACGAGGCGGTTGCGCCCCGCGAGCGCCGGGTCTTCGGCCCAGGGCGACGCGGGTGCGCCGTGCTGAGGAGACGGCGACACGGCCGGTACGGAGTCTGTGGGCGGTGCGAGGCGATCAGTCACGAGAACTCCAGGGCTGAGGGGAAGAAGAAAAAAGGCAGCGGAGGCGAGCGCAGCAGCGGCTCGCGGAAATCGCTTCATCGGGAGAACCTGCCTCCACTCTGCTCTATTCCCCCGACACTCGAAAGAGTGCCCTTCGACAAGCTCAGGGAACGACAAACGCGCCCGCCCGGTACATCTGCGCCCGGTCGACGGGCGGCGGATGCGCCGAGCGGGCGCGGATACAGTCAGGCAGGGCGGCCCGGGGCTACGCGCCCCAGCTCGCCTGGGCGCCCACGCGCTCGGCCGAGATCTTCTCCTGGTAACCGGATGCCGTAAACGCGGCGATCGGGTCGGCTGGAAGACCGCGAGACTCGCGCCACTCCGCCAGCGGACCCCGGACATCCGTGTAGAAGGCGTCCATCAGCACGGCGTTGGCGCCGAGCACGTCGTTGGACTCCTGTGCCGCGGTAAGGGCGGCGCGGTCGACGAGCAGCGCGCGCGCCGTCATCTCCTGCACGTTGAGCACCGAGCGCATCTGGCCGGCGATCTTGGCCTCGATGTTGTGGCACTGGTCGAGCATGAAGGCCACGACCGAGTCGGGGCCGTAGCCGCCTCCGCGGATGACCTCGTAGAGGATGCGGAACAGCTGGAACGGGTCGGCCGCGCCCACGATCAGGTCGTCGTCGGCGTAGAAGCGCGAGTTGAAGTCGAAGGAGCCGAGCTTTCCGAGGCGCAGCAGCTGGGCCACGATGAACTCGATGTTGGTGCCCGGGGCGTGGTGGCCGGTGTCGAGGCAGACCAGCGCCTTGTCGCCGAGGGCGGCGACCTGGGCGTACGAGGTTCCCCAGTCGGGAACGTCGGTGTGATAGAACGCCGGCTCGAAGAACTTGTACTCGAGCACGAGGCGCTGGTCGTCTCCGATGCGGTCGTAGATCGTCTGCAGCGACTCGGCGAGCCTGTCCTGCCGTCCGCGGATGTCGTCCTGCCCCGGGTAGTTGGTGCCGTCTGCGAGCCAGATCTTGAGGTCTTTCGAGCCCGTCGCATCCATGATGTCGATGCACTCGAAGTGGTGGTCGATGGCCTTCTGGCGCACGACGGGGTTCGACGAGGTGAGCGAGCCGAACTTGTAGTCCTCGTCCTGGAACGTGTTGGAGTTCACCGTTCCGAGCTCGACGCCGAGGTCGTTCGCGTAGGCGCCGAGGGCGGCGTAGTCGTCGACCTTGTCCCACGGAATGTGGATGGCCACCTTCGGAGAGAGCCCGGTGTACTTGTTCACCTGGGCGGCGTCGGCGATCTTCTCCTCGGGGTTGCGGGCGGTGCCCGGGGTTCCGAAGACGCGGAATCGCGTGCCCGAGTTGCCGAACGCCCACGACGGCAGTTCGATGGACTGCCCTTCGAGCTGCTGAGCGATGTCGCTGAATTGCACCATTGGAATTCTCCGTGTTTCTACAGTGGTCGTGTGAGCCGGATCCGTTCGCCCTGCGGCGTTAATGAATCGATTCAATTGGGTTCAGGTTAGCGGGTGGTCCAAGGATTCACAATCGCTGGGCGGCCGCCAGCTGATCGGCGAGGTTGAACACCTCGGGGATGTAGTCGAAGGCCTGGTCCGCAGGCACGGCGAGGTCGACGAAGTTGTCGGCCATGGCCGCCTGCCAGCGCGCGTTCACGTCGGTCAGAGCCATCCCGGCAAGGGATGCCTGAAGGTCGTCGGTCTCGAAGTACCCGATCACGAGACCGTCGGGTCGCAAGAAGATGGAGTAGTTGCGCCAGCCCGTCGCATCCAGGGCCTCGAGCATGTCGGGCCACACGGCCGCGTGCGCCTCCCGGTAGGCCTCGATGCGGTCGCGCTTCACCTGCAGCTGAAAGCACACGCGTTGCGTTGCCATGGGGTTCCTCTCAACTCCACGCGGGCAGGGCCCGCATGTCGACGTGTCGGTGTTCGATTCCGAGAAGGCTCGCGGCGGCCCGGATGTCTGCGGCCCGGTGTCCGACACAGAGCGCCCAGTGATGGCCGATTCCCGTCTGCGACCACTCGTCGACCCACTCGCCGGGGTCGCCGCCGAAATCGACGCGGGAGGTCGTATTGCCGATCTCGAGCAGCGGACCGGGCTTCACGACGCCCTCGCTGGTGATGAAGGAGTAGCTGCCGTCGGCATCCTGACCGATGCCGAAGGTGGTGACCGGACCCTGCTTCACGTCGAACTCGACCGAGACGCCGTAGCCGCGCTTGCCGTGATAGATGCCGAGGCCGCGCAGCAGCGGGTCGCGCTCGGAGACCTGCAGGTGCGCGGGGCCGTCGTGGCCCATCTCCACCACGTCGTCGACGAAGTTGAGCGCCTGGATCTCGGTGAACGACCCGCCGGCGCCGATGGTGTGCGCGGCGAGCATGGCGAGGCTCGTGCGCAGTTCGTATTCGCCGACGAACGGGATGCCGCGGGCCGTGAGCAGGGACGAGCCCAGGATCATTCCCGCGCCGAGCCTCTCGTGCTGCTCTCCCTGCAGTCCGCGGTGATAGTACGCGGCCGAGTCGAGGTCGAAGTCCTCGACCAGTCGGTCGAGTCCGACAGAGACCTTGGCGCCCCACGAGAAGTCGTCGTCGTTCACGGAGTCGTCGATGGTGAACAGGCGCCGGGCGAGCTCCTTGCGGTCGGCGATCTGCGCATCCGTCACCTCGTCGACCCGCACCCGCAGGTCGTCGAACTCGAGAACCTCGACGTGCGACCCGAACTGCGTCGAGACGAGGGTGAGGTCGGTCGACACGTCGAGCATGCCGGGGTAGAGGTGGCCCATCAGGCCGTGGCGGGCGTTGCGCAGAACGCCGCGAACCGCGGCGGCGTGCACCCACTGCGTGATGCGGGCCCAGGCGGACTCCTGCTTGAGGTGGCCCGAGACGCTGCGGAAGGGGATGCCGGCCCGCTTGAAGACATTGGCCACCTCGGGCACGGGGCATTGGCCGCAGTAGGCGAGCCACTTGCCGGTGTCGAAGTTGGCGTGGTCCATGGCCTCGGTGGGCTGCAGGTCGATCACGAGCACGGGGGTCTTCGCGCGCTGGGCGATCGGTAGAACCATCGACGAGGTGAGGTAGGTGGTGAGGAAGATGACGATGAGGTCGCAGTCGGCGACCCGCAGTTTCTCTGCCGCGACCGTGGCCTCCTGCGCATCTGAGACGAAGCCCACGTCGACGACCTCGGCGTCGAGTTCGCTGAAGCGGCTCGTGACGTAGCGGCTCGACTCCTGCAACTGCGGGAGGAGCTCGGGGAACTGGGGCCAGTAGGCGGCGAGGCCACCGGCGACGAGGCCGATGCGGGTCTGGCGGCGCTTCTTGGGAGGAAGCAGGTCTGCGACGGCGGCGCTGCGGTCGGTCATGGTTCTTCTTTCATGAGTGGCTCGTTCCCTGAGCCTGTCGAAGGGGCCCTTCGACAGGCTCAGGGAGCGGGATGACTACTTCTTAGAAGTCGTAGTCGTCGATGTTGTCGGCGTTGAAGCGGGTGGGCGGTCCGACGATCGCGACACCGCCTTCGCCGACCGTGATCTCGCCCAGGTCGCCGGCCTCGAAGGTGTCACCCTCGGCGCCGGTGATGGTTCCGTCGACGAGCGCCTTGCCGGCGAATGCGGCGACGTAGCCGAGCTGTGCCGGGTCCCAGAGAGCGAACTCCTTCACGGTGCCGTCCTTCACGAACTCGCGCATCTCGTTCGGCAGTCCGAGCCCGGTCAGCGCGACCTTGCCCTTGTAGTCCGAGGTCGAGAGGTACTTGGCCGCAGCCGCGATGCCGACCGTCGTGGGCGAGATGATGCCCTTGAGGTCGGGGTACGACGAGAGCAGGCCCTGCGTCTCCTGGAAGGACTTGTCGGCGTCATCGTCGCCGTAGACCTTGGCGACGAGCTTGATGTCCTTGTAGTCGGGGTTCGAGGCGAGCTCCTCCTCCATGTACTTGATCCACTCGTTCTGGTTCGTGGCCGTGGCCGTGGCCGAGAGGATCGCGATGTCGCCTGCTCCGCCGATCTGTTCCGAGATGATCTCGAGCTGGATCAGGGCGACGTCTTTGGCGACGACCTGGCTGATGAAGATGTCGCGGTAGTCGGGGTTGGTGTCGGAGTCGAACGCCACGATCTTGGCGCCGGCCTCGCGAGCCGTCTGCAGCGACGGGCCGACGGCATCCGGGTCGTTCGCGGCGATGACGATGACCTTCGAGCCCTCCTGCGTGGCCTGCTCGATGAAGGGGATCTGAGCACTGGCGCTCGCCTCCAGCGGGCCCAGGACCTGCGAGGTGAAGCCGGCCTCCTTCGCGCCGTCCTCTCCACCGCCCAGAACCACGTCGGTGTACGGGTTGTTCAGCTGCTTGGGCAGGAACGCCATGGTGTTGTCGCCACCGCCGCCCGCCGAATCGGTGCCGCCGTCCGTCGATCCGCCCGCGGCGCATCCGGTTGCCAGCAGTGCGACCGAGACCGCGACCGCGGCGACGGTTGCTGCGCGGCGACCGCCGCGCGATTTACGAGAAAACAACTCCATTGTTCTTCCTTCTTTCGTGTGATTTTGTGCGGACGCCTGGTGCTTTAGGCGTGGGGTGAACCAGAAGACGATGTCTGCTGGACGACTCGGTGAACGCGGGCGAGGCGCAGTCGTTCGCGCGCCCACGAGACGATGCTCGGGGCCACGACCGACAGCACGAGCAGGCTTCCGGTCACGATGATGAGGGCGGTCTCGGGCACCTTCGCGAGGCGCAGCGAGTAGGTCAGCACGCCGATGAGCAGCACGCCTCCCACGACCCCGGGGATCGAGCCCTTGCCGCCGAAGATCGAGACGCCGCCGAGGAGGACGGCCGCGATCACGCTGAGCTCCATGCCGGTTCCGTTGTCGGGGCCGGCGCTGGCCAGGCGCAGGGTGAGAAAGACGCCGACGATGGATGACACGACGCCGGTTCCCACGAACAGCCAGAATTTGGCCCGCCCCACCCGGATGCCCACGAACGTGGCGGCCTCCTTCGAGAAGCCGAGCGCGTAGAGGCCGCGGCCGAACGGGGTGAAGTGCAGCAGCACGGCGAAGAACGCGATGATGATGACCACGAAGATCATGACCACGGGGATTCCGGTCGTGCCGATCTTCGAGAGCACGAAGGTGTTGAGCTCTTTCGGGAAGTTCGCCACCTTCTGGTCGCCGATCACCACGAGGGCGAGTCCTCTATAGAGCGCGAGCGTTCCGATGGTCACCGCGAGTGACGGCAGGCCGAGGGTCGTGATGAGGAAGCCGTTGACGACGCCGCAGACCACGCCCACCAGCACCGAGACCAGGATCACGATGCCGATGTCCCAGCCGGAGTCGCGCCAGAGCACGCCCATCACCGCGCTGGTGAGGCCGGCGATGGAGGCGACGGAGAGGTCGATCTCGCCGGAGATGATCACCAGGGCCATGGGCATCGCGATGAGCAGGATGGGGATGACCTGGATGGAGAGGAAGCCCACGGTGAGGGTCGAGGCGAAGAACCGCACCGAGATCATCGACACGATGATCACGGCGACGAGGATGTAGATGATGATCGCGTCGCTGCCGGTGAGGCGCTTCGCGAGGCCGCTGCGGGCCTTGACGATGTTGGGGCTCAGTGTTTCAGACATCGCGGGACTCACTCACTCGAAGCTTGCGGGCGTTGCGCACCGACACGGCGCGGTCGACGATGATGGCGGCCAGAATGAGCATGCCCACAAAGGCCTGCTGCCAGAACTTGTCGACCCGGGTCGCGGTGAGCGAGCTCGTGATGGTCGACAGCAGTACGGCGCCGATGGCCGCGCCGAAGACGGTTCCGGTTCCGCCCGAGATCGCGACGCCTCCGACGACCACGGCCGCCACGACGTCGAGCTCGAGGCCCGAGCCGGTGAGCGCGCCCACCGAGTTGTAGCGCGAGGTGTAGAGCACGCCGGCCAGGCCGGTCAGTGCCCCGGATGCGACGAATGCGGCGAGCACGCGCGGCCCGACGGCGATTCCGAACAGCCGTGCGGCATCCCGGTCGCTGCCGATCGCGTAGAGGTCGCGACCCGCTCGAACAGAGTGCATGAAGATGCCCACAGCGATGACGACCACGATGGCCACGATCGTGATGATCGGAATGCCGAGGAAGACATCCACGCTCAGGTTGCCGAACGCCTTGGGGTTGTCGCCCGAGAAGTACTGCTTCGATCCGGCCCAGCTCGTGAGGATGCCCCGGAAGATGTACATCGTTCCCAGGGTGATCACGAGCGCGGGCACTTTCGCGGCCGTCACGAGGAATCCGTTTATGGCCCCGAGAACCGCGCCGAAGAGCATCCCGCCCAGAAAGACGAGGGGGATGGGGACGCCGGGCCACGCGTTGAAGAGCGTGCCCGTGCCGAAGGCCACGAGGCCGAGGATCGAGCCGATCGACAGGTCGACGTTCTCGGTGATGATCACGAGCGCCTGGCCGACGGCGAGGATGATCACAATCGTCGCGTTGAGCATGAGGTCTTTCACGCTCTGCGGCGAGAGGAACCGCGGGTTGATGAGCGTGGTGATGATGACCAGGGCGATCAGCGCGCCGGCGACCGGGATCTCGCGGGAGCGGAAGAAGCCCCGGACGGCGTGAATCGGGCCGCCGTGGTCGGTGTGCACGGGTGGGCGTGCGGTGTCGATGCTCACAGGGCACCTTCCAGGCTCGATGTGGCGGCGCTCATCACGCGCTCGGCGGTGGCCTCGGCGCGGGGCAGTTCGGCGGTGATGCGGCCCTCGTGCATGACGAGGATGCGGTCGGCCATGCCGAGCACCTCGGGCAGCTCCGACGACACCATGATGATGGCGATGCCGCGACCGGCGAGGTCGGAGAGCAGGCGGTGCACCTCGCTCTTCGTTCCCACGTCGATGCCGCGGGTGGGCTCGTCGACGATCAGCAGCGTCGGCTCGGTGGCGAGCCACTTGGCCAGCACCACCTTCTGCTGGTTGCCGCCTGACAGGGTCGACACCGCGTAGTCCTGCGAGCCGGTCTTGACCTGAAGCCGGCTCGACCAGTCCTCGGCGGTGCGGCGCTCGCGGCTGCCCGAGATGAGGCCGAAGCGGGCGAGCGCCTTGCGCAGCGTGAGCGTGGCGTTCTTCGCGACCGAGAGGTCCATGACCAGGCCCTGCTTGCGCCTGTCTTCGGGAACGAAGCCGATGCCGGCGGTGATCGCGGCCTGCGGATTGTGCGGGGCGAGCGCCTTGCCGTGCAACGTCACCGAGCCCGAGTCGTAGCGGTCGATGCCGAAGACGGCGCGCACCACCTCGGTGCGTCCGGCTCCCACGAGGCCGGCCAGCGCCACGATCTCGCCCGCCCTCACCTCGAACGAGATGTCACGGAACGTGCCCAGGCGGGTGAGACCCTCGACCGAGAGCACCGTCTCGCCGATGGCGGCATCCACTTTGGGGAAGAGGGCGCCGAGCTCGCGCCCGACCATCTCCTTCACGATCTGCGGAACGGTGACCTCGCTCGTGTTGTGCACGCCGATGTAGCGGCCGTCGCGCATCACCGTGATGCGGTCGCAGAGGGCGAAGACCTCTTCGAAGCGGTGCGAGATGAACAGGATGCCGGCGCCCTTCTCGCGGAGGCCCCGTGCCACCCCGAAGAGCCGGTCGACCTCGACGCCGGAGAGGGCGGCGGTGGGTTCGTCCATGACGAGCACCTTCGCGTCGAGCGAGATGGCCTTCGCAATCTCGATGATCTGCTGGTCGGCGATCGAGAGGCCCTCGGCGATGCGGTCGGGATCGATGGGCACGCCGAGCGTGGCGAAGAGCTCTCGGGCCATGCGGCGCATCTCGCCGCGGTTGATGAGGCCGGCGCGGTTTCGCGGCTGGCGCCCGATGAAGATGTTCTCGGCCACGGTGAGGTCGGGGAAGAGGGTCGGCTCCTGGTAGATCACCGAGACGCCGGCGGCCTTGCTGTCGGCGGGCGTCTTGAACGAGACAGGGGCGCCGCCCACCTCGAACTCGCCGCCGTCGGGAGCGTGGACGCCGGCGAGGATCTTGACGAGCGTCGACTTGCCGGCGCCGTTCTCGCCGACGAGGGCGTGGATCTCGCCGGCCCGCAGGTCGATGGTTCCATCGGCCAGGGCGACGACGGGCCCGAAGGTCTTGGATGCGCCGGTGAGCGAGAGCGCGGGCGTGCCGGATGCGGGGGTGCCCGATGGCTGGTGCGGCTCGATGCCGTGCTGGACTTCATTCGCCATGGGCTGGCGCACCTCCACGTTGAGGACGATTGAATCGATATAACTCGAATCTGTTGGAACCCTACGGCGACCGGAGCAGCAGCGTCAAGGCCGTTACCTGTTCGCAACCTTGCGGCGGGGCATCCGATCTGTATGGTGGGGTGAATCGATACAAGGATGTATCCCGATCATCCTCGCGTCCGCTGGTCGCCGTGCTCCCTGTGCGGCGTTGAAGAACCGCCCCTCGGAGGATGAATGATGGTCGCCGCCAATGTGCGTGACGTGGCCGCCCTGGCCCGGGTGTCGGTGGGCACGGTGTCGAATGTGCTCAACAGCACCAAGAAGGTCGCCCCCGGCACCGAGAAGCGAGTTCTCGAGGCGATCGAGACGCTGGGCTTCGTGCGCAACGACGCCGCCCGGCAGCTGCGGGTGGGGCAGAGCCGCATGGTCGGAATGATGGTGCTCGACGTGGGCAACCCGTTCTTCACCGACCTCGCCCGAGGGGTCGAAGACACCCTCGCCCTCTCGTCGCGATCGCTCATTCTGGGCAACAGCGCCGAAGACGCGACCCGCGAGGAGTCGTATCTGCATCTGTTCGAGGAGCAGCGGGTCGCCGGCCTGCTCATCACCCCGGTGAGCCGCACCACCGACCGGCTCGAGCGCCTGCGCCGCCGTGGAACGCCCGTGGTGCTCGTCGACAGGTTCGGCGGCATCGGCGACTTCAGTTCGGTGTCGGTCGACGACCGCAGGGGAGGACAGATAGCCCTTCAGCACCTCGTCGACATCGGGCGGGTGAGGCCCACGTTCATCGGGGGCTCGAGCGCGGTGGTGCAAGTGAGCGAACGACTGCACGGAGCCCAGTCCGTTCTCTCCGAGGCCGGAATCGCACCACTGCGCGTGATCGAGCGCCCCTACATGTCGGCCGACGCGGGTCGGGATGCGGCGGAGGAACTGCTCGCCCTCGACCCCTCCGAGCGGCCGGACTCGATCTTCGCGGCCAACGACCTGCTCGCCCTCGGGGTGCTGCAGGCGCTCACCCGTGCGGGCGTGCGCGTGCCCGACGACATCGCGATCATCGGCTACGACGACATCTACTTCGCCGCATCGGCGGCGGTGCCCCTCTCGTCTGTGCGCCAGCCGACGCGGGGAATGGGCAAGGCCGCCGCCGAGCTGTTGACCGCGGAGATCGACGGCACGGCGGGCACCGAATTCCAGCACGTGGTGTTCGAGCCCGAGCTCATGGCGCGCGAGAGCACCCGGGTGCCGGCCTGACGATCAGCGCCCGAACACCCGCCTCACCGCCTCGAGATAGGCCATGCCGTGGGTGGTGTCGGGCAGCAGATACGAGCCCTCGGTCCACTCGTTCCACGCGTTGATGGTGACGATCGGATGCGGACCGCCGTGTCGGTCGGCGAACGACCGGGCCTCGACGAGGCCGGCCTCGAACTGCGCCGGCGTCGCGTCCCAGGTGGTGAGAAAGGGGTAGCGGCCGCGCTCGAACGGCAGCTGCTGGGCGGTGCGCGGACTCGAGTCCCAACCGACGGTGACGTTCGGGTGAAAGGGCACGGTCAGCGCTGCGGCGCTCCGCTCGTAGTCGGCGAACGCCTCCCGTCGCAGCCGGTCCGCGTCTCCAGCAGGAAAGGCGTGGGCGTCGACGTCGACGTGGTGCATCCACACATATGAGGTCGCCGAGTCGAACGCGAGTGTCGTGACGAGTGACAGGGGATCGTCGAGCACCACCGCGGTCGGCAGCACGCCGAAGCCCCAGATCACCGCGTCGAGGTGAATGCCGGGCAGGCCGCTCGATACAGCCTCGGCGCGGAGCCAGTCGAGCGCGTCGACGGTCTCGGCCACACCGCCGAGACCCGCGATGAGAGAACCGATCTCGTAGACGGAGAGCCACGGTCTTCCCTCGACGCGCAGGTACGACGGATGCGTGAAGTACTCGGCGATGATGTGCCTGCCGAATCGCTCGAAGGCCGCGCGGTCGAGGGCACCCGTAGCGAGTCGAGGGGGAGGCGCGTCTGCCGATGCCGCGGGAAAGATGTCGACGAGTTCGTGGTTGGCCCACATCAGGGCGAAGGTCATATCGCCGACGTTGCGAGCCCGCAGAAGACCGTCGCGCAGGGCGCCCTCGAGGTAGCCCCCGTCGTCGTACCAGTAATAGTCGATCAGAAAGCCGTCGATGCCGTTGCCGGTCGCCAGCTCGGTCTGCCGGGCTCCCACCTCGGGATCGGCCTCGTTCCACTCGCCGAGTGCGGGCACCCTCGGCTGCCTGTGGCCGGCGAAGCGGGGGCGCGCGTCGCGCAGCAGGCTCCACTCGGTGAAGCCCTCGCCGAACCAGGCGGCGTTGCGCGGGTCGTCGTGCCAGCTCGGAAAGTAGTAGGCCAGCACCGTCGGTCGTCGAGCGGCCCCGGTGCGCTCGCGTGGCGCACTCACGCGTGCGCCCCGCTGTGCTCGGCGACGATCCCCGCGAAGCCAAGGCGCGTCATGCGCGCGTTCCTCGCGAGCTCGGCCGTGACCAGCGGCGCCAGCCGAACGGTGGTGCCGAACTCGTTGCGGCCGGCCACTCGCACCGCATATTCACCCGGCGCGTCGCCGTGCGGCAGCACCGGATACGACGGGTCGAGCACGAGGGTGCGGGCGCGAACGAGGTCTTCCGCGTCGTTCTCGTGCGCATTCGCGGCATAGGCGAGCTGCCCGAGAAACAGAGTGACCCGGGCCTCGCCGAGCTCCGGTGCACCCGACGTCGTATTGCCGAACGGCGGCGTCGAGGCGGTGCCCGCGACATCGAACCACAGAGCTGGCGACACCTCGACGACGACGACGGAGTGCGGCTCGAGCGCGTCGAGAATCAGCCAACCGCCCTCCAGGCGACCCGTCGAGAACGACACGGTCACGCTCTCGGGGATCCGCAGCCGCAGCCCGGTTCCCCGTGCAAAGGCGGCGCCCGGTCTCAGTTCGACGCGATCGGCGAACGGGTAGCCGCCGGCGACCTCGAGCAGCACGCCGCCCGCGGCCGACTCGACCACCCCGTCGAGCGGCTGGCTCACGACCAGCCCGCCCGACGCATCCACTCGCGCCAGCGACCCGCTCAGCGCGCCGAGCGCCTCGATGCCGTGGAAGCTGCAGCACCACCAGGCCTCGGGCGCATAGTCGAGGGCGAGCATCGGGCCGTCGCCGACGAGCGTCTCGCAGCCGAAATGACCGGATGCCTGCTGCGCGTGGGCGAGTCCGTTGAGGCCGGCCAGCCAGGCGCGCTCGCGACATCGATCGAGGCCGGTCGTCTGGGCGAGTTCGAGACAGAGCATCACCCAGTCCGCCGTGGCGCAGCCCTCGGTGTTGATGTCCCACGGCGTCGACAGGCTCTCGAGGGCCGAGCCGCTCGGAAGCAGGAACCGGGCCGCCACCTCGTCGGCCTGCCGGCACACCGCATCGATCTCCGAGCAGTCGTCGTCGGCGATGGCGACCTCGAGGCGACCCCGCAGGAAGAGCAGGTACCCGTGCAGGTGCAGTCCGTCGACGGTCACGGGAGCCGCCCCGACGAGCCGACGGGCGGCATCCATGGCCCGAGTATCGCCGCGCAGGGCGGCGAACCGCGCGAGCGGGCGCACCAGCGACAGCGGATCGAGGAGGAACTTGCGCGACGGTTCGCGCGAGAGCCAGTCGGCCCAACCGGCGGCGGATGCGACGGCGTGGCCCG
>Ga0247732_10000313_pt1 | contig 26876 bp, 26 predicted proteins | sample UWRJL163409C2_FD_180940 | JGI IMG/M metagenome (GOLD analysis project Ga0247732, IMG submission 180940) | Plant litter microbial communities from Arlington Agricultural Research Station in Wisconsin, United States - UWRJ-L163-409C-2 | ecosystem: Environmental > Terrestrial > Plant litter >...
CTATGATCGTGCGCACCGAGATGAAGGACGGCTTGTCGGTCACGGCCTTGGCGGCCTTGATGGCCTCCTCGATGCCGGCGACGTTCTCGCCACCTTCGACCTCCTGAACGTGCCAGCCGTACGCGCGGTACCGGGCCGGGACGTCCTCCGAGAGGGCGATGTTGGTGTCGTGCTCGATCGAGATCTGGTTGTGGTCGTAGAACACGATCAGGTTGCCCAGCTGCTGGGTGCCGGCGAGCGAGCTGGCCTCGCTGGTGACGCCCTCTTCGAGGTCGCCGTCGGAGGCGATCACGTAGATGAAGTGGTCGAACGGGCTGGTTCCCGGCGCCGCGTCTGGGTCGAAGAGACCGCGCTCGTAGCGGGCGGCCATCGCCATGCCGACAGACGAAGCCAGGCCCTGGCCCAGCGGCCCGGTGGTGATCTCGACGCCCTTGGTGTGCCGGAACTCCGGGTGCCCTGGAGTCTTCGACTTCCAGGTCCGCAGCGACTCGATGTCTTCGAGCTCGAGCCCGAATCCGCCGAGGTACAGCTGGATGTAGAGCGTCAGGCTGCTGTGGCCGCAGGACAGGATGAACCGATCCCTGCCGAGCCAGTGGACGTCGGACGGGTCGTGCCGCATCTGGCGCTGGAACAGCGTGTACGCCAGCGGCGCCAAGCTCATTGCGGTGCCGGGGTGGCCGTTTCCGACCTTCTGAACTGCGTCTGCCGCCAGGACCCGAACCGTGTCGACGGCGACCGAGTCGACGTCGGCCCAGTCTTCGGGGTGGTTGGGGCGGGTGAGTGCGGAAATCTCTTCCGTTGTGGTCACGATCGAGCTCCTCGTGTCGTCAAGCTGTCACCCAATACCCTAGTGCGGGCCGTGACATCGCCGCAGGCCGCGTCACCCAAGTTGGCCGGGCGTTCACCAAGGGCCACCCCGTATTGGTGGGCGCGCGGTTCCACGGTCTACCATCGCCTGTAGTAGAAGCCAGCGTGCTGCCGCGAAATTCGAGGAGAACAACTGCGTGAGCATTCGCGAGCGCCGTATTTCCCCCGAGGCGCAGGGTTCGGCGTCGCCGGGCAAGGGGTTCGGTGCGAGAATTCGAACCACCCTTCTGGCGTATTTGGCGCTGACGAAGCCCCGCGTGATTGAGCTGCTGCTGGTCACGACGATTCCGGCCATGCTCCTGGCCGACCGCGGCACCGTCGACCCGCTCCTGATCCTGAACACGTTGTTCGGCGGCATGCTCGCGGCTGCGGGTGCCAACACGTTGAACTGTGTGGCGGACGCCGACATCGACAAGGTGATGAAGCGGACCGCGTTGCGGCCCTTGGCCCGTGCCGCCGTCCCGACCCGCCACGCCCTGATCTTCGGTCTGGTGCTGACGGTCGGGTCCTTCGCCTGGCTGTGGTGGACCACCAATCTGCTCTCCGGCGTGCTCGCCGTCGCGACCATCGCCTTCTACGTCTTCATCTACACCCTGCTGCTGAAACGCCGAACGTCGCAGAACGTCGTCTGGGGCGGCGCCGCGGGCTGCATGCCCGTGATGATCGGCTGGTCGGCGGTCACCGGCACCATCCAGTGGCCCGCGCTGGTCATGTTCGGCATCATCTTCTTCTGGACGCCGCCGCACACCTGGGCGCTGGCGATGCGCTACAAGGACGACTACAAGGCTGCGGGCGTCCCGATGCTGCCGGTCGTCGCCACCGAGCGTCAGGTCACCAAGCAAATCCTGATCTACACCTGGCTGACCGTGCTGACCACGCTGGGCCTCGCGCTGGCCACCGGCTGGCTGTACGCCGCGGTCGCGCTGCTGGCCGGCGCCTGGTTCTTGACGATGGCGCACCAGTTGTACGCCGGGGTCAAGCGCGGTGAGCCGGTGAAGCCGCTGCGGTTGTTCCTGCAGTCCAACAACTACCTGGCCGTGGTGTTCTGCGCACTGGCCGTCGACTCGGCGTTCGCGCTTCCCAAGGTGTTCGGCTAGCCAAGGTGTTCGGCTAGCCAGGTGTTCGGCTAGCTCGCGTCCCAGCCCCCGCGGCGCCCCTCCTTGATGCCCCCTCGTCGCTTCTTGTCGACGAGGCGGCGCTCCTTGGCGCCCCTTGACGGCTTCGTCGGCCGACGGGTCGGCGGGGGAGCCGCCGCGGCCGCCCGCAGCAGGCGCGCCATCCGCTCGCGCGCGGCCGCCCGATTCTGCAGCTGACCGCGATGCTCGCTGGCCGTCACGGTCAGCACGCCGCCGGCCAGCCGGGTGCGCAGACGGCACAGCATCTGATAGCGCAACCGCTCCGGGACCGACGGCGAGCGGGCCACGTCGAACGACAGCTCGACCCGGCTGTCGGCGGTGTTCACACCCTGGCCGCCCGGACCCGACGACCTCGAGAACCGCTCGCTGAGTTCGGCTGCCGGCACCACGAAGGTCCGGGTGACCATCAGGTCGTCTGCCACGTCGGGAGCTACGGAACCAACGCCACGGAGCCGACGGTCTTGCGGCCCTGCAGATCGCCGTGCGCCCTGGCCGCGTCGGCCAGGTCGTAACGCTCGCTGACGGTGATCGACAGCGTCTCCGTGGCGATGGCGTCTAGCAGTTCGCCTGCCCGCCAGGAGAACTCGTCCGCCGTGCGGGTGTAGTGCGCCAACGTCGGCCGGGTCAGGAACAGCGAGCCCGCACTGTTCAGGCGTTGCGGGTCGAACGGGGGCACGGGGCCGCTGGACGCGCCGAACAGCGCGAGCGTGCCCCGGACCGCCAGGCTGGCAAGGCTGGCCTCGAAGGTCGACGCACCGACCCCGTCGTAGACGGCGGCGACGCCGTTGCCGCCGGTGAGCTCCTTGATCCTGGCGCCGAACTCCGCCGGGTCGTCGGGGTAGTCCAGCACCTCCACCGCGCCGGCTTGCCGGGACAGCTCGGCCTTCGCCTTCGTCGAGACGGTGGAGATGACCTTGACCGCCATGCTGGTCGCCCACTGCGTGAGGATCAGGCCGACACCGCCCGCGCCGGCGTGCACCAGGATCGTGTCACCCTGCTGAACGGGATAGAGGGACTTGAGCAGGTAGTGCGCCGTCATGCCCTTTAGCAGCGAGGACGCCGCGACTTCGGCGGAGACGCCGTCCGGCACGTAGGCCACGAAGTCGGCTGGCGCGACGGTGTACTCCGCGTACGCGCCGTCGGCCTGGGCCGTGACCACGCGATCACCGACGTTGAGCGCCGCGACGTCGTCGCCGACGGCGGCCACCGTGCCGCAGACCTCGGTGCCGACGACGAACGGCAGCGGTCGCGGGTACAGCCCGGATCTGAAATAGGTGTCGATGAAGTTGACGCCGATGGCGTCGGCCTTGATCAACACCTGCCCGGGGCCGGGTGTCGGTTCGGGCTTCTCGACGTAGGAGAGGACTTCTGGGCCGCCGGTTTCGCTCACTTCGATCGCGTACATGCCACCTATCATTCCAACGTGAAGCTCGCACGGCCCGACGTTGGGCATCCCCGCATCGTCCTCGCAGGTTGCAGCGCTCTCGTCGAGGGCGACGGCGACGACGCCGGTCTGATTCCCGCGCTGAGGTCGCGAGGTCTGCACGCCCGGTGGCTGTCCTGGGACGATCCGGAGACCCTGGAGGCCGACCTCGTGATCCCGCGGGCGACGTGGGATTACGCCGAGCGGCTCGAGGAGTTCCTCGCCTGGACCCGGCGCGTGCCAAATCTGGTCAACGCCCCCGCCGTGGTGGCGTGGAACACCGACAAGCGGTACCTCGCCGATCTCGAGGCCGCAGGTGTCCCCGTCGTCCCGAGCGCGTTCTTCGGACCGGGGGAGTCCGTCCGGATTCCCGACGGGCAAGTGGTGGTCAAACCTGCCATCGGGGCGGGTTCGGTGGGGGCGCAACGGTTCACCGACGCCGAGCAGGCCCGCGGACATGCGCAGGCACTGCAGACCGACGGTCACACCGCGCTGGTGCAGCCCTATGACCCGAGGATCGCCGACGGGGAGACCGCCCTGGTGTTCATCGGTGGGCGGCAGTCCCACGCGTTCAACAAGGGTCCGCTGCTGCCGCCGCCCGGCGAACTGGCCGCGCTCGACGCGTCAGGCACCTTCGCGGAGGAGACCCTTCGGCCTGCCGAGCCGGACTTCGAGCTGTGGGACGTCGGCCACGAGGCGCTCGCCGCGGCGGCGGCGCGACTGGACCTCGACGTCGACGAGTTTCTTTACGCGCGCGTCGACGTCATCGGCGGCCCGGACGATCCGCGGCTGCTGGAACTGGAATTGGTCGAACCGTCGCTGGGCTGGCGGCAGCTCGACGAGACGGCTCGCGATCTGCAGCAGCGCGAGTTCGCGCTCGGGGTGGAGTCAGCCCTCGACCGGTTGGGGCTCGGGCCGCTCGGCAAGCGCTCGGGGGCGCATCGACGCCCATAGGGCTGCCGTCGCGGCCGTGCAGATGGCGGCGCCCGCGACGTGCACCGCCACCAGTGCGGCGGGCACCCCGGTAAAGAACTGCACGGTGCCGACCATCCCCTGCAGGGCGACCAGGACGAGCAGGACGACGACGCGCATCGTGACGGGTCGTGGGGCGCGCACGGCCAGCAGCGCGAAGGCGAGGCCGATCAGCAGGCACAGGTAGGCCGTGACCAGCGCCGAGTGCCGGTAGACGAGGGTGACGATGTCGAGCATCAGTCTGGGCACCGGCGCGTCGACGCTCTTGTCGCCGGCGTGTGGTCCCGCTCCGGTGACCATCGTGCCGGTGACGAGGACGACGGCGAGGGCCATGCCGCAGAGGACGGTCAACTGACGCAACGGGTTCGGCACCGCCAACGCGGCCACCCCGTCGTCCGGCTCGCCGATCTTGACGAACAGCAGTACCGACAGCCAGACCATCGCCATGGACACCAGGAGGTGGATCGCGACGGTCCACCACAGCAGCCCGGTGAGCACCGTGATGCCGCCCAGAACGGCTTGCAGCACCGTCGACGCGGGCATGAGGCAGGCGTAGACGATCACTTCCCGGCGCCGCCGGGCGCGGACCACGGCAAGTACCGCAAGGGCGGCGGTCAGGACGACGAGGAACGTGATCAACCGGTTGCCGAACTCGACGGCCTGATGGACGATCGGCACCTCGGCCACGGGGACGGGGACGAAGCTGCCAGGGAAGCATTGCGGCCAGGTAGGGCAGCCCAGCCCGGAGGCGGTGACTCGAACGATCGCACCGGTGACGGCGATGCCGCCCTGGGTGAAGACGACGGCGGCCGCGATCATGCGCTGAGTGCGCAAATTGGGAAGGGGAAGCACGTCCACGACCCGCAGCAGTGAGCTTCCGACGGCCATGGCCCGATCGTAGAGCAGCTCTAACTACAGGTCGTAGTAGGGGCCGGTCAGGTGAAGCGGAACCAGCGCAACGCGCACAGCCCGGCCAGCGTGCCCCAGGCAGCCAGCACCGCGACCCCGAACCAGTCGACCGACACCGTCATGGCCTGCCCGAGCGCCTCCGTCAGCGCCCCGGAGGGGGTGAGCCGGGCGATGAACCGAACCGTTTGAGAGACCACCCCGCCGCCGAGGTCGCTCTCCAGCGTGAGGGCTCCCAGGCCGGCGAACACGAACCACAGCAGGTTCGCGATCGCGAGCACGATCTCGGCCTTGAGCGTTCCGCCGAGCAGCAGTCCGAGGGCGGCGAAGGCGGCCGTGCCAAGCGCGATGATCAGCGCTCCGAGCGCCAGCCCAGCGACGGCAGGGCGCCAGCCCAACCCAATCCCGATGGCGCCCAACAGCATCGACTGCAGGAACACGACGGTGACGACGGCGAGCGACTTTCCGGCGATGATGCCCCACACGGGCAGTGCCGTCGCCCCGAGGCGTTTCAAGGCGCCGTACCTGCGGTCGAAGGCGACCGCGATGGCCTGACCGGTGAACGCCGTCGAGATGACCGCGAGCGCCATGATCGGGGGTGCGAACGTCGCCGCCCGGTTGGGGCCGAACGAGCCAAGCGGCAGGAGCGTCAGCCCGACCAGCAGGGTGATGGGGATGAACATCGTGAGCAGCAGCTGTTCGCCGTTGCGCAGCAACAGCTTGAGCTCGAGACGAAACTGAGCGGCCAGCATGTTCGGCACGCTCGCCGGTCGGGGGTCCGGCGTGAACGTGCCCGGTTCGAAGCGATTGGTCGTCACGAACGAAGCTCCCGCCCGGTGATGTCGAGGAACACGTCCTCGAGGCTGCGCTGCTCCACCCGCATGTCGGTGGCCAGCACGTTCAGTCGCGCGCACCACGCGGTGACGGTGGCCAGCACCTGCGGATCGATCAACCCCTCCACGAGGTATTCGCCTTGGCTGACCTCGCTGGCGAGGTAGGTCTCCGGCAAGGCCGAAATGAGCAGGGACAGGTCGAGTTTCGGCGGTGCGGAGAAGCGCAGCTGGTTCTCGGCGCCTCGGCCCATCAACTCCGCGGGAGTGCCCTTGGCCACCGCGACGCCGTTGTCGACGATCACCAGGTGGTCCGCCAGTTGCTCGGCCTCGGTGAGCTGGTGGGTGGTCAACACGATCGTGACGCCGTCGCGCCGCAAACCGTCGATGAGATCCCATACGACGATGCGCGCGTGGGCGTCCATCCCGGCGGTCGGCTCGTCGAGGAACACCAGCTCGGGCCGCCCCACCACGGCACACGCCAGGGCCAGCCGTTGCTGCTGGCCGCCGGAGAGCCTGCGGTAGGTGGTCCTGGCCGCATCCGTCAGCCCGAGGGTGTCCATCAGCCACGCGGGGTCGAGCGGATTGGCCGAGTAGGCGGCGACGAGATCCAGCATCTCCCCGGCCCGAGCCGCGGGATAGCCGCCACCGCCCTGCAGCATCACCCCGATGCGTTCCCGGAGCCGGGCGTTGTCGACGAACGGGTCCAGGCCAAGGATTTCGATGGACCCCGAGTCGGGCTTGATGAACCCCTCGCACATCTCGACGGTCGTCGTCTTGCCTGCGCCGTTGGGCCCGAGCAGCGCCAACACCTCGGCGCGTTGCACGTCCAGGTCGAGTCCGTCCACCGCGGTCGTCGAGCCGTAGCGCTTGGTGACGCCGCGCAACCGCACGGGGGTGTCCGACGAGCGCTCGCGCGAGGAGCCAGTTGCCGCCGACGAGCGCTCGCGCGAGGAGCCAGCTGCCGCGTCACGGGAGGTCACGGTGTCTCAGCGTAGGCGTCGGAGGTGGCGACCGGTGGCACCGGTGGCGCCGACGCCCGCCCGTCGCCGCCGTCGGCCTCCGGCAGCGGGCGCCACGGCAGTCGCGTGTAGGTGATGGCGATGAGGATGGCGACGATCATCGTGCTCGCGATCGTGGCGTCGACGATCTGGAACAGGGCGAACCGGTCGCCGTTGGCAGTCGGCCCGAAAATGCCCACCAACAGCGTCATCGCGATCGCCGTTCCGCGGAATCCCGGCCGGGACGCCCAGGTGGCCAACGGGATGATCGCCCACAGCAGGTACCAGGGCTGCACGACGGGCGCCAGCAGGACGGTGACGCCGAGTGCCACGCCGAGGCCGCCGACGGGGTGCAGCCGGCCGCGCAGGACCGACAGCAGGAGCCACGTCACCAGCACTGCGATGATGATCACACCGATGGCACGGGTCAGGCCAAGCACCGCGGTGGTGTGGTCGCCCAACCCCAGCAGGTTGCCGACCTGGCCGGTGCCGAGAGCGATGAGCGTCGGCGGCGACATCCACGACCGCACGACGTTGGCGGTGCCGAGGGTGAACAGCCAGCCGAACCCCAGGCCGCTGGCCCACCCGATCAACACCGTGACGGCGACCGTGATGGCCGACACGGAACCACCGGCGACGAGCAGGGCGCGGAACGATCCGCCCCACTTGGCGGCCAGCGCCACCGCCACGAACCCGACCGCCAGCAGGGCGGGCAACTTCACCTGGGAGGCCATCGTGATCAGCACGGTCCCGGCGATGAGCATCGCCAGCGGCTTCCAGCGCATCCACGCCTCGCGGTCGCGCGGCCAGTGCAGGGGTCGTGGCACCAGCGGACCGGCAGGGTAGTTGTCCCGCGTGCGGCTGATGGCGCGCAGGGCGAACTCGGTCCCGGTGAGCATCAGGCCCAGCATCAGCGCCTCGTTGTGGATGCCTGCGACGAGGTGCATGAACAGCAGCGGGTTGCACGGTCCGAGCCACAGGGCGCTGACCTCGGCGACCCCGCACCGGCGCGCCAACCGCGGGGTGGCCCACACGATCAGCCCCACGCCGCCCAGGACGACCAGTCGGTGGCACAGGACGGCCGCGACGATGTTGTCGCCGGTGATCTCCGAGATGCCCCTGCCGATCCAGAGGAACAGCGGGCCGTACGGCGCTGGTGTCTCGCGCCACAGGCTCGGCACCGACAGGGTGAAGACGTGGTCGAGTCCGAGCCCGGGAGCAGGCCCGACGCGGTACGGATCGAGCCCGAGGCGGGCAATCTGACTTTGCGCGAGGTAGGAGTAGACGTCCTTGCTGTACATCGGCGGGGCGAACAGCAGCGGCAGCGCCCAGATGAGCAGGGTGCGGTCCAACTGGCTGCGGGACATGCGCCGGCTACCAAGCGCGAATCGGCCGAGCATCAACCAGGCGAGCGCCATCATGACCGCGCCGGTTGTGGTCATCGTCAGCGACACGGTTTGGATGCGGGAGGGAAGATTGAGGAGGCGCACTCCGAACGTCGGATCCTGGACCACTGGTCGGGCCCCGGCGCCCAGTGCGCCGATGGCCATCAGCACCGTGCCGGTGGCGCCGAACACGCGGGTGCGTCGCAGGAACGCCACGTCGGAGCCGATCAGCGGGGATCCGACCGTCGTCTCGTCGGCGTGCCACCGCGCGACGGCGGTGCTCATCGACGGACGGGTGGCCATCAGTGCAGCGTAGTAAGTGGGCTACCTAAGGGTTGCCTTGCTAGCACCGTTTGACGAATTCCGTCACAATGGTGTTGTGAAAATCCGCGCGGAGGCAATGGCTGCTGGTGGTTCGTCCGCCGGTGCCACGTCGACCTCCGACGGACACACCCGTCGCTCCATCGTGCAACTGTTGCTCGAAGGCCCGACGACCGCCGGCGACATCGGCGATCGGCTGGGCATTTCCGCAGCTGGGGTGCGCAGGCACCTCGACGCGCTGGTCGACGGTGGCGACGCGGAGTCCAACGCCGCAGCCTCTTGGGAGCACCACGGGCGGGGACGTCCGGCCAAGCGCTACCGGCTGACCGCCGCGGGGCGAGCCAAGCTCGACCACGCCTACGACGACCTGGCCGTGGCCGCCATGCGGCAGCTGCGCGAGGTGGGCGGCGACGACGCCATCCGCACCTTCGCACGACGACGCATCGACACCATCCTGTCCGGCGTCTCGGCCAGGACGGCAGGCGGCGACGTCGCCACGGCAGCCGATCGCGTTGCCGTCGCCCTCACCGGCGCCGGGTACGCCACCACGACGACGCGGGTCACCGGCCCGATCGACGGTGTACAGATCTGCCAGCATCATTGTCCGGTGTCACACGTCGCCGAGGAGTTCCCCGAGCTGTGTGAGGCCGAGCGGGAAGCCTTCTCCGACATCCTGGGAACCCACGTGCAGAGGTTGGCGACCATCGTCAACGGCAACGGCGCGTGCACCACGCACGTACCGCTCATCCCCGAGCCCGCCCGGCGCACGGCCCGCGCCGAATCGCAGCAATCAGCCATCGAGAATCAAGGAGCGTCGACATGACGACCACACCCGAAGCGCCTCAGCTGACTCAAGAGGAGACCATCGCCTCTCTGGGCACGTACGGCTACGGCTGGTCGGACTCCGACGTCGCCGGCGCCAGCGCACAGCGCGGCCTGTCCGAGGCCGTCGTGCGCGACATCTCGAGCAAGAAGAGCGAGCCGCAGTGGATGCTCGACATGCGCCTCAAGGCGCTGCGCACCTTCGGCAAGAAGCCGATGCCGAACTGGGGTTCCGACCTCGAGGGCATTTTCTTCGACAACATCAAGTACTTCGTGCGGTCCAGCGAGAAGCAGGCCGCCACGTGGGACGACCTGCCCGCCGACATCAAGAACACCTACGACCGCCTCGGCATCCCGGAGGCCGAGAAGCAGCGTCTGGTGTCCGGCGTCGCAGCGCAGTACGAGTCCGAGGTCGTCTATCACTCGATCCGTGAGGATCTGGAGGCGCTCGGCGTCATCTTCCTCGACACCGACTCCGCGCTGAAGCAGCATCCCGAGCTGTTCCAGAAGTACTTCGGCACCGTGATTCCGGCCGGGGACAACAAGTTCTCCGCGCTGAACACCGCGGTGTGGTCCGGCGGATCGTTCATCTACGTTCCCAAGGGCGTCCACGTCGACATCCCGCTGCAGGCCTACTTCCGGATCAACACCGAGAACATGGGCCAGTTCGAGCGCACGCTGATCATCGTCGACGAGGATGCCTACGTGCACTACGTCGAGGGCTGCACGGCGCCGATCTACAAGAGCGATTCGCTTCACTCCGCGGTCGTCGAGATCATCGTCAAGCCCGGTGGCCGCTGCCGCTACACGACCATCCAGAACTGGTCGAACAACGTCTACAACCTGGTGACCAAGCGGGCGCGCGCCGAGGCCGGCGCCACCATGGAGTGGGTCGACGGCAACATCGGCTCCAAGGTCACCATGAAGTACCCGGCCGTGTGGATGACCGGTGAGCACGCCAAGGGTGAGGTGCTCTCGGTGGCGTTCGCCGGCGAAGGCCAGCACCAGGACACCGGCGCCAAGATGCTGCACCTGGCGCCCAACACGTCGAGCAACATCGTCTCCAAGTCCGTCGCCCGTGGTGGCGGCCGGGCGTCCTACCGCGGTCTGGTTCAGATCAACAAGGGCGCTCACGGCTCCAGGTCCAGCGTGAAGTGTGATGCGCTGCTGGTGGATTCGATCAGCCGCAGCGACACCTATCCATACGTCGACATCCGCGAGGACGACGTGACGATGGGCCACGAGGCCACTGTCTCCAAGGTCAGCGCCGATCAGCTCTTCTACCTGATGAGCCGCGGCATGACCGAGGACGAGGCCATGGCCATGGTGGTGCGCGGCTTCGTCGAGCCCATCGCCAAGGAGCTTCCGATGGAATACGCGTTGGAGCTCAACCGGCTCATCGAGCTCCAGATGGAAGGGGCCGTCGGGTGATTGGGGCCAGCAACTTGACCGAAGCCGCCGAGGGCATCAAGAACGGCGGGTCGACACTGGCCGCCGCCAACAAGGGTGAGCAGTTCAGCTCGTTCGACGTCGACGCCTTCGAGGTGCCCGGCGGCCGTGACGAGCTGTGGCGCTTCACGCCGCTCAAGCGACTGCGCGGTCTGCACGACGGCTCGGCCCCCGCGACCGGACACGCGGTCGTCGAGGTCGGCGAACGCGAGGGCGTGACGGTCGAGACCGTCCAGCGTGGCGACGACCGCCTCGGGCAGGGCGGCGTACCCGCCGACCGCGTTGCGGCACAGGCATTCTCGTCGTTCGAGACGGCCACCATCGTGACCGTCGCCCGCGAGGTCGAGGTCGCCGAACCCGTCGAGATCACCGTCACCGGACCCGGCGCGGGCGTCACCGCCTACGGCCATCTGCAGATCCGCGTCGAAGAGTTGGCCAGGGCCACCGTCGTCGTCGACCTGCGTGGCAGCGGGACCTACGCCGACAACGTCGAGATCGTCGTCGGCGACGCCGCCGGCGTCAACGTCATCTGGATCGCCGACTGGGCCGACGACATGGTGCACGTCAGCGCGCACCACGCCCGTCTCGGTAAGGACTCGACGTTGACCCACGTCGCCGTCACCCTGGGTGGTGACGTCGTGCGGACCTCCGCCACGGTGCGCTACGCCGGACCCGGCGGAGACGCCCAGCTGCTCGGCACGTACTTCGCCGACGACGGCCAGCACTTCGAGTCGCGGCTGCTCGTCGACCACGCCCAGCCCAACTGCAAGTCCGACGTGCTCTACAAGGGAGCGCTGCAAGGCGATCCGGACTCCGACCGGCCCGACGCCCACACCGTCTGGATCGGCGACGTGCTGATCCGCGCGGAGGCCACGGGCACGGACACCTACGAGGCGAACCGCAACCTGGTGCTCACCGACGGCGCGCGCGCCGACTCGGTGCCCAACCTGGAGATCGAGACCGGCGAGATCGTCGGCGCCGGACATGCCAGTGCCACCGGACGTTTCGACGACGAGCAGTTGTTCTACCTACGTGCCCGCGGCATCCCGGAAGACCAGGCCCGCCGTCTGGTCGTGCGCGGTTTCTTCGGCGAGATCATCGCCAAGATCGCCGTGCCCGCGGTCCGCGAACGACTTACCGAAGCCATTGAACGAGAACTAGCCATCACGGAAGCAAGAGACAGCTGATATGACCACACTTGAAGTCAAGGACCTGCACGCCTCCGTCGTCTCCGCCGAGGGCGGCGCCGACGTCGAAATCCTCAAGGGCGTCAACCTCACCGTGAAGTCGGGGGAGACCCATGCGGTGATGGGGCCCAACGGTTCTGGCAAGTCGACGCTGTCCTACGCGATCGCCGGCCACCCCAAGTACACCGTCACCTCCGGGTCGATCACCCTCGACGGGCAAGACGTCCTCGAGATGAGCGTCGACGAGCGCGCAAGGGCCGGGCTGTTCCTGGCCATGCAGTACCCGATCGAGGTTCCCGGCGTCTCCATGTCGAACTTCCTACGCACCGCGGCGACCGCCGTGCGTGGTGAAGCGCCCAAGCTGCGGCACTGGGTCAAGGAAGTCAAGACGGCCATGACCGATCTCGACATCGACCCGGCGTTCAGCGAGCGCAGCGTCAACGAAGGATTCTCCGGCGGCGAGAAGAAGCGCCACGAGATTCTGCAGCTCGGTCTGCTCAAGCCCAAGATCGCGATCCTTGACGAGACCGACTCGGGTCTCGACGTCGACGCGCTGCGCGTGGTCAGCGAAGGCGTCAACCGGTACGCCCAAGCGGAGAACGCCGGCGTGCTGCTGATCACCCACTACACCCGCATCCTTCGCTACATCCAGCCGCAGTTCGTGCACGTCTTCTTCGACGGCCGGATCATCGAGTCCGGCGGACCGGAGCTGGCCGACGAGCTCGAAGCCAACGGCTACGAGCGCTTCACCCAGGCGGTCGAGGCCTGACATGACGGCTGCGTCGACGACGCTTGACCTGCTGCGCATTCGGGCGGACTTCCCGATCCTGAGTCGGGTCATGCGCGGCGGTAAACAGCTGGCATACCTGGATTCCGGGGCGACGTCGCAGAAGCCGTTGCAGGTGCTCGACGCGGAGCGGCAGTTCCTGACCACCTCCAACGGCGCGGTCCACCGCGGGGCGCACCAGCTGATGGAGGAGTCCACCGACGCCTACGAGCAGGGCCGCGAGGACATCGCCACGTTCGTCGGCGCCGACTCCGACGAGCTCGTCTTCACGAAGAACGCCACCGAGGCGCTCAACCTCGTCTCCTATGCCCTTGGTGACGACCGCTTCGGGCGTTCCGTCGGGCCCGGTGACGTCATCGTCACCACCGAACTGGAGCACCACGCCAACCTCATTCCGTGGCAGGAGCTGGCCCGCCGCACCGGTGCCACGCTGCGGTGGTATTCGGTCACCGAGGACGGTCGGATCGACCTCGATTCACTCGAGCTCGACGAGCGCGTCAAGGTCGTCGCCTTCACCCACCACTCCAACGTCACCGGCGCCATCGCGCCCGTGGCCGAGTTGGTGGCGCGGGCCAAGGCGGTCGGTGCACTGTCGGTGTTGGACGCCTGCCAGTCGGTGCCGCACCAGCCGGTCGACTTTCACGCACTCGACGTCGACTACGCCGCCTTCTCGGGTCACAAGATGTTGGGGCCCACGGGGATTGGCGTGCTTTACGGTCGCCGCGAATTGCTCGGAGCCATGCCCCCCTTCCTCACCGGCGGATCGATGATCGAGACCGTCACGATGGAGGCCACGACCTACGCGCCCGCCCCGCAGCGGTTCGAGGCGGGGACTCCGATGACGTCGCAGGTCGTCGGATTGGCTGCCGCTGCACGCTATTTGAGAGACGTCGGGATGGCCGAGGTTGCCGCCCACGAGCACCAGTTGGTGGCCGCAGCGCTGGACGGGCTGTCGGGCATCGAGGGTGTCCGGATCGTCGGACCCACGTCGACTGAGAACCGGGGATCGCCGGTGAGCTTCGTGGTCGACGGCATCCACGCCCACGACGTCGGCCAGGTTCTCGACGACGAGGGCATCGCCGTTCGCGTCGGCCACCATTGCGCGTGGCCGCTGCACAAGCACTTTGGCGTCGCGGCCACGGCTCGGGCGTCGTTCGCGGTGTACAACACGCTCGACGAGGTGGACCGTCTGGTCGCAGGCGTCCAGCGGGCCGTCGAGTTCTTCGGGCGGGAGTGAGCTTTCCGTGCGAATGGAACAGATGTACCAGGAAGTGATCCTGGACCACTACAAGCATCCGCACCACCGCGGGCTACGCGAACCGTTCGCGGCGGAAGTGCATCACGTCAACCCGACCTGTGGTGACGAGGTGACGCTGCGCGTGACGCTGTCCGACGACGGTGACACCGTCACCGACATCTCCTACGACGGGCAGGGCTGTTCGATCAGTCAGGCGGCGACGTCGGTGCTGACCGACCAGGTGATCGGCCAGAGCGTCGGTGCGGCGATGAAGACCGTTGCCGCGTTCACCGAGATGATCTCCTCACGGGGCAACGTCGACGGGGACGAGGATGTCATCGGCGACGGCATCGCCTTTGCGGGTGTGGCGAAGTACCCGGCGCGGGTGAAGTGCGCGCTGCTGGGGTGGATGGCCTTCAAGGCCGCGCTGGCGGAGGCCAGGCCATCGGATGAGGCGCTGGCGGAGGCCAGGCCGTTGGGTGACGATGACGCGTTGGCGCAGGCCAGCAACGATGTGGAGGAACACAGATGAGTGACACCGCTTCCGACGAAGTGCTCGCAGACCTCGAAGAAGCCATGCGTGACGTCGTCGACCCCGAACTGGGCATCAACGTCGTCGACCTCGGTCTGGTCTACGGCCTGAACATCGAAGAGGGCGACGCCGGCTCGAAGGTCGCGATGATCGACATGACGCTGACGTCGGCCGCATGCCCGCTGACCGACGTCATCGAGGACCAGTCGCGCAGTGCGTTGGTCGGCTCGGGGCTGGTCAACGAAATCAAGATCAACTGGGTGTGGAATCCGCCGTGGGGCCCCGACAAGATCACCGAGGACGGGCGCGAACAGCTCAGGGCGCTCGGCTTCACGGTCTGACACCGTGCGCGAGGACCGATACGTCACCACGCGTCGCCAACTCCGCGGCATTGCCGAAAGCTTCATCGCCGGACCCCAGTACCGGTCGGCCGAGACCATCCGGCTTGCCGTCCGGCCCGACGGCTTCACGGGCGTGTCGATACCCGTCGCCGTGCACGGCACCGAACTCGTGTGGGGTGACGCGGGTGCGCCGCTGACCGGGACGGTCGGCGCGCTCGCCGCCGCCACCGGTCTGGACGTCGGGCCGCCCGACGGCGTCTACGAGATCGTCGAACCGCTGTCCGCCGCCACCGTTCTCGACGTCGACGTCGATGCTGCCGAACTGGTCCACCGCAGTCTCTACGCCGGCGGGTTCGCGCTGAAGAGCGCTCTGCCGGAACAACATCCGGTGTTGTGGCCCGAACACTTCGACGTCTCGGTCACCGAGGCCGAGGTCAACTACGGCGTCTCACCCGGTGACGACTTCCACCCGCTGCCGTATGCCTACGTCGGCCCGTGGACCTCGCGCATCGGGGACTTCTGGAACGCGCCGTTCGGGGCCTTCCGGTCACTCGACCCGTCGCACGACGTCGACCAGCTCGCCGCCGACGTCACGGACTTCTTCGAACGCGGCCGCTCGGAACTGTGATCCTCGTCTGCGCGGAATCGCCACGCGACGGACGACGTTGCACCCCGTCATGAGCCTCGAAGGCGTGACAGAACTGTTCCGACCGCTGACCGTGCGGTCGATGACGATCCCCAATCGGTTCGCCATGGCCCCCATGACGCGGCAGGCGTCCCCTGGCGGGGTGCCGGGTCCCGACGTGGCGGCCTACTACGGCCGTCGGGCGGCGGGCGGCGTCGGACTGATCATCACCGAGGGCGTTCGACTGCCGGACCCCGCGGCGGGCTTTCCCGAGTCGGTGCCGACGCTGGCCGGTGACGATGCCCTCAGGGGCTGGCGCAGGGTCACCGACACCGTCCACGGCCACGGAGCGGTGATCGCCGCGCAGCTGTGGCACCAGGGGGCCGAACGCGGTATTGCCGACGGCGTCGAGCCGGTGAGCCCCTCAGGGGTGGACGGAACGGGGCAGTCCAAGGGCCGTGCGCTGACCGTCGACGAACTTCCCGACGTCGCGGCGCAGTTCGCCCTGGCGGCCCGCAACGCCAAGGAGGCCGGTTTCGACGCCGTCGAGATCCACGGCGCGCACGGCTACCTGCTCGACGCGTTCCTCTGGGAGAAGACCAACCTGCGGACCGACGAGTACGGCGGCTCGCTGGCCGCCAGGACGCGGTTCCCCGCCGAGGTGGTGGCCGCGGTGCGAGCCGCCGTCGGACCCGACTTTCCGATCGTCTACCGGTTCTCCCAGTGGAAGGCCGCCGACTACGACGCGACCATCGCCGCCGATCCCACCGAACTGCAGGAACTGCTGGCGCCCCTGCTGGACGCCGGGGTCGACGTGTTCCATCCGTCCACCCGGCGCCACTACGCGCCCGCCTTCCCCGACGTGGATCCGGTTCTCAGCCTGGCCGGCTGGACTAAGAAGGTGACCGGAGCGCCGGTGATAGCCGTGGGCTCGGTCGGCCTGGACACGGCGTTCCGGGACGAGGGGCGGCGCACCGAGATCGCGCCGGCGCCCGCGGACCAGGTCGTGGCCCAGTTCGAGGCGGGGGAGTTCGACGTCGTCGCGATCGGTCGCGCACTGCTGGCCGATCCGGCGTGGGTGAACAGGCTGCGCGACGACACGTTGGACGGGTTCAATGGGTACCAACCGGAGTCCGCGCTGAGCACGTTGCACTGACGCCGTTCAGTCCACCGCGTGGTGGAACAACCAGCTAGACCCCGACGTTAGGAGAAACGTGAGCACGCAAGACATCACCACTGACCAATTCAACGGGACGATCACCGACAACGAGATCGTGCTCGTCGACTTCTGGGCGGAGTGGTGCGGACCGTGTCGGGCCTTTGCCCCGACGTACGCCGCGTCGTCCGACAAACACCCCGACGTGGTGCACGCCAAGGTCGACACCGAGGCCGAGCAGGGATTGGCCGCCGCCGCGGAGATCCAGGCGATCCCGACGTTGATGGCGTTCAAGAAGGGCCACATGGTCTTTCGCCATTCGGGGATGCTGCCGGCCAAGGACCTCGAAGAGGTCATCGGACAGATCAAGGCGCTCGACGTCGACGCCGCTCTCGCCGAGCAGGCCAAGACCGACGAGGCCTAGAGGTCGCACGCGATAGCGTGCACCCGTGACCGAACGCGACGACACCCTGGTTCTCGTCGACCGACCACGCCCCCAGGTGGCGCTGGTGACGTTGAACCGGCCCGAGCGCATGAACTCGATGGCCTTCGACGTCATGGTGCCCCTGAAGGCTGCCCTCGACGAGCTGACCACCGACAACGAGGTCAGGGCCGTGGTGCTGACCGGCGCCGGCCGTGGGTTCTCCTCGGGTGCCGACCACAAGTCGGCGGGATCGGTGCCCCACGTCGACGGGTTGACCCGCCCGACGTTCGCGTTGCGCTCGATGGAAGTGCTCGACGACGTGATACTCGCCATACGAAAGCTGCACCAGCCGGTCATCGCGGCCGTCAACGGTGCTGCCATTGGTGGCGGGCTGTGCTTGGCCCTGGCGTGCGACATCAGGGTGGCGGCGCAAGGTGCGTACTTCCGAGCGGCAGGCATCAACAACGGCTTGACCGCGAGCGAACTGGGGCATTCGTACTTGTTGCCCAAGGCAATTGGGACGTCGCGGGCGTTCGAGGCCATGCTCACCGGGCGTGACATCGACTCCGAGGAGGCCGACCGGATTGGCTTGGTCTCGCGCTCGGTGCCCGACGGCGAGCTCCTCGACACGTGCTTCGACATGGCCGAACGCATCGCGTCGTTCTCCCGGCCGGGAATCGAGTTGACCAAGCGCACGCTCTGGAGTGGACTGGAAGCCGGTAGCCTAGAGGGTCACATGCAGGCCGAAGGTTTGGGTCAACTGTACGTGCGCCTGCTCACCGCCAATTTCGAGGAAGCGGTCGCTGCGCGCGCCCAGAGGCGGCCAGCTGTGTTTACCGACGACAAGTAGAACGAATGAGGAGTACAGCGTGATCACCGCAACGGACCTCGAGGTCCGCGCTGGCGCGCGTACGCTGCTGGCCATCGAGGGCTCCGCGCTGCGCATCCAGCCGGGGGACCGGATCGGCCTCGTCGGCCGCAACGGCGCAGGCAAGACCACCACCATGCGCATCCTCGCCGGCGAAGGCGAGCCCTACGCGGGCTCCATCGAGCGGACCGGTGAGATCGGTTATCTGCCACAGGATCCCAGAGAGGGAGACCTGGACATGCTGGCCCGCGACCGAGTCCTCTCGGCGCGTGGCCTCGACACACTGCTCTCCGATCTGGAGAAGCAGCAGGCGATCATGGCCGAAGTCGCCGACGACGCCGCCATGGACAAGGCGGTACGAAAGTACGGCGAGCTCGAGGAGCGGTTCGCCGCCCTTGGCGGATACGCCGCGGAGAGCGAAGCGGGCCGCATCTGCGCGAGCCTCGGTTTGCCCGAGCGAATCCTCACCCAGCCGCTGCGGACGCTGTCCGGCGGTCAGCGTCGCCGCGTCGAACTGTCGCGCATCCTGTTCGCGGCTTCGGACACCGGCTCCGGGTCGGACACGACGCTGCTCCTCGACGAGCCCACCAACCACCTCGACGCCGACTCGATCGGGTGGTTGCGCTCGTTCTTGCAGAACCACACCGGCGGCCTCGTCGTGATCAGCCACGACGTCGACCTGCTGGCCGACGTCGTCAACCGGGTCTGGTTCCTCGACGCCGTCCGCGGCGAAGCCGACGTCTACAACATGGGCTGGCAGAAGTACCTCGACGCCAGGTCCACCGACGAACAACGCCGTCGCCGGGAACGCGCCAACGCCGAGAAGAAGGCGTCCGCGCTGCGGACCCAGGCGGCGAAGATGGGCGCCAAGGCTACCAAGGCCGTTGCCGCGCAGAACATGCTGCGCCGGGCCGAGCGCATGATCGCCGAGCTCGACGACGAGCGGGTCGCCGACAAGGTGGCCAAGATCAGGTTCCCCACCCCCGCCGTCTGCGGGCGCACCCCGTTGGTTGGCAAGGGTCTCACCAAGACCTACGGGTCGCTGGAGATCTTCACCGGCGTCGACCTGGCGATCGACAAGGGGTCCCGCGTCGTCGTCCTCGGTCTCAACGGCGCGGGCAAGACCACGCTGCTGCGGATCCTGGCGGGCACCGAGGCGGCCGACGCGGGTGCCATCGAGCCGGGTCATGGGCTGAAGCTGGGGTACTTCGCGCAGGAACACGACACGATCGACGGGCTTTCCTCGGTGTGGGACAACATCCGCCACGCCGCCCCGGACACCGGTGACCAAGAGCTGCGCAGCCTGCTCGGTGCGTTCATGTTCACCGGGCCTCAGCTCGACCAGCAGGCTGGCACGCTGTCCGGTGGTGAGAAAACGCGACTTGCCCTGGCGGGTTTGGTGGCCTCGACCGCCAACGTCCTGTTGCTCGACGAGCCGACCAACAACCTCGATCCTGCCTCTCGCGAACAGGTTCTCGACGCGTTGCGCAGCTACCAGGGCGCCGTGGTGCTGGTCACCCACGATCCGGGTGCCGCGGAGGCACTCGACCCGCAGCGGGTGGTGTTGCTGCCCGACGGAACCGAGGACTACTGGTCCGACGACTACCGCGACCTGATCGAACTCGCCTGACGCTGCACCTGATTGAGATCTGCCTCCCTGGGTATCTGTTGGTCACAGCGAGATGGGGAGATGCAGATGAGAGATGTGGACAAGTCCAGGGACGAGTTGCTCGACGAGCTGCGCAGCGCCTACGAAAAGGGTGCGAGCATTCGTACGCTGGTGGCCACTACCGGCAAGTCCTACGGGTCGATTCACAGCATGTTGCGCGAGTCCGGTACCACGATGCGTAGTCGTGGCGGACCGAATCACACACGCAGACAGCACTAGTCACTGCTGGCGCACGGAGGCCTCGACGAGGTCGAGGACGGCGCTCAGCTTCTCCGGATCGTCGCCAGTGGCAAGCCTGGCGACGAGTCCGTCGAGGACGAGGTCGAGATAGGTATGTAGGACCTCGCTTGGCACGTCACCGCGCAGCCGTCCGGCCTGCTTCTGCTGACGCAGACGTTCGGTGGTGGCGTCGGTGAGTTCGGCCGACCGTTCCGCCCAGCCCTGGTGAAACGCGGGGTCGTTGCGGAGTTTCCTGGCGATTTCGAGCCGGGTCGCCAGCCAGTCGAATTGTTCGGGCGCGGCCAGCAGGTCGCGCATCACCTGAATGAGCCCCTCACGGGAGGCGACGTCGGCCATGCGTTCGGCGTCTTCGCGGGCCAGCTCGAAGAACAGCGTGTCCTTGTCGCGGAAGTGATGAAAGATTGCGCCGCGCGACAGCCCGATGGTCTGCTCGAGCCGCCGCACGGTCGCACTCTCGTATCCGTACTGCGCAAAACACCTGCGGGCGCCGTCGAGGATCTGGCGACGGCGCGCCGCAAGGTGGTCTTCGGTCACCCGTGGCAACGGACGGCCCTCTTCTCTTTGGGTATCCCGAAGACCGAAACCGCTAGGCCTTGAGCATGTTTCGCAGGACGTACTGCAGGATGCCGCCGTTGCGGTAGTAGTCCGCTTCACCGGGGGTGTCGATGCGGACCACCGCGTCGAACTCGACCTTCGAGCCATCCTGCTTGGTCGCCGTGACGTGCATGGTCTTCGGGGTCTTGCCCTCGTTGAGGTCGGTGACGCCCGAGATGTCGAACACCTCGGTGCCGTCCAGCTTCAACGACGCCGCGGATTCCCCGGCGGGGAACTGCAGCGGCACGACGCCCATGCCGATCAGGTTGGAGCGGTGAATGCGCTCGAACGATTCGGTGATGACGGCCCGCACACCCAGCAGGCTGGTGCCCTTGGCCGCCCAGTCACGCGACGATCCCGAGCCGTATTCCTTGCCACCAAGCACGACCAGGGGAGTGCCCTGGGCCGCGTAGTTCTGCGCCGCGTCGTAGATGAACGCCTGCGGCGCGTCGTCCTGGGTGAAGTCGCGGGTGTAGCCACCGGAGACGTCGTCGAGGAGCTGGTTCTTCAGGCGGATGTTCGCGAACGTCCCGCGGATCATCACCTCGTGGTTGCCGCGCCGTGAACCGTAGGAGTTGTAGTCCTTCTTGTCGACGCCGTGGTCTTCGAGGTACTGCGCAGCAGGCGTGCCCGCCTTGATGTTGCCTGCCGGCGAGATGTGGTCGGTGGTGACCGAATCGCCAAGCAGGGCAAGAACTCTGGCGCCAGTGATGTCGGTGACCGGCTCCGGATCGGCGGGCATGCCGTCGAAGTACGGGGGCTTGCGCACGTACGTCGAGTTCGGATCCCAGTCGAAGGTCTTGCCCTCGGGGGTGGGCAGATTGCGCCAGCGCTCGTCGCCCTTGAAGACGTCGGCGTAGCTGTCGGTGAACATCTTTCGGTCGATCGAGCTGGCGATGACGTCGGAGATCTCCTGCGACGTCGGCCAGATGTCCTTTAGGAAGACGTCGTTTCCGTCGTTGTCCTGGCCAAGGGGCTCGGTCTCGAAGTCGAAGTCCATGGTGCCGGCCAGCGCGTAGGCGATGACCAGCGGCGGCGACGCCAGGTAGTTCATCTTGACGTCGGGGGAGATGCGGCCCTCGAAGTTCCGGTTGCCGGAGAGCACCGCGGTCACCGACAAGTCGTTGTCGTTGATGGCCTTGGAGATGGCGTCCGGCAGCGGCCCGGTGTTGCCGATGCACGTGGTGCAGCCGTAGCCGACCAGGAAGAAGCCCAGCTTCTCCAGGTAGGGCCACACGCCGGCGCGGTCGTAGTAGTCGCTGACCACCTGAGAACCAGGCGCCATGGAGGTCTTCACCCACGGCTTGCTGGTGAGGCCCTTCTCGACGGCGTTGCGGGCCAGCAGCGCGGCACCAAGCATCACCGACGGGTTGGAGGTATTGGTGCACGACGTGATCGCCGCGACGACGACGGCGCCGTGGTCGAGCACGAACTCGCCCTGCTCGTCGGACTTCACCGTGACGGGCTTGGACGGGCGGCCCTCCGAGCCGTTGGCGGCCGAGTGCCGGACGTCGACCGCGTCGTCCTCGGCGAAGGACAGCGACACCGAATCGCTGGCCGGGAAGGACTCGTCGACTGCCTCGTCCAGCTTGGTGCACTCCGCCGGGTGGTTCTCCTCGACGTAGTTGTGGATGTCCTTGCGGAACGCAATCTTCGACTCCGACAGCAGGATTCGGTCCTGGGGACGCTTGGGGCCGGCGATCGATGGCACCACGTCGCCGAGGTCGAGCTCCAGGTACTCGGAGAAGACCGGCTCCTTGGCCGGGTCGTGCCACATGCCCTGTGCCTTGGCGTAGGCCTCGACGAGCGCGAGCTGCTCGTCGGTGCGGCCGGTCAGGCGCAGGTAGTCGACGGTGACCTCGTCGATGGGGAAGATGGCGGCGGTGGAGCCGAACTCGGGGCTCATGTTGCCGAGGGTGGCGCGGTTGGCCAGCGGGACCTCGGCGACGCCCGCGCCGTAGAACTCGACGAACTTGCCGACGACGCCGTGCTTGCGCAGCATGTCGGTGACGGTGAGCACCACGTCGGTGGCGGTCACGCCGGGCTTGATCTCGCCGGTCAGCTTGAAGCCGACGACGCGGGGGATCAGCATCGACACGGGCTGACCGAGCATCGCGGCCTCGGCCTCGATGCCGCCGACGCCCCAGCCGAGCACTCCGAGGCCGTTGACCATCGTGGTGTGGCTGTCGGTTCCGACGCAGGTGTCGGGGTAGGCGACACCGTCGCGGACCATGACGGTGCGGGCGAGGTACTCGATGTTGACCTGGTGCACGATGCCGGTGCCCGGGGGCACCACGCTGAAGTCGTCGAAGGCGCCCTGGCCCCAGCGCAGGAACTGGTACCGCTCACCGTTGCGGGAGTATTCGATCTCGACGTTGCGCTCGAATGCGTCGCGCTTGCCGAAGACGTCGACGATGACGGAGTGGTCGATCACCATCTCGGCGGGGGCAAGCGGGTTGACCTTGTTCGGGTCGCCACCGAGATCGCCGACAGCCTCGCGCATGGTGGCAAGGTCGACGATGCAGGGCACGCCGGTGAAGTCCTGCATGATGACGCGCGCCGGGGTGAACTGGATCTCGATGCTCGGGTCGGCCGTCGGGTCCCACTTGGAGATGGCCTCGATGTGGTCCTTGGTGATGTTGGCGCCGTCTTCGGTTCGCAGCAGGTTCTCCGCAAGCACCTTCAGGCTGTAGGGAAGTTTCTCGGTTCCCGGCACCGCGTCAAGGCGGTAGATCTCGTAGGCTTCGTCCCCGACTTTCAACGTGTCGTGGGCTCCGAACGAATTAACGCTGGTCACATCAACTCCCGCTTCGATCTTCGCCGCGACGGGCTGTGTCGCGGCGGTAACGCTTCTAACAGTACGCTTGTCCTGTAAGGATTCTCAAGGCGGGTACCAGTCTTGTCCCCATCCGGCCGTGGTGCCACCGGATCGCGCGGTGTTGGCGGTACCGTCTGGCACGTGACGACTCCGCAGGTGCCGCTGTTCATCCCGTCGCAGGTGTGCGCGATCGTCGGCAAGGACCCCGGGGCTACCCCGCCAGACGTCTGCATGGGGCTCGTCCAGGAGGACCTTCGCGACGACGGGGTGAGCGCGCCCGACGTGCCGGCCAACGCCGGCCTGCCACAGGTGGTGGCCGACGCCAAGCAAAAGGGCATCGATCTCAAGATCGTCGTGCTCGACCAGAACCCGGCAATCGACACCCCTTTGCGCGACATCGCCACCGAGGTCGGCCGGGACTACCCCGGTTCGACGGTCCTGGTTCTGAGCCCGTCGTTCGCCGGCACGTACAGCCCGACGTTCGACCGCTCGACGTTGGAAGCCGGTCAGGACGTGGCAAAGGTGAGCGGTACCCCAGTATTGGCGTCGCAGAATTTCGTAACCGAATTGACGACGCCCCATTTCCCCTGGACACCCTTTACGATCGTGCTCGTTCTCGGTGTTGCGGTCGCCGCCGTGGCCACGCGGTTGCTGCAGCTCAGGGCCCGAAAAGCGGCCGCCGAGAAATCGCCCGCCGACGCCGCTCGGTAAGTCGTCAGCCGGCCATTCTTTTATCGAACATCACCATTCGATAACAACGTTTCAATTACAACAATGTAATTTCTTCCTGGCGTTTCCTTGGCGCTTCTCGTGACGTACGGTGCAGAAGGCACCTGCTGTTGCAGCTGTGATCCATGTGACTCCTGCGAACGTGAGAGCCCGATGGATGTGCCCTCACATTCGCGTTGAGCCCTAGGAGACCGGAGTCCAATGAGACGCAGTTTTCGCGCCTCCGTTGCGGGGTCGCTCACATGCGGTGTACTCGTCGCATCGGCGTTCACCCATGGCGTCGGCTTCGGCATCGGAACTGCCGTCGCCGAGCCCGTCACCCCCCAGGGGATCGCCAGCTTGGTGGCCGCCGTCGCCAACGCCGACCAGAAACTTCAGGAACTCGGCGCCAACATCCAGGCCGAGCAAGAGGGCGTCAACAAGGCCATCGTCGCCGTCCAAACCGCACGGGACGGCGCCGTCGCCGCCCAGGGCGGGGTCGACACCAGCCAGGCCGCGCTCAAGGACGCCACCGCGGCCATCTCATCCGCGCAGGACCGCTTCGACACCTTCGCCGCGTCGGCATACGTCAACGGCCCGTCGGCCTCGTACGTCACCGCCAAGGACCCCGCGGACGTCCTCGCCACCGCGGCCACCGGCGAGACCCTCAACGTCAGCACCCAGCAGGCCATCGCCGACCTCCAACGCGCCCGCACCGAGCAGGTCAACAAGGACTCCGCGGCTCGCCTCGCCAAGCAGAAGGCCGACCAGGCCGTCGTCGACGCGCAGTCGAGTCAGGACGCGGCCGTCGCCTCACTGACGCAGGCGCAACAGACGTTCAAGGACCAACAGGCCCAACTCGACCGGCTCTCGGCAGAACGCACGGCGGCACAGGCGAAGCTCGCCGCCGCCCGCCAGGTCTCCGCACCCGTGGTCACCGTGGCCGCCAAGACCGTGCCGGCCCCGGCGGCAGCCGCCGCGAACCCGTCCACCGACTGGGACCGCGATCCCGCCGCCGCCACACCCGGCAACTCGAAGTGGGACGTCGGCTGGGATCCCACGCTGCCCGCGATCCCCAGCGCGTTCGTAAGCGGCGACCCCGTCGCGATCATCAACACGCTGCTCGGGATGGCGACCACCTCCACGCAGGCCACCCAGCAGATGGGCCGCAGCTTCCTGCAGAAGCTCGGAATCATCCCAACGCCAAGCGGTTTGACCAACGGAGCGATACCGCGGGTCTACGGCAGGCAGGCCTCGGAGTACGTCATCCAACGGGCGGGCTCGCAGATGGGCGTCCCGTACTCGTGGGGCGGCGGCAACGCCGTCGGCGCCAGCCGCGGCATCGACTCGGGCGCGGGCACCACCGGTTTCGACTGCTCCGGCCTGATCCTCTACGCCTTCGCCGGGGTCGGCATCAAACTGCCGCACTACTCGGGCGCCCAGTACGACATGGGACGCAAGATCCCGACGTCTCAAGCGCGCCGCGGCGACGTGATCTTCTACGGTCCCGGCGGGAGCCAGCACGTCGCCCTGTTCCTCGGCAACGGCCAGATGCTGGAAGCCCCGTACACCGGGTCCAACGTGAAGGTGTCGCCCGTCCGGACCAGCGGCATGACGCCGTACGTCGTCCGCTACATCGAATACTGATGGTGGTTGTCTTGCCCTTGTCGTTCGTTCGTCGTGCCCTGATGCTGGTGGCGATCCTCGCCGCGTCCGTCGCCTTCGGAACCGCAGCCCCCGCCGGTGCCGACCCCGGTTGGGATCCGACCCTGCCGCAGCGGCCCAGCTCCGGTGCTCCCGGTGACCCCGTCGCGATCGCCAACGCGTCGTTCCAGGCGAGCGCCATCGCGCTGCAGACCACCAAGAGCCTCGGCCAGCAGTTCCTCTCCAGCATCGGACTCGGTGGCGCTCCCGCCGCCGCCACCGGCGGACGGGTCCGCGGACCCGAGGCCATCGAATACGTGATCCGACGGGCCGGCTCCCAAATGGGCGTGCCGTACTCGTGGGGCGGCGGCGCGCTCAACGGCCCAAGCGAAGGCGTCGACTACGACACCGGCAAGGTCGGCTTCGACTGTTCCGGGCTGACCCGATACGCGTTCGCCGGTGTCGGCGTGCCGATTCCGAAGTATTCCGGCGACCAGTACAACTCCGGCCGGCCGATCGCGCCGTCCCAGGCCAAGCGCGGCGACCTCATCTTCTACGGCCCCGGCGGCAGCCAGCACGTCGCGATCTTCCTCGGTGGCGGACGGATGCTCGAAGCCTCCGGAAGCGCCGAGAGGGTCACCGTGAGCCCGGTGCGTACCGCGGGGATGTCGCCGCACCTGGTGCGGTTCATCGAGTCCTGATCGAGACCGCCCCGCGGGAGGGCACGTCGACGGAATCCGAACTGCCTGGAATAGTTGACTCCGGAGCGTCCGCCGAGTGGTTTGGCGCCACTTGACCAAGCAAGACCAGCGGTCTACATCGAACGCCGGACCAGAACACGTGGGAGGAACTGAATGACGTCACCGAGTGGGCCGCCGCAGGGCGCCGGAGGTTTCCCCGGGCAGGCCCCGACGCAGGGCTTCCCGCCTGGCGG
>Ga0247732_10000314_pt1 | contig 26605 bp, 26 predicted proteins | sample UWRJL163409C2_FD_180940 | JGI IMG/M metagenome (GOLD analysis project Ga0247732, IMG submission 180940) | Plant litter microbial communities from Arlington Agricultural Research Station in Wisconsin, United States - UWRJ-L163-409C-2 | ecosystem: Environmental > Terrestrial > Plant litter >...
AGCTGCCGCAGCGGCTCGTCGAGCGCGGTCGGCGACGGCTGCGCGAACACCACGTGAACAGGAGCGATCGTCCCGTCAGCGAGTCCGAGCCCGGTGATCGAGTCACCCTCGGTGACAAGGCGGGTGACGGCGCGGTCTTCGATGCGCATGCCGCGTTCCTCCAGCAGCGTCCGCTCTTCCTCGGGAATCTCGCCCGCGAGCGACGTGAACACCGTGATGTCGCTGGAGTACGCGCGCAGCATGTGGGCGACGTGCAGGCCCATCACCGAGCCCGCGAGCACGCCGATCGCGGTGCCGGATGCTTCATAGCCATCGCAGTACGGACACGCCACGACTCCGCGCCCCCACTGCTCCGCGAGTCCGGGAACGTCGGGCAGCTGATCGCGCGTGCCGGTCGCGACGACGAGCCGCCGCCCCGTCGCGACGGCGCCCGAGTCGGTGACGACCTCGAACCCGTCCTCTGTCGCGCGTGTCTCGACGACCCGGGCGTTCGCGATGACTCCGTCGACGGCGCGCACCTCGCGGTATCCGTCGGCGACGAGGTCGAGTGGGGAGTATCCGTCGCGGCTCAGCACGCCGTGCATGTGCGGCGCGAATCTGTTGCGCGGCTGGTGCGCGTCGAGCACGAGCACACGTCGCCGGGCGCGGGCGAGGATGAGCGCCGCGCTGAGACCGGCAGCGCCGCCGCCGATGATGACGACGTCCCAGAGCTCGCCCGAGATGTCGGGATACTGGGCGGGGGAGAGTGAGGCGGATGCGGCGGAGTTCTGTTCGTCCTGCGTCATATCCCTCACGATGCTCCGCTGATAGCGTGTTAGCAACTATCGATGCCGAATCGGCAAGAACGGAGCGGGATGCCCGACGACTCCCTCGCGCTCATCGGTGCGCGGCTGAAGAACTGGCGCGAGAAGCGCAGCATGACCCTCGCTGAGCTGTCGGAGACGACGGGCATCTCCTCGAGCACCCTCTCGCGACTCGAGTCGGGCAAGCGCGCGCCGAACCTCGAGCTGGTCGTGCCGATCGCGCGGGCGCTGCGGCTCGAGTTGGACGACATCGTGCCGCGCGCGGCTCCCGACCCGCGCGTCAAGCGCACGACGAAGAGCATCGGCGGCACGCGGTACGAGACGCTGTCGCCCGAGTCGAGCCCGATGCAGACGTACAAGGTGACCTTCCCGGCGCAGCCGCCGGGGGTGGTCGCGGTTCCCGAGCCGAAGGTGCACGACGGACAGGAGTGGCTCTACGTGCTGTCGGGGCGCCTACGTCTGGTGATCGGCGAGCAAGACGTGACGCTGGGCCCGGGAGAGGCGGCGGAGTTCGACACGCGCATCCCGCACTGGCTCGCTGCGACCGGATCGGGGCCCGCGGAGGTGCTGTCGATCTTCAGCAAGGAGGGGAAGCGGATCCACCTGCGGGCGCGGGGCGGGTGAAACCTGCCCGCGGGCGATGCGGCGGATCAGACGATCGGTACGGCCGTCCCGGTGACCGTGATGCCTCCGTGGGACGGCACGTCGACGAGGAGAAGGCTTGGTCTTCCCACGTGTCGCCCCTGGTGCACGATCACCCGCGCCGGGGGAGCGAGCAGTTGCAGTTCGCGAAGATACGCGCCGAGCGAGGCCGCTGCTGAGCCCGTGGCGGGGTCTTCGGTGATATCGCCGACGGGGAAAAGATTGCGGGCCTCGACGACCGTGGGTCCCGAGCCGTGTGAGATCTGACGGCAGACGACGGTGACCGTGCCCGCCCACCCTTGCCGATCCATCAGCGTTCTCATCCCGGCCGGGTCGAAGCGGAATGCGTCGAAAACGGCCTGCTCGCGAACCGCGACGACGGGATGCCAGTTTCCGGCGTATGCCTCTCGCAGCGGCCAGCTGTCGTCGAGGTCAGATCGGCGGAGGCCGAGGAGCGACAGCAGCTGATCGGCGACATCGGAATCGAGATCGCGGAGAGCGGGTTCGACGCTGGTGAACGACGCGGTCACGGGGCCGTCGGGCGCGCTCGCGGTGTCGCGAGACGTCTCGATCGACACGCGGCCGACGGGAGTGTCGATCACGAACGGACCGACCCCGCGACGCTCTGCCAGCGCGACCGCTGTCGCGACGGTCGCATGCCCGCAGAAGGGCACCTCGGCGTCGGGCGAGAAATAGCGCAGGCGCACGGTACGGTCGTTCGCGTCGTCGCCGGGATCGACGACGAACGCCGTCTCGGCGTAGCCCACTTCGGTCGCGATGCGCTGCATGTCAGCATCGGTCAGGTGCGAGGCATTCAACAAGACACCCGCGGGGTTACCGCCGCCGGGCCCATCGGCGAAGGCCGCGAGACGCAGAACCTGCTCGGGAGGCGCGGACTCGGAATGAGGTGAGGATGCGGGATGCTCGGCCACCACACCACCCTGCCCCATTACACGACGGAACGGCCGTTCATTGCCGATCGAGCAGTGCGGTGCCGGTGGGTTGAGGTCGGCCCGTGAATCTCGAGCCTTTCGCGCTGTTGGTGGTCTTGTCCGTGGAGATCGGTCTGCTCGCGGTCGTGCTGGCCCTGCTGGTGGCCTTCTACGTCATCCGCCCTCGTTTCGCGAAGAACCGCGGCGCGAAAGCGGCATCGATGCCCGCGGCACTCGCCGACACGCCCAGCGAAACCTGAGCGTCCACTCCCCGATCACCCACCGGCAGGGAGATCTGCAGAAGTACGGTCTCTCGCAGCTACCGTCGCACTACTGCGCAGTGACCTTCGATGCGCTGTTGCGGAAGTCGGTGGGGGAGACGCCGGTCTCGCGTTTGAAGGCGGTGCTGAAGGCGTAGGCATTCGTGTACCCGACGGTCCGGCCGACGGCGGCGATCGTCTGGTTCGGGTCGTGCAGCAGATCGCGGGCGAGGGTGAGGCGCCAGTTCGTGAGGTAGGCCATCGGCGACTGCCCGACACCGGCGCGGAATCGTGAGGCGAGAGTCGCGCGCGAGACGGTGGCGTGGCGGGCGAGGGCTTCGATCGTCCAAGGTTCCTCCGGCCGGTCGTGCAGGCAGGCCAGCGCCGCGGTGACGATCGGGTCGTCGCAGGTGAGCCAGGAGTGGGCTCGGTCGTCTGAGCTTTCGGTCCATCGACGGATGGTGTTGACGGTGAGCACGTCGAGCAGGCGGTCGATCACGATCTGCCCTGCGGCGTCTTCGCGGGCGATCTCGTGCGCGAGCATGCTCACGGTGGGGTCCGTCGTTACGGTGCCGCGGACCACCAGGAGCCGGGGAAGTGCGTTCTCGACGAGCCCGGCGATATCGCGGGGGCGGTTGTAGGTGCCGATGAGCAGGGTGGTCTCGCCGTGGGCGGTGTTTCCCCACCGGCGGACGCCGGTTCTCATTTCGCTGCGCAGATCTCGGCCGTCCAGACTTCGGCACAGTTGGTCGCGACCGATCTCGATCGACGCTGCGCTGCCATCCACGTCGGTGACGAGGTAGGGGTTCGGGCCGCGAACCACGGCGATATCGCCGTCGTCGATGAGCGTTCCATCGATCCGGGCCGCGCCCCGCAGCACCGCGATGACGGTCAACGCTGCTTCGTCTTGCACGTCAATTCCCCAACTCCCCGCCATGTCGATGACGAGCGCGAATGCCCGCGACGCGCGGGGGCCGCCGAGGAAGTATCCGAGGGGATCCATGGCGTCAGGCTAGACGATCGCGAAGGAAATCTGGCGTTCAAACTATTCACAGTCTGCTTGAGACCGGATGGGATGGGTGCATGACAACGATTCTTCTCGGCGGCGCTGGCCGCACCGGCTCCCGGATCCATGACCGTCTCCGTCGGGCGGGGCGACCGGTCTCGTATGCGTCGCGCCGCACCGGGTTCGATTGGGATGACCCGTCGACGTGGACGCCCGCCATCACGTCCGCCACGGCTCTCTACGTCTGTTATTCGCCCGACCTCGCTTTCCCCGGCGTCGCCGAGAAGATGGCCGCGCTGGGGCGGGCGGCGTTGTCGGCGGGTGTGGAGCGTCTGGTTCTGCTCTCGGGAAGAGGCGAGCAGGGCGCTCGTGCCAGCGAAGACGCACTGAGGGATGCCGGCGTGCCCACCGCAGTGCTGCGGTGCTCCTGGTTCCAGCAGAATTTCTCAGAGCACTTCCTCGCCGGGCCGGTTCGCCGCGGCCGGCTCCGGCTGCCCGCGCCCGACGTTCGCGAAGCGTTCGTCGACCTCGACGACGTCGCCGACGCCGCGGTCGTCGCCCTCACTGGTGAACGTCCCGATGACGCCACGTACGAACTCTCCGGCCCAGAACTCCTGACCTTCGCAGACGCGGCGGCAGTGCTGGCGTCAGCGATGGGTCGCCCCGTGACCTTCGAGCCCGCGACGGTGACGGACTTCGTCGCCGACCTGGCGCTCGACGGCATCCCCTCGGACGAAGCCGAACCTCTCGCGCACCTCTTCACCGAGATCCTCGACGGACGCAACGCGTCGATCACCGAGGGAGTCGAACGGATGCTGCAGCGGCCTCCCTCTACGTTCGCGGCGTACGCGCAGCGGGCGGCGGCGGCAGGCGCATGGGCGTGATCGTGGCGCTGGCGGCGATCGGTTCGTCGCTCCTCGCCGGTGTCTACGCATCGTTCGCAATGATCGTGATGCCCGCGTTACGACGGCGGGGCCCGGCGGAGGCGAGCGCAACCATGGTCGAGATCAACGCCCGGGCAGAGCGCGGACCGTTCATCGTGCTCTTCCTCGCTGTCACAGCGGTCGCCGCTGTCCTTGCTGTGAGTGCACTGGCGCGGCAGTCGGCAGGGGGCGCCATCGTCGCGGGCGCCGCCCTGGGCAGCAGCGCGATCACCGTCGCCGCGAACGTGCCTGCGAACCGTCGGCTCGCTCGCGAGGGGGAGGCCTTCTGGCCCACCTACCAAGCGCGCTGGAACAGGTGGAACGCCGTGCGCGCCGTCGTGGCCGCCGTGGCTCCGGTCGCCGCGGTCGTCGGCATCCGCGCCCTGTAGCCGATCAGTCGGGAACGATCACCACGCGTTCGATGAGGTCGCCGCGCAGGGTGAAGCGGAAAGGGCTCGTGCCGTTGAATCCGTTTCCCGTGACCTTCAGGTGCACCAGGTAGGTCTCGGGCTCGGTCTCGTCCACGATGTCGGTGAGCACGAAGTGCGATTGCTTGCCGATGTTGTCGGTGCGATCCCACTGCCGGATACCCTCGCGGCCGTGGGCCACGCGGCCCCAGTCGTCGAGAGAGCCGTCCTCGGTGAACGCTGCGACGAAGGCTTCGGAGTCGCCCGCGTTCGTGGCCTCGATGAAGGTGGCGATGGGAGCGGGCGTATCGATCATGGTCTGATCCTGCGCGCTCGCCGACTCGCAGTCCAGGTCGGGTCGTCCCACCGACGGGCGCGACGGCTCAGGCTCGTTCCACGGGCAGCCAGAGCTCGCACGTGGCCGTGCTGAAGTCGTCGGCCCGGTCGAGCACGGCGACGATCGAAGGCCCCGGGCGCAGTCGCCAGGGGTGGGACGGGAACCAGTCCGTCGCCGTGGCTGCCCACGCCGACTGCAGCGCGTCGGGATGCTTCCCCTCCGTGCGGAAGACCGCCCACGTTCCCGCAGGCACGTCGATCGTGTCTAGATCAACCGGCACTGGGGTCGTGTTCGGAACGGCGACTCCGTGCAGGTAGGTGAGCTCGCTCCCTTCCGCGTAGTCGGGATCGACGTCGGCGGTCACCTGGAGGATCCCCGCGGGTTCGGTGCCGCTGAGTTCTTTCAGTCGAGAGTGTTCTGAGGCGGGGAGCGAGGAGATGTGCTGCTGGATGTGTCGATTGACGCCGTGATGGATGAGCGGCACGCGGGCGGCATGGCCGATGAGGCGGAAGGCGGGCCGATCTGAGATGCGAGTGTCCATGGTGATGTTTCCTTCTACGGTCAGGCGAAACCTGAGCTGCGGTTGTGTGCGGAGGGGACCGCCGTTACGACGGACGTCGCCGGGACTGACGCCGTGCACCGACCGGAACGCCCGGGCGAAGGCCTCTGTCGACCCATATCCGTAGCGCACAGCAACAGCCAGTTGGCCTTCGCCGCCGAGAACGTCTGCGGCGGCAACCGTCATGCGGCGGCGGCGAATGTACTCCGACAACGGCATGCCGGCGAGCGACGAGAACATCCGTCGCAGGTGGTACTCCGTCGTGCCGAGCCCACGCGCCAGCTCTGCCACGTGGAGGTCGTCGGTCAGATGATCCTCGATCAGCTCGATCAGTCTGTTCAGCTCAGCGATCACGGCTCTCCCTTCGGCCTCCACAGTTCCGGGCCGTCGCGATCCGGACCCTACTATCGCGGTTCGATCGGGTCGCCTGCAGGAGGCTGCGAGTCGCCGCCCTAGGCTGATCCGGTGCCCGCTCCGACCCCGCTCGCATCGTGGCGCTTCACCGGCACACTGCGTCACTACCAAGCCGACGTCCTCGACCGCATCGACGTCGTCGCCCCGGGTCCGCTTCACATCGTCGCGCCGCCGGGCTCGGGCAAGACCCTCCTCGGACTGCTGCTCGCCCAACGCCGCGGGGCCCGCACTGTCGTGCTCGCCCCGACCACGACGATCCGCGCGCAATGGGTGAGGCAGGCAGCATCCCTCACTTCTGACCCGGGCGCTCTGTCCGAAGATCCCGAGAACCCCGGCGATCTCACCGCTCTGACGTACCAGGCGCTCAGCGTGCTCGACTCGGCCAACCCGTTCGCCGACCTCGCGCGCCGACGCTGGCTCGACGACCTTGAGCAGGACGGCAGAACTGCGGAGGCCGCCCAGCAATGGCTCTCCGAGCTCGAAGCCGGCAACCCCCGGCCCTACAAGCGCGGCATCGCGAGCCGCTCGCGGACGATCCGCCGACAGCTCACCAAGGAGAACCCCGAGACGCTCGCTCAGGCGCTGCACCCGAACGCGCTCGCGCTCATCGACCGGCTCGTCGCGCACGGGGTCGAGACGATCGTGCTCGACGAATGCCATCACCTGCTCGACCACTGGGCGCTCGTGGTCGCGACCCTCGCGGCGCGCATCCGCACCGCGGGTGCGGAGCCGCTGCTCATCGGACTCACGGCCACCCTGCCGAGCCCCGACGACGCGAACGAGTACGACAACTACACGTCGCTGCTGGGTGACGTGGACTATGAGGTTCCGGTGCCGGCGGTCGTGCGGGAGGGCAATCTCGCGCCCTACCGCGACCTCGTGCGCTTCGCCGAGCCGACCCGCGACGAGCTCGCGTTCCTCGCCGCGCACGCCGAGGGGCTGGCGGTGCTCCTGCGCGCCACGTTCGCGCACGAGACGGGGCTCTCGTTCCTGATCCATAAGCTTCAACCCGAGCTTGAGGCCCGCGAAGAACTCGAGCCGCCGCCACCAGGCGCCGACGAAGACCGACGCCTCGCGCGGGCGTTCGCCGACGACTTCGGTGGATCCGAAGCGGCAGCGGCGATGCTCGCGACGGCGTCGCCGCAGCATCCGCTCGTCTCGCTGCTTCCCGATGTCGCGCGTCGGCCGCCGACCACCGACGAGTCGCTGCGCCTGCTCGCGCGCTTCGCGCTCGACCGGCTGCTGCCGAACCCTGATGAAGAGGCGCGGTGGCGGCGTATCCGCCGCACGCTCGCCGACTTCGGATACTCCCTCACCGACCGCGGCGTGCGCCGCACGCGCGACCCCGTCGACACGATGCTCGCCTCGTCGCTCGCGAAAGACCTCGCGGCGTGCGACATCCTGCGGATCGAACGCGAGGCGCTCGGCGACGAACGACTGCGCGCGCTCGTCGTCACCGACTTCGCCGAGCACGGCAACGCCCACGGTGGACTCGTCGGCACCGCCGGAGCGCTCCGTACTTTCGGCGTGATCGTCGCCGACACCGCGACGCACACGTTACGGCCGATGCTCGTCACCGGCGGGCATACCCGCATCGCCGCGCGTGACGCCGACGTGCTCGTGCCGGCATTGGGCGAGCTGCTGGGCGTACCGGTCGCGGCAGTTCCTCTGCTCGAAGACACCCAGGTGGCCGAGGTGCACGCGCCGGGTGTCGGTGCCGAGCGACTCGTGCGCGCAGCATCCGTTCTGCTCACCCGCGGCACGGTGCAGGTCGTCGTCGGCACGCGCGGACTCTTCGGCGAAGGCTGGGATTGCCCCGCCGTGAACACGCTGATCGACCTCACGGCGGTCGCGACGGCCTCGGCCACCCAGCAGCTGCGCGGACGCACCCTGCGCCTCGATCCCGCCTGGCCCGAGAAGGTCGCCCACAACTGGACGGTCACCGCCCTGCTTCCGCCGAGCTTTCCCCTCGAGGCGCAGCCCGACGTGTCACGCCTGCGGCGCAAGCACGCGCGGCTGTGGGGGCTCGACTCCGACGACCCCTCGCGTGTCGTGCGGGGGCTGTCGATCGCGCTTCCGTCAGCGGCGCAGGCGGGTGTGCGGGCGGTGACGGCGAAGGATGCCGACGCCTCGATCGATGCGTTGAATGAGATGCTCGTGCTGCCGCCACGAGAGAAGACCCGCGTCGACTGGCGCATCGGCGAGCCCTACGTCGACCGCGAGGGCGTCAGCGCGCTCGTGGCGCGGCGGGCGACGGCGCCGGTGTTCCGCACGAGCGTGCGGGGCTCCCGCGCGCTCGGTGGGGCGCTCGGCGGTGCGACGTCGCTGGCGGTCGGCGGCAGCATCCTGTCGCTCGCGACCCTCGAAGACGCGGGAGTCATCGTCAGCTTCGCGCTGATCGCCGCCGCTGTCTGGCTGGGCATCCCGCTGGCGAAGGCGTGGAGTCGAGAGCGGGCGCAGGTCTCGCGGACGGCCGCGACCTATCGCCGCATCGCCGACGTCGTCTGGCGGTCGCTGCGCAGCGCGGGCCGGGTCGCCGCCGTCTCCGCGCACCCCGTGGTGGTCGAGAGCGAGCGAGACGGTCTGACGACGGTGAGCGTCGAGACCCCGGATGCTGCGCCCGCCGATCAGCGCACCTTCGCCGACGCCCTGGCCGAGCTGTTCGGGCCGGTGCGCACCCCGCGCTTCCTGCTGCAGACGGGACAGGGCGGGCGCGCGTGGATCGTTCGGAAGGTGCTCGGGCGTTCGGGGGAGCCGCAGTACCTGCCGGTGCCGGCGGCGATCGGCCGACGCCGCGAAGACGCCGAGGCATTCGCCGCCCTGTGGGAGCGCGAGGTCGGCCCATGCGCTCTGCACGCCATGGACAGTCCCGAGCAGCTCGCGCTGATGGCCACCGCGCGACGCGGCGGGGGAGACGCTCCGTCTGCGCTCACCCGCGAGGAGTGGCGGTAGGCGGGCTCGGGTCGAGTTTCGGCGAGCTGACGGCCTCGCGGTGTGCGTGGCCGGCCGATGTCGGAGGTCATTAGTATATTTGTTCTATGGTACAGATAGCGACGTCGACCACCGAGCGGCTCACCGTCGCATCGGAGCGGATCGCTGAGTCGCTGGGCGGAGCCGACGTCGCAACGGTCGACGAAGACGTGCTTCTGCGAGCCATGCGTGACATCGCCGAGGTGCGCAATGCGGCCGATCTGGTGCTCGCAGCGCTCGCGGCCGAGGCTGCGCGCCGGTCGGAACGTGACCGCGGATACGACGGACTCGCCCAGCGCAAAGGCCATCGCACCGTCGGGTCCCTCGTGCAGACCATCACCGGCCAGTCGAAAGCCGAGGTGACTCGCGCCATGAAGACGGGCGAAGAGCTGGCGGCGATCACGGACACGCGTCCCGCCGCTGGTCTCGACGATGCGGTTCCCGCTGTCCCGACGTGGGAACGGAAGCTGAGCGACGCGCTCGAGAGGGGCAGCATAGCCTCACCTCAATACCGCGCCATTCGCACCGGGTTGGGGGTGCCACCGGTCGAGCGGTATCCCGAACTCGATCCGGAATTCCTGCCCCAGGCGTGGGCGCAGGCTGTTGAGATCTTGCTCGACGAGGCTCACTCGGTGCCGGTCGAGCAGCTCAGGGCCGACGCCCGCACCGCCCGCGACCGGCTCGACCCGGTCGGGGTGACCCTGCGCTTCGAAGAGCGATTCGCGGCGCGTTCGCTGCGCACGTGGATCGACGAGGCCGGGCAGCATCAGGCGCGCATCTCTTTCGACGACGAAGCGGCCGCGTGGGTGCACGCCATCATGAATGCGGCGCTGCGTCCGCGCCGGGGTCCGCGGTTCGTGGGCGAAGGGGCGAAGCAGAAGGCGGCGGATGCTGCGGCCGACGATCGCACGAACGAACAGCTGCAGTACGACACGCTGATCGCGGTGCTGCGCGCGGGTGCGGCAGCCGACCCCCAGCAGGCGTTCGGAGACCGGCAGCCGGGTGTGCGGATCGTGGTCGAGGCGTCAGCGATCGCCGATGCGGATGACCGTGGTGAGATGCGGGTGACGGGCGTAGGGCATCTGGAAGACGGAGGGCAGGCGCTTCCCGGAGGCGTGGTCGAGAAGCACCTGTGCGATGCGGGATCGCTCGCCGTCTCGCTCGACCAGCGCGGTCGTCCATTGGATCTCGGGCGAGAACGAAGGCTTTTCTCCGCGAAGCAGCGCACCGCCATCGCGATACGGGCGGGCGGATGCATCGGCCCGTCGTGCACGGCGCCTCCCTCGTGGTGCGAGTACCACCACATCGATCACTGGTGGGAGCATCACGGTAAGACCGACGTGGACGACGGTGTTCCGCTATGCCGCAACTGTCATCTGCGGTGCCACAACCTCGGGTGGCGGATCACACGCGAACGAGACGCCCACACCGGCGACGATTCCTACTGGCTGCACAAACCGCCCGACCCTGCAACGGGAGAGACGGTGCCCCCGGAACGATTGCGCTCCGCCTCGCCCCGTCGATTCGCGGCACAGTGGGCGCGCGCGTGAGGAGAGATCGTGCTGCGCAGACTGCGCCCACGAGCTGGGGCTCTCGCGAGTGCTTCGCGGGACCGGGGCACATTCGAGAGGATGGGCGCGTGAGACGAATTGGGATGCTGCTCGCCATGGCGTCCTGCGTCGCGGTCGTGAGCGGGTGCGGGGCCATGCCGAAGGCGTGCACCGAGATCGGATACGTCAATACCCTCACGGTCGAGGTCGCCGGGGCCCGAGCAGCGGCGGTCGACGATCTGGAGTGGTGTGTGACGGGCGATTGCGCCGACGAGGCGCTGACCGAAGCCCGCGGTCTCGGCGGAGGGCAGTGGGAGGTGCAGACGTTCGCGCAGACACCCCACGAACTCACCGTCGTCGCGGTGGACGCGAGTGGTGCCGAGATCGCGCGCGTCGACGTCACCGTGACGTGGACGGGTACCGACGCGCCGAACGGTCCGGGGTGCGACAACGCATCCGAGGCGCCGACGGTGACTGTTCCGCTGGCGTGACCGCGCGTCCGGCTGTCAGGCGCGACGTCTGAGGCGCAGCATCCCGACCCCCAGCGCCGTCATGACAGCGCCGATGAGAATCAGCCCGACGGGGAGGTCGCTCCCCGACTCGGCGAGGGTGGCGCGGGAACCCGAGGGCGCCGCGACCGCGACCGGCTGCTGCACCGGGGCGTGCGGCGTGGTCGCGACAGGCTCGACCGGCGCAGTCACGACGGGCTCGGTCGGGACGGGATCGGGCGAAGCGCCGGGCAACCCCGCACCAGGGCCACCGGTACCCGGGGCGGGCGCGACGCACGCGACCTCCGAGGTGGCGAGCTTCACGGTGGCGATCCGCTGATCGACGGGTCCGTAGTCGGGGAGGCTCCCGCGCAGGTCGACGGTCAGCAGCACCCACGCCGACGCGGTGTCGATGCCCGGCGCGGTGACGCTTTCAAGACGGATGTGCAGGATCGCATCAGGGGTGGCGACAGAACCGGCGCTTCCGAGGTCGAGGTAGGGCGCCTTCTTGTCGAACTCCCACACGCGCTGCGATGGACCGACGTAGACATTCAGCCCCGCGACGATGCCCGTGGCCTGGGCGGTGGGGGCGGCACCCTGGCGCGTCGGGCAGACCGCCGATGACTCCGCCTGGCCGTCGTAGACCAGATTGCCGAGCATGCTCACGAGAACGCCCTCGGCGCGAATGAACGCTGTGCTCTGGTTGGTGAAGGGGAGCACCGTCCAGGTCGTGCCATCTGCCGTCACACGCAGCAAGGAGGTGTCGACGACCGCCTCCGCCCCTCCGCCCTGGATGAGGTTGATGTCGGTGAACGGGAAGGTGAGGAGGTGCGCAGGGCTCGAGAAGGTGGTCTTCAGCACCTCGACATCGCCCGCCTTCAGGTCGACGTCGCCCTGCAGCGAGGTGACCTGCGACCACGGCGCCACGGGTTCGTCCGCCGCGAGAGCGGGCGACGCCGTCAACGCGACGATCGCCGCAGACACCGCCATCGCCATGACCGCCACTCGCGGGCGACGTACCGCCCGGCCCACCCCGGAAGCACCCATGCTCGCGAGTATGGCGGGTCGCCGCCGCACCGGTGCGAAATACCGGGAAAGCAGGGGGTTCCGGAATTCAGTACGGGGAAATCGAGTTCGTCATTCCCCCGGGAGTCGTGACGGGCGTAGCCTGCGGTCAACCGACGAAGGAGTCACACATGTTCGAAGCACTCAAAGCCCTGAAGTACCTCAAGAACTTGCGCGCCGTCCTTCTCGGCTGGCTCGGCTAGAACGCCGCCAGGCCGCGAAGTCGAGATGACCGGTCGGACCGTCGCCCCTTTACGGCGGTCCGACCTTCTCACCTCTACGCTCGAGGGGTGAACCCGCGCACGCTCGACGACTCCGCCATCCTCCGCATCGCACAGCCGGGCGACGAAGCCGGCATCCTGGCTTGCATCCAGGCGCTCGCCGACTACGAGCGCGAACCGGATGCTGTGGAGAACACCGTCGACGCGCTCACCGCGACCCTCTTCGGCGAAGACCCCAAGGCTTTCGGCCATGTCGTCGAGCGCGACGGCCGCATCGTCGGTATCGCGCTGTGGTTCCTGACCTACTCGACGTGGACCGGACGCCACGGCATCTGGCTCGAAGACCTCTACGTCGACGACGCGCAGCGGGGGCGCGGTTACGGGAAGGCGCTCATCTCCTCGCTCGCCGAGGTCTGCGTCGCACGCGGGTACTCCCGTCTGGAGTGGACCGTGCTCGATTGGAACGCCCCGGCCATCGCCTTCTACCGTTCGATCTCGGCTGCTCCGATGGACGAGTGGACTACCCAGCGCCTGACCGGCGACGCGCTGACGGCGCTCGCCGCAGCATCCTGATCTATCCCGCGACGAGTGCAGCCGCAATGTCGCGCGCGACGCTGCTCGTGTGCGCGGGGGAGCGCAGCCGCATCGCGAGGTCGCCGGTGACGACGAGCATCAGCTGATCGGCCAACATCTCTGCACGTGCGGGGTCGACGGCGGTCGCGAGGTCGGTCAAACGGGCGCGCATCGAATCGGTGTCGCGGTGGATCGCGGCGTCGACCTCCGGTGGTGCGTCGGCATACTCCGCCGCGCTGCCGAGGAACGCGCACCAGCGCGAGCCGGCTGGCTGCGATCGGAAGGCGTCGAGTGCGTCGAAGATCGCCAGCAGCCGGCCCTCGTCGTTCATCTGTGCGGCGACGGCGGCATCCCACGTCTCGATCCATGCGGCGTGCCGTCGCTCCAGGGTCGCGGCGACGAGGGCGTCTTTGCTCGGATATCCGCGATACAGCGTCGCGGCCGACACTCCCGCGCGCTCAAGCACGGCGTCGATCGGGGTGGCGGCGATGCCTCGCGTGAAGAACAGCTCGTCGGCCGCGTCGAGCAGCTTCGTCTCGGTGCGGGTGCGCAAAGCCATGACAGCACCCTAGACTCGCGAAAGTGAAACGATCGTTTTTGTTACGAACGACATCGCCCGTGCCGCTCGTCGCGGCCGGAGCAGCGCTGATCGCCGCGACCTACGGCCTGGTGCGCATGGCGTACGGGCTCTTCCTGCCCGACGTGCAGGCCGACCTCGGGCTCGGCGTCGCCGCGGCGGGCATCGTCTCGGCGGGGGCGTCGGTCGTCTACTGCGTCGGTGCCGTGATCGGCTTCCTCACAGCAGCACGACATGCGCGCGCGCTCGTGATCGCGGCCGCTGTCGCAGCATCCATCGGTTCCCTCGGTATGGCGGTGGCGCCGGTCTCGCTCGTCTTCGCCGTGTTCGCCATCGCGAGCTCGGCCGGCGCGGGTCTCGCATCGCCGGCTCTGGTGGCGGCGCTCCAACGCGACCCCGGCACCGCGCGATCGCCGCGACTCCAGGCCGTCGTCAACGCCGGAACCGGTCCGGGCGTCGTCATCGCCGGCGCGCTCGCGCTGCTGCTCGCGCCCGACTGGCGCCTCGCGTGGGTGATCGCCGCCGTGGTGACCGTGCTCGCCGCCGTGGGTGTGCTCGTGGCGGGGCGAGGAGGGGTGGATGCTGCGGCGCCGCGCACGCTTCCGCCCCCGTCGTGGTTCGTCGCACATCGCCGCGTGCTGCTCGCGGCCCTGCTGTTCGGTGCGGGGTCCGCCGCTGTCTGGACCTACGGGCGCACGATGCTCGTCGAGTCGGGAACCGCGTCGGGCGCATCGATGGCCGCGTGGATCGCGCTCGGTGTCGGCGGCACGCTCGTGATCGTCACCGCGCGGTGGATGGAGAGGCTGGAGCCGCCCGGCGCGTGGATCGTGACCGCGACCGTCGTCGCGATCGCGACCGCCGGAGTGCTGGCCGGGGGAGCGTGGGCACTCGTCACCTTCGCCGCGTTCGGCTGGGGGTACACGGCCGGGAGCGGCGTGCTGATCGCGTGGACCGCGCGGATCGATGCCCTTCGGGCAGCTGCCGGCACGGCGTTGCTCTTCGTCACGCTGATCCTGGGTCAGGCGCTCGGGGCGGCGGTCGTGGGTGGCGTGACATCCGCGGCGGGCTACCCCGCGGCCTTCGGGTTGGCGGCTGCGGTGTCGGCGGCGGCGATCGTGCCGGCGGTGGGAGCGCGAACCCGGATGCCGCGTGCGGGGCGGTAGCGACCGGCTGCTCGATACGGTTGTTGGATGAGGCTATCCACCGTTCTGAATGTGTACATCGCCGTGCTGCTCATCGCGGGGGCGGCGATGGTGTCGATCGGGTCGATCACCATCGGGTCGATCGGCGGTGCGGCATTGATCGCGCTCGGCGCTGCCGGGGTCACTGCGGCGCTGGTTCTTTTCGGTCTCCGGTGGCTTGAGCTGAAGAGCTAGATCACCCCTCGCTCGTGGGACGACTTGTCCACAGGGCGCGTCGGTCTCGTGGGTGTGTCGTACGTTTGTTCTAGTATGTAAGCATGCTCGATAACGATGGCGCTCCGTTCGACGGTGAGGCGCGGCGCGGTGCCGACGCTGTTCCGGCCGACGTGGCGGGTGAATCGTGGGCGAGTGCTGGTGGGCCGGGCGATGAGTGGGAGTGGTTCGACGCCGACGGCGATCCTGTGGCGGCGGGGCGTGACGGGTTGGATGCGGTGTCGGATGTGTCGACGTTGATGTCGGTGTTCGCCGCGCAACGGTTCGAGCGGGTGGAGAGTCTGCGTCGGGAGGCGATGGCCGAGGCGGCGGTGTTCCGGGGGAAGACGACGGAGATCCTGATGCGGTCGTTGCGGCTGGAGCTCGCGGCGGTGTTGCAGGTCACCGAACACATCGCGGAGCGGATGCTGGTCACCGCCGATGGCCTGGTGAACCGGTACCCGTTGATGCTCGACGCACTGTCGCACGCGCGGACGACGGAGCGGCACGCGGACGTGTTCGTGGAGCTGGTCGACCAGGTGGAGCCGGAGTTGCGGGATCAGGTCGTGCCGCTCGCCGTCGATCTCGCCACGACACATGCGTTGGGGTCGTTCCGGCGGCTGCTGCGCAAGCTCGTGGACACGGTGCGGGCCTCCACGCTCAATGAGCGGCATGCGGAGGCGGTGCGGGAGCGGCGGGTGGTGGTGCAACCGGCGGAGGACGGGATGAGCTGGGTGATGCTCTACACCTCCGCCGTGAAAGCCCACGCGGTCCACCACCGCGCGACCGCGATCGCGAAGACCCTCGCCGACCAAGAAGGCGAGGAACGCTCCCTCGACGAACTCCGCGCGGACGTGATGGTCGACCTCCTCGTCGACGGCGACGTCCCAGCCCACCCCGACACGGCACGCGGGATCCGCGCGAGCGTCGCGGTCACCGTCCCGGTGTTGTCGCTGCTCGATGATGAGCACGCGCAGACCGCACCGGGAGTGGTGGAGGGGGTCGGTCCGATCCCCATCGACCAGGCCCGGGAGCTGTGTGGTGGCGCGGACGGGTGGATGCGGGTGTTGACGCACCCGGAGACGGGGATGGTGCTCTCCGTCGGACGAGACCAGTACCGGCCGCCACCCGCGTTACGCCGACTCGTGGCCTGGCGGGCGGAGACCTGCATGGCACCCGGCTGCGGAACCCCCGCAAACCGGTGCCAGACCGACCACCAACACGCCTGGGAACACGGTGGCACCACCGAACTGTCGAACCTCGCACCCCTGTGCGTGGGGCATCACACGATCAAGCATCACGGTGGGTGGCGAGTGACGCAGATACCCGACAGCGGCGGAGCCCTCGCGTGGACATCCCCGGGTGGGAGACGGTTCGTGGTGCAACCGGAACGGAAAGTCCCGGTCTTCCGACCCGCACCTGACGCGGATCACCCATCCGAAGCCACGGCGCCCTTCTGACCCACGCCCTTCCTACGCGCACCTACACCCGTGCGATCCGCGCGACCCCTCGACACTTCTCCGGGCGCAGCACAACCTCGCGGTTCCTTCCGCAGCTCGTGTTCGCTCTGCGCCGCTTCGCCGAACCCCCGCTGGCCACTCGGCGGGGGTTCGGCGTGCGCGCAACCGCTCGCCATGATGGGGAGATGGATGCTTCCGACCCCCGCGACGGCGAACGCGTCGGCACCGTCGCGAGACGCCTCGGCGTCTCGGTGCGCACTCTCCATCACTGGGATGCGCTCGGGGTGGCCGGCCCGTCGGGGCGGAGCGCGAACGGGTACCGCAGCTACCTCCCGGCCGATGTGGCGCGCTTGCGCCGAGTGCTCCTCTTCCGCGAACTGGGCGTGGCGCTGCAGGACGTTCCCGCATTGCTCATCGCCGATGCGGCGACGCGCCGGGCGGAACTCGACGGCCGCCGTGCCGCGATCGTCGAGAAGATCGCCGAGATGCAGAACCTGGTTGACGGTGTCGATCGGCTGATCGCGGCCGACCGTGAGGGGGTGCTCCTCGACGGGGCGGAGCAGACCGAGGTCTTCGGCACGGCATGGAACCCCGAATGGAGCGCCACCGCGCGCGAGAGGTGGGGCGACACCGCGCAGTGGGCGGAGTATTCCGAACGGTCGGCCGGCCGCTCTACCGACGACTGGCGCGACGTCACCGGGGCGATGAACGAGGTCATCACCGCCCTCGGAGAGGCGAAACGTCACGGCACCGTGCCGGGCAGCGACGCGGCGAACGATCTCGCCGAGCGCCATCGGGCGGCCCTCGGCGAGTACTTCCACTGCACCGTGTCGATGCAGGTGCTGGTCGCGCGACGCTACGTCGCCGAGCCCGGGTTCGCTGCGACCTTCGACGAAGAAGAACCGGGGCTCGCCGCATGGGTGGGGCAGGTCGTCGACGCCAACGCTCGGGCCCGCGGAGTCGACCCAGAGACAGCGACCTGGGAGTGACCTGCCGCGCGTCGCCGATTCAGCGCAGAACGCGCAGCCCGACGTCGATGACGTCGGCGCTCGACGCGTGCAGCGCCTCGGCCGCCGTCCGACCGGTCTCGGTGAGATAGGCGTCGACGAGACGATTGCCGACCGCGTAGCCGGCGGCGGTCGGCAGGCCGACGGGTGTGCCACCGAACAGGAGGGCGGCCTCGTCACCGTGCACCCAGGCGGCGAAGTTCTGCATCCCGCCCACGTCGAGTCCGGTGACGACCTTGTCGAACACCGCCTCGTCCGCGAGGTGAGGGACGCCGAACGGGGTGTACCCGAGCTCGCCGTACACCTGCCGGGCGAACGCGTCGGCGAGTCCTTCCGACACGATCTGCTCACCGACGACGACCGAGGCCGGATTCCATACGACGCCACCGGGCGCGTATCGCAGATTGTGCTGCAGTTCATGGACGGCGGCGGCTTCGAGGCGGTCGAGGTTCTCGTCGGTGGGCCAGAGCGTGATCGAGATGTACCCCGTCGAACTGCCGTTGCCGCTGAACCCGCGAGACGGTCCCATGAAGTACTCGGCACCGGGGTCGCCGAGCATGAGCAGGAACGTGATGTCGGGAACCGTGATGCCGGGCGTGGCGGCCGTCTGCACCTCGAGCGCCTCGCGGAGAGCGCGCTCCGTGCGCCCCCAGGCATCCGCCTCGACGAGGCGCGAGAGGGCGTCGCGCACCTGCACCGTGCGTCCATCGAGGGGGAAGCCCGAGCCCATCGCGTGCATCGCGACGAGGTCGATCTCCCCGGGGAAGTAGCGGAACATGCCCTCCACCGGAGCGAGCACCTCGCGAAGCACCTCCGCGCGCTGGGAGGGGCCGGCATCCAGCACCGCTGCAATACCCCGGGCCGTGTCGAGAACCGTGATCGTCATGCCGCTCACGGTAGAGCCTCACGTCGCGTCAGGGTCAAGCCGCCCCCGCGGCCGTAGGGTGGCCGAGACGAAAGGACACCGATGTCCCCTTCCGAAGACTTCCCCTACCCGACCCGCCCGCCCCGCAGCACTCCGGAATCGAGGCGGGGCGCGCCGCCGAAGCCGCGTCAGGAGACGGCGCCCGGCATGCTCATCGACCGCGACCAGGAGATCGAGACGCGAGCCGGTCGCACCGTGCAGGCCGACGTCTACCGGCCCGAGTCGGGCGAACCCGCCGGGGTGCTCATCGCCTGGTCGCCCTACGGCAAGCACGATCCCGCGCCCATCGGGCAGATCTACCCGACCAGCGGAGCGAAGCCCGAGTGGATGAGCGACCTCACCACGTTCGAGGGGCCCGACCCTGTGTTCTGGGTGCCGCGCGGCTACGCGCTCGTCATCGCCGACATCCCGGGCACCTGGTACGCGAAGGGCCCGGCCTCCTACGCCTCACCGGAGGAGGCCGACGATTTCGCCGACCTCATCGAGTGGGCGGGCACGCAGCCCTGGTCGAACGGCCGAGTCGGCCTCACCGGCGTCTCCTACCTCACGGTCGCGCAGTGGCGCGTGGCCGGCCTCACGCCACCGCATCTGGCTGCCATCAACCCCTGGGAGGGCTGGTCCGACACCTACCGCGAGGTGGCGCGCCACGGCGGCATCCCCGAGACATCGTTCTGGCCGTACATCTGGGAACGATGGGGCGCCTCGACCGGCGAGATCGAAGACCTCGAACGCGAAGACCGCGAGCATCCGTTCTTCGACGACTTCTGGGCATCGAAGGCGGCCGACCTCGAGGCCATCACCGTGCCGGCGTTCGTCGTCGCCTCGTGGACCGACCAGGGACTCCATACCCGCGGCACGCTCGAGGGGTTCCGCCGGATCTCGTCCCCGCAGAAGTGGCTGTACGTGCACGGCGCGAAGAAATGGGCCGAGTACTACCGGCCCGAGATGGTCGAGATGCAAGCGCAGTTCTTCGACCATTTCCTCCTCGACAAGACCTCCGAGATCGAGTCGTGGCCCCGCGTGCGGGTCGAACTGCGCGAGCGCTACGGCGTCGGGTCGTTCGTCGACAGCGCCGACTGGCCGCTGCCCGAGGTCGAGTACCGCGCCCTGCACCTCGATGCCTCGACGGGTGCGATGAGCCACGACCCCGTGTCCGCCGAATCCCGCGCGTCATACCACGGGCTCGGAGACCCGTTCCTGCCCGAACGGGTCGTGTTCGAACACCGCTTCACCGAGGCGGTCGACGTCGTGGGCCACGCCCGCGCGATCCTGCACGTCGAGGCTCCCGACGCCTCCGACATGGACATCTTCGTCGGACTCTTCAAGCGCGACGTCCACGGCGAGATCGTCCCCTTCGCGTACTACGCCCAGTTCGAGGACGGACCGGTCGCGCTCGGCTGGCTGCGCGCCTCGCATCGCGAACTCGACCCCGAACGCTCGACGGCTCACCTGCCCGTCCTCGCGCACCGTCGCGCTCTGCCTCTCGAGGAGGGGCGACCCACCCGGGTGGAGATCGAGATCCTCCCCTCGGGCACCCGCTTCGCTGCGGGCGAGAGCCTCGTGCTCGTGGTGCAGGGGCACGACATCAAGCACTACCCGAAGCCGCTCGTCCACGCCCGGCACGAGACCGACATCAACCGCGGTCCCCAGATCCTCCACACCGGCGGGCGTTACGACGCGCAGCTCGTCATCCCGATCAGAGGAGCCTGACTCAGCGCCCGTCGATGATCGACATGAATCCCGCGAACGCGAAGATCCCGGGCACGACGTAGAGCGAGGTGCGGAAGACGTACCACGCGATCGAGGCGACGATCGGCCCCATACCGGTCTGCCGGTTGCGCACCACGAGACGCCGCCCGTCTCCGCCGATCACGGGATCGGGCGGCGTCCACGGCACGCCCGGACGATCGAGCGCCGCCTTCACCGCGGCGAGGGCGAACGGCACGTCCTGCCCGGGCACGCGCTCGTCGAGGTACTGCCGGGCCTTCGACGTCACGCGCGGCACGACACCCTCCAGTACCGCGCCCACTCGCTCCCAGTGCTCGATGGCGAAGAAGTCGACACCGGGCGAGGTGAAGAAGACGAGGGTGTCGTCGATGATCTCGACGTTGTAGGCGCTCGCGTGATCGATCAGGGCCGCCATGAGGTCGGGCGTGAGCACGTAGAGCGCGTCCTGCCCGTACCGAGCGGGGGAGTACACGCGGAACCACCGGTCGAAGTCGCCCTCGAGCGAGAGGCGCTGGCCGCGGTCGACACCTGCGGGCAGGTCGGTGCCGACGCCGTCGTTCGAGGTCGCGTCGAGGATGAGGTGCGGCAACGGGGCGGAGAGCTTCACGGCGACGTACTGCCACGCGGTGGCCCGCGGCCCGCGCGCTTTGAGCACGCCGAACTCGGTGCCGCGCGCCGCGAAGCGCGGACACGCGCGCACTCCGACGCTCGAACTGGTGATCAGCGACGAGAACGTCGCCCTCTCGCTCGGGCGCGGTTCGTACCCGTTGGCGAGGGCCGTCAGGGTGCGCCGCCACTCCCTCAGCCGCGCCCGCGCCGAGGGTGGACGCTTCGTCGCCCGGTAGAGCAGCACGGTGCCGACCAGCCACACCGCGAGAATGGGCATCGTCACGCTCAGCACGGCGACGTCGCGCGAGGCGAGCTGACCGTCCTGCACCGCGTCGACCTGCACGCCGATCGACATGAAGACCACGAACATGTACCAGAGCAGCAGGCAGTTGTTGACGTGCAGCAGCACCTGACGCTTCGTCGGCGACCAGCTCGGCCGGGATTCGCGCCGTACGGTCGCCATCGCTTCGGCGACGTCGTCGGGCGGCGCGGTCATCCAGCGCAGATCCATGCGGCCAGTCAACCAGCATCGGATGCTGCGCCCGCCCGCCCGCCCGCCCGCCCGCCCGCCCGTCACGGTTACGCTTCCTGCGTGCACCGGATCTTCACGACGAGCTTCGCCTCGGTCTACCCGCTCTATGTGGCGAAGGCCGAGCGCAAAGGACGTACGAAGGACGAGGTCGACGAGCTCGTCCTGTGGCTCACCGGCTTCGAGCGGCGCGATCTCGAGCGGCACCTCGCGGACGCCACGACGTTCGAGCAGTTCTTCGCCGAGGCCCCGCTCAACCCGAACGCGTCGCTGATCACGGGTGTCGTCTGCGGAGTGAAGGTGCAGGAGGTCGAAGACCCGCTGATGCAGAAGATCCGCTACCTCGACAAGATCATCGACGAACTGGCCAAGGGCAAGGCGATGGAGAAGATCCAGCGCACCCCGTGAGCGCGACGGACGCGCGCGATAGGTTCGGGGAATGACGCACCGCAGCCCTTCCGAGGAGCCGGGCGGGGCCGACGAGGTCGAGGCCGCCCACGACGCACGCGTCGGCTCCGAGCCCGTCTTCGCCGAGCCCGACCGTCCGCGAACCTGGCTCATCACGGGCGCGAGCCGCGGACTGGGACGTGCCCTGGCCCTCGCCGCGGCAGACGTGGGCGACACCGTCATCGCGACCGTGCGCGATCTCGCCGACGCCCCGGTCGGAGAGGGGATTCGGGCCGTCGTGCTCGATGTGCGAGACCGCGACGCCGCACACGCGGCGGTCGCCGAAGCGGTGCGCGAGACCGGGCGCCTCGACGTGCTTGTGAACAACGCCGGCTACGGGCTCGTCGGCATGGTCGAAGAGGTGGAGCTCGACGATGCCCTCGCCATCGTCGAGACCGACATGCTCGGCCCGCTCTGGTTGTCGCAGGCTGCGCTGCCGGTCATGCGCGAGCAGGGTCACGGCCATATTCTGCAGATCTCGACCTCCGGTGCCGTCGGAGCGATCGCCGGACTCGGTCTCTACAACGCCGCGAAGTGGGGCCTCGAAGGATTCAGCTCGGCGCTCGCTCTGGAGGCCGGGGCGTTCGGGGTGCGGGTGACCATCGTGCAGTGCGGCGCGCTCGACACCGGGTGGGCGACCAGTGGAATGCGCTTCGCCCGGCCCGACCCGGCCTACGACGAGCTGCGGCTCGCGACCTTCGGTACGTCCGAGACGCCGTGGGCTGCGGAGGGCACGGGCGGGGGACTGGCTCCGAGCGCGGCTGCGGCAGCGATCCTCCGGTACGTGGACGAACCCGACGGGCGACTTCGGCTGCTCGTCGGCGACGACGTTGCCGAGCACATCGCGCACGCGCTGCAGCAGCGGATCGCCGACTACCGACGCGACCCGCGCTTCCCGCAGCTGGACTGACCGCGGGTCAGAGCCTGTCGGCCTTCGCTTCGAGCACCGATCGCTGGGCGGCGTTGCGCACCAGAGACGCCGCAGTGCGCAGCTCGGAGCGCGCCTCGTCGATGCGCCCCAGCCGGGACAGCAGCTCGCCGCGCACGCTCGGCAGAAGGTACGACCCGCGGAACGCCGCGTCGTCGATCGCGTCGACGAGCGCGAGAGCTTCGGCCGGCCCGGTCGCCATCGACACGGCCACGGCGAGGTTCAGATCGACGACCGGATTCGGGGCGACGCGGCCGAGCGTCTCGTAGAGCAGCACGATCCCCGCCCAGTCCGTCGCCTCCACGCTGGGCGCGATCGCATGGCACTCGGCGATCGCGGCCTGCAGTGCGTATGGTCCGCGACCCGTGCGACGGGCGGACGCCGCCGCATCCGCTCTCCGCAGCACGCTGACCGCCCGGGCGATCTGCCCGTGGTCCCACCGTCGGCGATCCTGGTCGGCGAGCAGCACCGGCGTGCCGTCGGGCATCTCCCGCGCGGCGAACCGCGATCGCTGCAACTCCATCAGCGCGACCAACGCGAGCGGTTCGGGCTCGCGGGGGAGAAGTCCCACAACGACGCGGCCGAGTCGGATGGCCTCATCGGCGAGGTCGGGGCGCACCCACCGCTCCCCGCCGGTCGCGGCGTACCCCTCGGTGAACACGAGGTAGACCACTCCGAGCACCGTCGTGAGGCGTGCCGCCCACTCCCCGGGCTCGGGCGTCTCGAAGGGCACACGGGCCGCGGCGAGCGTCTTCTTCGCCCGCGTGATCCGCGCCTGCACCGTCGGCACGGTGGTCAGCAGCATCCGCGCGATCTCCTCGGTCGACAGCCCGGCGACGACCCGCAGCGTCAGGGCGACCTGCGACTCGCGGGAGAGCGCGGGGTGGCATGCCGTGAAGACGAGGCGCACGATGTCGTCGTCGATCGGCTGCCACTCGTCGTCGAGCGCCTCGTCGAGCGTGCGAGCGATCGAGGTATACCGATTGTCGCGTCGCTCGCTTCGACGCCACGCATCGATCGCCCGGCGCTTCGCGACCGCTGTGAGCCACGCGCCGGGGTTCGTGGGGATCTCGCGGTCCCACGACCCCAGCGCCTCGACGACCGCTTCTTGCGCGACGTCCTCGGCGAGGCCGAGATCACCGGTCGCCTTGGCGACCGAAGCCACGATCCGCGCGCCTTCGATGCGCCAGACGGCCTCGATCGTGCGTCGCACATCGGTCATGGATCACGCCGTACCGAGGTCGGGGCGCCACTCTTTCTCCTTCTGGACGTACTCGTTGTCGGCGTAGTCCGCGAAGTCGCTCTCATCGGTGACGCGCCGCACTTCGAGCTTGTTCCCTGCGGTGAGCGGGGCGCGCTTGGCCCACTCGAGCGCCTCCTCGGCCGTGGCGGTCTGGATGATCCAGAACCCGTTGAACAGCTCGTGGATCTCTCCGTAGGGGCCGTCGCTGACGACGGGGGACTCGCCGGCGAAGTCGACCACGTAGCCCGGCTCGGGAGCGAGGCCGTCGCCCGACACCATGACCCCCGCCGTGATCATGGCTTCGTTGTAGGCGCCCATGGCATTGATGACGGCCTCGAAGTCCATCTCGGCGTAGGCCTCGGCCCCCTGCTGGGTGGCCCGCATGATCAGCATGTGCTTCATCGTTCGCTCCTCGTTCGGTGGGGGATCCAGCATCCCTCTCACTATCGCGTCGAACGGGGAGCAGAGGAATCGACATCGCTGCGGAATCTTTTTCACGGGGCTCGCTGCTCACCCTGAGCAACGTCTGGGGATCCGGTCCAAGGGATGCTGAGCGATATATCGTTGAGTATCGCTGAGCCCTCTCTGGGCCCGGCCACACAGGAGGTTCATCATGAGCAATCCCTTCACCAGCGACGCCTTCGGCGGAGCCGGCCGCGGACGCGGAGCCGGCCAGGGTTGGCCGTTGAACGGCATCTGGGAAGCGATGGAGCAGTTCGGCAAGCAGTTCGAGCAGAAGGTCGGCGGTGGCAGCACCCGCGTTGGTCGCGGCGACGTCCGCGCCGCCGTTCTCGCGCTCCTCGCCGAGAAGCCCATGCACGGCTACCAGATCATCCGTGAGATCGAAGACCGCAGCGGCGGCAGCTGGAAGCCGAGCCCCGGCTCGGTGTACCCCACCTTGCAGCTCCTCGCCGACGAGGGCCTCATCCTCGCCACCGAGTCCGAGGGCCGCAAGACCTACTCGCTCACCGACGAGGGCCGCGACGTGGCAGGCGCAGACAGCGACCGCACGGCTCCCTGGGAAGCGACCGGATCCCGCGAGAACCTTCGCACCGGCGCCCTTCCCAAGGCCGGCGTCGATCTCGCTCAGGCAGTCGCTCAGGTCGGACGCTCCGGCAACCCCGAGCAGGTGAAGCAGGCGGTCGACGTGCTCGACGAGGCACGCCGTAAGATCTTCTCCATCCTCGCCCAGGGCTGACGCTGCACCGATCGACCGGGTGCCCAGGGCACGCCGGCGTCAAGGAGATCTCATGGCTGACGCCGGCGACCTGAGCGCCCGCTATCGACGGATCACGCGGTTCGCCGCGCGCTACCTCGTGCAGGCGTGGTGGTTCGAGCTGTTCCTCCCGAGACTCGGGCTCTCCCGCATCTCGGCACGGAACCGCACGAAGCGCCTGCAGAACATCGCGCGTCGTTTCCACGGCCTCGCGATCGATCTCGGCGGCCTCATGATCAAGGTCGGGCAGTTCATGTCTTCGCGCCTCGACGTGCTGCCGCCCGAGATTACGAAGGAGCTCGAGGGTCTGCAGGACGAGGTGCCCGCGGTCCCGTTCGCGGCGATCCGGGCCCTCGCCGAAGCGGAGCTCGGTGTATCGCTCGACCGCGCGTTCGCGTCGGTCGACCCGACCCCGTTGGCCGCGGCATCCCTCGGTCAGGCCCACCGGGCGACGCTGTCGGCCGAAGACGCCGAGGTCACCGGACTCAGCTCCGTCGTCATCAAGATCCAGCGTCCCGGGATCGACCAGGTCGTCGATGTCGACCTGCGCGCACTACGCCAGGTCGCGCGATGGCTGAGCCGCGTGCGCTTGGTCTCCGACCGGGTCGACATGCACGCCCTCGTCGAGGAGTTCGCCCACACGAGCCTCGAGGAGATCGACTACCTGCACGAGGCCGCGAACTCCGAACGGTTCGCGAACGACTTCGCCGGCGACGGGCGCGTCACGGTGCCCGAGATCGTCTGGGAGCGCACCACCCGTCGTGTGCTCACCCTCGAAGACGTCACCGCGATCAAGATCACCGACGTCGACGGGCTGCGCGCGGCCGGCATCGACCCCGCCGAGGTCGCGATCGAGTTCGCCTCGGTCATGTTCGATCAGCTCTTCGCCGACGGGTTCTTCCACGCCGATCCGCATCCCGGCAACATCTTCGTCACCCCGAACGAGCCCGACCCGGCGACGGGTCGCGCCTGGCACCTCACCTTCATCGACTTCGGCATGATGGGCGAGGTCCCGGAGGGACTCCGCCGCGGACTCCGGCGCCTGCTCATCGCCGCGGCCTCTCGCGACGGAAAGGGTCTCGTCGACGGCATCCGTGACGTCGGCGTGCTGCTGCCGTCCGCCGACACCGCCGAGCTCGAGCGCGCGATGACCCAGCTGTTCGCCCGGTTCGGGGGCATGGGGTTCGCCGAGCTGCAGGAGGTCGACCCGCGGGAGTTCCGCGCATTCGCCGTCGAGTTCGGCGACGTGGTGAGGTCGCTGCCGTTCCAGCTGCCGGAGAACTTCCTCCTCATCATCCGGGCGATGTCGCTCGTCTCGGGCAACTGCAGCGCGCTCGACCCCGCATTCAACATCTGGGACGCCGTCGAGCCCTACGCGAATCGCCTGATCCG
>Ga0247732_10000316_pt1 | contig 26242 bp, 21 predicted proteins | sample UWRJL163409C2_FD_180940 | JGI IMG/M metagenome (GOLD analysis project Ga0247732, IMG submission 180940) | Plant litter microbial communities from Arlington Agricultural Research Station in Wisconsin, United States - UWRJ-L163-409C-2 | ecosystem: Environmental > Terrestrial > Plant litter >...
TTGTTGATCGCCGTTCTGACGTGCTGCCAACTCTTGCCCGTGAAGGCCAGACCGGGGAGATCGACGATCGTGTCATCGGCGATGATGAGGTCGCGCCATCCGGGGGGAAGGCTGTCGCGGGTGTGCTGGCTGGAGCTGAAGAAACACGGGATCAGGGAGTCGCGCTCCGCCGCGCTCACGAACTCGGCGATGCTCGCTGCTGCCGCCGATCCGGGCCCCAGAGGGTCGGCCAGCACGAGCGCCACACCGACATGCTTCTGGTACGGGATGAGCCCCTGCTCTGTGCGGAAGTACTCCATGCCCTCCCACGTCGTCATCCACGACAGGCTGCCGCCGCCGTACTGCGTGATGACCTGCCGGGCATCGTCGGCCGTCGGAACGCCTTGCCCGTGCCGCTCCTCGCCAGAGCCGAGCGGACGTTTACGGCGCGACCCGAAGGAGTGGCGTGTTGCGATGAGGTACAGGAGGAAGGCTGCCCAGATCACGGCGGTGGCGAGGAAGACGTCGATGTCTCCGAGGCCCAGCGGCAGATCGATGGGATCCACCACGATTGACAAGGTGAGATAGAGCCCGGCGACGGCGAGGTTCACGAGCGCCCAGACGATCGTCAGAACCCAGGCCCAGCGCCGCCCGAGGCGCAGGCCGTTGGCGACGAAGAGGATCACCACGGCGTCGATCGTGGCCTCCAGCAAGGGTCCGTCTCCGGGCGCGGTCGGGCCGAAGGGCCCGTTGGTCGGAACCAGCAGGGTCAGAATCTGGATGACCCCGAGCGCGAGGCCCCCGGCGAATGCCAGGAGCCGCCGCTCGCGCAGGCTCGCCCGCTTGATGTGAAACGACCTGTCGACGGCGAGCACCAGGATCACTGCGAACGCGTGCTCCAGATCGGCGAGCGTGCCGAGGAACAGCACGCCGATGGCCGCGTAGCCCACCACGATGAGCCAGCCGCGCTGCCGCCACGGCGAAGGGAACAGACTGACGCAGGCGGCGAAGCACGCCATGGTGCCGCCGGATGGGCCGGCATCCAGCATGCCCGCCAGATCGACGGCCCAGGGCCACGGGAGCAGGCTGGCCGCCCAGAGGAACGCCGCGGTGGCGAGGACCGCCACGATCTGACCGACCCAGAAGTAGGTCATCGCGACCCGGGTTCCCCGGCGCCATTCCAACAGGCCGACGAAGACGAAGCCCGCTATCGCGATCGCGTAGGTCCACGGGGTGATTACGAAGAATGTACCCGTGATCGGCGTCCACCAGCGGCCCTCTTGGAGCGCGGGCAGGCCGTAGGCGACGGCCTCCCACCACGGCTGTTTGGGCGTCGGCACCCAAAGGCCTTGGCCTATGACTCCGACGGCGAGCACGATGGCGGCGAGGATGAGGGTCGCGGGGATGCGCGTGATGACGGATCGGACCGATGTGGTCACGGTGTGCCTCCGGGGCCTGGTGCGGATTGACGTTGTCACGTCATTCTGCCCGGCATCGCCCAGCGGCGTAGCAGTACTTCGAACTTCCGCTGGTCGACGCTCGGAGGTGTCGCCCTGCCTGACCGGACCTTCGATGCAAGGTCCGTCAGAATTACGACCGCGTCGCCGCGCGCACCTGTGACCCCCTCCTCATTGAGTCGCCAGCCGCCGACTGCCTCAGTGCCATGGGCTTCGACGACGTGCAGGAGGTTGGACAGATCAATCGTGTCCTTCGATGTCTGCACCCACCGGCCACGCCAGGCATACGCCTTTAAGATCACTGCGGCTTCAATAGTGGGCACGGGCACGTCGCACACGAGTTCGGTCCCGTCGAGGAGAGTCATGTGCGCCTCGATCAGGATTACACCACTCATCGCCAACGGCAGCCCCGGCATTGCATCGAAGCGCCGCCCTCCACGCTCGTCGCTGGTGAATTTGTCGCCGAAGGTCGGCACCAACAGATCGATGACTTTTTGCTCGGGAGGGTCCCCCGACACGTAGCGGTTGCCGCTCTCGGCGTCATATCCGGCGGCCTCGAGTGCTTCGTGCATTTCACCGCCCGCGGCCAAGGCGATAGGTATCCCCGCATCCGCGTCGCCGGTGCGACGGTCGATGAAGCCCGGGCTTGGGAATGCAGCCGCGATCATGCCGACCATGTGGCCGCCGATGACGCGCGCATCCGGATCGATCGCGATCATGCCCGCGAGATCGTAGAGCGCACGGTACGCAGCGTCGTCTTCCGGACCCGTCGCGATCGTGTGGGCAACTCGCCTCACGGCCTGATCACCTGCGATCGCGCACCTGCCCGAATGACCTGGTCGCGTATACGCTCGACGGCTTCATTCTCGTCACCGGATGTCCCGGTCGAGGCGACATCGTAGGCCGCGATCACCGGATCCACGTAACCAGGCGCAGGTGCGAACGCCTTGGCCGTGGCGAAGATCGTCTTGTCCGCAGGGACGGTGATGGACAGCGTGTAGTCACTGGGGGTGCCCAATGCAAAACCGAGAGTGCTCGGGTCGAAGCCCTCACCGAGGTAGATCGTGACGTGTTCCGGCTGGCGCCACGGAGCGATCACCCGTGCAGCGAGGTCGCCGGACAGCAGCGCTTTCGTCCGCTCCTTCAACATCCGCGCCTGCTCCTGCAGAGGCGCATCGTGCCACCAGTACGTGGTGATACCCCCTGGCCCCGTGTACTCGGCCATGAAGTGTTCCCAGAGCATCCACGGATCAAGTTCCGGCTCATGCTCGATCGAGTTTTTGAAGGCCCTTTTCATGCTCTTCATGCTCTGCGACACCGCCGACTGCGGTGCACCTATCTCCTCGGCCAACACGACCTGCTGACGGGCGCGATTGTCTAGTATCAGCGCGCGTTCCAGCGCGTACCGGTTGTATGGTTTCGGACCCTTTCGAGGCGCCGGTGAGACCCTCGCGTCTGGGCGGTGCTCGATCGTGTCGAGCCAGAGCGAGTGAGAGTCGCCGACGAACACAATCAAGCGCTTGTCCTGTCGGACGGCGTCTCGGAGTCCAGGGGTCAACGTCGGCACCGAGTAGAGCATGCACGCGTCGCCGACCTTTTTGAGGTCGCTCGCGATATCGGCAGGTGTCGGCGTTCTCGACCTGGAGCTGACAAAGATTCGTCGTCCGTCATCGGTCTCAAACGAGTCGTTCGTTCGTGGCGTCGCATTGACGCCAGCCGCTGCGAGCTCGCCCACGACTGTGCTGGTGTCCATCACTCGCCTCTTCTTGAATATCAGAGTAAACGTACTGAGCGTCTTCTCTGATATTACTCGTGTCGACCAAAAATAGGCGACAGCCTACAGTGACAACAGAATCCATCTTGAAACTTGAGACCTCTCGGATTTGCCACGATCACTCGAGGATTTAGACCTATAACGAATTCACACCTACTGAGTGGCTAATCGCGCGCCGTTCGCCGGTCCACATCGTGAGCGCGTGCGCGAGAGCCCGGCGAGAAACCGGGTTCGCCGAGTTCCTCAGCGAGCAGCAGAAGTATCTGCTTCCGAACTACGTAGACCGTTCTCATGAGGCCGCTGAGTTGAATGTGGACCGCCATCTTTACTTCGAAGCTTTCGGCCCCGTAGTGGTCAATTATCTGCCGGCGCCAGTCGTCTTCCTTAACTGCGTAACCGTAGATATAGTGCATCGCGAGCTCCCCATCCTCGCGCATGACATCCATGCCAGGGTCAGCGTCGGGTCGGCTGAGGCCGAAGCTCATGTACGACCCGACGAGCTTCTCGCCCGTAGATCGGAGATCGACATATCCCCTGAGGTGATCGAGGTTCGATCGCATCGGGTCGTCGAATAGTGACTGCAGCAGCGCAACGACCTTGGGGAGATAGTTGTCTTCACTTGCGAGGATGAAGACTCGCATTCGAGTGATCGCGACCAGGATCTCGTTTTCGTGAATCTCAGGCAGTCGCCATTCGACCCTCTGTTTCCCGGTCTTCGGGTCGAAGGAGAGGAAGACCTTGAACTCGAACGGCTCTTTGTCGTCTCCCATATCTCGGAGTTCGTAGATCGGCCCTGTGAGAGATGCTTCGGCACGCCGCAGGAACTTCCTGATCTTGTCGAGTTTCTCGGCGCGGGTCTCGGGGACCGTGTTCGCTGGTCGGCGCTTGGCACGGCTCTCGCTACGCTCGTTCATGATCCGACGGTAGTGGCTCAAGGACGACTCAATAGCCCTCCGAGTTCAGATATCGCGCGGTCGGGAAGCAATGGCAGCGAGGAACCGCTTAGCTGCCGCTGTGGAACCTCGCCCCCGAAGTATTCGGCACAGGAGGTCGAAGGGGGCCTGTTTCTACGATTCGGGTGCAACTGCTCCTGTACAGTCATGGCCTATAGGAGGCGACGCGCTCGGGGGTCAGACGCAATAGGTACGGCTTTTCAAGTCCAGCGTGCAACTTTTGGGCTCTGTTCGCTTACTTACACGCTCATCCCCGCTACTCATAGGAGGATCAGGTGGCCCGGTCCTGGGTGATTCGAGCAGGTCAGGATGACGAGCGAGGCGAGTGGTCATTAGCGAACGGGCGTGCTGGAGGCGGCTGGGGAGAAGTCATGGACCTCACGCGCCAAGACAGCAAGCTACTCGTCACCGAGGCCGTCACGCGCGCATATCCCACCACTAGTTCGTCTCTTCAAGATGAATGGTCGTCTCAGCTATGGGCGCTCAGAGGCCGAGTGAAGCCTGGGAACATCGTTGCGATGCCGCTCCCGAAATCCATGAAGGTAGCGATAGGTCGTGTGGAGGGCGACTACGAGTATCTCCAACAATCTCCAAATAAAGACAGGCGTCACAGTGTCCGGGTGAAGTGGGGACCGGGCCCAGTACCAGAATCTGAGATTGACGAGGACCTCTTAGCGGCGTTATCCCGACCGTCGGACTTGTATGAAGTCCGACGCGCAAACGCACCCGCCAGACTGTCCGAGTTCCTGGAATACAAGGGAGACTCACTTCTCAGTCATATACCAAAGCAGTCTTCGCATGCCCATCTGCGCGGAGCGTCCCCTCGCTGGACAACCTTGATCGCAACTGGCGCATTCATCGCAGCCGCCGCAATCGGCAGGCTTATGGACTTTGTACCAGGGCCGTGGGTAGTGGTTACAGCGCTAGTCGCGGTCATGGCGATGATCATCGGACGCGTTCGTCACTTATCCCGGAACGCACCCCTCATTCGTAATGTGATTCTCGCGAATTGGGTACTCGCCGTCATCGCGACGGCCACAAGCACTTTTCTGCCAGCTGAGTTCCGGGGCTTCGCGATCATCTCTGCTGGCGCATTTGTTCTTGTCGCCATGACAGTTGGACAACCACCCTACGAACCAGGGAGGGCACTGATATTCGCTGCTGCGATGGGCCTTTCGATAGCGATGGCTACGTACACGATCATTCTGACCAATATCAGCCTGGCCGGTTTGGGCTATGTACTCGATAATTGGTCATCCGGATCGGACTTGCCGTACGACCCGAACCGTCCGCCATCGTTCGACGAAACCATGGGGGGTCTCATCTTCGCCTTAACGATCGCCGCTATCGGATTTTTGGCCGCGAGCATCATTCTTTCTTGTTGGATGATCATCGGATCGATTCGCTGGTACACAAACCGAGATTCCTCGGGAGCCGCTTTCGATGACGCCATGCTTTTCTTCCTGTGGGTACTCGTCCCAAGCGCTTTCGCTGTCGCACTGCTGTGGGGCATTCCTGATAGCAATGGCCTTGGGACAATAAAGTCGGTGACGATCTCAGTCTTTACGATCGGAGTAGTTGTACTTCTCCTCGGGTATTTGACGCGTTGGACACTGCCAAGGTTTAGCCCTAGTCTCCGGCGCCTGTTGTCCTGGTTGCGTCGCCAAGTGTCGGCCGATCCGAACAACTAGGACGCTTGCGACAACGGCACAGCTTCGGCTTGAGTGCCCTCTCGGATCAGAGATTGGTCAAGCGCTGCCACCAACGAAGCGGCGGTTGATGTATTGCCGAGGCCGTTGCGTAGTCGATACGTACAAGGCGTGCATTGTCCCGAGCGTTTCCCTTGTCCGCGGCCGCGGCGATCACAGCCAGAAAAGCCGCGACGATCAGCAATGCAAATGCGGTGATCAACCCGAGCCAGTCTCCCCGTGTAACACCGATCGCGATGGCAGCCGCGAGAACAACACCGGCGAGAGCGAAGGTCACCTCAAGAACGAAGATGCGGTAGGTAACACGCCGATTCAGAAAGCTCGTCAGAGTAGCGAGGTCCTCGACAGGAGCTCCATCGAGTCCAGCGTCGATCCAAGAGTCGATGGCCGCGTTGATCCCTCGTGATTCCGCCGGTCCTCGCACAAGGAGTTCGTAATGACCGAAGTTGTTGTTTCTCATTCCGCAAAGGTAGGGCAGCACTTGGTTCGCGGGGTCTCGCGGCTGCTGCCGTCGTCCCGCACGATCTGCGGCACACCGCGGCGATCGGAGCCGTGTCGGCCGGCGCGAACGTGAAGGTCCTGCAGAACATGCTCGGTCACGCGTCCGCAGCGATGACCCTCGACATCTACTCAGACCTCTTCGACGAAGACCTTGAAGCCATTGGAGTAGCCCTCGATCAGGCACGTACGCGAGCACTTGTGGGCAAATAGTGGGCAAACGGGGCTCGGCCGGAAAGACAAAACCCCCTGCTTCCCAGCGGTTACAGAGGGATTCAGGGGGTTTGATCGTGGCGGTACCGGTGGGATTTGAACCCACGGTGCTCTTTCAAGCACACAACTTTTCGAGAGTTGCACCTTCGGCCGCTCGGACACGGTACCGGGGACGAGTGTAATGCAGACCAGAGGTTCGCGCGAATCTACAGCGTGTAGAAATCGAGGCCCGGAATCTCGCGGATGCCGCCCGATCGAGCCGTTCTGGGCCGAAATCCGGCGCATCCGAGGTGTTAGCCTTGCCTTAGTTGGGCGCGACAAAACCCGCGCGCCCTCCCACTGAAAGGGTCCTGGTTCTATGAGCTACATCCGCTCCGCAGCATTCGAAGAGACCGGCTACGTGGTTCTCGACCGCTACGACCAGGCCGCCGATCCGCAGGAGTGGCTCGACCTCGAATACGTCGACTGGAAGTCCTCCGGAGTGACCCGCTTCGCCCCTCTGGCCTCCGCCTTCGGCGAGATGGAGTGCAACGGATTCTGGAACCACACTCCCCCGCGCACCGACAAAGACGGCGTCTGGGTTCAGGCCAATGTCGAGCACGCGCCCATCCTGAAGGCCCGCGCCGAGGAGCCCGGAGCCAACATCGGGCGCTGCCGCGTGATCGAGCTGCAGCCCAACACCTACGCGAACGCGCTCTACAACCTGCACCAAGACGACAACAACCGCCTCAACCCCGACGGCACCGGCTGGATCGTGCGCGGTTTCTTCAACCTCTCCGACGACGCCGAGTCGTTTATGATCCTGCGCGAGAACCGCTTCGATCCCGACACCGAGGTGCGCATCGCGCTGCCCGCAGGCGCCCAGCTCATCGTCGACACGCAGCGCTTCTGGCACGCCGTCTGGCACAAGGGCCCCGAGCCGCGCTACTGCCTCATCACCTCGTGGACCTCCGGCCCCGAGCTCGACTCCTACATCGAGAAGTACCACGGCAACCCGCACAACGTGAACGTTCCCCTCGACCCCAAGATCGTCGAAGAGGCCCAGGCCGAGGTGCGCCAGCGCCTGGCCGAGCGCGCCGCCGCCCTCGCCGCGAAGGGCCGCAACGACGACGGCTGGGGCGAAGACCCCGAGGCGTAGAGCCGCCACTCCTACCACTCTCCACAGGCGGTGACCGGATGTCGTCGGTCGCGTCTATCGTGGAGGCATGGCTTCCAAGACCCCGAACGCTTACCGCTGCACCGAGTGCGGCTGGCAGAGCGTCAAGTGGGTCGGGCGCTGCGGCGAGTGCCAGGCCTGGGGCACCGTCGTCTCGAGCGCCGAGAACGAGGGCATCGCCCGCACGGTGAAGGCCGCGAAGCTCAGCGAGACCCGCATCGCCCAGCCCATCACCGAGATCTCCACCGAGGCCGCCAGTCACTGGGCCACGGGCATCCACGAGTTCGACCGCGTGCTCGGCGGCGGGCTGGTTCCCGGCGCCACGATCCTTCTCTCGGGTGAGCCGGGTGTCGGCAAGTCGACCCTCCTGCTCGAGGTCGCGGCGAAGGCGGCCGAAGACCACCTGCGCGTGCTCTACGTGAGCGCCGAAGAGTCGGTCAGCCAGGTCAAGCTGCGCGCCGAGCGCACCCACTCCCTCTCCCCCACGCTCATGCTCGCCGCCGAGACAGACCTGTCGACGGTGCTCGGCCAGATCGACGCCGTGCAGCCGCACCTCGTCATCGTCGACTCCGTGCAGACCGTGGCCAGCAACTCCATCGACAGCGCGGCGGGCAGCCCCACGCAGGTGCGCGAGGTGGCGTCGGCGCTCATCCGCGTCGCGAAAGAGCGGTCGCTCCCCGTCATCCTGGTGGGCCACGTCACGAAAGACGGCTCCATCGCGGGCCCGCGCGTTCTCGAGCATCTGGTCGACGTCGTCTGCCAGTTCGAGGGCGACCGCCACACCAGCCTCCGCTTCGTGCGCGCCCTCAAGAACCGCTATGGCCCCACAGATGAGGTCGGCTGCTTCGAGATGACCTCCGAGGGCATCGCCGAGGTGCCCGACCCCAGCGGCCTGTTCCTCAGCCGCAGCGGCGAGGCGGTCAGTGGCACCTGCGTCACCGTCGCCCTCGACGGTCGACGCGCGATGCCCGTCGAGATCCAGGCCCTCGTGGTCAAGACCACCGCACCGAACCCCCGACGAGTCACCAACGGGGTCGACGGCTCGCGGGTCGCCATGCTGCTGGCCGTGCTCGAACGACGACTCAACATTCCGCTGGGCGACCGCGACGTCTACGTCTCGACCGTCGGCGGAGTGCGCCTCATCGACCCCTCGGCCGACCTGGCCATCGCCCTCGCGATCGCCAGCGCCAACAGCGACCTTCCGCTGCCGCACACCTTCGCGGCCTTCGGCGAGATCAGCCTCGCGGGCGAAGTGCGGCCCGTCGCCTCGTCGGGCCTCCGGGTCACCGAGGCCCGCAGGCTCGGCTTCACCGACATCCTCGGCCCCGATGAGACGCAGATTCGCCGCGCGTTCCGCGTGGCCTTCGACAAGCAGCCCGCTGCCGGGTCGCGGGTCAGCCCGGCGCATCCATCCACCGGATCGTTCCCCGTGCAGAAGGGGCCGGCCAGGCGCGGGTTGATCGTGCCACCTCCTGCCAACCCCCTGCGCCTCGTCGAGACAGACCGCGACGACGACTGAGGCCGTCGCAGCGACGGGGCCCCGATACGCTCGCACCTCGCTACTCGACCGGCGCAGCGGAGGAATGGCTGGTGCACGGCGTCCGCGCGCCTGCCCCCGCTGACCGCGGAGATGTCGCATGGTGTCGAGATGTCACACATGGCGGGATTCGGACGGAAGAAGCCGCCATCTGCGCCACCTCACCCTGGGCACCCAGGGCGTCGAGGTGTTGAGATGTCACAGATGGCGGGTTTTGTCTGATGGAAGCCGCCATCTGCGCCATCTCAGTACCGCGCAGCGTAGTCCGCGTGCCAGCGTGTGGTCTCGATACGCTCGTTCCTCGCTACTCGACCCGCGCAGTCCTCGCTACTCGACCGGCGCAGTCCTCGCTACTCGACCGGCGCAAGGCTCGCCACTCGACCGGCGCTCACACGTGGGGCACGAACGCCTGCCATGCCACCCGGCGGGCACCGCGCGGATCGTCCTCGATCCGGTCGACCTCGTCGAAGATCATGGTGCTGCGGGTCTGCTCGTCGTAGGCGGGCCAGCCGGGCACCCGCCCGCTGTGGGCGAACTCGATCCAGTGCCGTCGCATCCGGTCGCCCGTGCGCTTGAACGCCCGGCGGCCGCCCAACGCGCCCATCGCGCGCCCGAACCAGCCGTTCATGCGGTCGAACAACGCGAACAGCTCCAGCCCGTGGGTCGCATCGAAGCCGAGCTGGCGCACCAGGCGCGGCGCGATGTCGAAGCGGTAGAAGTGCACCGGGGCGAACCTCGAGTGGCGCTCGGCGACCTTCACCGTGGGGTACCAGAACGCGTAGTCGCCCGCGAAGTCCGCAGCAGGGCGCTTCGCCGGCAGCCCCGGATACTCCGCCTTGATCGCCTTGCGGGCCTTCTTCTTGGTGCGCGAGAAGATCGCCCGGATGCGCGTGGGCGTGGTGGCCAGGATGTCGAGCCGGCCGGTGAACAGCGACCCCTCGCGGTCGTTCGTTCCGATGATCAGCGGGATGCGCGCGGCGCGACCGAACTTGAAGGCATCGAGGGGGCGCTCGGGCAGAAAGTCGCCGTCGATCACGGGACACAGCGCGATGGTGCCGGGGTCTCGGTCGGGGGTGAGCAGGGTCAGCGCGGTCGCCGCCTCCACGAGGTCAGACGGGTCGGCCCGGGTCAGCAGCTCTCCCGCATCGTCGACCGAGGTCGACTCCACGCCGCCCGGCTCGATGCGGTCGGCGAGAAAGGCCACGAACTCGTCGGCCCAGCGCTGGGTCAGCTCGGGCGGGTAGATCGCATTCGTCGGCGCGCTCTGCGCGATGGCCTTGGCGAAGAGCCCGTGAGCGGATGGCGTGGCCATCAGGGTGGTCACCGCATTGCCGCCCGCCGACTCCCCGAACACGGTCACGTTCGCCGGATCCCCTCCGAAGGCCGCGATGTTCTGCTGTACCCACTGCAGGGCGGCGACCTGGTCGCGCAGCCCGAGGTTGGATTCCATCGGGCGCTCGGGGGTCGAGAACCGCGAGAAGTCGAGGTAGCCGAGCGCGCTGAGCCGGTAGTTGATGCTCACGTAGACGATTCCGCCGTCGCGCACGAGCGCCTCGCCGTTGCGCGGATACTCGGCGCTCGAGCCGACCGCGTAGGCGCCGCCGTGGACGAACACCATGACCGGCAGCAGGCGGCCGTCAGCCGAGCCAGCAGGGGCCGAGCTCGAGCCAGAGCCCGCGCCGGCACCCCGCGCCGGTCTCATCACGTTGAGACTGAGGCAGTCCTCACTCATCTCCTGATTCTTCGCGGCACCCACGAAGTGGCCCTCCCGCGACTGCCAGGCGACCGGTCCGAACGTCGACCCGTCGCGAACACCCGACCACGAGTCAGGCGGCTGCGGCCCTCGAAACCTGTACTCGCCGACGGGCGCGGCGGCATACGGAATATTGCGCCACGCCTCGATCGACGTCTGCCGCACGCCGCGCACGATTCCCTGCCGGGTGCGCACATCGAGGCCGTGGGTGTCGGTGTGCCGGGTCATGCGCCGATGCTAATCCGACGAGGTGAACGCGAGCCTGTCATTGACGGCCGGCCCGCGCGGCCACTAGCCGAGAATGAACTGCTTGCTGGCCGACGAGGCGAAGCCGCCGATCGACACGTCGAGGTGGTACGACGCGCCGCCCGCCGGAACCTGCGGACGATCCGTCGACGCGCACGTGTCGGCTGCGGAGCGGGTGCGGTCCCAGGCGAACGGTGTCGAGGCGAGGGTGGCGCCCGCCTCGATGACGGTGGGCATATCGGTGGGCTCGGTCTGGCAGTCGGTCGAGATCCAGTACTGCTCTTCGCCGCTGGTGATCTTGTAGACCTGCTGCCCGGTGCCCACGTTGATCGAACAGGCCGTTCCTCCCGTGTTCGTCACGCTCAGCGACAGCTGCGGGTTGACCCCGGCGGCGTAGGTGTCGGCATCGGTCACGGGCGTGACCTGGATGCTCGCGGCGTCGCACGCGGGCGTCTCACCGTCGGCAGGTGCGGCGGCATCGACGTTCTGCGGCTCGCTCGCCTCGGCCGGAGGCGTCGTCGCTGCCGGGGCGTTCGACGACGCCGTCGGGGTCGTCGGGTTGCCGACGTTGGAGCTCGAGCCGGGCCGCACGATGATCAGCACGATGATGGCGACCACCGCGATCAGGCCAACGAGCACCAGCACGCGCCGACGCCAGTAGACCTTGCTCGGCTGAGGTCCGACCGGATTCTTGATCGTCGACATGACCCTAGGCTACGAGCACTCACGGCCTGACACCCGCATTGGCGCGGCTGTAGGGTGAATTACGTCTCCGATCGAAGGACCACCGTGCCCAGACCGCAACGAACGAGTGCACTTCGACAGGCTGCCCTGCGCATCGCCACGGCCGTCGTCACCGCCACCTACGCGATCTACCGGCTGCATCCGGCGCTCTGGCGCTTCACCGCACGGCACTACCACCCGTCGATGGAGCGCTTCGCGAGGCTCAACGCGTGGATGGTGTGCCAGCAGGCCTACCTCGACGTGCCCGCCTACAAGAACTACCTCGATGAAGAGAAGTTCTCGTTCCGCTGGTGGCAGCTCACGAACTACCGGCCGACCTCCAAGACCGACTACGTGAACAGGTACCCCGAGGCCGAGCGCTGCTGGAACGGCGAGATCATCACCGTCGGCACCGTGGTCGACGAATCGAGCGGTTCGAGCGGCACGCCCTACAACTGGATGCGCTCCAAGCGCGAGCTCGACACCGTGCACAAGAACGTGGCCGGCTACATCACGCTGCTGTTCGGCACGAAGAAGCTCTTCTGCATCAACGCCTTCTCGATGGGGGCCTGGGCGACGGGAACCAACACCGGCCTCGCCATGTCGAAGATCGCCATGGTCAAGAACACCGGCCCCGACATCGACAAGATCGTCGACACCCTGAAGCACTTCGGCCCCGGCTACGTCTACCTCATCAGCGCCTACCCGCCCTTCCTCAAGCACCTGCGCGATCGCCTCGACAGCGAGGGCTTCGACTGGGATTCCTACAACCTCAATGGCTTCGTCGGCGGAGAAGCCCTCACCGAAGGGCTGCGCGACTACCTCGAAGACCGCTTCACCCGCGTCTACTCCGGCTACGGCGCATCCGACCTCACCATCGGCATGTCGGGCGAGAGCGACCTCTCGGTCTGGCTGCGGCGCGCACTCGTGGCCAATGAGCCGCTGCGCCGCGACGTACTCGGCGAGGGCGAGCAGCGCACGCCGATGATCTTCCAGTACAACCCCCTCGAGACCTACCTCGAGACCACGGAAGACAACGAGCTGCTCGTCACGCTCAACTCCACGGCCATCATGAGCCCCAAGCTGCGTTACAACATCGGCGACGAAGCGAAGATCGTGACGTTCCCCGAGATGCAGGCCTACGCCGAGAAATACCCCCGCCTCGGCTTCGCCTTCGAGCGCGCCTTCTCGACCCAGCGCATGAAGCTTCCTTTCGTGCTGCTCTTCGGCCGCAAGGACTCGACCATCTCGTACATGGGCGCCAACATCTACCCGCTCGACGTGGAGAACGGCCTCTACCTCGACAACCCGCACGCGAGCGAGATCGAGTCGTTCAAGCTGAGCCTGCTTGACATCGGCAACCTCGAGCAGCGACCGGTCATCCACCTGCAGCTGCGCGAGGGAGCCTCGCTCGACGCCGCGGCCACCGGGGAGCTGAAGGCACGCTCGGCCGCCGGCGTTCTCAAGCATCTCGCCTCCGTCTCACGCGACATCGCGCAGTCGCTCGAGGAGGATCCGACCGCATCCGACGTGCGCATCGAGGTGCACCCCTTCGGCACGGGCGTCTTCGAGGGCGGCCCCCGCAAGATCAAGAACGTCTATCTCGTCGACGAGGCCGACCGCGGCGGAGTGCCCACGAGCTCGTCTCCGACGCGATGAACCGGGCCGGCTGATGCGCTCTACCGACTTCTCGCTCGCCCCTCCCCAGGGCCGGGCGGGCGCGATGATCGTCGTCGAGCGACGGTTCGATAGGGCACCGGATGCGCGACGCGCCCGCTCGGCCCGCACCGCCCTGGCGGCTCACCTCGCCGACTCCCCCGGCTTTCTCTGGCAGAAGAGCTACCGACGGTCGCCCGGCATCCTCGGGGTGGCCTCGTACTTCGCCGACCGCGACCAACTCGACCACGCGCTCGTGACGGCGCCCACCCACCTCTCGCCCTGGTTGCGCCTCGACAAAGAGCATCCCACCGGCCGCATCCTCGAGGCCGAGCCGCACGGCTACACCAACGGCGTCTGGCGCGCGGAGGACGGCCGCATGGGCCACATCGAGCGCTTCACCCCCACGTCGGTCGAGGCCGGCCGCGGAACCGAGCCACCCCGGGTCGACGCGGCATCCACCGACCGGCCGAAGGGCCGCCCGAAGGCGCCCAAGAAAAACAAAGGGCCCGACAGGGCGACCCGACCCATCGCCGACGCGCACGCCATGTTCGTGGGGGCCACCAAGTACACGGGGCCGACCGCGCTCATCGCCCTGTCGCGCATCTACTATCCGATGATCGCCCGCATGGTGACGATGCGCGGCTACGTGTGGTTCACGACCTACTACGAGTTCCCGTTCACGCTCGGCACGCTGGCGTTCTTCGAGCGTCGCGACGACCTGCTGGCGTTCGCGCGCATGCCCGGCCACCGGCACCTCATGCAGTGGATCACCAAGGACACCCGCAACGGCACGGCCGGCTACATCCGGTTGCACACGGCGCCAGAGACGACGGGCCGTGGCCCGACGCCGACACCGGATGCCACGGGGCCGGCCTCATGAGGATCGAGACGGTCTCCGACACGCGGGCTCTGCGCGAGTTCGTCGATCTGCCGAACCGGCTCTGGCCCCGCGAGCTCGCCGTGCCTCTGCTGGAGTCGACCATCCGCTCCTGGTATCGCGGCACGAGTCCGCACCCCGAACCGGTGCGCCTCGTTCTGGTGCGCGACGACGATGGCCAGGTCGTGGGCCGCTCGACCGTGCACACCGACGCGCGCCTCGACGCGAAGTTCGGGGTGGCATCGCAGCTGTTCGGAGCCACGGACTTCGCGAGCGCGGAGGCGGCGTCGGCCCTGTTCGCGCACCTCGACGAGGCCGGTCGATCCGCCGGCAAGCAGCAGATTCTGGGTCCCGTCTCGCTTCTGCCCAACCAGTCGGCCGGCGTCATCACCTCGGGCTTCGCGGAGCGGGGCTTCGTCGACTCGGCCTGGAATCCCGAGTGGGTGCCGGAGGTCTACGAGGCGGCGGGCTTCACCAGGACGCAGGAGGCGCAGACCTGGAGCGTCGAGGTCGGGGCCGTGCCCGTCTTGGAGCCGGAGCCGCAGGAGTTCGCGGCCGCGGGCATCCGGCTCGAATACGGCGACAAGTCGAAGACCGAGACGCTGATCCCCGAGCTGCTCGGCGTGCTGAACGCCGCCTTCGAACAGCTGCCGTACTACACGCGCATCACCCCGGCCGAGATGGCGGCGGCCACCGACGGGCTCTCGTTCCTGCTCGACGAGAGGCTGCTGCTGCTCGCCCGCGACGATGCCTCGGGCGAGGCCGCGGCCTTCATCCTTGTGCTCCCCGACATATCGCCCTTCGTGCAGAAGGTGGGCGGACACCTCACCGCGGTGCGCCAGCTCGAGCTGCTTCTCACCCGCGGCCGCTACCGCAAGGAGGCGATCCTCATCATCCAGGGCACCGAGCCCGCGCGACAGGGGCGCGGCATCCTGACTCTGCTCAGCCGACAACTGCAGGCGAACCTCGCTGCCGGCGGCTACCAGCGACTGCGCACGACCACCGTCGGCCTCGAGAACCAGGGCTCGGCCCGGCAGTTCTCGCGATTCGGCGGCATGCCACTGCACGGCTCGACCCTGTACCGGCGACCGATCACAGAAGGATCCGTATGACAGACCCCACCCCGGCGACGCCCGAGCTGCTGCACGAGCTGGTGCTGCTGGCGAGCCGATCGCCCTCGCCGCACAACACCCAGCCGTGGTCGCCGCGCGTCGTCGACGGTGGCATCGAGGTGGCCATCGTGCCGTCTCGAACGCTTCCTGCGGGCGATCCCACCTTTCGCGACGTCATCATGTCGCTGGGGGCGTGGATCGAGAGCGTCTCCATCGGGGCGGCCGAAGCCGGCTACGCGATCGATGTCGAGGTGCTTCCGGCCCTGTCGCAGCTCGACTCGCTCCCGGTGCGCGGCCCCGCGGATGCCGACAAGCCGGTCTTTCGAGTGACGCTCACGCCGACATCGCCCGACGCGGCGTCTTCGACGGCCGGCGACTCGACCCCGGGCGCCTTCACCCCCGGCTCCTTCACCCCTGACGACGTGCGCGAGCGACGGGTCTACCGTGGCGCGCTCGTGGGCCGGCCCGACGTGTTCTCCCACCTCGACTCGCTGCAGCTGCCGCCCTGGCTCAGTGTGCGTTCGCTCGACGATCGCGCCATGAGGCAGCTCAGCACCCTCGGAATCGCCTTCACCGCCTCGCGCGCCACGATCGCGAATGAGTTGCTGCACTGGCTGCGTCTCGACCCGCGCCACCCGCGCTACCAGCTCGACGGCATGACCGACGAGATGCTCGTGATGCCCCGCCCGCTCGCCCGGATCGCGGCGCCATTCACTCGCACGGCGCGGCTCCGCGATCCCGTCGTCGCCCTCGCCGGCCCCGTCGCCCGACTGCTCGAGGGCCTCGGGCGCGACGCCCCGCTGCCCACCGGCATGCCCGACGAGGTGGGGGCACCGACGCACCACGTGCTCGTGGCGAACTCGCGCGCGGCCGGCATCGACGACATCCTGAGCGTCACCGAGGCGATGGACAGCCGCATCGGCGTGACCGAGCCACACGCCCTCGAGGCGGGCCGCGTGCTGCAGCGGCTCTGGCTGCACGCGCATCGCCAGGGCGTGGCCATCTCGCCGCACTCCGAGCTCATCGACTCGCCGGCCGCCCACGGCGCGCTGCGCAAGCGACTCGGACTCTCGCGCAGCGACGTGGCCCTGTCGGTGTTCAGCGCGGGGGTCGCCCAGGCCCGGCAGATCCCCCGCTCGCCGCGGCTCACCGACTCGGCGGCGCAGTGACGTCCGACTCAGAGGCGCGATCTGTCACGATACCGGCCCGCGTTCGCGCGTGGGGCTGGTTCATGGACCGCTTCCGCTCCATGCACATCGCCACCATGAGCCCGAGTGACATCGAGCACAACCAGACGATGCGCAGCATTCCGGGGCCGGTCAGGCGGATGCTGTTCGGAGCGAGAGACGCCCGGGTCGACGCGCGCGACCTCGCTATTCCAACCCCCGATGGGCCGCTCGGCGTGCGCGTGTACACGCCCCGAAGCGCCGACTCCGGGGCGGGCCTGCCGATCGCCGTGTACTTCCACGGCGGCGGGTGGACCCTCTTCGGCGCGCTCGACGTCTGCGACTGGCTGCCGTCGCGGGTGGCGGCCGAGCTGGGCGCCGTGGTCGTGGCCGTCGACTACCGACTGGCCCCGCAGCATCCCTACCCCGCCGCCGTCGACGACTGCCTGACCGCGGTGCGGTGGGCGTCGCAGCACGCCGAGGAGCTGGGCGCATCGCCGTCGCGGCTCGCCGTCTTCGGCGACAGCGCAGGCGGCAATCTCTCGGCCGTGATCGCCCTTCTCGCTCGGGATGCGGGCGGCCCCGCCATCCGGGCCCAGGGCCTGATCTACCCGGTCACCGACACCACGCTCGACGACGCGTCGATGCTCGAGAACACCCGCAAGCCGGTTCTGCATCGAGCAGACATGGATGCCTTTTTCCGCTACTACTTGGGCGCGTCGCGAGAGCACGGGGCCGACGACGACCCGTCGGTGGCGCCCATCCACGCGGCATCGCTGAGTGGACTTCCCGCCGCGCTCGTTCAGGTGTCGGCGCACGACGTGCTGCGCGACCAGGCGCTGGCCTATGCCGCGCGGCTCTCGACCGAGGGAACGCCCGTCGAGGTGAAAACCTACGCCGAGGCGCCCCACGGCTGGGTGACCTACCCGGGCATCATGCGGGTGTCGCGCCGCGCATCCGCCGACCTGGTCGACTTTCTGCGCCGCGCACTCGTCGCAGACTGACCCCGCGAGCGCCCGACGCCACAATGGCAGAACAGACGGAGATCAGCGCATCCGACCCGAATACGGCGTCGGATGCGCCGAACTCCGCCCATTCGGGTGCGAATACCTCGAATCCCGCGCCGAGACAGCGGAACGGGAGGACATTCGTGCATCCGACCCGAATAGGCCATCGGATGCACGCATTTCCTCCCGTTTCGCCGGCGATGTCGCGGCCAAGCCCGTAGGGCGGCATTGCCTACGCCCGCGCCTCCACCCCGTACTCCTCGAGTTCGCCGTCGGTCAGCAGCCTGGAGCGGATCATGAAGCGCTTGCCCTCCGGAGCCTCGACCGAGAAGCCGCTTCCCCGCCCGTCGACGAGGTCGACGGTGAGGTGCGTGTACTTCCAGTACTCGTACTGACTGGCCGACATGTAGAACTCGATCGGGGCGAGGCCGTCGATCTCGAGCGTCTGCAGCAGCACGTCGGAGCCCCCGGTGCGGAACATGCCCACGGGGTAGCACATCGGCGAAGAGCCGTCGCAGCATCCGCCCGACTGATGGAACATCAGCGGCCCGTACTGTTCGGCGAGGTGCCGCAGCATGTCGGCTGCGGCACCCGTCACCTCGACGCGGGGACTCATCAGAACCGAACCGGCAGCGGCATTAGAAGAACCCCTGCGGTGAATTCGCGTAGCTCACCAGCAGGTTCTTCGTCTGCTGGTAGTGGTCGAGCATCATGCGGTGGTTCTCGCGCCCGATTCCCGACTGCTTGTAGCCGCCGAACGCCGCGTGGGCCGGGTACTGGTGATAGGTGTTCGACCACACACGCCCGGCCTGGATGGCACGGCCCGCGCGATACAACTGGGTTCCGCTGCGGCTCCAGACCCCGGCGCCCAGGCCGTAGAGCGTGTCGTTCGCGATCTCGATGGCCTCGTCGTAGCCGTTGAACTTGGTGAGCGCGAGCACCGGCCCGAAGATCTCCTCCTGGAAGATGCGCATCGAGTTGGTGCCCTCGAACACGGTCGGCTGCACGTAATAACCGCCGGAGAGTTCGCCTCCGAGATCGCTGCGCTCACCTCCGATCAGCAACTTCGCGCCCTCCTGCTTGCCGATGTCCATGTAGCTGAGGATCTTCTCGAGCTGGTCGTTCGACGCCTGTGCGCCGATCATGGTGTCGGTATCGAGCGGGTTGCCCTGCTTGACCAGCTTGACCCTCTCGAGGGCGTCGCCGACGAAGCCGTCGTAGATCGAGGCATCCACCAGCGCCCGTGACGGACACGTGCAGACCTCGCCCTGATTGAGCGCGAAGAACGTGAAGCCCTCGAGCGCCGAGTCGTAGAACGAGTCCTTCTCGGCGGCCACGTCGGCGAAGAACACGTTGGGGCTCTTGCCGCCGAGCTCGAGCGTTACCGGGATCAGGTTCTCGCTCGCGTACTGCATGATCAGTCGGCCGGTGGTCGTCTCGCCCGTGAACGCGATCTTGCGGATGCGCGGGTGCGACGCGAGCGGGGCGCCCGCCTCGATGCCGAAGCCGTTGACGATGTTGAGCACTCCGGCGGGCAGCAGGTCCTTCACCAGGTCGAGCCAGACGTGGATCGACGCCGGAGTCTGCTCGGCCGGCTTCAGCACGATGCAGTTTCCCGCCGCGAGCGCGGGGGCGAGCTTCCACACGGCCATGAGGATCGGGAAGTTCCACGGGATGATCTGTCCCACCACGCCCAGCGGCTCGTGGAAGTGATAGGCCACGGTGTCGTGATCGAGCTCCGAGATGCCGCCCTCCTGCGCGCGGATGGCGCCGGCGAAGTAGCGGAAGTGGTCGATGGCCAGAGGGATGTCGGCGTTGAGCGTCTCGCGCACCGGCTTGCCGTTCTCCCAGGTCTCAGCCACAGCGAGCAGTTCGAGGTTCTCCTCCATGCGGTCGGCGATCTTGTTCAGGATCACCGCGCGCTCCGCCACGGAGGTCTTGCCCCAGGCGTCGAAGGCCTTCCAGCCGGCATCGACCGCCCGGTCGATGTCCTCGGCCGTGCCACGGGCGATCTCGGTGAAGTTCTGACCGGTGACCGGCGTGGGATTCTCGAAGTACTGGCCCTTGGCCGGCGCGACGTACTCACCTCCGATGAAGTGGTCGTAGCGCGGCTTGTAGGTGAAGACGGCCCCGTCTGTTCCGGGGTTCGCGTAGACAGTCATGCGTGTGTGCCTTTCGACGTCGTTGTCGGATGCCTGTGGTTCAGACTCCTTCGACGCTACGCTTCACGACGTTGCAGGCCGTTGCACGGCGGCCGGATGCGACGGCGCGCGTGCCGACGACGGCTTGCGCCTGTGAGGTCAAGGCCTAATCCGCGGAGGGCCATCGTGACAGGGTCGGTGATGTTCCCTCATCCCCCTCAGATCATTGGAGATCTCCGTGCCCATTCCCGCCATCGACTACGCCCACGTGCGCCTCACCGTCGTCGACATCGCCGCCTCACGTGCGTTCTACGACACCGTCTTCGGATTCGACGTGGCCTTCGAGGCACCGCCCGCCGACGCGGACCAGGAGACGAAGGACGAGCTCGCCTTCCTGTTCGGCGGCGTCATCTATTCCTACCCGGGCGGCCTGCTCGGCCTGCGCCCGGTCGCCGACGACGCCGACAGCTTCGACGAGAACAGGGTGGGCCTCGACCACCTGAGCTTCGCGGTCGCCGGCCGTGAACAGCTCGATGCCGCCGTGGTCGTGCTCGACGGGCTCGGCATCGCTCACGAAGACGTCAAGGACATCGGCTCGGGCTACATCCTCGAATTCCGCGACCCCGACAACATCGCGCTGGAACTGTTCGCCCCCGCAGCCTAGGGACGACCTCAGCCCTCGAGCGACTCGAGGTGGGCCACGATGCCGGCCCGCCTCGGGGAGCGCGGGGGCAGCAGACGCAGGAGGGCGCTCCACACCTCGGCGTCCTCCACCGCGTCTGCCGTCTGCGCGTATTCGAGCAGCACGTCGACCGACGCGTCGGTGAGCACCGCCTCCCTCAGGCGCGCTCTGACCTCCGTGCGGATGTGCTCGATGCCGGGCGCCGACGAGCCGGGCAGCACCGCGCCCGTGGCCGTTGCGAGGGCTACGCGATGCGCCCCTCGATCGAGCAGCGCAAGAACGTGCTGCGCATCCAGTTCGAGCGGGTTCGTCAGTCGATAAGGACGCGACTCCAGTCCCAGGTCGACGTGCGTGCGCTCGAGCGCTTTGCGCAGCCGCACAATCTCGGCCCTGAGGGTCACGGGCGACTCGCCCTCGTCGTAGAGCAGCGGGGCGAGCTGCTCCGCCGAGAGGCCCTGCCGGTGCCAGGCCAGCAGCGTGAGCAGCTCCGTATGCCGCGCCGAGAGCTCCACCCGGCCCGCGGGCGACGTGAGCTCGCCCGTGTCGCGACCCAGCACGCGCAGCAGCGGCCTCGCCGGAGGAGCGACGGGGCGCGGCGACCGGCGGCGCACCCCGATGCGGTCGCGCTGGGCGCGGAGCCTCTGCACCATCAGCTCCGACTCCACGGCCGCCGCCGTCGCCTCCATCAACGGCAGCGTGTGCGGGTCGACCGCCTGCCGACCGCCGGTGATGTCGATGACCCCCAGAATGCGCCGGGTCTCGGGGTCGTGCACGGGCACGGCGGTGCAGCTCCATTCGTGCACCAGCCGGTTGAAGTGCTCGCCTCCCGAGATCTGCACGGCGTGATCGAGTTCGAGCGCGGTGCCCGGCGCCGACGTACCCACGCGGCTCTCCGCCCATCCCGCTCCCTCGACGAACAGCATGCCCTCGGCCCTGCGCCTCAGCGTGCGGTCGCCGTCGACCCACAGAAGGCGACCCATCGCATCCCCCACGGCCACGAGCATGCCCGAGTCGTCGTCGGCGTCGCGCACGAGCAGGCGGCGGATGACGGGAAGGACAGAGGCGAGCGGATGCGCGAGCCGGTAGTCGACGAGTTCGTCTTCGGCGACCTCGAGGGCGGCGAGCAGCAGCTCGGGATCGAGATGCCGCTCGAGGGCGCGATTCCAGGAGGCCCTGACCAGGGGTCGGGGAGCTGCCGGCGCGGCCTGGGGCTGCGCGAGCCACGGGCTCGTCATAGGGTGCCAATCAACGCTGATCGAACGGGGAATGCGGGCCGGACCGCGAGCATCCGGCCGTACTGTCGAGACTACCCGTTTCGGGTGCCTACGCGGCGTCGAACGACGACTCGGAGACGGTCTTCAGGTCTTCGCCGAAGGTGAAGCTCGCGTGCACCGTCTCACCGGCGAGCACCTGAGGCAGCCAGTACTTCGCGTCGTCCCACATGCCGTCAAGCGGAAGCTCGGTCACGTCGTACCAGTCGGGAACGAGCTCGTCCGACTCGGCCGGCGTTCCGCTGAACGACTCGACGACGAAGACGGTCGAGTCCTGGCTCCAGTTCTCGCGAAAAGGGAAGGTGTAGCGGATGAAGCCCACCTCGCTCGCCGCGGTCGGCTCGACGATCAGGCTCGACTCCTCTTCGATCTCGCGCACAATGGCCTGCAGCGCCGTCTCGCCGGGTTCGATCTTGCCGCCGAGGCCCACGATGTTGCCGAGCCCGAGGCCCGTCTTCTTGCGGCCGAGCAGCACCTGGCGCACACCCTGCTCTGAGCGCCGGGTGATGAAGCAGACGCAGACCTGGTACGGAGACATTGCAGCAGGCTACCCGCCGCAGATGTTCGGCATGTTACGAGGTGAGGTGCTTCAGCATGCGCGTGTTGCCGAGCGTGTTCGGCTTGACGCGGGCGAGGTCGAGGAACTCGGCGACGCCCTCATCGGGAGAGCGCACCAGTTCGGAGTACACATCGGGATCGACGAGGCCGAGCGGCGAGGCGATGAAGCCGTTGCGCTCGAAGAAGCCCACCTCGAAGGTGAGGCAGAACAGACGCGTGAGACCGAGCCTTCGCGCCTCGCCCTCGACAGCCTCGAGAAGGGCGTGGCCCACGCCCTTGCCGAGCCAGGCGTCGGCCACGGCCAGAGTGCGCACCTCGCCGAGGTCGTGCCAGAACACGTGCAGAGCGCCGCAGCCGATGCGGTTGCCCTCATCGTCGATGGCGATGTAGAACTCCTGCACCGCCTCGTAGAACACGACGAGCTCTTTGCCCAGGAGGATGCGTCGCTGAACGAGGGGCTCCACGAGCTCCTTGATCCACGGCACATCACTCGTCTGCGCGCGCCGCACCGTGTAGGTGGGGGCGGGCTTCGTCACTTCGGGCATCGAACCAGCCTATTGCCCCTTCGGCCCTGCGCCGTGCACAGCGCGCGATCAGGCCTTGGATTCGGACGCCAGGAGACGACCGAGGAGTTCGAGTTCGCGAGGCGTGACGCGTCGCTCGACATTCGACGCCCGACGGTCGCCCAGCTTTCTGATGATCTTCTTCATGACCCGTCTCGCTATCCCCGTGTGCCGGCCGGGCCGTATGCCCTCACCTGAAGAGACACGGACCGGTAGAGATCATGACGCGGGTTCGCGCACGGATCCGTCGCCGGTCACGACTCGGTGTGCACGGTGGGATCGGGAAAACGCGTCTCGATCGTGAGCTTCTCGCCGCGACGGATACGTGCCCAGACGATGAAGCCCACGATCGTGAAGGCCCCGTAGAAGACGTACATGAACGCCGAGGCGTAGTAGCCGGCAGATACGAGCAGCGGAACGCCGACGAGGTCGACGGCAACCCAGATCAACCAGAACTCGACCCACCCCTTGGCCATGCCGTAGGTGGCGAGAAGCGAGCCCACGAAGATCCACGCGTCGGCCCAGACGGGCTCGTACGAGCCGAGCAGCTGGAACACCGGCGTGATGATCGCCGTTCCGCCGACGAGAGCGACCACGAGCCAGATCCTGTTCTTCCACCCGGCCCACTGCGGGCTCACCGCAGCCCCGCCGTCGTGCTTCGCCTGCTGCCAGCGCACCCAGCCATAGATCGACACGACGATGAACATCACCTGCCGACCGGCCTGGCCGAGCAGGTTCACCGGGTTGGGGGTGCCGAACACGGCCCCGAGAAACACGGTGAAGAGAAGGGCGTTGCCCACGATGCCGACCGGCCACGCCCAGACCTTACGACGCATCCCGCCCAGCGCGCTGAGCAGCCCGAACACATTGCCGAGAACCTCGCGCCACAGGATCGTCTGGTCGCCGATGTGCAGCTGAGCGTTGAACAGCCAGTTCAGAACATCCACGGTGCGCCTTCTCTCTCAGACCGGTGGGCCACAGCGACACAACGCCAGACGCATGCGCGCCATTCCCTCTCGGCGCCTCTCACACTCAGCCACGCCGCCGCTGTCGCCGCCACGCGCGGAAGCCCTTCGGATTGCAGACCGAATCGGCGGGAAACTCGAGGGAGCTGAGGGGTTCGCCCGCATCCAGCAGCAGGCCGGCGCTCGCGAACTGGGCCATGCAATTCTCGATGGCGTCGACGACGTCGCTGTGAGTCTCGAGACCGCTGACGGCCGAGACCGTCAGCCAGGTCTCCGGTTGAGCGGAGTCCGCCGCCTCAGACGGAACCACCTGGGCGACCGCGAATCCGTGCACGACGAGCGCCCTGGCGCGGGCCGGTAGCAGAAACCGGGCCGCGTCGGCGAGGATCGAGCCGCTGAGCCAGAATTCACGGGCCGCCGAGCCGATCTCCAGCTCGATGGTCGACTGGTCGATCGCGCTTGCGGGGTGAAACCCTCGGGAGACGAACACCCCCGCCACCATGCTGAGAATCGCCGCGGGCCGTCCGCGCACCAGGATGCGGCGAGCGGGGTAGTAACGCAACTGCACAGAGCTCGGCATGCGCCCAGTGTAGGGACTCGCCGAGCTGCGCCTGAAACGCGTGAATGCCGCGTTCCGATCCCCGGGTTCGGGAATCGGAACGCGGCATTCACGCGTTCGCTGCGGCTCCTTCTTAGAGAGCGTCGGTCGGGCCCGTGGATGCGGCCGCGGCCGCCGAGGAGGCCGCGATCTCGCCGGCGGGCGCCAGCTCGTCGTCGACACCCGGGCGACGGCTCGTGGTGAACACGAACTCGGTGCCGATGAAGTCGACGTGCACGTGGTCGCCCGCGTTGAGCTCGCCGTGCAGGATGCGCTCGGAGAGGCGGTCTTCGACCTCGTTCTGGATCGCGCGACGCAGCGGTCGTGCTCCCAGCGTGGGATCGAAGCCGACCTCGATGAGGCGCTCCTTGGCCGACTGCGTGAGCTCGATCGACAGGTCGCGGTCGAGCAGGCGGTCGCGCAGACGCTTGATGAACAGGTCGACGATCTGCAGCAGCTCGCCCTTCGACAGCTGCGGGAACACGATGGTGTCGTCGACGCGGTTGAGGAACTCGGGCTTGAAGTGACGCTTGAGCTCCTCGTTCACCTTCGCCTTCATGCGCTCGTAGGTGGTCTCGACGTTGCTGTCGCTCTGGAAGCCGATCGGAGCGCCGGAGATGCCCTTCGTACCGAGGTTCGTGGTCATGATGATGACCGTGTTCTTGAAGTCGACAACGCGGCCCTGGCCATCGGTCAGGCGCCCCTCTTCGAGGATCTGGAGGAGCGAGTTGAAGATGTCGGGGTGAGCCTTCTCGATCTCGTCGAACAGCACCACGCTGAACGGCTTGCGGCGCACCTTTTCGGTGAGCTGGCCGCCCTCTTCGAAGCCGACGAATCCGGGAGGGGCACCGAACAGTCGCGAGACCGTGTGCTTCTCGCCGTACTCCGACATGTCGAGGGAGATCAGGGCGTCTTCGTCGTCGAACAGGAACTCGGCGAGCGCCTTGGCGAGCTCGGTCTTACCGACACCGGTGGGGCCGGCGAAGATGAACGAGCCAGAGGGGCGCTTCGGGTCTTTCAGACCGGCACGGGTGCGGCGGATCGTGCGGGAGAGGGCCTCGATGGCCTGCTCCTGACCGATGACGCGCTGGTGCAGGGCGCGCTCCATGAAGACGAGTCGCGACGACTCCTCTTCGGTGAGCTTGAAGACGGGAATGCCGGTGGCCTGGGCGAGAACCTCGGCGATCAGGCCCTCGTCGACGATGCCGGACGTCTTGACGTCGCCCGACTTCCACTGCTTCTCGAGGCGCAGACGCTCGCCGAGGAGGTTCTTCTCCTCGTCGCGCAGGCTGGCCGCCTTCTCGAAGTCCTGGTCTTCGATCGCCGCTTCTTTCTGGCCGCGGACCCCGGCGATGCGCTCGTCGAACTCGCGCAGCTCCGGCGGGGCCGACAGGATCGACAGGCGCAGGCGGGCGCCGGCCTCGTCGATCAGGTCGATCGCCTTGTCGGGCAGGAAGCGGTCGGCGACGTAGCGGTCGGCCAGGTTGGCCGCGGCCACGATGGCGCCGTCGGTGATCGAGACCTTGTGGAAGGCCTCGTACTTGTCGCGCAGGCCCTTCAGGATGTTGATCGTGTGGGGCAGGCTCGGCTCGGCCACCTGGATGGGCTGGAAGCGTCGCTCGAGAGCGGCGTCTTTCTCGAAGTG